>Ga0193706_1000309_pt1 | contig 30226 bp, 23 predicted proteins | sample U3c1metaG_FD_160130 | JGI IMG/M metagenome (GOLD analysis project Ga0193706, IMG submission 160130) | Soil microbial communities from a riparian zone of the East river system, Colorado, United States - U3c1 | ecosystem: Environmental > Terrestrial > Soil > Riparian zone | place: USA: East River... | reverse complement strand
CCGACCATCGAGCTCGGTGCTGCCCGCGAGCAGAAAGTGCCGACCTCCATGCGCATCTACGCGCTCCAGCGCGCGCTGACGCGCGAGGAACGGGTGGCCGAGCTGGCGCTCGCCCCGCACGACCTCGTCGGTCGCGAAGCCGAAAAGGCCGATTTGCACGCTGCCTACCACCGCGCGGTGTCGGGTCCGGGCGAGATCGTGTCGCGCGTCGTGATTGGGGAAATGGGCATTGGCAAGACGGCCCTCGTCGCCACCTTCTTGTCCGAGCTGCCCCCGGATGCCGCGATACTCCGCGCGGAATGCTCGCCGGCCCGATCGCAGCTGCCGTTTGGCATCGTCAGCGAATTCGTGCGCGAGGCTGTGGGCGTTCCCCCTGATCGTCCTCTCGCCGAGGTCGAGAACCACGTTGCCATGATGCTCGGACCGCTCGCCAGCGGCGAGCGGGGGCAATTGCTGTCCGGCTGTCTGGCCGAGCTCGTCACGGGGCAGCGCCTCGTGACGGCAGAGGACGACGAAGTCGGTTATCGCCGCAAGCTCATTTTCACCGGCGTGCGCTATCTGTTGGCGACACTCGCCAGCCGTCAACCCGTCGTGGTCGTGCTGGAAGGGCTGCAATGGGGCGACCGCGCCGGGCTCGAGCTCTTGACGCGGCTCCTCAAGCGCCGAGACAGGCTTCCCATTCTCGCCATCTTCGTGAGCCGTCCCGATGAGCGGGTGAGCGCGGTCATCTCCGAGATCGTGCCCATCGAGCTGAAGGGGCTGCGCCCCGAAGAGCAGACGCGTCTCGTGCAGTCGCGGTTGGCGGTGCAAGGGGGCGTTTCGGAAGTGCTCGCCGATCTGGTGTCCAAGGTGGCGGGAAACCCCTTCTTCCTTCTGGAGATGGTCGACGCGCTGCTCGAGCGAGGCACGCTCGAGATCCGTGAGACCCGCGATGGTCACCACGCTCTCTTCCGGATCGAACGCCCAGGAGAGCGGAGCCAGCCGCTCCCCTCCACGCTCGAGCAGCTCATTGCCGACCGTCTGCAAGAGTTGCCGCCCATCGAGCACCTCGTCGTCGATTGGCTTGCCGTGGCCGGCGGTCCGCTCAGCGTCAAAGATATCGTCGCCCTCGCGGCGCTCGAAAGCCAAGAACCGCTCACCCGTCTTTTTGCGCGCGGCCTCTGCGACAAGAAGGGAGACGACGTCGACTTCCGTTATCCGCTCACCCGCGACGTCGCGTACATGGCGCTCGATGCGTTCGAGCGCGTGCGTATGCACCGTCAGCTCGGCGAATACCTGGCCAAAGGGCCCCTCGCCAAGGGCCTCTCGGCGGCGATCCTGGCGCGCCATTTGGCGCGTGGCGACGCGCGCGAAGCGGCGGCCGTCAACTATCTCGAAGCCGCCTCGGCCGCCCGCGCGACGTTCCAGGGGCGCCTCGCCATCCGCTATTACCAGCGCGCGCTCGCGCTCTTTCCCCCCGACGATCAACGCAAGCTCATCGCCCACGAAGCGCTGGAGACCATCTATCGCACGCTCGGTCGCCGTCGAGAACGCCGCAAACATCTTCTGGCGCTGCGCACCCTCGCTCGCAAAGTTGGACTCGGCAAGTGGGTAGCGCTCGCGCTCGTGCGCACCGCGCGCCTCGACCTCGACGAAGGCTTTCTGGCGCGCGGCCTCCCCAACGCGGAGCGTGCGGAGGTCATCGCGCGCAACGCGAAGTTTCCGGAGCTCGAGGTAGAAGCGCAGTCCATCCAGAGTGAGCTCCTGCGCGAGCTCGGCGACATGCAAGGGGCGCTGGCCGCCTGCGATCGCGCGCTCGCCCTGGTCGCCACGTCCGAGGTGCCATTGCGCACCAAGGCGGAGGTGCTCCTCGCGCGGGCATCGCTTTTGCGTCGCTCGTCGCGCGTACAGGATGCCGTGGAGGCTTACGCGGAAGCCATTGCCGCCTTTCGCAAATGCTCGGCGCGCCGTCAGGAGGCGCGCGCCAAAAACGCCCTCGCCTTTTCGATGTTCATCTTGGAAAGGTTCGAAGACGCCATCGCGCTCGCGCTCTCGTCGCTCGCCATCGATCTCGAGATCGGCGGTCGTTTCCAGATCGCCAAGACCCTCACCACTATCGGTCGTTCGTACTCGCGGCTCGGCGATCAACCGCGCGCCATGGCTTACTTGAAACGCGCTCGCGACGCGCACGAGCGCTATGGCGATCAGAACAACCGCGCCGCGACCCTGCTCGCCTCCGCCGAAGCGCTCATCGAAACCGGCGATCTCGACGCCGCGCACGTCTTCGCGTCCGACGCGGCGGCCCTCAATTCCGTGACCAACAAAACGTATGACTATGTCCACGAACGCATCGTCCGCGCCCGCATCGCGCGCCGGCAGGGCAACTTCGCCGGCGCGGTGCGCTACGCGGAAGAAGCGCGGATGACGGCGGACGGGCACTCGATGGTGAGCTTCGGCCTCTACGCCACATCGGTCGAGGCCGTGTCGCGGCTCGACATCGGCGATCCCGACAGCGCCATTACGCTCGCGACCCAGGCGCTCGAAACGGTGGAGACCATTCAAGGCTCGGAATTCGGCACGGCCATTCGGGCTCGCTGCTACGAGGCTCTGGCCGGAGCAGGCTCGAGCCACGCCGCTTACGCGCGCGAGCGAGCCGCGGCCCACATCCAAACGGTGGTCAACGCGATCCACGACGCCCGGTTGCGTGGGCTGTTTTTGAATCGCCCCATGATCGCCAACGTCATGACCGGCGGCGGTCGCGGCGCCCGCGGCACGACTGCCTAGCGGTCCTGGGCCGCCAAGCCGACCAAGCCATTACGGACAAATGCCGGCCGGCGGCGGCGCACCGGGCGTGCGCCCGGACGTCGTGGTGGCGAGCGCGAACGCAGCGGTGACATCTTCGCTCGTCTCGTCGTGTCCGCCGATTCCATTTCCTTGCACCGCCGTTTCGTGTGCCTCGCCATACACGCAGCGATGAAGGGATCCAGCCTCGCCCGGTGCGGCCATCGCATGCTGCGTTGTCACCGGCGTGTCGGGAAGATAGGTGGACGCGCCCATCGCAACTCCGCTCTTGTCGACCATCGCGTTGGAAACGCTCGCCGTTCCGTAAAACAGGTAGTCGACGTCGGAAACGAGATCGCCACCGCGGTAGGAAAAGAGCACGACGGGCTCGCCCCCGTCGGTGAGCGACGCACTCGCTCCGATGGACGAGCTCCCCACCGGCACCATGTTCGCGACCGCCGGGTCGTCGGTCGCTTGGTTCGCGGCAGGGCGGAGCTCGTAATCCGGCGTCTTGCCATATGCCGCGGCAAAACTCTGCGAGCCGCCCGACGCATTTCCGAGCGCGACGACGGCGTACCCTCCCGGCTCGAGCTCGGCGCCCTCGGGAAATCGTGCAGCGAAGTCCGACCCGCTCGCCGTCGTAAATGTGCCGGAGGCCACCTCGTAATAAAGATGACTGTCGCTCAGCAAGAAATCCGAGAGCGCGACGGAGAAGAGCGTCGGATTGAAAATCTCGATGAACTCGGCCCCGGTCGGGCGGGTGACGATTTCCGTGATGAGCAGGTGGCCCGCCGCCGGCACGCAATCACCGCAGCGATCGAACGCGTCGTCGTTACCGTCGTCGCACGTCTCGGCGCCGTCGCGAACATAGCCGTCGCCACAAACGGCGCTCCGACATCCCTTCACACAAGCGTCGCTGCTCGAATCGTTGCCGTCATCGCACTGTTCGACGACGGTGCCGAGACGCGCGCCGCAGCCGTCGCCGCGGCATGTCTTTCCGTCGCCGCAGCGGTTGGCACGGCACGTCGGCAGACAGGGTGCCTCGTCGCGGTTCGACGCTCCTTCATCGCACTCCTCGCCCGGGTCGAGAACGGCGTTGCCGCACGATTCGATGAGACATACCGCGCTGCAGCCGTCGCCCCCGCTCTGATTGCCGTCATCGCATCCTTCGACGCCCGTCCAGACGATGCCGTCGCCGCAGACAGCTCGTCTGCACGACGTGAGACAAGCGTCGGTGTCGATGCGGTTGCCGTCGTCACAGGCTTCCTGTCCGTCATGGACGCGCCCGTCGCCGCAGCGGGCCCGTGTACACGCCGCGGTACAAGCGTCGCGGTCCTCGACATTGCCGTCGTCGCATTCCTCGGTGTCGGTCGCGAGGACCCCATCACCGCAACCGCTTTGCCGGGCGCAGCCGACGAAAGCCGCCGGGCACGCCAAGAGCAGACACGCGTTGCAAGCGCCGAGCGCGTACGCATTGCGGCACGGCGCCGCGCAAGCATCGCCTTCGCACGCCAAAAGAGGTTCGGAAGAAGCACGCGCCGTAGCAGACGCCCCGCGCAGACACACGGCGCCGGTCCCGCCACTCGCACGCGCGCACTGCCGCACCTCTGCACACGTTTCCAGCAAAACGACCGCATCCGCGTCCGCGCCGCCCGCATCGACGGAAGGCGGGGCGTCGTTGCCGCCCGCTCCATCGCGGGGCGCGCTGGCGTCGGGGCCGCCAAGGTCGGCTCTCGCGTCTTTTGCATCATGGACTGCAGCATCCATTGCGGCGGGCGCGTCGGGTCCCTTTGCATCCACGCCGATCGCGTGGTCGAACGCTGCGTCGTTCCTGGACGGTGCATCTTCGGCGATGAACCCGTCGGCGAGCGCGCCCCCCGTACCGGCGTCTTCTGCGCTGCTGCCCGCCGCTCCGCCGCGCCCTTTGGCCCCATCGCCCTGTAGCGGGGCGCTGACATCCGACAGCACACGTGCGCCGCTTTCCCTCGCCCCCACGGCGCCCCCGCCGTCGTCGGGGGTCGTCGTTCCGAGATCGAGATCGATCGATTCGGGGGCGCACGCCGACGAGAGCCCGAGAATCGCGCCGATGGCCAAGGCGAACTTATGCATGCAGGCCCATCGGACCCCGCGCCCGACGATTGCGACATTAACGCCGCCTTGGCGCGTTTCGAGCGGTGCCGTTGCCCGAGCGGCGTGTGTTAGAGTTTCGCCCCATGGAAGCCTGCACCTATTTCAACGCGGCGGTTGCTTCGCTGCTCTTCGGGCTGCTTTCCTCCGGCGCTTGCGGCGGGTCTGGGCCCGCACCAAGCCCCGCGACGCCGGCATCGAACCCGAGTGCGCCCACGGCGAGCTACCCGGATCCGTCACCGGTTCCGCCCGAACCGGTTGCCGCCGCGGCGACGTCCTCGGCGACACCGGGGCCCGCCGCGCCGGCAGCTTCGGCGGGCAAGGCGAACGACGGACCCGATCGCAGTCTCAACGACATTCGCGCCGTTGTAGCCAATAACCGCGACGCGTTCCGCGCCTGCTACGACAAGGCGGTCAAGGCGCATCCCGGCATCAAGGGGACGTACACGCTCAAGTTCGTCGTCAACCCGGATGGAACGGTGAAGAGCGCGGAGGCCGACTCGACCAAATCCGAGATCCACGCGGTCGATCTCGACACTTGCGCGGTTGGCGCTTTGAAGTCGCTCAAGTTTCCACCCAGCAAGCGCGGGATGGAATCGTCGGTGAACTATCCCTTCGACTTCAAACCGCAGGGCGCGCCGAGCAAAAGCTAGCTGCTCGCTGGCAGCGCTCAGGCGGTCGCTTCGAGGTCGAGCGTCGAGGCAGTGATGCTCGGCGCGAGGCTGCCCGAACGAGCTTCGCCACCGCACAAATCTTCGAGCGCCGTCCGTACGACTTTGCGCAACCGATCGCGCTCGGCGGGGCCGCGGCTCGCGGGCAAAATGGGGTCGCCGATGCGCACTTCGACGCGCGCCGGATCGACGAGCAGGCTCCCTTTGGCGAGGGCGCGTCCCGTTCCGCGAATACCGATCGGTACGATGGGCACGCCCGCCATCTCGGCCAAGTAGAACGGCCCGGTCTTCAGCTCCGACAGGGACCCGTCGGAGCTGCGCGTCCCTTCCGGAAAAACGACGATGGAGTTGCCCGACCGAATCTGATCGGCCGCTTTGCGGAGCGATGCCAAGCTCTGGCGCACGTTGCCGCGGTCGATGGGGATACAGCGCAGCCCCCGCATTGCCGCGCTAAAAATCGGCAGTCGGAAGAGCTCTTGTTTGGCCAACATACCGAACGGCTCTGGCAACGCTGCGTAGAGCACGGGGATATCGAGGTAACTCTGGTGATTGGCCATCACGATGAGCGGCTCGTGCCACGCAACGCCTTCGCCTCCCCGCGTCGCGATCTCGACGCCACACGTGCGGCAGAGTCGCGCTCCCCAGAATCGCGCCAGCTTGCGGGTGGTCTCGCCCGACGGATCGAGAATGCTCGAAGCGACGGCTGCTTCGCTCATCGCAAGCGTGAAAGAGAGGGAAAATGCGGTGTTGAGCGGACCCATCATTGCAAGACCGAGCTCGTGAAACGCTTATGCCGAGATGAGGCGCGGCGGGAAGGCATAAGATAGAAAGGTCGGCTCGATCCGCCGGCACGCCCGGTGCTAGGAGGGAGCGGGTCCCCAATCGACGGTAGGCTCCCGCCATGAACACCTTCGAGAATACGATCGAACGACGATGACCGACGTTTCCTCCATTTTTCGGCGCGTTTTCCAGGCCCTGGCTCGCGTGCAGGTCGAGCGCCCGTGGCTCATGGCGGCGCTCGCCGCGCTTACGCTCATTCCTGCCATCCTCGCGACGCGGCGCCTCGGACTAAAAACCGACTTCTCTGAGCTTTTGCCCGAGAACAAACCGAGTGTGGTCGAAATGCGACGGGTGGGCGCCAAGCTCACCTCCGCGTCGACTTTGACGTTGGTGGCGGAGGTGCCCAAGAGCCACCCCGAGGCGCTCGAGAAATTCGCCGACGCCGTTGCGCCGCAGATCCAGGCGCTCGGACCGAGCTGGGTGGGGGCCGTCGATTCCGGTCGCCGGGAGACGGGTCGATTCCTCGACAAGAACAAACTGCTTTTCGCCCCACTCGACGAGATCAAGAAGGTCCACGACGAGGTGCGCGAGCGTTACGACTACGAGGTCCAAAAGCGCGCCGGGGGCGATCTCGGTCTCGACGATCCCCCTCCTCCGCTCACCGTCGCCACCCTTCGCGAACGCTTCGGTAACGCCGCTGAGAAGCTCGCTGAACAGGCCGGCAACTACTACCTCGGCGAGGACGGTAAACTGCTGGCCATCCTCATTCGTACGCCCGTCGAACCGGGGAGCATCGAGGCCGCGCGCAGGTTGAGGACGCGCATTGACGAGATCGTGGCAAGTGTCGATCCCTCTCGGTTCGACCCCGCGATGAAAGTTCGCTACACGGGCGATTTCATCACCAGCGTCGAGGAATACGAATCGGTGAAGAACGACCTGGGGCACGTCGGCACTTACGGTGTGCTCCTCGTGCTCGGCGCGGTGATGTTGTTTTTCCTGAGCGTGCGCGCGCTCGTCGCTATGAGCTTGACCATTGGTATCGGTATTTTTTGGACGTTCGCGGCGGCCAAGCTCCTCATCGGATATCTCAACTCGTCGACGGGATTCTTGGTGAGCATCATCGCCGGCAACGGTATCAACTTCGGCATCATCTACATGGCCCGGTACCTCGAGGCGCGCCGGGTGCAGCAAAAAACACCGGGCGAAGCCGTCGGCATTGCCAACCACGACACGTGGCTGGCCACGCTCGCCGCCGCGGGCGCCGCCATGCTGTCCTACGGGTCGCTCGTGGCCACGGACTTTCGCGGCTTCAAGCATTTTGGCGTCATCGGCGGCGCCGGCATGATCCTGTGCTGGGTCGCGACGTACCTGTTTTTGCCGTCGATCTTGGTGATCGCCGAAAAAACCGGTCCACTCGTGCCGCAGAATGCCCGGTTGCGAACGCGAGCGCGCGAGCTCTATGGCGTTGGCTTCGCGTGGCTCGTCGACCGCTTTCCGCGCGCGATCACGATCGGCGGGGTTCTGCTCGGCGTGGTCGGCAGCATCGTGGCCGTTCGCTACTTCGTGACCGATCCCATGGAGTACGACATGACCAAGCTTCGCAACGAGGACCGCGGCCGCTCTCAGGCCGGCGAGCTCTCGGGTCGCGTCGACGCCATCGTCGGCCGCATGGGGCAAGACGGCATGGCGATCATGGTCGATCGCGTCGATCAAGCCTTACCGGTAAAAACCGAGCTCGAACGGCGGCGCGAGGCGGCACCGCCCGATGCCAAACCGTTCGAGCGCGTGGTCACCATCTTCGATCTCCTGCCGACCGAGCAATCCGCCAAGCTCCCGCTCCTCAATGACACGCGCGCGCTGCTCGTTCAGGCGCGTTCGCGCGCGATGATCAGCGACGCCGACTGGCAAGAGCTGACTCCTTATGTCCCCGCCGCTCCGCTCACTTCCCTCGGCATTGCCGATATCCCCGAGCAGATCGCACGCCCCTTCACCGAAAATGACGGCACGCGTGGGCGCATCGTCTACATCACCCCCAAAGAAGGTCGCAGCATTTGGGACGGTCGCTATCTCGAGCTCTGGGCCGACAGCTTTCGGAACATTCGGCTGCCCAGCGGCGAGACGATCCTCGGCTCGGGGCGCGCCGTCATTTTTGCCGACATGCTCCTCGCCGTGGTGGAAGACGCGCCCCGCGCCATCGCGGTTTCGCTGACCGGGACTTGTCTCATCGTCTTTGCGGCGTTTCGCGCGCGCCGAGCGTCGTGGGCCGTCCTTCTGACGCTCCTGCTCGGCGTGGCGGGCATGGTCTCCTTCTTGGCGCTGAAGGACATCAAGCTGAATTTCCTCAACTTCGTCTCCTTGCCCATCACCTTTGGCATCGGCGTCGACTATGCCGTCAACGTGATGCAGCGCGCGCGCCTGGAAGGAACCGCCCACATGCGGCGCATCATCGTCGAGACCGGGGGAGCCGTCGTCCTCTGCTCGCTGACGACGATGCTCGGCTACGCATCGCTCACGATGTCCATGAACCAGGCAATCGTCACGTTCGGATTGGCCGCGGCAGCGGGGGAGGTGTCCTGCCTTCTTGCCGCCGTGCTGGTGCTGCCGGCGGCGCTGGTCTGGCTCGAGCAGAAAAGACGGGCATCGCAGGTGACCACCCCCATCACTGCGTGATATTTCCCGAAGGTGGATGGCGAGCCCCCACGGACGTGTCAGCGTGCCGTTCACAGGTCAGGAGCCGCGCGAGCCGCCGCGTTCCGACCGCGACGATGGCTACACCGACCTCTTGTGGCAGACGCGCGGTCTGCAACGCGAGCAGCAGCAGGCGCGCGAGGCTTGGTTTTCGGCGCTCCCTCTCGATCACAAGGAGGAGTTGCTCTTCGAGCTGGAGATCCTTCTCAAAGGCCTCGCTTGTTTCTCCAATCCTCGTAACCATCCCGGACCGCCGCGGCGCGCGCCGGTCGTCGCCATCGACTTCGGCAGCCACCTCGCGTACTGGCGCGACGTCGTCACGCGCGTGGTCTACCTCGCCCGTCTTTTGCTGGGTTCGCGGGACCGCTCGTTCGTCTTTCAACGGTACCTCGAGACGGTGCTGCCCGAGGACGCCGCGCGCACGAAGTTGGCGCGTGAAGGGATGTCCCAAGACACCCCCGAAGAAAGCCTCTTTGCGCTGCGGCACGCGCTCACGCAGTCGCTCGAGGTCGCCGACGGTCTTTTGCGCACGCCGCGTGTCCCCTATCGGCTCTTTTACGCGCTCTTGTCGATCGCGCAGCGCGAGATCCAGCGAAACACTTATTTCAATCCGCTGACCGCACTCGAATTTCGCCCCGAGTTCGATCGCATTGCTTCGACGGAGGTACTCGAGCTCATTGCCAACGTGCCCGGCCGCGGAGCCCATCGTTTGGTGGCGCTCACGTTCCTTTCGATCTTTCGCATGTTGCGCTACGTGCGGCTCATCGCCGGCTGGGCGGAGCGGCCCGCCGAGAACAAGCGTCAGCTGGCCGGGCGAATCTACCTCGTACTCGCCGTGTTGCGCTCCGACGCCCGCGCGCTGTCCGGCTACCTGCGCAAGCGCACCGGTGCCCTTTTGGCCGAAGGCTTCGAGGAAGATCTCTTGACCACGCTGGCTCCCGATCTGGCGGCGCGCCACGACGCGCTCTTGTCGCTCGGCCATCGTCTCATCGGCATCAAAGCGTCGCTCGAGGGAATCGCCGCCAGCGTACGCATCGAGATGCGCCGCAGCTTCGAGCACGATTTGCCGGCGCCCGATGGCGGCTTCAGCGACGAAGAGATACGCCTGCGGTTTCGCCGAGCCACCTCCGAGCTTCGTCCCGCTCTCGAAAATAAGATTCTCTTCCTCGGCAAAGCGCTGGGCGTCCGCCTGCGCGAAAACGGCGTTTTCGACAGCGAAGCCGCCAAGCGCGAGACGAGCGAACGGCTGCGCCGCGACGTTTGGATGTTCGCTCAGATCGTGCGCGCTTTTGCGAGCAAAGCCGAGCACGCCAAAGGCGGGGAAGACCGCTGGGAAGCAGCGGCGGGGTTCGCCTTCGTGCGCGAATTTCTCGCCTATTTCCAAGCGCTCGGGTACCCGCTGCTCCGCGCCAGCGATTATCCTCGCGTCGACGCGTTCATGGCCGCCATGAGCGGCCTCGAGGACGCGGATCTTCTCGATCCCCGCCGTATCGAGCAAGCGATCATCGAATCGCGCGCCTTCTACGATTTTCTCATCGTCCTCTTCGACGAGATCGGAAAGCGCGACGAGCTCAAGGGAGTCGCGTTCGACCGCAGGAACGCTGCAGCGTCGCTCAAGCTCTACTTGGGCGATTGAGCTTGATTCGACGGGCGCGGCGCTCACACGCCGCCGCACCCGTTCCAATCATCGATTCATCAGGGCGCGACGAAACAATAGAGGCGCCCAGCGCCGCCTTTGGGCGCCGTATCGTTGCAACCGCCGTTGGCGTGCGATGCGTTCCACGAGTTGTACGGCGGCGTGGAGCTCATCGAAGGACCGAGCCCGTCGGCGTGTCCCACTTGCGCCGTGTTGGTCATCGCCTCCGAGGTCCAGTTCACACACGTTTGCCCGGCGAGCAATGTGCCGTCGGCGTTGGACCCGGTCAGGACGTCGTGTTCATTGGGCGTCGGCGATCCCGCCCACTGCCCGTTGATCTTCTGACCTTTCTCGTCGATGAAGAGCTCGGCGTCGCCGGAGCGGGCATGGAGCGCCGTCGAGTCTGCGGCCAGCATCGCTCCTTTGGAGTTGAAGTAAGGCCCCGGACCGATGCGGCTCTTTGCATTGACGGCCGCTCCGCCGTCCAGCGCTTCGGTGCTGAGGTAGGCCCGCCAGCTCTTCGTCCCTTGCCCGGCGGCGGTCGCCAGACGCACGCATCGAGCGTCAGCGCCCGTGAGCCCGCCGAGGTTTCCCGTTTTGCTGGTGTCGCTCGTGACGAAGAAATTCATGCGCGGGTCGGGCACGCCGCCACCATCGGGCACGCCGCCGCCGCCGTCGGGCGTCTGGCCGCCCGACCCACTGGCGCCGCTGCTGCCCGCGGTTCCGGCTGTTCCGGCCGCTCCGCCCGTTCCCGCACCCGCCGCTCCGCCTTTTCCGGCGCTGCCGGTGCCTGCGGCGCCACCGGTAGCGCCGCCGCTCCCCGCTGCGCCGCTGCCGCCCGCGGTTGCGCCGGTTCCTACACCGCCGGTGCCTGCGGCGCCTCCGGTGCCCGTAGCGCCGCCGCTTCCCGCCGAACCACCGCTCCCGGCAGTTCCGGTTCCGGCTTCTCCGCCGCTTCCCCCGGTCGCGCTTCCCCCGGTTCCGCCTGCCGTGCCTGACCCGCCAGCGCCAGCCGCGCCGCCGGTGCCCCCGTCCTTGTCGTCACCGCACCCTATCGCGAACGCAACCAAGGCGATGGCAAGGGGCAACATGACGCGACTTCGCTGCTGCGTGTTTCCACCGAGATGCATACGGTCCTCCTCTCGTTGGCTCGTGGCCTTGACGGGCGCCGTAAGGAATCAACTAAGGGGGCGCCTCTTCTCGCTCGTAGCTTTGGCGCTCGCCCGGCGCAAGCACCGGCATGATTACGGTTTCGTCACACCGCAATTAGCCTGGTGCCGTTTTCAAAACGGCGGGCTGAGAACTCTGACGCCACCAGACCAAAGTCGCAATCGCCAGCGCCACAGGGATGACTGCCATCGCCGCACGAAGAGACGAAGCGTCGGAAATCATGCCGATAAGGGGCGGCGAAATCATATCGCCCAGCAGGTGAATGGCGAAGATGGACGCCGCCATTGCGCTCGCGCGAAGCGCATTGGGAACGCTGCCCAAGATGACGGCATTGATGGGCGATGTGGAAAGAAAGATCGCGAACTCGGCGGCAGCAATGGCGGCAAAAAAACCGAATGAGGACGAAGCGAGAAGGCAAAGCGTCGCGCAAGGCACGCTCACCGCCGTCGAGATGGCGCACACGCGCAAGTTGGCGCGCGCGCGGTCTTCTCCCGGCCAACGATCGCCCAGCTGCCCCCCCACGAACGTCGCGAAAAGGCCGGAGACGACGAGGACGAGACCGAACCAATAGTCCGCAGTTTTCAGATCGAGGCCGAGGGTCCGATAAAGGTATTTCGGCGCCCACGCGGCAAAGCCTCCCAATGCGAACGTCTGCGCCGTGTAGCCGAGCACCGTATCGCGATAGAGCGGTAGTCGAAAAAGCTGCCGTGCGGTCGCGCCGAAGCCCGCCGATTTGTTTTGGCGCGGCGCATCGATGGCGCGCTTCGGCTCTTCGATCGCGAGTGCCAGGAGCGCAAGCACGAGGCCCGGTCCACCCGCGATGAAGAAGGCGCTGCGCCAACCAAAGGCGTGCTCCAGCTGTCCTCCCACGAGATAACCCAGGGCCGATCCCACTGGGATGGCGACGTAAAAAATAGCCAGCCAGCGGTTCTTCTTTTCGGGTGCGGCGAGGTCGTCGATGATCGTCGGAGCGAGCGTTGCGTAGCTCGCTTCACCGACGCCGACGACCACGCGCGCCGCGAGCATGGCGGCGAACGTTTGGGTGAGTCCCGACGCTGCGGTGGCCAGGCTCCACACCGCGACGCCGAGCGCGATGAGGCCGCGACGCGGCAACCGATCGCCGAGCGCGCCGAAGAGCGGGCTCGTCGCGAAGTAACCGACCATGAACGCCGTCACGACGAAGCCGAATTGGGAGTCGGAAAGCCCGAGATCCTCGCTCAGCTTGGGCCCGACCGCGGCGACGATGTAGCGATCGAGGTAGTTGACGAGGTTCAGCCCCGAGAGCACCGCCAAGATCAAGTAGGGGCTTCGGATACGCATACGCCTGGCAGTGATTCCGGTGCGATTCGACTTGTGCGAGCACAAAATGCGAACAGGCGGACGATCTTACGATCAGCCGCCTGCTCGACTTTATCTATTAAGGACGAAACGGGCTCTATTCCTCTTCTCCCTCGTCGAGCCCAACCTTCGAAGGGGCTACCCCACCCAACATCGGGGGGACATCCTTCGGAGGCTCGGCTTTGGGAGATCCGGCAGAGCTGGCGCGACGAGCCCTCGGAGCGGCCGGTTTTCGTGCCGCTGTTCGCGCGCCCCGGGGAGCGGGTTTCTTTTTACCCTTCGCTTTCCCAGGTGCTTTCTTGGCACTCTTCTTGGCGCGCTTGGCGGTCTTGCGCTTGGGGGTCCTCTTCGCAACCTTGCCCGCAGCCTTTTTCGCCGGCTTCTTCGCAGTCTTTCGTTTCGTAGCCATCGTGCCCTCCTATAGGCCTGCCTCGCATGGCGAAGCAATGATGTTGCACGACGTATATGGCAACGCAGTGTGCGTGTCAACGAAAAAAGTGAAGAGAAAACTTGACTCGAAGGTCTTTGCCTAAAAACGCTCGATTTCTAGACCGAAACGCACGCAGCACCTGTTCCGGCCCACGAAAATACGGGGCGCACTGGCCAATGACATTGCCCCCGCACGCGATTGATCGGGCTGCGCGGCGTCGTAGCTCCGCGGAAACGAGCGTCGCGCGCCCGCGACGGCGAGGGCCTTCGGACGCGCGTGCGTTATTGACCAGCCTTGACGATCTCCTCGTGACCCAGATACGTTCCGGGCCCGGTGCCCGTCGGCGCCAAAAAGACGGAAAAGGGAGGCTCCCATGATTTGGCGGCACAGGTGGTCGCTCGCGGCTTTCATCATCTCGCTCGCGGCTCTTACGGCGTGTGGTCACTCCGAAGAAGAGTGGCAGGCCAAACTCAAAGAGAACCAAGAGCTACAGAATCAGCTGAACGCCGAAAAGGCTGCCCATCAAAAGGCCGAGTCCGACTTCTCTGCGGCCTCCGCCCAGGTCGACCAGCTGAAGGGCCAGCTCAAAAAGGCGGGCGTCGACCTCTCCAACTTGAACGCCGACCTCGCCGAGCAAAAGTCCGCTCTCGACAAGCTGCGCAAGGACAAGGAGCAGCTCGAGGCCATTCGCAAACGATTCGAGCTTCTGAAGCAAAAGCTCGAATCGCTCACCCGGCTCGGGCTGAACGTGACCGTGCGCAAGAACCGCATGACCATTCAGCTTCCGGGTGACGTCCTTTTCGACTCCGGTCGTGTCGATCTCAAGAAGGACGGCAAAGACATCCTGCTCAAGGTCGCGGAAGTCGTCCGCAACGACAAGGATCTCAATTCCCGCACGTTCCAGGTCGCGGGGCACACCGACAACAAGCCGCTCGCTGGCGGACCCTACAAAGACAACTGGGGTCTCTCGGTGATGCGCGCGCGCGAGGTGCTGAGTTTGCTCGTCACCCCCACCGGCGAAAAGGCGGGAGGCGGCGGACTACCCCCCGACCACTGGAGCGCTGCCGGCTACGGCGACACCGATCCGGTCGCCGCCAACGACGTACCGGAAAACATGCAGAAGAACCGGCGCGTCGAGCTGGTGGTGATGCCGAACGTCGAGGAGATGCTCGACCTCAAGAGCCTCACGAAATAGCTTGCGCGTAGCCGCCATCGACATCGGCACGAATACCGTCCTCCTCTTGATTGCGGAGGTCGGTGACGACGAGGGGGTCGTGCCGATCGTCGAGCGCGCCGAGATCACGCGCCTTGGCCAGGGAGTCGACCGCGCGCGGACCTTGGCGCCCGAAGCGGTAGAACGAACGCTCGCGTGCTTGCGCGATTACGCTGCGGAGATCGCCGCGCACGAGGTGGCGCGACTCGACGTGGTGGGGACGAGCGCGATGCGCGATGCCGCGGCGGCCACCGCGGGGCCGGGCCGCGAGTTCATCGAGAGAGCGCGGGCGCTTCTCGGCGTCGCTCCGCGCGTCATCTCGGGCGACGAAGAGGCATCCCTCGCTTTTGCAGGTGGCGTCGCTGGTCTCGGTCTATCGGGTGAAGTGACGGCCTTCGACATCGGCGGAGGGAGCACCGAAATCATCCGCGGCCAGCTGGAACGCGGCGCAGCACAGGTGTCAAAGCGTCAAAGCGTCGACATGGGGAGCGTTCGACTCTTCGAACGTCACGTGCGCGCCGATCCGCCGAGTGCCACGGAAATCGCGGCTGTTCAGGCCTTCGTGTTGGATCAGCTCTTGCCTCACGCGCCTCCTCCTGCCGGCCAGTCACTCGTGGGTATGGCGGGGACCGTGACCACCGTGGCCGCCGTGGCGCGCGGCATCGCACCGTATGATCCGGCACAGATTCACGGGGCGAGACTCTCGCTGCGCGAAATCGCCGAAACGAGCCGCCGGCTCCGCCAGCTGCCGCTCGCCGAACGGAAGCAACTGACGGGCCTCGAAGAAAAGCGTGCCGACGTCATTCCCATCGGTGCAGTGATCCTCGAGACGATCGTGGGCTGGGCCCACGCCGATGAGATTGTCGTTTCCGACCGCGGCGTGCGCTGGGGTGTTGCTTTGCAATTGGCAAAGAGCCTGCTCACCAGCGCAGCAAAAGAAGGACAGCGTCATGGTCCTGTTACGTGAGCACTGATCACCGGCGCAGCACGGTCACGACGAATCACCGGCTTCGTGGTGCATCGAACGCTTATCGGGACATCGCGGTCGCGCCAAGGGCCGTAATCGACTCAGGCCCGCATGTTTTTTTTTGAACCGCGTTGAGGTCGGCCGGCGCATTCGCGCAGTGTTTTTGGCGCCTTTTCGTTCACATTCACGCAACTGAGGGTGGCACGAGTGGCGTTCGAGGCGCATAATCGCTTGACGTAAGTACCGGCGTTCACTAGAGTGCGCCCGCCTGGCGCATTCTGGCCTTTAAAATAGGGCCAGAAATCGCGGGTGACGCCCTCATTGAACTGCGGGCGCTCCAGAGGAGCAACCGGAATGGAAACCGCCTGCTCGAGGTTGGACTGGGTCGGGGGCTACTCGGGTTGAAGTGAACAACGGCACCACGCGCAGGCGGTGTTGACGGGTGGAAGGAGAGATTATGCAGGCTCGAACGGATACAGATGTAAAATTCAAGGTTGGCGATAAGGCTGTGTACCCCGCACAGGGAGTAGCCGAGGTCATCAGCATTGAGGAAAAGGACATCGCCGGCTCGCGCCAGCGCTTTTACGTGCTCCGGATTCTCGATACCGATCGCAAAATCATGGTTCCTGTGAGCAACGCCAGCGCCGTCGGCTTGCGCTGCGTCATCTCCGAGATCGAGATCCGCGAGATCTTCGACATTCTCAGGGAGCGGACGGTTGCGTTCGACAACCAGACTTGGAACCGCCGTTACCGCGGCTTCATGGACAAGATCAAAACCGGTTCGATCTTCGACGTTGCAGAAGTTCTGCGCGATCTCTACCGGCTGAAGACGGACAAGCAGCTCTCCTTCGGCGAGCGCCGCATGCTCGACACGGCGCGCTCGCTCATCGTCAAAGAAATCGCCATTGCGCGCGAGCAGACCGAAGATCAGGTCAAGACCGAGATCGAAGGGATCTTCCTGACGAACTGATTGTCGATTGCGACGCACGGGGCCTGATGTGCCCTCAGCTGTCACTTGACGCTTTCATGTTGTCACGGCCGCGGGCGCTCTGATGCTCGCGGCCTTCGAGCGTGCTCAACCTGGCTCCGGACGTCGCTCTGCCGGAGCCAGCGGTGGCAGCGGGATTTCGATGCGCCACCTCCCGTCCTCGAGGACGCAGGGCACTTCGGCGCGATCCGTCTCGGGATCGATGCCGGTCACGTCGACCACCGCGCGGTCATCTGCGACGCGCGTGTGCATTTTGCGGGGCTCGAATCGGAGCGAAAACCGCCCTGGCGCGAGCATGTCTTGGGGCGGGATTTCGCGCCCGCTCGTCGTGCTCGCGCGACGCGCCCGCTCGATCAGGTTTTGACGCGTCGGTAGCGCGAGGAGATCGTAGACGGCGCGCGCTTCGGTAGGGTCGGTCTCGATGCGATCGATGCGATCGAGGAGCTCTCGTACCGCGCCCTCCGGGGTGAGGTCCGGAGCCTTGCGCTGGCACGCCGAGAGCGTGCCAATCGCGACGAGTGCGGCCGTCAGACGACACCACCTCTGCGCCTCCATGGCGCCGGCTTAACACCGCAGTCCGGGGTTGTCAGGCCCCGAAGTCGGCGAAAACTGGTCCGAGCACCTCCGCGCAAGGCACGATCGGCGCGTGACCAAAGCGAGATCGCGTGCGGCGGTGGCCGAATTGAAGTCCCCCCGCCGCTTGGGCGTCTCCCCCGCCACCGTGCCGGTCCGCTTGGCGTGGACGGGCAAAGAAGCGCCGCCCGCGCGACCTCGCGGCCGCCTGGTACCCGTCGCTCCTGGGTCAGCCATGGTGCGGCTCGTTCAAGGGGACAATTTGTCGGCGCTCGGCGCTCTCCTCCCGGATCTGCGCGGCGTTGCAACGCTCGCCTACCTCGATCCGCCCTTTTTCACAGGGCGCGTTCACGACCGGGTGACGCGCCAGCGTGACGGTACCGGCAAGATCCTGCGTGACCGTTCGCCCGCCTTCGACGATCGGTGGTCGGATCTGTCGGCTTACCTCGCCAGCTTGCGCGACCGATTGGCGTTGGTGCGGGAGTGCCTCGCCCCACACGGCTCGGTGATCGTGCATGTCGATCCGCGCACGAGCCACTATGTGAAAGTGCTCTGCGACGAGGTGTTCGGCGTGGCCGCCTTCGCGAGTGAGATCGTTTGGCGCTATCGCCGATGGCCGAGCAAGACGCCGAATTTTCAGCGTGTGCACGACGTCCTCCTGCGATATGTGCGCGACCCCGCCCAGAAACCCCGATTCGTGCAGCTCTTCGAGCCGCTGGCGGCGTCGACGCAATCGACGTGGGGCTCGGGTAAGCAGCGCGCCGTGGTGGGGCTCGACGGAAGACGAGAACGGTCGAGCACCACGTCGGTGCCGTCGCCTGGCGTCCCCCTCGGCGACGTCTGGGAGATCGGGATCATCGCGCCGGTGTCCAAGGAGCGAACCGGGTATCCAACGCAGAAGCCCGAAGCTTTGCTGCAACGCATCGTGACGGCGTGCACACTTTCCGGCGATCTCGTCCTCGACCCTTATGCGGGAAGCGGCACCACCCTGGCGGTCGCTGCGAAGCTGGGGCGGCGCGCGGTGGGAATCGACGAGAGCCCTGTCGCCATCGCGGTCGGCCAGGCGCGGCTGGAAGCGCTCGGCTTTGCCCCCCGGCGAGACCGCTGCGTTCCGGTTTCGTCCGGCGAATAGCGGGGCGCGCCCTTCGCGGCAGGAAAAGCCGTGCTAGAGTCCCCGCCCCATGGCCGAACCGGAGACGTCGCATACCGTTCTGCCCGCCGGATCGCACCCCAAAGGCGTCGTGCGCTGGGGTTATTTCCTAGTTCTCAATGCCATCGCCGGCGTCATCGCAGTGGGCATCTTCGCCGGTGTTCTCTACGCCGACGCGCTCGATCCGTACTTGCGCGGCACCTACGATTGGCTCCTTTCTCACCCGGGTGCAACGAGCGCCATGGCGTTCTCGCCGCTCGCATGTTCGCTCCTCGTGGGATGGGGTTATGCGCAACGGGCGCGCCGTCGTCGCGCCGCGGCTGCGGCGCTGGCCTCGCGTGTCAAAGTCAACGAGGCTGTCTCCCCCGGTTGAGGCTTCGATGCGACCGCGCAAGAGCGCTCTATTCGGAGCGGGTGTGGTTTTCGCGTTAGCCGCGGTGACTGCGAGCGTCGTCGCCGAGGAGGACCCTAGCGGCGCCCTCGTCGTCGCCAAGGTGGGCGCACGGTCTGTCACCGCGCGTGCGTTGGTGCAGCGCCTCAGCGGCGTGCCCGAATTCCAGCTCGCGACCCTTGGTTCGTCCCCCGCCGAGATCAAGCGCAATTTCCTGGAGCAGGTCGTCTTACGCGACGAGCTCTTCGCCCAAGGAGCGGAAGCGAAGAAGCTCGACCAAGTGACGCGCGCGCGGGAGCGGATCGATCATGCTCTTCGCACCGCGCGCATCAACGCACTCCGAGAAAACCTCGACGTCGCGCCGGCCGAGATCGCAGAGTTTTACTCCGAGAACCGAGCGCGTTTCGACGCGCCGGAGCGCATCGCGATGACGCGCATCCTATGCGCAACGCGCGCCGAGGCAGCCGCCGTGCTCGCCGAGGCCAAGTCGAGCGGCACGTCGCAACGCTGGAACGATCTTGCCCGCGAGCATTCGCTCGACAAAGCGACGTCGATGCGGGGCGGTGCGCTCGGATTTCTGGCGCGCGACGGATCGTCGAGCGAAGCGAGCGTGCGTGCCGATCCGGCTCTCTTCATCGCCGCCAGCAAAGTCAAAGACGGTGAGTTCGTGCCCGAGCCGATCGAGGAGGGCAAGGCCTACGCCGTGATCTGGCGCCGCGGCGGCACGCCCGGCGTGCACCGCACGCTCGAAGAGGAATCGGCCGCGATTCGACAGATCCTCGCGCGCCGCAAGCTCGCCGACGCGGTCAAAGCTCTGACCGACACCCTGCGCGCGGCGGAGAAAGTCGAAGAGCACCCCGAGTTCGTCGACATCCTGGAAGTGAGCCCCGAGGGAAGCGTTGCGCAGCGGCGTCGTCCCGGCGTCGCCAAGCGACAACCCGCGCAGCCGCCGGCGCCGTCGGCGACGCCCTTCGGTCTCCGCTGACGCGACGGGACCGCGACGCCGTCAGACGGGCGCCAGGCATGGCCGGCGGCTATTCGCCGGCGTCGCGCAGGATGGTCTCGTCCTGCGAGACGAGCACGATCGCCGCGCGGGCAGCCGCCTGCTCGGCGAGCTTCTTCGTGCGACCGCGGCCCTCGCCGAGCGGCTTGCCGGAGATCTCGACGGCGACCAAAAACTCGCGATCGTGATCGGGGCCTTCGACCGCCAGAAGGCGGTACGAGGGCGCAGCGCCGCCACCGGCTTGCACGAGCTCCTGCAGGGCCGTCTTCGCATCTCTTCGGCTGAGCTCGGCAACGTCCCCCAGGTACTCCCCTACGATGAGCGACGCCACGCGCCGCGCTCCCGGCAGACCCTCATCGAGGTAGATGGCCGCGACGAGCGCTTCGACTGTGTCGGCGAGCACGTTGGTGCGTTCGCTGATGCTCGTCGAGGCGGCTCCCCGCCCGACCAAGAGCGCCGGACCGACCCCGTTGTCACGCGCCCAGCGTGCGAGGGACTCGCCGTTCACGAGGGCGCCGTAGGCGCGTGAGAGGACCCCTTCGTCGGCGTCGTGCAGCTTTTCGAGGAGTAACTCGCTCACGCAGAGATCGAGGACGGCATCACCGAGGAACTCGAGCCGCTGGTTGTCCGGCACGCGCTGGGCGCGATGCTCGTTGGCGTAGCTCGAGTGCGTGAGGGCCTCGTCGAAGTAGCGAGGCGCGCGCTCGAGCCCGAGACGCAAGAGAAGGGCGGCGCGCGCGGTGTCGGTGTCTTTGTCCATGAGCGTCTCGGATTGTCCGACCGAACCGTCGTGCCCGTCCGGAAAAGCGCCGGCAATCGCGCGTCCGGCCCCCCTTTATTGTCTTTTTCGCGCACTGACAAGTGTCGACCCGACCCGCCCGGCGCGGCGCTATCCTGGGGGGCACCGGCCATGGGCGACCTCATTGCATGTCCGTTCTGTCACGAGCTTTTCGCACGAGGCGAAGCCAAAGAGTGCCCGGCCTGCGGGCTCGTCCTCACCGATCTCCGTAAATTGTCGCTTTCCCTCGATGCCCAAGCGGAGCAAGACGACTTCGGGATCCCCATCCAGCCGCATCTCGAGCAGTTTCCCTGGTTCGAGGTCCGGCGCGGGCGCGGGCTCCTCTTGGTAGGGGCGATTTTGGGGTTCATCGCCTTTTTTGCGCCGTGGGTGAACATGACTTCACCGGAAATTCGGCTGCTCTCCGGCGCCGATCTCGCGCGCCGGAGCGGGTGGGTCTGGGGGGCGGGCGTTGCCTGGTTCGTGCTCTTTCCCATGATGATGTCGCGGCGCTCGATCGATCAGATGCGAGGTGCACGAGTGGCCGCGGCGTTTCTCTCGGCGATTCCCATGCTCACGACCTCGATCCTTTGGCTGCTTCCCCCGCACGCGCGCTACGTTCCCATTCGCTTTGTGTGGGGGTGGGGCCTTTACGCGACGTGGGGGCTCAGTTTCATCGCCACCCTCGCTTCCATTCGCTTGGGTGGGAGGATTGATGACATCCGAGTTTCGCGGGGGAGCTTGGCTGGTCGCGCACCCACGCTCCATTGACTTCGCCGGTGTGGCTCGGGGTGGTCCCGTCTGCCATGCTGTACCCGCATGCCTCGTGTACGCACGCCGCGGCCTGCCCAGCAGGATTCCGACGAAGAGACGGTCGACTCGGTCGATGTCCCTGCGGCCGTCATCTGCGCTTGGTGCGGTCGCGGCGACTGCGCAGGATGCGCGAGAGAGCGCGCGAGCGCATCGGGCGTCACCGCCATCGTCCCCTGGGAGCGACCACTTTCCGCCTGGCCAGGCCGATTCTTCGCGACGGTTCAGGCGACGACGCGAGGGGCGGAGGGCTTTTTCCGATCGCTGCCGGACGGTCCCATCTCACCCGCGCTGAGCTTCGCGGTGATCGCCGAAATTTTCGCGGTGAGTTCGACAGCTCTGGTCGTCGCGCCGCTGGTCGTGCTCGGTATTCCGGGGCTGCTTCTTCGTTTTCTCTCCGACGTCAGCACGCGCAGCGCAGTGTTCTTGGCGACCCTGGTCGGTATCGTCGGATTCACCTTGCTGCTCGTGGGGGCGCACGCCCTGCACGGCTGGGTGCTCGCCCCGGCGGTCTCGCGTACGCGCGGTCTGCGCCTCGGATTTTATGCGTGCGGATGGGATTTCGGGTCGAGCCCCGCGGGGTTCGTCGCGGCAACCTACTCGGAGGGCGTGGTCGCTGGCTTTTCCATCCTCGGTTCCTCGGTCACCGCGCCGTCTCGTTCGATCGACGCAGCCCTCCTCGGCTTGTTTCGGCTCGAGCCGGACAAGGCGCGGCGAATGAAGCGGCGCGCGATGCGCCTCGCGATGGCAACGAGCGTTCCGGGCGTCGTCGTGGTGATGGCGGCCATCGTCGCCACCGCGCTATTCGCGCGTTAGAAGCCCACGCCTAGCCGGCGGAAGGGGCTCGAGGCAGCGGCAATGTTTCAGAACGCGGCGCCGACCTGGACGCCGATCGTGCTCTGGCGCGGGACGTCGGCGAGGGCGGCCGCTTCTTTGTTTTGATTTGCGCTGGCGGGGGCGACCACGTCGGTGATGAACTGGCCACCGACCACGATCATCTCGAAGCGGTAAGCGAGACCGACGACGAGCCGATGACGCGTGATGCGCGCCTGTTCGAAAACCCGTGTGTTGCTGAGATCTTCGGGCGAGCCGTTGCGGCTGTTGTCGTCGCCGCACACGGTCTGCCCGTTGTACGGACCTTTGGTGTGTTCGACGTCATCGCCGCTGAAACCGCCGGGCACCCTCTGGCCTTGATAGTTGCAGTACCCGAGGGCGTCGGTCCTCGGCGTGAGATCGACCGAGTTGGAGTCGCCGAAGATGCGCAGGAATTGGTACCCGACGTACGGCGTCAGCACCGACGTGTCGGCGATCGGAATCGGCTTCGAGAGAACGCCGTCTGCGCTGGCGACCGTCAATTGGAACTGCGCAGTTCCGGTGATGGTGCGCACGCCTCCGCCGACCGCGAGATCGGGCAGGTACCCGAGCGCACCGCGGCGAAACCCTTCGAGGAGGCTCCACCGCACGTCGGCGCCACCGGCCACGATCGAGGTGCGCGCGACGTAGGCCACGTTGGCACCGAGCTCGAATCCGAGGGGCAAGCCTTTGCGGACGTTGACCCCGTACACCTGCAGCCAGCTATCGGGACTCTTGTTCCGCACCGAGTACTGCCCCGTGGTCGGGTCTCTCGGGCCCTGGGTGCCGTTTTGCCAATAGTCGGCACTGCTGTCGATGCTCGTGAACGCGCCCTGGACCGTCACCTGGAACCCGCCGTACCCGGTGGTGCGCGCGGGGTGCATCGCCATCGGCGCGATGGCGAAGCCATATTGGTTGATGAGCCTTTTGAACGCCCCTTCGTCGAGCGCGCAAGGGCGCGCGCCGGCCCGGTAAAGGCCGGCGTCGGAGCAGGCGACGGTGGGGTCGGCCGCATCGTGCGCAAAGCGCTCGATGGCCGGGTCCATGGGGTCGGCATGTGCCGCCCGCGGGACGGCGAGAACGGATGCAAGCGAAGCTGTGAGGGTGATCAGCCGGACACGCATCGCGTCATCTCCGAATTCGCGAGGCTACTTTCCCGCTACGATACGCGTCAAGCTTCGCGGCGTCACCGCAACTCGACGCTCCTCCGTTATTCGAGCGCACCTCCCACCGCGCGCCCTTCCTCGGCGCGGCGCTTTTTGCCTCACTCGAACCCCCGAATGGCTCGAAATCAAGCTCCTCGTCTGCGCTCGCCGGTCACGTTGCCGCCGCTCAACGTGGTGCTCGTCGAGCCGGAGATCCCGCCCAACACCGGTAACGTTGCTCGGCTCTGCGCCGCCACCGGCTCGGTGCTTCATCTGGTGGGCACCCTCGGGTTTCGCATTGACGAGAAATCGGTGCGCCGCGCCGGAATTGACTATTGGCACCTCGTGCAGGTGTGTCGGCATCTCGATCTCGCCCACTTCCGTCACGCTCTTCCCGACGCGCGCTGGGTGCTGTTCAGCGCCTCGGCCGAGCGCAGCTACCTCGATGCCGATTTTCGCCCCGGCGACGCGCTGATCTTCGGACGCGAGAGCGTCGGCCTGCCGGACGACCTTTTGCTCGAGCATCGAACATCGGTGTTCGGAATTCCCACCTTGGGTGCGGTTCGATCGCTCAACCTGGCCAATGCGGTTTCGATCGTCGTCTACGAAGCCTTGCGCCAAATGGGGGCGCTCGGAACCACGTTCATGGGCTAGGTGAGGCCGACAGCGGACATCGCTTCAATGACCGGCATTGGCGCGCCGGACCAGGATGCGGCCATGAGCGCCCGTGAAATCACCGGAGATGGTGACGTTTTCACCAGCCGCCACGGGCACGTTCTGCGCGACCGCTTCACCGAGCGCACTGCAATCGAGGCGAATGAAATGCGTGCCCGGCGCTAACGCGATCTCTGCGATGGGCGCGACGCCGCGCGGCTTACCGTCGATCTCCACGCTGGCCATCGGATTGGCGAGAATTCGAACGTGAGCCACCGCGCCCGTGCTCGGTGTCGCGCTCGCGAGCGTGCCGCTCGCCGGCGGGGGCGCCGCGGTACCTGTCGTCGCGACCGGAGCTTCCGTGGCCGGCGCGGTCTCCCCCGTGGCGTTCCCTGCCGGGTCCATCGCCGTGGACGTTGTCCTTTGCGGCGCGTGCTCACCCAGCGCAGCGGTCGTCGCTCGTTGCTCGATCTCGCCGCCAGCATCCGCCGTTCGCGCCGCCGGCTCGCCGTAGCGCCAAGCGGCTCCGGCAACCGCAGCAACGACGAGCAGCCCGAGCGCCATTCCCGCGATGGCTCGGTAAGACGGAGCGCGGGCCGGTCGTACGCTCGCGCGAGCGCCCCTCGGCGCTCCAGCGCTGGACCAGCTTCCCGCATCGTCGCTCATACGACGTGTCGCCACATAGGGAGCGGCGTCGTGCCGAGGACTGGGGGAGGGCGCGACCGGCACGCCGCTCGGGACAGGCTCGTGCGAGCGCGTCGCGAAGGTTCGCGTTTCGTTGACCGCTGGGGTCGCGCTGGCGGGGTTCTCGGGCAGCGCCGGTCCCGCGTCTGGATCCGTCGAGGCCCGCACCTCACGCACGCGCGCACCGACTTTGCGTGTGAGGTCGCCAGGATCGCATTCCGCGATGAAGCGCCGCAATGGGCGCGAGAGCTCCTCCGCGCTCTGTGGGCGCTGGGCGGGATCGATGGCCAAAGCAGACGCCACGAGGGCGTCGAGCGGGGCGAGCGCGGGGTCGAAATGGGAAAGCGGAGCCACCGGTTCGGAGAGCGCTACCTCCGATTGTTCCGCCGTTTTCCGGCGGAAAGGTGCCCGGCCCGACCACGCTTCATAGAGGAGCGTCGCCACCGCAAAAACGTCGGCCGGGGGGCCGACCTCGTCGCCCCGAAGCTGCTCGGGGGGCATGTGTCCCGGCGATCCGAACACCTCGTTGGCGCCGTCATATGCGGGAGCGGCGATCCCGAAGTCGATGAGCCGCACCGCGCCTTCCTCGTCGATGACGACGTTGCGCGGTGTAACGTCGCGGTGGATGATGCGCGCCTTGCGGTGGGCGTAGTCGAGCGCGCGGCAAATCTCGATCCCGATGTAGGCGCCCTCTTGTGGGGTGAGCTTTTGCGCCGCGCGAAGGAGCTCGGCCAGCGTGACGCCGTCGCAAAGCTCCATCGCGAGGTAATAGATCCCCTGCTCGACCCCGAGCTCGTAGATGGGAACGATGTTGGGGTGCGAAAGCTCGACGGTCGTTTTTGCTTCCTCGACGAAGCGGCGGACGAAGGCGTCGTCGGTGGCGAGCTCGGCGCGGATCTGTTTGACGACGAGCTTCTTCTCGAAGCCGTCCGCTCCGCGGAGTGTCGCCAAGAACACCCTTGCCATGCCACCAACGGCAAGGGGCCGCTCGAGCACGTATTTACCGAAGATCTGCGGAAACAAGACAGCGCCCCTCGCAATTCTACACGACAAAAGAAAGCCCGCGCTTTCCTCCCGGCGCTTATCGGCAACGCGCTCGCAAGCAACAAGCCCGAAAAAGCGACGCCTACCTTGTGAGCGAAGGGCGTCAGCGCCGCTCGACGGCGAGGCGTTTCACGGTGACCGTCTCTGGGCCGAGACCACGCAGCCCGATGCTCACCCGTCCTTCGGGACCGGCGCAGCTCGTGGGGGCTCGATCATCGACTTTGACGAGAACGGTGCGCCCGCTGCGCGTCACCGTGAAGCTCGTCCCAAGAAAAGACCAGGGGCACGGCGCGGAAGCGTCCCCGATCGTCCACTCGCCGAGCGCCACGGTCGGGAGCGAAGAACCGGGTGTTTCCCCGGAAATCACGACATTGCCGTACGTGGCGTCGGTGATGACGACCCCCGCGGATGGCGAAAGATGAAGCCCCGCGAGGTCGGTCCATAGCTCGCCTTCCGGGCGGGGGGGGTGGCTGGGGGCGAGATGGCGAGGGTCCGCCAGGAGAAAGTCAGGGTCCTGCGTGTAGGGGCCGCGCACACCATGACGAAATCCGCGCAAAGTGGCTCTTCGCGTCCCCTCCTCGATGCCGCCGCGCGAAAGCCAAACGAAGAGACCTGTATCGACTGCGAGCGGCGAGGGAAGGTCGTCCTCGGGCCCATCGTCGGGCGCGCCATCGGGCGTCACGAACGCGCTTTGCCACGGATCGAACCGATGCCATGCCTCGCCATTCCAGAGCCAGGGAGCGCCGTCCGCCGCCGCCACCAAACGTAGGCGCTTCGTTCCGCGTTGCTCCGAGGTGAGCGACGGCAGTTTTTCGAGTGTGCCGTCATTGTCGATCCAAAAGACGCCGCTCGCCAGCGCACCCGCGCGGCCGAGGAGCCCACCTACGGCCAAGACGCCGCCGCCGGCTAGCGCGACGAACGCCACCTCGGTGAGTCCTGCGAGCGCGGGCGGGTCGCTGGAGCAAGCCGCGTGAGGGCAATGTCCGCCATCTTTCGCGAACCATTCCAGCGTCGGCACGTAGTTGCCGTCGCCGTCCACACCGCCGGCGACGAGGATTTCGTCGTTCGACAGGCGCAGCACGGTCGGCAGCTTGCGAGCGCGCGTGAGTGATCCGAGCCTGAAGAAGTCGGCGGCGCCGTAGGGTGCGGTGTCGGTGGGGGCAATCGAGACGAGCGTGTCGACGACGCCGCGCTCGTCTTCACCGCCGACCAGCAGGGTGGCGCCGCTGGCGAGGACGACTGCGCCGTGCTGCGCGCGCGCGTCGCCGATGGAAATGGGCAGCTCTTGAAAAGCGCCGTCGCGAAAAATGAGCGCGGAATCGAGGTAGCGCAGCGGAAAAAATTTGCGATCGAGGCCTCCCGCGACGAGCGCACCTTTGCCGAATGGGGTCGCGGTGGCCCACGACACGCGATGCGTCCCCAAGCTACTCGGCGAGAGCTTGGCACCGGTGCGCGCGTCCCAGACGAGCGCAAACGCCGCGTCGCTGACGGCGCCGCCTGGTAGCGGATCGAGCCCCGCGATGAGCACGCCGCCACCGTCGTCGAACGCGGTCATTGCTTGGCCGCCTTGGCTCGGCGGTACGACCTCGCCCTCCACGGCGCGGCACGCGCTCGTCGTCGACCACATCGTGAAGTCGACGTCGCCAGGCGGTTCGGCGTACCCGACGCCGCTGAATCCGGGCGGCCAAGTGGACGCTTCGATGCCACGCAGGTCGAGCGGTAAATCGATCTCATCGGTGCTCTTCAGGTCGGCGCGCTTCACGCGCGGCGCGGGAAAATCGCCGAGCGCCGTGAGGACGACCTCGTGGTTCTCGGGTTCGCAGTCGAGGAGACGATGGGCGACGATACGACGCGCTCGCGGCGCGGCACCCCCTTGGCACCCCACGATCACTAGGCAGACTGGGAAGAACCGGCCGACGGAGAACGTCAACGCTTGAAGAGTTTACCGATTCCGGACAGAACGCCGCCCTCTTTCTTCGGCGGTGCGCCCGAGGGCTTTTTGGGCGGGGGCGATGTTCGCGGCGGGGGCGTCGACCGCTGACCGGTAGGCGGCGTCGAACGGCGCGCCGACGGCGTGGTACGGCGCTGCTCCGACATCTTGGAGCGCCTCATTTCATAGAGGCGCACCTCACGGGCGGCGTCGAGGTTCTTCGGATTGAGCTCGTACGCGTTCTTGAAGTCGACCATGGCCGACTCGATGCGGCCGATCCGCTTTTTGAGCGTCGCGCGGCAGAAGTAGGCGAGCTCGCAGCGTTCGCCGTTGGCGATGGCTTGGTCGCAGAGCTTAACGAGGTCGTCGACGGGCGCATCGGGCGCGCGCTTGGAGAACTGCACCGTCGCGTAAAGGGCGATGTAGTCGCTCTGTTCGGGATCCGATTTGTACGCTCGGGTGATGAACTCTTCCGTGCTCGGATCGCGTTTTTTCCAGAGGATCTCGGCGCGCTGAAAATCGGTGGCGGCGTCGATGATCGCCTGGATTTTGTCGGCTTCCTCGGGTGTGCCGCCGCCACCCTTCATCACGTCGACGTAGCGCTTGCGCCGCACGCCGTCGGAGAGCGTCTCGAAGGCTTCGCTCATGCGGGCGAACACTTTGGACGCGGCGTCTCGAACGCTGGAGAGCTCTGGCGGGAGCCGATCGGGGTGCCAGAGTTTGGCGAGAGCAAAGTAGGCGGATTGCACGTCGCCCGGCGCGCCCTCTTGTTTGATGCCGAGCATGGCGAAATAATCCTCGCGATCGATCGATTCGGCTCGCTTGGCAATGGCGTCACGTCGCGCCAGAAGCTCGGGCGACAGTGCGGCCGGCACGGCGGACCGCGGCGTCGGCGGCGGTGCGTCTTCGATGGGCACTTGTCGCGCCGTCAGCTTGACGCGTGCCACGGGTACCCCTCCCTCGGCCGCGGCGACCGGGGCGGCAATGGGCGTGTTGACCGAGGATGGCTTGGAAAGGCCTACTGGCGGCGCCGAGTCGGCACGGTGGTCGAGATGGCGCGTGATGAGGAGCGTATAGACGATGAGCTCCGCGGTTCGTGGCGGGACGACTCTCGACTCGATCAGCCCCACCAATGACGATGGGCTCGCGCGGATCATCTCGATAGCGGCCATCTCGTGGGCAGAAAAACCGAACCTCGAGACGTCGCTCTTCAGGTGGAGCTTGAGCGTGGTCGTGCCGAGACGGCGCAGGGTGGCATCGATGATCGGTTCGTCGGCCCGAGCGCGCACCGCCGACCAGATGATGGGCAGCGTGTCGAGCGGTATCATCTCCGGACCGCCCCAATCCTCGAGGACGTTGACGTCCTGGTAAAAGCGGTATTTCGTGTCGCCCGCAAGCGCAAAGAGAAACGCCATTTTGCGATCGGCCTGGACCTTCAGCCCTTCCATCAAGTTTGCGCGATCGATCACGCCGGCTCGCACGAGATGCTCGCCGTGCAGGTCGTTGCCTCGCGAGAAGGCGGCCAGCGACGCATTGAGCGTCTCCTCACTCAGGATGCCGAGCTCGAAGAGAACCCGACCGAGGTGAGCGATGGGTTCGCCAGTGCGGACCTTCGATGCCTGGCCTTCGCAAAAGTAGATTGCGTGATCTTCGCCGCCGCTCCGGTTGGAGAGCACCAGCGAACCGGTGAGCTCGCGGTCGGCCAGGTACACCAAAAGGTGCACGAGGGGCGTCTTCTCGAGCAGCCCTTCGGCGGTTGGTGTCAGGCCGGCGATCTTCGTCATGGGCGGTGCCCAAGATAACAGAACTCTTGGCTCGGTCACGCGCGCCCATCCGTGGGGGACGATCCCGAGAAGGCCGCGAATCCTGAGGGCTTAGCGAAGTGAGCATGCTAACTCTTGACGATGGCCAGGGCGCACTTGCTCGTCGTCGACGACGAGCCTTCCATCCTCACCACGCTGCAGAAAGCATTGTCGCTGGAAGGTTATGGTGTCGACGTAGCTGGAGGCGTGAAGATCGCCGAGGAACGACTCGGCCGCCGCACGTACGACATGGTCCTGCTCGACGTGTCGCTCCCCGATGGCGATGGCGTCACATTGCTCGAACGCCTACGCGCGGGCGGAACCGACGTCCCGGTGGTCATGATGAGTGGGCACGCCACGGTAGACGCCGCCGTGCGGGCTACGCGCCTTGGCGCGATCGATTTTTTGGAGAAGCCGCTTTCGACCGATCGTCTCCTTCTGGTCGTGGAGAACACCCTTCGCCTCGTTCGCGCGGAGGAAGAAAGCCGCGCCCTGCGCAAGGCGACCGGACACGCCGGAGAGCTCATCGGCCAGAGTCGCCCGATGGCCATCCTGCGCGAGCAGATTGCGCGCGCCTCCAAAGCCAACGCCAGCGTGCTCATCACGGGCGAGCGGGGCACCGGTAAAGAGCTCGTGGCCCGC
>Ga0193706_1000308_pt1 | contig 30237 bp, 25 predicted proteins | sample U3c1metaG_FD_160130 | JGI IMG/M metagenome (GOLD analysis project Ga0193706, IMG submission 160130) | Soil microbial communities from a riparian zone of the East river system, Colorado, United States - U3c1 | ecosystem: Environmental > Terrestrial > Soil > Riparian zone | place: USA: East River... | reverse complement strand
GCAGGCGAGCGGGATCGCAGCGGCGGCCTGCTGGCAGCGCAAGCGCTACAGAGTGCCTGCAGCAAGAAGGCGGTTCGAAGTGTCGCTCCAGCCTTCGTCGCAATCTCGTAGATGACGTCAGTCTCGACCGATCGAAGATCCGGGTCGCGAATGAAATCGAATTCCGCCTTTCGAACCTGCTCGCGATGCGTGGCCCAGTTGTTCGAACGTCCGAGCCCGCTCCTTCATTTCCCCTGGACCCACGACATCACGAGTTCGAAGAGCTGGTAGACGCCGAGGCATAACAGGACAAGCACGAGCAGCAGGAGCGCCACCGGAACCGAGCAGCCCCTGCGCTCCTCCGCAATCCGTTCTTCTCGCAAGGTCGCGGCATTCACCGTCACGCTGCTCGGGGCGTCGGGATAGCCGCGTTCTCGAAGGGTCGCGAGAACCTGGGGCGGAAGTCGCTCGACGGGTGTTCGTCGCGCGCAGAGCGGCAACTGGCCGATCAGCGAAGTCCAGTGGCGTGCTTGATGGCGGGCGAGAAAGACTGCGATCGCCGCTTCATACTCGCCGTGTCGTGTCCCCGACAGCCAGAGGTATTGCCCCGCGGCGAGTTGGTCTCCCATCTCGAGCAGCACAGCTCCCAGCTGCTCGCACATCGCAGGGTCGAATCCTCCGTTCCGCAATCGGCCTTGCAGAATCTCCTTCGCGCGCCAGAGCTCTCCTGCAGCGATCGACCATGCAGCTCGCGGCGGAAAATGAAGGTCGTCGCGCACGATTTCGAGGAGGGCTGTCCAGTTTCCGAGATTGCATTGTCAGGCGAGGCGCTGCAAACGGCGGTGGAGATTCTGCGGCGTCTTTGCGCGGCCATCCAAGGTAAAGCCAGAGTTCTAGATGGCGGTGGAATACCGGGACTGTCAGTGGACGCCGGAGGATTTCCAGGCGCGGGCGAGGCACCACTTGCGGTAGATGCGCTTGATTTCGGCGCGCGAGACGCCGGCGATCGAGGCGGCTTGGGCTTCGGTGATGCCGAGGCCGTGCAGGAGGTCGTTCAGGGAGTTGTTGACGGCCAGACAGGCGTTGGAGTGATCGAGGGCGTCGTCGATGTTGGGCCAGCTCGCGAGCAACCGACGACGACGGCAAGTTCGACGAGCGCGAGCTCGGCGCCGGAACCTGGTCGCTGGCGACCTGGCCCGACAAGGTGGAGCTCGAATCGCTCGGCAAGGGCGACGAGGACACCATCGAAGGCTTCACGTACATGACGCAGCGCACCGTCGACTTGAAAGACGGCGAGGAGATCGAGGTCGTCCTCGGGAAGCCGCCGGCGGGTGGCGTGCATGCGACAGGGAGGATGCTGCTCGGCCTGGATTCGCTCGAGGGCTACATGACCTGGCTGCCCGATGGCCCGGATTCGATGGATCGGCAGAAGGTCGCGACGGCGAGCGCGGCCAAGGGATTCGACACGCTGCTCGACACTCCGGGCCGCTACCTGGTGATCTGCATCCACGGCGAATCGCGGGTCGAATTCGTGGTCGACGTTCCGGCGGGCCCGGAGTTCGTGCGCGACTTCGTGTTTCCGCCGCTCAACTTGCGCGGCAAGATCAGCGGGCCGAACGGAGCTCCCGTGGTCGGCGCGCGCGTCGACCTCACGCCGCGCAGCGGGCTCAATCCGCGCCATCCGGCCGCGAACATCACGTACAGCCACACCAGCGGCGCGGACGGAGGGTTCAGCTTCCCCTGCATTCCGCCGGCGCGCTACGCGATCGGGGTTCATGCGGGCGGGGTCGGCGAGGGCAAGGAACCGGTCGCGGCCAAGGCATTTCGCGATATCGAAGTGCTCGCGGGAAGCGATCCCGCGCCGATCGAGATCGTGCTCGGGTCGGGCGTCGTCATTCAGGGCAGTGTGCGCGCCCATTCGGGAGGCAATGCATACACCGACGTGTTCGTGATCGACGGCGAGGGCGAGCCGCTCAATCCGCTCGACGGCGTGCAGACCAAGAAGGACGGGACGTTCCAGGTGTTCGGGCTCGCGCCGGGAACCTACAAGGCCATCGCGGCGAACGGCGAGCACTGGAGCGAGCTCGTCGCGTTCACGGTGCCCGTGCGGGGCGAGCTTCCGACGCTGGATCTCGAATTGAAGCCCACGGCGAAGTTGACGATCGACATCGACGGCCGGCAGGCGGCATGGATCGATCTGCGCGACAACTCGGGCGTGTGCTTCTCCGCGCTTTTCGACAAGCACGTGTTCAATCGAGCCGTCAACCGCGATTGGAGCTCGACGTCCTTCGTGTACCGCGTTCCGCCGGGTCAGTATCGCGTCGCCGTCGTCGGCAGCCCAGGGCGCGCGGCGGAGCAGAAGATCGTCGCGCGGGCGGGCGAGAGTCTCGCAATCGACCTGTGACGCGGTACCCGGTATTCCACCGCCATTTTTTACAATTCGTCGGTACGGAGTCAGGTGAATTCGTCCGGAGTCGTGATGGCATATCGCGCGCCGCGTACGCGGCGCGCGATATGCCATCACGACTCCGGACGAATTCACCTGACTCCGTACTGCACGCGTTCCACTGCGATTTGCAGCGGGACTTCCTCTCGATCCAACACTCTTCACCAAGGGAGCGCGCAGGACCAACGCGCGACTCGAGAGGTGAGACGGTCACCCGGCAACCACAAGGATCGACCATCGGCGACGCGGCGCCGAGGACTGCGGGTGGCGAAGGAGTCCAGGAAAGTCCGGGACGTGAAGCGCGCTACCGCATCCGCTTCGCGAGCTCGTCCGCGCGGTCATGCAGCTCCATGTTGCTCGCAGCCAGGGAGAGCATGCGCCAGAAGTCATTGCCCGCCTCGTGGTCGTCCGCGGCACCCTCGAGGGCGTCCAGCGCCAGCTCGAGCTCGTTGTAGCTGAGATACTCCTCGTACTCGTGCAGCGCGAAGCGCAGATTCTCGCTCTCCGGAGCGTGGCTCGCGAGCAGTGCGTCCTTGGCCAGCGCCAGGAAATTCCGGGTCACTGACCAGCTGCGTTCGAGATCTTTCCGCTCGCTCACGAGGCCATCTTTCAGTTCGCGTTGGCAAGAATCCACTCCAAGACTGGATCGCGTCCTGCGCGGAATTCTGCCCAGGTCGGCTCGATCTGTCGATCCGGCGCGACGGCGCTGTCGCTCTCGGCTCCGAAACGGTGGACTTGCGTCGCGTAGGAAATGCGCAGTCCGGAGTTCGGCAAGCGGAACTCCGCGTGCTCGCCGTAATGCGTCGGCCGCATCCCCGTCGGCGCGCCGACCAGGATCGCATGGGCTTCGTTGCGCAGGTCGAGAGCGTTCACCGTCGCAGCGGAGAATGTGCCCGGTCCGATGATCACGAACAGGCCGCCTTTCCTGGCGATTGCCTCGCGAGCCTGGAGCATCGGGAGGAAGATCTCGCGGAACATGGTGAAGTCCCCGCCTGCATTGCGCCGGAGGTCGATCACCAGGCGAGTCGCGCGGGATTCATCGAGCAGGCGGCCGAGGGCCTGGGCGCGCTCCCCGAACTCGGCGCCCTGCGGAAAGCGCGTGAAGGAGAAGTACACGGCCTGCTCGTCGGGCAGGGATTGCGTCCACCAACCCTCGCCGAGTCGCTGGAGGTAGAGCGGAGGACTCTCGCCCGTGGCCAGTTGCCACGAGGAGACGGCTCCGAGGCCCGCGGGCGAAAGCGACAAGCTGACCTGCTCGCCGGATGCCAGCTCCAAGCTGAAGGGCGCGTGCTCGGGGTCGGCAACGATCTGCAATCCGTGCAGCACTTCGGGCGACCCCAATTGCATCGTCGCGGTCAGGCGCGTGCGGCCTGCATTTTCGCCGCGCGGCACGAGCTGGCTGGCTCGCTCCAGGACCTCGGCCACGGGTACGGTTCCGATCGCGAGCACGCGCGCTCCGACGGCCGCGAGGTACGGAACGGCCGCTGCGACCACGCGCAACTCGTCGCCGAACCATTCCATTTCGACGGGATAGCGCAGGGATCTCGGGCTCAGGTCGAGGTGGGTGTGGCCGTCACCGACGAGCGCGACGATCCGCATGAATCCGACCACGGCCTGGTCTGCGTTGCACTGGGGAAGAGCGTCGCGCAGGCCTGCGACTTCGGCGGTAAAGGCCTCGCGAGTGATCGTGTGGAAGGCGTTGACGTGACGCTCGGGGAGTTCGCGGGCGAGGAACTCGAGGTCGGCGCGCCATGCTTCGACGTCGAGCTCCGTGGTCGGATTTCGCTGCGCGCACGAGGCGAGAAGGATGGAGAGGCTCAACCCGCGTCGCAACAACTGGTTCATGGTCGACTTCGGTCCCTGCTGCTCGGCAACGCTGGACTGCTCCAAGACCTCGGGCTCTCGGTGCCGGCATGTCGTCGGGCTCGCTCGGAGCATGGGAACCATACAGGTGAATGGCGGGAGGACTGCTTAGAATCCAGTGGCCGCGGATCGCGCTGCTCCTGCTGGCTGATCCAAGCTTCCATGAAACTCCTCGAGTACTTTGCCGGATTCGCTTGCGCGCTGGCGCTGAGCCATACGGCCGCGGCCCAGGTGCTGTTCACGATTCCTTCCCCGGCGGAAGCCTTGGGCAATGTCCGCGACCTCGACGGCGATGGACGGCGCGAGCTCGTGCTCGGCGCTCCCTCGCTCAGCCTGCTCGAGATCCGCACGGGCGCGAATGGAGCGCTGCTCAGCTCGACGACGGCGGGACTTGCACCAAGCGCTCGATTCGCAAGCTCCATCGACGTCCTCGGAGATCTGGATCTCGACGGTTTCGACGAGCTCGTCGTCGGCGCACCGAACGACGGCATCGTCGGCAGCGTGCGTGTGGTCTCGTCGCGGACCGGCGCCGTGCTGCGCAACTTCAGCGCGCTGGGCCAGAGCTCCACGGCCTGTCCCTTGCATCCCAAGCTGTACGGCTTCGCGGTCAAGGCCATCGGCGACCTCACGGGCGACGGATTCAGCGAAGTCGCGATCGGCGCGCCGGGCTGGGACAACGCGAATTGCGCCGACTTCGGGCTGGTCGAGATCGTCGACGTGCGGCCGGCCACTCCGGTGTTCGTCAACACGCTGAAGGGTCGTGGCCTTTCGACCAACGGCCCGTTCAGCTGCGCGAGCATCCACGACGTGCAATTCGGCTATTCGCTCGCTTCGGTCGGCGATCTCAATCAGGACGGCATTCTCGAGATCGTGGTCGGCGCGCCGGGAGCCAACGAGGCGATCGGTTTCGACGGAGTGAGCTGCCTCGCGACGTTCACGCCGGTGGTCACGTCGCGGTTGCGAGTGGCGGGCGGCCAATCCTTGGGCGTGTCGATCAGCGGCATCGGGGACATCGATGGCGACGGCACGTCCGACGTCGTGACCGGCGTGCCCAATCTGAGCCTGATGGCGGCCAACCTGGCGACGACCTACCGCTTCTCCGGCAAATCCGTGGGCAACTACGCGGGAGGATTTCCGCCGCCGCTGGGTCTGATCGGCTTCGGTGCCGCGCTCGGGCGCCAGCTCGGCTGGTCGATGGCGCGGATCCGCGACATGAACGGCGATGGGATCTCGGACTTCCTCGCCGGCGCGGGCAGCCCCTGCAACACGATCCCCGGAGCCCATTACATCCTCTCCGGCGCCAACGGCGGGATCCTCCAGTTCGTCACGCACCCGACGAGCCCGACCTACGGCCAGGCAGTGTGTCCCACGGGAAACGCGGGCCCCAACAACCGCCCCACTTTCATGGTGGCCGATCCGTCATCCGGAACCGTGACCGTGCGCTGAGCTCGGTACCCGGTATTCCACCGCCATTTTTTACACGCGGCGCGTGAAAAAAATGGCGGTGGAATACCGGGTACCGAGCGAACCCGCTGGGAGGTCCTTGGGTTCAGAGCGGGTCTCTGGTTGCTCTTCTCCCCCACGCGAGGTTTTTCTCCATGATCTGGATCCAATCCTGGCTCGTCGCAGCCGCGCTGTCCCTCACCGGCGGACAAGTTTCTACGTCCGTGGCGCTTGCGCCGAATACGAACGCCGTCAGCCAGGCCCATCACGGGCTTGCGCATGGTCATTGGCGGCTGCCCGACACCGCGGGGCCCGGCATGATGGTCGGGCGCTTCTTTTCCCAGCAGGGTGTCGCCTTGCTCGAAGTCCACGCGCAGGTCCTGGACCCGCTTCCCGGCGAAACGGCGGGTCAATTGCACGGCGTGGTGAGCACGCTGGTCGGCCCGCACCCGGGTCCGATCGGTGAGCTGCGCGGTCATTGGATTGCGAGCACGACCGAAGCAGGCTCGTTCAAGGCGCACATCGTGCGCCCCGCCCACGGCGGCTCGCCGGCTCAGCTCATCGGCGCGCTCAATGGTCAGTTCATCGACCCTCAAGGTCCGCTGCCGCCCGGTGGTCAGTTCCACGGTCACTGGTTGCTGAACCCCTGAGCGGTAGACCGCTGTCGAAACGTAGCCAGGGTCGATTCCGACACCCCATCGTCGCGCGCTTTGCGCGCGGCGATGGGGTGTCGGAATCGACCCTGGCTCCGTTACGACAATCGTCCCATTCAGCGCACTTCGAAGTTCCCGAAGTCCGCTGCCTCGACCTCGGTCGCGGCGAGATCTTCGACACGCGCCGGACGTTTCCCTTCGCGGAGCCGGGCGAGCATCGCGTCGACGGCTTCGGAGTTCCCTTCGATCCAGGCTTCGACGCGCCCGTCGCGCAGATTGCGCACCCAGCCAGCGAGGCCCAGCGCTCGAGCCTGCTCGCTCACGAACCAGCGAAAGCCGACGCCCTGGACTCGGCCCGAGACGAAGACGTGGCGCGCGACGCTGGCCATGGTGCCATGGTCGGGGCTGCTCGACTCGTCCGCAACGCTGACGTCGAGCGGTTCAGCAGCGTCGCCCGCAGTCCTCGCGCGCGAGCCGACGCGTGGCGGCTCGCGCCGATTTGGGATACCTGAATCCCCGTATGTCGATCTTTGCCTGACGGCATATCTTCGAGGACTGCAGCGGCAATCGGTCCGGCGGAAGCGCTCGCTTCGAACAGGCTCGTCCTCGACCGCCCCGCGTTTCTGGTCACGAAGCATCCCCGTTGCCGAGCGCGACACTCGAGGAAGAGAACCATGCTGACGAGAGCACCGAGAACCAGTACCGCAAGCAAGATGCTGCGTCGCGCGTTGACGCTGACGACGTTGCTCGGCATCGCGCAGCTCGCAGCGATGAATGTCGCCGACGCGCAGACCCAGATCTCCGGCTGGGGCTCCAACAACAGCGGTGAATGCAATGTGCCGAACCTGGCGCCTGGCGTGAACTACGTCCAGATCGCCGCCGGTCTGTTCCACAGCGCGGCACTGCGCAGCGACGGAACGATCGCCGCTTGGGGCGACAACAACTCCTCGCAAAGCTCCGTCCCCGCCCTCCCGCCGGGCGTCAGCTACGTGCAGGTGGGCTGCGCCACCTACCACACGCTCGCTTGCCGCAGCGACGGATCCGGCATCGGCTGGGGAGACAACACCTTCGGCCAGATCACACTCCCCGCGCCGCCCGCCGGAACCAGCTACGTCGAGATGGCCGGCGGCGAGTTCCACAGCCTGGCGCGGTTCAGCGACGGCACGGTCGCGGGCTTCGGATACAACGGCCTCGGCGCACTCAACGTCCCTCCCCTGCCGCCGGGCCTGCGCTACGTCGAGATCGCCTCGGGCCGCTTCCACAACCTGGCGCGCTTGAGCGATGGCTCCGCCGTGGGCTGGGGCGTCAACGGCAACGGCGAATGCACGGTGCCGGCGCTGCCGCCGGGCCTGAGCTACGTGGAGCTCGCTGCCGGAACCTCGCACAGCCTGGCGCGCCGCAGCGACGGCTCGGTCGTCGCCTTCGGGTACAACGCGGCCGGCGAGTGCAACGTGCCAGCCCTTCCGCCGGGGCTGCGCTACACCGCGATCGCGGCCGGAGACGAGCTGTCCGTCGCGCTGCGCAGCGATGGAATCGCTCTCGCCTGGGGCAGCAATTCCTTCGGCCAGCTCAACGCCCCGCCACCGCCCGCCGGATACCGATTTGGCGAGCTCGCTGCCGGCGCGTACCACGCCCTGGCTCGCGTCGAGTCCTGCGTGCCACCGATCGTGTACTGCACCGCGAAGGTCAACTCGACCGGCTGCACGCCGGCGATTTCCGTCGCGGGAACGCCGAGCGCATCCGCGGCCTCGGGCTTCGTCGTGAAGGCGGCAAACGTGCGCAACCTCAAGCCGGGACTGTTGCTCTACGGCGTCAACGGACAATCGGGCAGCCCCTTCTCGGGCGGATTCCTGTGCGTGCACACGCCGGTCAAGCGCGGGCCAGCCACGAGCTCGGGCGGCAATCCCTTCCCGACGAACGACTGCTCCGGCGTCTACTCGATCGACATGAACGCCTTCGCGGCGGGAGCGCTCGGCGGATCACCGCTTCCGGCACTCGCGATCCCGGGCACCGTAGTCGATTGCCAGTGGTGGGGCCGAGATCCAGGATTCCCCGCGCCCAACAACGCAACGCTCAGCAACGCGGTGGAATACATGGTGTGCAACTGACCCGACACCGGATCCGAGCCCTCGTTGCGCGAGGGCTCTGCTCAGAAACCAATTTCCCGGCGGCGCCTCCGCACCTGTCGTGAACTGCTTCCAGAGCTCCGCCGACTTGCCCCACAACGCCGCGTCGCGCAGCGACAGGTCAATCGCGGCGTGGGACGACAACGGACGGAGTTAACGAATGTCCAGCTTCAAGGTAGCGCGAACTTCCGTTCTCGAGATGGCCTACGAGGAGCGTGGGAAGAGCGGAGGCTTTCCCTGTATCCTGCTGCATGGATTTCCGGATGATGTGCGAGCGTGGGACGCGGTCGCTGACGAATTGGCTCGATTGGACCTGCGGATCATCGTTCCCTACTTAAGAGGTTATGGACCCACTCGATTCCTATCCGATGAAACTCCTCGCAGTGGACAACAGGCTGCGCTAGGAAATGACGTTCTCGAGCTCGCCGACTCCCTGGGGCTGAAGAAGTTGGTCTTGGCGGGCTATGATTGGGGCGGGCGGGCGGCCGCAATTGCCTCCGCGCTGAAACCAGAATTGGTGGCTGGGCTGGTTCTGGCGGGAACCAATAGCTATCCAATCTATAAGAATGCTCCTCCCCCGCCGCCGGCGGATTTCGTGAGAACTCACGCCTATTGGTATCAGTGGTTTTTCAACCTGGAGTGGGGACAACGGGCCCTGGAGTCAGATCGGCGCAGCCTCTGTCATTATCTTTGGAAGACCTGGTCCCCAACTTGGAAATTCGACTCGCATCTATTCGATGCGACTGCCCCCTCGTGGGATAATCCGGATTTTGTTGAAGTGGTAATACATTCGTATCGCCATCGTCACGGCAACATGCCTGGAGATCCCCGCTATGAGGCGACTGAGAAAAAGTTAATAACGGGCCCGGCAATTCCGGTACCCACGATTCTCTTGCCTGGAGCGGAGGACCGGGTGGATCTCCTGGGCGAGCCGCTTGGTCGCGAGAAATTTACGGGTCGCTTCAGCCGAGAAGTCGTCGAGGACGCGGGACACTTCGTCCCACGGGAACGTCCGAAGGTGGTAGTCGACGCAATCATGGATCTGGTGGCAAAGGTTTAGATTGGACATCGTGAAGTGGTGGGGTCGCGATCCTGGATTCCCTTCGCCCAACAACGCGACGCTGAGCAACGCGGTCGACTCCATGGTGTGCAACTGACTCGATTCCAGATTCGAGCCCTCGCCGTGGGAGCGCCTGTTACGAACCGAGCTTCCCCGGCGGCGGCTCCCAGAGCTCGATGCGGTTGCCCTCGGGATCCATGACCCAGCCGAACTTGCCGTATTCGGAGTCGTCGGTCTTCGGATCGACGTTGCAACCCTCGCTGCGCAGCACGGCGATCAGCGCGTGCAGATCCTCGACGCGGTAGTTGACCATGAAGGGCGCCGTGCTCGGATCGAAGTACTTGGACGAAGCGGGGAACACGCTCCACACCGTCGCGCCGTCCGGACTCGGTCGCTCGGGTGTGTGCCATTGGAAAGTCGTGCCGCCCCAGTCCTGGACGTCGATCCCCAGATGGCGGCGATACCAGGCGCGCAGAGCATCCGCGTCCTTGGCCTTGATGAAAATGCCGCCGATACCCGTGACTCGGTTCATGGAAATCTCTTTCGGTCGCAGGCCGGTTTGCGGAATCGCCGCAAGAGTGTACGGACCGTCCGCGCCCCGTACCCGGTATTCCACCGCCATCCTGAACATGGGCCAAACCGAGAGGCTCGCACGGATGTCGCGCGCCGTGAGCCAGTCGAGCTAGGCGATCGGTATCCCGCCTCCTGAAGCCCCATCGCGACGCTTCAACCGACGCTCCAGTAACCAGAGCACGAGCGGCACCATGGCTGCGCCTCCGATCGCGCAAAGCCCGAGCGTGTCCATGCCGTCCAGCTTGCCGTCGCCGCGCTCGACGATCACCAGCGACGAGCCCCAGGCGCCGAGCGCCGCCGCAATGTGCGACATCGCCGACTGCAGCGAGGTGTAGCCCGCGCGGTCCCGCATCGAAGGCACCTTCGACGTGACCGTCTGGTACGCGACGCCGCGGATCGACGTGGTCAGCATGTACCCGACGAACAGCACGATCACCGGGATCGCCGGAGAATAGCGCACGAACCAGGCGAAAATGATCACGGCGAGAACACCGGTCACCGCCGCCGCGACTTTTGCCGCCCCGTGGCGATCGACCTGCCGGCCGACCAGGCGCATGCCGACGAAGCTGAACATGCCGCCGAAGAAATAGAGGATCGACAGGTGCTTCCGCGGATAGCCGAGGTTGAACTGCAGATACGTCGAGAGGATCGGCACGATCGCGAAGTTGCTCGCCATCAGGACCAGCGTGGCCGCGTAGCTCACGAGCACTGTCGGATCGCGCAAGAGATCGAAGGCCATGATGCGCTTCGACGCGGGCCCGCGGCCCTCGAGGTGGCCGGTCATCGGCGGCATGGTCGCGATCACCATCAAGGCGATCGACAGTCCGAGCAAGGCGACGACGTAGAACGGGCTCTGCCAACCGAAACTCTCCGAAAGCTCGAGCGCCAACGGCACGCCGAGCACACTCGCCGCCGCGAACATGCCCATGACGGCGCCCATCGCGCGCCCGCGGCGCTCCGCCGGCACGACGTCGGAGACGATCGACATCGCGAGCGACGAGGCCGGCCCGCCGAACATGCCGGCGATGACGCGCGCCGCCATCAACGAGTGCAAGCCCGTGGCGAAGGTGGCGAGCCACGTGCCGGCGAACAGGCCGAACATGCACGCGACCAGCGCCTTGCGCCGATCGAATCGATCGAGGAATTGCGAGCCGAGCAGACCCGCGATGCCTCCGGCGGCGGTGTATGCGGCACCGATGCTCGGGATCTCGTGCTTGGGGATGTCGAGCGCGACCGCGAAGTCGGGGCCGAGCGGCATCACGATCATGAAGTCCAGGATGTTGATGAACTGGACAGCGCCGACGATCGCGAGGATCATCGCTTCGGAGCGGACTTTCGTGGCCATTCAGGCCCCCGCGCCAGCCGGTTGCCAGCGCTCGAGCGCGTCGACGAAATCCGCGGGCAGTCCGCTCGCGAGGCGCGCGCCGCGCTCGTAAGGTTTTCCGCGCAGCACCATCGGCGTCAGCGGCCGCGGCAGGTGCGCGAGCCAGGTCTCGAAGTCGAGCGCGCCGGCGAAATGCTCGAACCAGCGCGCGGCGAAGCGCACGTGCAGGCGTTCTTCGGCACCGATCGCTTCTTGAAGTCGCGCGCCGGCCTCGTCGCCGGCGGCGCGGAACAGCGCTGCGTAGCGCGCGGAGTGATCGAGGTTGGCCGCTTCGAAACCGAGCCCGAGCAGGGCGACGAATTGCGCCGGAGCGCGGACCGAGCCGACGCGCTCCCAGAACCAGTCGCGCACCGGGTGATCACCGAGCTCCATGCCCAGCGTGCGGGCATGAGCCACATAGGCTCGCGCATGGCGAGCTTCGTCGACCACGAGTCGCGCCAGCCCCGCGCGGAATTCGCGCGGCGTGGTCGGGAAAGCCAGGATCGCCCAGGCCATCAACTCCGCGGCCTGGACTTCGTGGTGCGCGAAGGTCAGGACCAGTTTCGCGCGGTTCTTCGGATTGCCGAGGCTCGCCGCGCTCGGCGTGCGCGCATGGCGCGACACGACTTGCCACGCCGGCGGCCGGCCGGGCGCGCTCAGGCGGCGCTCGGCCGCATCGACTTCGAAGCATGCCTCCGCGCCCAGATCCGGCGCGACGGGATCGAGCTTCGTGGCCGCGTCGGTCGAGACCACGTAGTCCCAGGCCCAACGTTCGAGGGTTCCGCTCGCAGGCGGCAGCGGATCGATTTCGTGCGCGCCCATGGTCAGTTCCCGAGCACGACGCGCGCCGCGCCGCGCCGCGCGAGGCAGACGGCGAGCCGCTCGCTCTGCGCGCCCTGGACGAACAGGGCGCCGTCCTCCACGCGCACCCCGGCGCCGAGCTCGTGGCGCAGCTCGCGCGCCAGTTTCTCGAGAAGCGCCTCGGATCCGACGACTCCGCGCGCAATGGTCACGGTCTTCCCGCCGCGACCGCGCGCATCGCGCTGGATCACGATGCGCCCGGAAAGTGCCTTGGCGAAGCTGCCCTGGTCCTTCGGCGCGGGTGCCGCAGGGAGATCAGTCTTGGGAAGCGAGGGCAGCTTGCTGGCGAGATCCGCCAGCCGCGCCAGCGGACGCGAGCCGAAGGACGGATTGGAGTCCGCCCCGGCACCAGGGGGCTTGTCCGACTCGGGTTGCTTGGATCGAGACATCGACGAGGACCGCCTGCGTCTCAGGCCGCGGACAGGCCCGCCGCGCCTGCCGTAGCGCTCAGGCCCGCGACTGTCGCCGGATTCCCGCGAATTCCGCGTGCGGAGCGTGACGCTGAGCAGCGCTCGTCCCAAGGAATTGCGTGCATCGCCCACCCGGCCTGCGAGCCAGGCTGTGGATTCCTACTGACCATGATTCGTCACCTGAGTCCTCTGGTACCGCGCTTCCCGCACAGGGTATGCGCGATCATCTCCGTTCCGCCTGCGCAAGATCGGCACCTTATCATGCCAAGGTTTCTCGCGACATGGATCCGCCCCGGACCTGCGGACGGCTCGGTGGCGCTCTGCGGCTGAGCCAGCCGTGGCGCACGCGTGCGCGACGAGCCTCTCGACGAACTCCATGTGGTCCTGTGCGCTCTACCTCCTGCAAGCACCGATCGCTCCGAGCTTCGAGAACAGTCTCGAGCCGCTGATCGAGGCGCATTGCACTGAATGCCACTCGGGCGCGCGGGCCGAGGGCGAGCTGGACTTGAAGGCCTGGACGAGCGACTCGGCGAGCCTGGAGGCCAGCGCGATGCGCGAATCCCTCGAGCGCGTGCGGGATCGACTGCTGCGCGGAGAAATGCCTCCGGCCAATCGCCCGCGTCCTGACGAGGCCGCGCTGGATCGCGCCTTCGCCTGGCTGGATGGGCAGCTGCCGCGCGAAGCCCTCGAGCGGCCGAGCCTGCGGCGACTCAACCGCTCGGAGTACGAGCGCACGGTCCTCGACCTGTTGAGCGTCAGCTTCCCCACACGCGAGCACTTCCCCGCCGACGACGTGGGTGCGATGTTCGACAACGACGCAGCCTCGGCCGGAGCCAGCGAGCTTTGCGTCGAGCGCTGGGTCGAGGCCGCCGAACGCATCGCCGCCCTGGCCTTGCCCGCGATCGTCGAGTCGCGAACGCAAACCTTCGCGCCCGCCGAGCTGCAGTCCGAGGGCGGAGTCACGCGCCGCGACGGCGAGCTCTCGATCTACTCCAGCGGCAAGGTCAACGCGCGCTGCGAGTTCCCGCGCGACGGCCTCTACCGCATCGAGGTGATCGCTTTTGGAGACCTGGCGGGCGACGAGTTGCCGCGACTCTCGCTCGAGGTCGACGGCCGGCCGCTCGGCGAGCGCGATCTGCACGCCGAGCGCGGCAGGACGGAAACGCTGGCGGCCAGCGGCCGGCTCGAGCGCGGCGAGCGCGAGGTTTCCGCGCGCTTCGTCAACGACTACTACGCGCCGCTCTACCCCGATCCCAAGCGCCGCGACCGCAACGCGCACATCGTCCGCCTCGCGGTCGTCGGCCCCCTCGATCCCCAGCCGGCGACGGCCTTCACCGAGTGGCTGGACACGGCCCTCGCCGAAGGATCGCTCGAGAGCGCCCTGTCGCGTCTCGGGTTGCGCGTCTGGCGCCGGCCGCTGGACGGCGCGGAATTGGAGCGCCTGTGCAGCCTGGCGAAATCCAGCGCGTCGCCGCGCGACGGGATCCGCACGGCGCTCGTCGCGCTGCTGGCTTCTCCGAACTTCCTCTACCGGATCGAATCCAGCGTGTCCGGCAGCGACCTGTCCGGTTTCGAGCTGGCGACGCGCCTCTCGTACTTCCTGTGGGCCAGTGCTCCCGACCAGCGTCTGCTCGAACTCGCGGCTCGCGGCGAGTTGCGCTCGGCCCAGGTCCGCTCGGGCGAGATCCGCCGCCTCCTGCGCGATGCCCGCTCGCGCTCGCTCGCGGGGGAATTCGCGGCCCAGTGGCTCGGCTGGCGCGCGCTCGAGCAGGCGACCCCCGACTCGAACACCTTCCCCGACGCGGACGAGGCCCTGCTCACCTCGATGCGTCAGGAGAGCGAGGCCTTCTTCGAAGCCATGCTGCGCGAGGACCGCCCTCTCGACGAGTTCCTGGACGCTGATTTCACCTTCGTCGACGAACGCCTGGCCAGGCTCTACGGGATCGAAGGAATTCGCGGCGAGGGACTGCGCCGCGTGCGCTGGAACGATCGCGAACGTGGCGGGCTGCTCGGCCAGGCCGCGATCCTGACGGCAACTTCGAATCCCACGCGCACCTCGCCGGTCAAGCGGGGCAAGTGGGTGCTCGAGAATCTGCTCGACAGCCATGTGCCGCCCCCGCCGCCAGGGGTCGGCTCGCTCGCTGAACCATCCTCCCACGCCGCGCCCAGGACGCTGCGCGAGCAGCTCGAGCTGCATCGAACCAGCGCGGACTGCTCGAGCTGCCACGCTCGCCTCGACCCGATCGGATTTGCCCTCGAGGGCTTCGACGCGATCGGTCGCCGCCGAGCCTTCGACGCCGACGGACCGATCGACTGCCGCGGAATCCTGGCGGATGGAACCGAGATCAACGGCCTCGGCGAGTTGAAACAATATGTCCAGCAACATGGCAGCTTTGCGCAAGCGCTGGCGCGCGCACTGTTCCTGTATGCCATGGGGCGCGCGCCGACGCGCGGCGAGGAGCGCGAGCTGAAGCAGGCCGTCGCGGCGATCCCCGCGCCGCAGCGCACGCTCGGCTCGGTCATCGAGGTCGTCTGCAGCCAATCCGCCTTCCTGCGCGCCGGAGTTCCCTGACATGCTCGAGGCCGTCTCACGGCGCAGTCTGCTGCGCGGCGCGGGCATTGCGATCGCGTTGCCCTGGCTGGAGTCGATGGCCCGCGCCTGCGCGCCCTTGACCAGACGCACGCCGCCGAGTGTCGCGCCGCTGCGCCTCTTGTTCATCTACAGCCCCAACGGCGCGCAGATGGACCTGTGGACGCCGGCTCGCACCGGTGCACTGGAGGTCCTCCCGAGGACGCTGGCACCGCTCGAGCCGTGGCGCTCGAGCTTGCTCGTGCTTTCCGGGTTGACCCACGACAAGGCGCGGCCCCATGGCGACGGCCCTGGCGACCACGCGCGCGCGGCGGCGGCATTCCTGACGGCGGCGCAGCCCAGGAAGACGGCGGGCGCGGATCTGCGCGTCGGCATCTCCGTCGACCAGGTCGTGGCCGCCGCCCTGGGCACGCGCACGCGATTGCGCTCGCTCGAGCTCGGCACGGAATCGGCCATCCTCGGCAATCGCTGCGATTCGGGTTACGCCTGCGCCTACGCCTCGAACATTTCCTGGCGCGGACCTAGCACGCCGGCCGCGAAGGAAATCGATCCGCGGCTGGTGTTCGAGCGGCTGTTCTCCGACGGCCCGCGCGACGAGAATGCGAGCGCTCGCGCCGAACGCCTCGCACGGCGCAAGAGCGTGCTCGACAGCGTGCGCGCCGATGCGCGCTCCCTCGACGCGCGCCTCGGAGTCGCCGATCGCCAGCGCTTGCAGGAATATCTTTACGGCGTGCGCGAGCTGGAGCGGCGCATCGAGGCGGCCGAGAAGGCTCGGACCGCGGCGCCCGACGGAGCCGAGGCTCCCAGTGGAATCCCGGAGAGCTTCGCCGAGCACGTGCGCGTCCTCGGCGGCCTGCTCGCCCTCGCCTTCGCGACGGATTCGACGCGCGTGGCGAGCTTGATGCTCGCCAACGAGGGATCGAACCGCGCCTATCCCGAGCTCGGCGTGCCCGAGGGGCATCATTTCATCTCGCACCACGGCAACGTCCCGGAGAATCGGGCCAAGGTCGCGTTGATCGACCGCTTCCACGTCTCACTGCTCGCCGAGATCGTCGGCCTGCTCGCCGCGCGCGTGGAGGGCGAGGAGACGCTGCTCGACCACTGCCTCGTGGTCTACGGCTCGGGCATCAGCGACGGCAACCGGCACAACCACGAGGACCTGCCGATGCTGCTGGTCGGCCGCGGCGGCGGGGTGCAATCAGGCCGGCATTTGCAATATCCGGCGGACACGCCCTGCGCCAATCTGTTCCTCGACCTGCTCGGGCGCGCGGGCGTGGCGAGGTCCGCCTTCGGCGATTCGACGGGCTTGCTCGAAGGGTACGGAGTCAGGTGAATTCGTCCGGAGTCGTGCGGGGCATCCGCGCGCGGCGTGCGCCGCGCCCGGATGCCCCGCACGACTCCGGACGAATTCACCTGACTCCCTCGCGCCATGTCGCTTCGCCGAAGCCGACGAGCCAGGTGGTTCCGATGCGCGCGGTCGGTGCGCGCAGGTTTCCCGTGGGGCCGAGCAGGATGGCTGGATCGAGCTTGCCGGCCTCGAGCTCGGTCACTTTCGTGCCCTTGCAGACCAGGATGCGCTTGGCTCCCTTGAAGAGTGTCGCAAGGTCTTTCGCGCCGTAGCGCTGTTTCTTGGCGTCGACCGTCTCACGGACAGTCGATCCGGTCGAGGCGATGAGGGCCGCGGACCGGGTGCAGCTCATTCAGCCACCGCGGTGGTAGTACCAGTCGAGTTTCATATTCACATAGCTTACGTCGCCGCGCTCTGGGGCGTCTCTCGGGGACGCGCGCGATTCGCTAATCTGCGGCGATGAGCTTCCATCGTTCGATCGTGCTTTCGTGGCTTTCCTTCGCACTCCTTGCGCCCCTCGCGAGCTCGCAGGAATTGAGTGGGGATGCGAAGTGGGACGTCAACGCGCCTCCTGGGACTTCGCTCCCGGCGCCGATCGACGTGCGAGAAGGCACGTGGATGAACCTCGACGTCTCGCCGGACGGTCGGGAAATCGTGTTCGACCTGCTCGGCGACATCTACGTCCTGCCGATCGAAGGCGGCGAGGCGAAGTCGATCGCTTCGGGCGTCGCGTGGCAGATGCAGCCGAAGTACTCGCCGGATGGAGCGAAGATCGCGTTCACCAGCGACGCGAACGGCGGCGACAACCTGTGGGTCATGGACAAGGAAGGCGCGAATGCCCATGCGATCACCAAGGAGACGTTTCGGCTAGTCAATTCGCCCGCCTGGGCGCCGGAAGGAGCCTGGCTCGCGGTCCGCAAGCACTTCACGCAGCGGCGCTCGCTCGGCGCGGGCGAGATCTGGCTCTACCACAAGAGCGGCGGCGACGGCGTCGCGCTGACGACGAAGAAAAACGATCAGAAGGATCTCGGCGAGCCCGCGTTCTCGCCTGATGGGCGTTACCTCTATTACTCGTACGACGCGACGGGCGGCGACACGTTTGCCTACTCGAAGGATCCCAATCCGGGCATCTACGCGATCGATCAATTGAATCGCGAGACCGGCGAGGTTCGCACGGTCGCGTCCGGACCTGGAGGAGCGTGCCGGCCGACGCCTTCGCACGATGGCAAGCGGCTCGCCTTCGTGCGGCGTGTGCGCTATCACTCGGTGCTGTTCGTCCAGGATCTTGCTTCGGGGGAAGCGCTCCCGGTATTCGCGAACCTCGAGCGCGACATGCAGGAGACGTGGGCAATTCACGGCGTCTATCCGACATTCGCGTGGACCCCGGACGACGAGGAAATCGTTTTCTGGGCGCGCGGAAAACTGTCGCGAATCCACGTGGAGACAGCGCGGAAAGCCCTTGAGACGCTGCGACGCACCGGAGACCCAATGCCGCAAGGCCCCTTCTTGCGCGAAATCCCCTTTCACGTCGCCGACGAGCGCCGCGTGCAGCCCGCCGTGCGTTTCCCGGTCGAAGTCGCGCCGGAGAAATTCCACGTCAAGGCTCTGTGCGATGTCGCGGTCGCTCCGAAGTCGGATCGCGTCGCGTACAACGCGCTCGGCCACATCTGGACGCGCCCATTGCCCGATGGAACGCCGACGCGGCTGACGAGCGACGACAAGCACTTCGAGTTCATGCCGAGCTTCAGCCGCGACGGCGCGTCGATCGTCTTCGTGCGCTTCAGCGACGACGAGCTCGGCAGCGTCTGCATCGCTCCCGCGACAGGCGGCGAAGCGCGCGTGCTGACGAGCGAGCGCGGCCACTACGCCAAGCCCGTCTTTTCGCCCGACGGCAAGACGATCGTGTTCGAAAAGCGCGGCGGCGGCTTCCTGACCTCGCCCCTGTGGTCGAGCGAAACCGGCATCTACGCCATGGCCGCGTCCGGTGGCGCGATGCGGCGCATCTGCAAGCACGGCTCGAGCCCGCAGTTCGGCTCGCGCTCCGACCGCGTGTACCTGACCGAATCCGAGGAAGCCAAGGACGCGGACATCCACCGCCTCTTCTCGATCGGAATCCCCGGCCTGGACCCCGACGCGAGCCGCGAATCGGGAGACGAGCGCGTCGAGCTCGAGAGCGCCAACGCGACCGAGTTCGCCGTCTCGCCCGACGGAAGTTTCGTCGCCTTCGTCGAACGCTTCAACGTCCACGTCGCCGCCCTCCCGCCCGCGGGCCGCAAGCTCTCGATCGCGCCGAAGTCGACCGCGCTGCCAACCGCGCGCGTCTCGAAGGACGCCGGCGACTTCGTGCAATTCTCCGGCGACGGCAAACGCCTCTATTGGGCCCTCGGCCCGGAACTGTTCGAGCGAAACCTGAGCGACGCCTTCATGTTCCTCGAGGGCGCGCCAGAAAAACCTCTTGAAGCGCAAGAACACGGCCGCGACATCTCCTTCGATCGCGAGACCTCGCGGCCCACGGGCAAGCTCGCTTTCGTCGGAGCGCGCATCATCACGATGCACGGCGATGAAATCTTCGACGACGCAACCCTGCTCGTCGAGCGCGACCGCATCACCACCGTCGGCCCTCGCGCTCAAGTGGCGATCCCCTCCGACGCGCGCGTTTTCGACGTCGCCGGCGCGACGATCATTCCTGGCTTCGTCGACGTGCACTACCACGGCCCGACGGATTCCGGCGGCATCATCCCCGAGCAGAACTGGACTCACGACGCGAACCTGGCCTTCGGCGTGACCACGGCCCACGATCCTTCGCACGACACGGGAATGTTCTTCGCGACCAGCGAATTGGCCCGCGCCGGAATGATCCGTTCACCACGGCTTTTCTCGACCGGAACGATCCTTTACGGCGCGATGGGCTCGTTCAAAGTCGAGATCGAGACGCTCGACGACGCGAAGAGCCACTTGCGTCGGTTGAAAGCCCTCGGCGCCTTTTCGGTCAAGTCCTACAACCAACCGCGGCGCGACCAGCGCCAGAAGATCATCGAAGCCGCGCGCCAGCTTTCGATGATGGTCGTTCCCGAAGGCGGATCGCTGTTGCAGCACAATCTGACCGAGGTCGTCGACGGCCACACGGGCATCGAGCACTCGCTGCCGGTCGAGCACGTCTACTCCGACGTCGTGCAGCTGTGGAAACCTGGCGGCGTCGGCTACACGCCAACGTTGATCGTCGGCTACGGCGGCATCTGGGGTGAGAATTACTGGTACGACAAGACCGACGTGTGGAAGGACGAGCGTCTCAATACCTTCGTGCCGCGCTTCGTGCTCGATCCGCGCTCGCGCCGGCGCATCAAGGCGCCCGACGAGGAGTACAACACCCTGCGCTCGGCGGGAATCTGCAAGGCCTTCGTCGACAACGGCATCGGCGTGCAGCTCGGTGCCCACGGCCAGCTCGCCGGTCTCGGCGCGCATTGGGAATTGTGGATGCTGTGCGAGCAGGGCGGCTTGACGCCGCTGCAGGCACTGCAGGCCGCGACGATCGGCGGCGCGCGCTACCTGGGACTCGACCGCGACCTCGGCTCGATCGAACCCGGCAAGCTGGCGGACTTCCTGGTGCTCGACACGAATCCCCTCGATTCGATCCACAACTCCGAATCGATCCGGCAGACGGTCAGCGGCGGCCGCGTCTACAACGCGCGCAACATGGCTCAAGTCAACGCGGAACCCGGCGATCCACGCAGCGGTGAAAAAGCGCACTACTTCTGGACCGACTCCCAGGACGGCTGGCCGACGCAACACACCACGGCCGGCTGCGCGAGCTGCGGCCAGGATTGACGAACGACCTCAGGTCGTCGTCTTGCTCGCCAGTTCCTTCGACACCAGGAAGAAGCGACCGACGCGGGCCTCGAAAGCGCGACCATCCGGCCGCGTCATCGAATAGGTCCCTTCCATCGTCCCCCATCCGGTCGAAAGCGGGCAGCCCGAGGTGTACTCGAAGCGCTCGCCGGGCTTGAGCAGCGGCTGCTTGCCGACCACCCCCGAGCCGCGCACGTCTTCGCGATTGTTGTCGGCGTCGACGATGATCCAGTGGCGCGAGCGCAGTTGCGCCGGCTCCTGGCCCTCGTTGCTGATCGCGATCGTGTAGGCGAAGCGATACTGGCGCGCGTCCGGGTCCGATTGTTCCTCGACGTAGAAGGCCTCGGCCTCGACGCGGATGCCCTCGGTCACGGCAACGGATCCTGCCCTCGTGCTCATGCTCAAAGCCTACCCCCCGGCAGGGGTCAGGGGAAGTCGCGCAAGCGCTCTCCCATCAAGACGCGGTTCGCGCTGAGCGGATCCAGCGCGTGCGTCACCAGGGCCTTCGCCAGCTCCCGCGCGTCGATCGAGCGATAGCGCTCGCGCATGATCTGCATGCCGAGCACGGCTCCCCACAAGAGGAACCAATCCGTCATCCACGCGCCGATGCGCTCGAGCGGCCGGAATTCCTCGCGATCGGAGCCGGTGATGAAACCGGGCTGTGCAATCGTGAAATCCAGGCCGGAGGCTTGCAGCAGGGCCTCGACTTTGCCACGCGCCGCAAGGTAGGGGTTGCGCGCCGCCGGGTTCGCGCGCGCCGCGGAGAGCAGCACGACGCGCGGCCGCAGGCCGCTTTGAACGCAGGCTTCGATCACCAGCGTGGACAGACCGACATCCACGGCGGCGTAGGTCTCCGGGACGGAGGAGGTCGACTTGCGCTTTCCGCGCCGGAAGGTGGTGCCGAGACACAGGAAGACGTGGGTCAGGCCGCGCTGGTGCGCCAATTCCTTGAAATCGTCGCGATTCCAGGCGGTGGTGACGCATTCCGCGCCCAGTTTCTGGAAGAGCGCGCGCATCTCCTCCAGGCGCGGCGAATCGAATCGCACGTGGGCCTGCACCTCGAGCTTCTTGCGCCGCAGCTCGGCGACCACCGCGCGGCCGACGTAGCCGGTCGCGCCGACGACCAGGGCGCGCACGGGCGGCGGCGGCGGGAGCGGGCTCGACTCGGGCGCGCCCGCGCTCACGAGACTTTCGATTTCTTGCCCTTCGCTTGCTTCTTCGAAGCCTTGAGCTCGGCCTTGGCGATTTCCTTGGAGTCGCGCTGGCGCTGCTCCGCGGCGTGGCGCGCCTTGCGGTCGGCCTTGTAGGCGAGCAGCAGATCCGCGATCTGGCGCTCGTGGATCAGGTCGTGGCCGGCGTAGATGAAGACCATGTGGCCCAGGGATTCCTCGCCGCGCTCGGTGTGCATCCCGACCTTCGCGAAGGCCTGCTTGGGCAGCCGCGAGAGCAACGCGATGTTCAAGGCGCGCATCGTCCGGAAAGCGTCGAGCCATTCCTCCGCGGACAGGGAATCGACGCCGAGGTTGGCGACGAAGGCGTCCTGGTCGTAGCCGGTGATCGTCGGCCGGTCCATGGCGGCGACGAAGCGCATGCGCGCCCCGCTGACCACCTCGCCGTCGGCGAGGTGCGCGAGGATCTGCTTGATCGACCACTTGCCGGGGGCGGGCTGCCACTCGAGTTCCTTGGTCGACAGTCCCTCGATCAGGTGGCGCAGGCGCTTGGGTGCCTTGCTCGACATCTCGATCGGATCGCGGCCGCCGACGGCTTCGATGTAGCGCTGGGGAACGACGGGACCGGGTTGGATCTGGATCATGGCGGGGGCTCCTGGGAAGGTGGGGCGGACCAGGATAGCGGTCCGGCGCTTCGCTGCGAAGCGAGGCGCTCGCGGGATCCCGGGCGCGTGCTCGTAAAGACCGCGGGCGTCGTTCGCGCTTCGAATCGCGGCAGCTTCCGGGCACTCTGCGTCACAGAGTGCGCAACCGCGGCAGCAGCGCCCGCGCCACGGCTTCGTTGCCAGCTCGATTCAGGTGGGCGCGCAGGAACACGCTGCTCGAGTCCGCGCCCGGGCCGGCGAGCTCCCTGGCGCGCGCGGCAAGTGAGTCGGTCAGGTCCAGGCACTCGATGTGCCGAAGCTCCAGCTCACGCGCGAGGCTGGTCCAGAACTTCGCTCCCCCGCCGAGCACCAGGTCGAGATCTTCCTTGGGCGGGAAGACGAGCACCAGCGTGCGCTCCGCGCCAGCGGCGCGAGCCTCGGCGTCGAAGGCCTGCAGGATCGCGACCAGCAACTGGAAGGGCTCGCCGCTCTCGTCGCGCCAGGCGCGTCGGTAATCGCGCGCCTGCGATCCGCGCCAGCCGATGTACAGGCGCGCCAGCGAGCTCTTCCAGACCCAGCGGTCGTACGGAATCTCCGCGAAGGCGTCGAACTCGCGCACGTCCTCGGGCAGGGTGCCGGCCACGACCGCGTTGCACACGTCGAGCTCCGTCGCGTAGGGACTGGGCACGAGCAGCAGCGCGTCGTGCACGAGACGGAAACGCGGCTTGATGCCCAGACCCTTGACGTAGGGATTGCGCAGGCGCGTGAAACGCGACACGTTGCGGACGATGTTCTCGAGCATCACGCCGATGCAGATGACGCGCGCATGGCAGTCGACGCCTTCGCTGCGCAAGCGCATCAGCGCCTGGTCGGTTCCGAATCCGCTGACGCCGAAGTTCATGACTTCCAGTGCGGGATCGATGGCTCCGAGCTGCGCGGCGAACTCGTCGCCGTCGTCGACTTCCTCGCCGTAGATGAAGGACTCGCCGAACATCGCGACGCGCAACTTGTCCGGCGCGGGCTGGGCTTCGAATTGGCGCGCGCCGCGCAGGCCGCGCGCATTGAAGCACTGCTTGCCGTCGGAGGAGCGGAAGCTCTTCGCGTTCGTCCAGCCGAGCGCTGCATCGTGCACCAGGGCTTGCGACAGCGCTTGCGGTCGCTGGAGCAGCTCGCGGCGGTGCGCGGCCCAACGCTGCCAGCGCGCTTCGCGCACATCGCCATAGGGCGGAACAGGCCGGCGGAAGAACTCGCCGTCGCGCAGGCAGAACCAGCCGAGGCCCGCGTCGAGGGCCACGACGGCCAGGGCGGCGGCGGCGAGTTTCAGGAGCAGTCGGCGCGTGTTCATCAGCCGGGAGCACGATAGCGGCTCGAAGCGCCTGAACGAACGCTCAGCGCGCTTGTGATGGACAGGGCGGCTGCGTAGCTTGCGAGAACGCTCGATGCGCTTCCCCAAGCTCCGCTTCCGCCTCGCCGAGGTCCTGCGACCGCGCGACGTCCACGTGACGTTGTTCTGGGCCGGGATCGTCGGCTTCGTCGGAGCCTGCACCTCGGCGGCCTTCCGCGGCCTCTCGATGGCCCTGACCGAGCTCTTCTTCGGAGCGCCGGGCAGCGTGGTCTCGGCGGCGAACCAGGCTCCGTGGTGGCAGACCTTGATCGTGCCCGCGGCTGGAGGCCTGCTCGCCGGCCTGGTGCTCGAGATCGGTCTGCGCTGGACGCGCGAAAAGCCCGCGCTCGACTTCATGGAAGCGGTGTCGATCGGCGACGGCACGATCCACGTCGCGCCGAGTCTCGTGCGCTCGCTGTCGAGCTTGTTCTCGGTCGCTTCGGGCGGCTCGATCGGCCGCGAGGGCGCCATGGCGCAGCTCTCGACGACGGCTGCCTCGTGGATCGGTCGGCGCACCTGGATCTCGCGGCCGCGCTTGAAGCTTCTCGTCGCGTGCGGCGCGGCGGCAGGAATCGCTTCGGCCTACAACGCTCCCTTCGCGGGCGCCTTGTTCGTGGCCGAGATCGTGCTCGGCACGATCTCGATGTCGAGCCTGGGACCATTGATCTTCGCCAGCGTGGTCGCGACCGGCACCACGCACGAGATCTTCGGGCCGGAGCCACTGTTCCCTGGCCTGGTGTTCAAGCTGGCCTCGCCGCTCGAGCTCTTCCCCTACCTGGTGCTCGGCGTGCTGCTCGGCGCCCTGGCTCCCGCCTTCGTGCGCCTCTTGCGCCTTTCCGTCGATGCCTTCGCCAAGAGCAAGGTGCCCCTGCCCATCCGCCTGTTCCTCGGCGGAGCGATGGTCGGCGGCCTGGCCCTGGCGAGCACGGAAGTCCTGGGCAACGGCTACAACTCGCTGGGCTCGGTGATCGCCGGCAATCTGACGGTCTCGATGGTGGCCTTGGTGGTCGTGCTGAAACTGATCGCCACCTGCGCGACAGTCGGCTCGGGCGCGGTCGGCGGAGTGTTCACGCCGACCTTGTTCTTCGGCGCGGGAGCGGGATACCTGTGGGGCAGCGGCGTGCACGGATTGCTCCCGGCCTGGACGGCTCATCCGAGCGCCTACGCGCTGGTCGGGATGGGCTCCTTCCTCGCGGCGACCACGCAAGCGCCGCTGATGTCGATGCTCGTTCTATTCGAGATGACCCTCGACTACGGGATCGTCCTGCCGCTGATGGTCGCCAGCGTCATGGCCTACACCACGGCGCGCGGAATCAGCCCGAACTCGATCTACTCGCGCTCGCTCGCCAACGGCGGCGTCGATCCGGAGGACGCGCTGATCGCGGGAACGATCGCGACCCTGGTCAAGCCCAAGGTCGTCACGGTCAACCAGCACGCGCGCTTCCAGGCCATCGTCGAGGCCTTCCAGGAGCACCGCCATTCCTACCTCTATGTCGTCGACGACGACGGGCGATTCATGGGCGCCGTGTCCCTGCACGACGTGAAGCCCTTCCTTTCCGATCCGACTCTCGCCGACCTGATCATCGCCAGCGAGATCATGCACGAGGATTTCGTCTTCGTGGAGCGCGACGCAACCCTCGCGGAAACGATGCAGGCCTTCCTGCGCGAGGACGGCGAGCGATTGCCGGTGGTCGACGGACACGGCGGGCGCATGCTGGTCGGCAGCGTTTCGCGCACGGACCTGATGCTCGCGCTCTCCCTGGGAGCCCACCCGCGTCCGGAAGCCGCCGAAGCGCCGAAGTAGACGATTCGCACAACTCGAGCGCATTTCTTACGCCGGCGTGGCAGCGCGAAGCCCGCGCAGGCCGCACTGTGACCCTGCCCACACCCCCTTCTCTTTGGAGTCGTCCCATGCTGCCCACCTCTTCTCCCTTCGATCGCCGCGCCTTCCTCAAAGTCTCCGCGGCGACCTCGGCGGTCGCTCTGCTGCCCGCGCTGCTGCGCGCCCAGGAAAAAGCGGGATCGCCGAAGAAGCTGCGCATCCTGATCCTCGGAGGCACGGGCTTCCTCGGGCCAGCGATCGTGCGCGCGGCCCAGGCTCGCGGCCATGAGTTGACCTTGTTCAACCGCGACAAGACCAACAAGGACATGTTCCCGGACGTCGCGCGCTTGAAGGGCAATCGCGATCCCAAGAAGGACGAGGGGCTCAAGGCCCTCGAGAAAGGCGAGTGGGACGTGTGCTTCGACGACTGCGGCTATGTCCCGCGCATCGTCGATGCGTCGGCAAGCCTGCTCAAGGGGCGCGTCGGTCACTACGTGTTCGTGTCGAGCATCTCGGCCTTCGCAGGCATGGAGAAGGAAGGTATCGACGAGAACGCGCCGCTGGGGGTCATGGCCGATCCGACGGTCGAGGACATGGGCAAGGATTACGCGAATTACGGGCCTTTGAAGGCGCTGTGCGAGCAGGCGGCCGAGAAGGTCTTCCCGGGTCGCTGCACCAACATCCGGCCGGGATACATCGTCGGGCCCGAGGATCGCTCGGATCGATTCACCTACTGGCCCGTGCGCGCCCAGCGCGGCGGAGCGATGCTCGCGCCCGGTGCTCCGAGCGATCCCGTGCAGGTCATCGACGTGCGCGACCTCGGCGAATGGATGGTGCGCGTGGCTGAGAACAAGACCTACGGCGTGTTCAACGCCTGCGGGCCGGCGAAGAAACTGACCTGGGGTGAGATGCTCGAAGCCTGCAAGGCGGCGAGCACCAATGATTCGAAGCTGGTCTGGGTCGACGCCGCGTTCCTGATGAAGCAAGAAGGTCTCGACTTGAACATCTGGTCGCCGTACGAAGGCAAGAGCAAGGGCGACCACTCGGTCAGCAACGCCGCCGCGGTGAAAGCCGGCCTGACGTTCCGCCCGATCGCGGCCACGGCCAAGGACACGCTCGCCTGGTTCAACTCCCTCCCCGCCGATCGCCGCAGCCGCCTGCGCGTCGGCATCACCGCCGAAGAAGCCGCCCAGCTCGCCAAGGAAAAACCCGTCACGCCCGAGGAAGAAGCCAAGCGCGAATCCCAACGCTCCGGCATGTCCCTCGCGCAAGAAGCGGAAGTCCTCGCGAAGTTCGCTGGCCGGTAAATACGGAGTCAGGTGAATTCATCCGGAGTCGTGAGGGCATCCGGTGCGCCGCTCCGCGGCGCACCGGATGCCCTCATGACTCCGGACGAATTCACCTGACTCCGTACTCGCTACAAATGTCGGAGGACATGCTGTACTTCGGTCGGGCTGCCGATGACCACCGAGGTGCGTTGATGCAGGTCCGAGGGCTCGATGTCGAGGATGCGTTGCGTGCCGGCGAAGGCCTGGCCGCCGGCTTGCTCGATCAGCATCGCCATCGGGTTGGCTTCGTACATCAGGCGCAGCTTGCCTGAGGGAGCTTTCTTCGTCGGCGGATACAGGAACACGCCGCCCTTGAGCAGGATCCGGTGCACGTCGGCGACCATCGCGCCGACGTAGCGGCTCGAGTAGCCATTGTGCTGGGCCCAGTCGAAGTAGCGCTGGTAGCCCTCGGGGAACGTGACGCGATTGCCCTCGTTGCACGAGTAGCTGCGCGCCGCGTCCGGGATGCGCATGCCGGATTCGACCTTGAGGAACGCGCCGATCGCGGGATCAAGCACGAACATGTCGACGCCATGTCCCGTGGTCAGCACGAGCACCACCGACGAGCCATAGAGGATGTAACCCGCCGCGACCTGCTTCGATCCGGCCTGCAGCACCGCGCTCTCCGGCGGAGACACGCGCCGATCGTGACGCAGGATCGAGAAGATCGTCCCCACGCTCCCGCACGCGTCGAGGTTCGCCGAGCCGTCGAGCGGATCGAAGAGCACGATGTAGCGCCGCTCGCCCTCGGTGGTCGTGCGCAAGAGGATCGGCTCCTCGTTCTCCTCGCTGGCCACGATCGCGACGCTCGAGCGCTCGCCGAGACAGCGCAGCAGCGTCTCGTTCGCGATCACGTCGAGCTTCTGCTGCCGCTCGCCCTGCACGTTCTCCGAATCGAGCGAGCCCAGCACGTCGTTGAGCCGCGCACGGCGGATCTTCGACGCGATGACTTTCGCGGAAAGCGATAGCGCCGAGAGGATCCACGACAGCGAGCCGCTGGCGTTGGGAAAGCGCGCTTCCTCGGCCAGGATGTGGCTCTGGATCGTGGTCAGATTGTCGGCCTGGGTCAGGCGCTGGTGCGGTGCGATGGTGTTGCTGGCGTCCATAGATTGCGGAGTGTACGGCCGCGAGGGCCGCCGCCGTACACTCCGCCCATGCTCCCTCTGCTCTCGCTCGCGTTGTTTTTTGTCCCCCAGGTCCCGCAAGGCGCCAAGGATCTTTCGGCCGACTTCATCGTCCCCGAGGGCTTGAGCGTCTCGCTCTGGGCCGAAGCCCCGATGTTCTTCAATCCGACCGCGATGGACGTCGATTCGCGCGGCCGGATCTGGGTCACCGAGGCGGTCAACTACCGCAAGTGGCGCGGCCGCAATCCGGGCTTGAGCCATCCCGAGGGTGATCGCGTCATGATCCTCGAGGACAGCGATGGCGACGGAGCGGCGGACAAGTCGAGCGTCTTCGTCCAGGACAAGGACCTGGTCGCGCCGCTCGGGATCTGCGTGATCGACGACAACCGCGTGATCGTGTCGTGTTCGCCGAACGCGTTCATTTATACGGACACGGACGGCGACGGCAAGTCGGACAAGCGCGAGGTTTTCTTGACTGGATTCGGCGGCCACGACCACGACCACGGCTTGCATTCCTTCGTGATCGGGCCGGACGGTCGCTACTACGTCGCGGTTGGCAACGCGGGGCCGCACATCGTGACCGATCGCGATGGGTTCACGTTGCGCTCGGGGTCTCTGTACAACGACGGAGGGGAATTCCTCGCGGACAACAAGCCGGGCCTGGTCAGCGACGACGGCCGCGTGTGGGTCGGCGGGCTCGTGCTGCGCTTCGACGAGGATGGCGGAAGATTGAGCGTGCGCGCGCACAATTTCCGCAACATCTATGAAGTCACGGTCGACTCGCTCGGCGACATGTACGGCTCGGACAACGACGACGACGGGAATCAGGCCTGCCGCGCGCTGAAGATCCTGCCGCGCTCGAACAACGGATACTTCTCGAGCGACGGCTCGCGCTATTGGAACGCGGATCGCCGGCCGGGACAGAATCTTCAGCGCGCGCACTGGCATCAGGATGACCCTGGAGTCGCGCCCTGCGGAGCGATCACGGGAGCCGGCGGGCCGACGGGCGTCACGGTGGTCGAGAATGCGAACCTCGGAGAACGCACCGGCTGGCTGGCTGCGGACGCGGGAGCGAGTGCTGTCTTCGAGATCACGGGCGAGCAGTCCTCCAAGTTCCTCTCCCCTCGCGAGCACGAAGGCGACGGCGGAAAATCGCACTGGTTCCGCCCGAGCGACGCGCTGATCGGCACCGACGGCGCACTCTACGTCTCTGACTGGTACGACCCGGGCGTCGGCGGCCACGCGATGGGCGACAAGGAGGGCTACGGCCGCATCTTGCGTGTCGTGAAACGAGGCACTCCATTCACGAAAGCGCGAATCGATCTCACCAGCGTCAACGGAGCGATCTCGGCACTTTCCTCGCCCGCAGTGAACATCCGCGGACGCGCCGCGCGTGCTTTGATCGCGAACAAGAGCGCAATTTCAGCGCTGACCGAGCTCGCGGAGCGGGACTCCAAAGAGAAGTCCGATTCACCCGCGTATCGCCGCGCGCTGTGGGTTCTCGCGATGACGGACTCCTTCCCCCGGCAGTATCGCGGGTGGGACATGAGAATCGCCCTCCGCGCATGGCCCGCCGACAACCCGTATTTATTGGGGTCTTTGCTGCGGGATGCAGTCCAACCTGGATATGGGCTGCCCGTGGACTCGGAGGTAGCGAGTCAATTGGAAGGCATGGCAGGGGAATCCAAACTGTCCCTGTATCTGACATTGTGCAATCACCTGGCCGTGGGTGATCGCTCTCGGCTGGAGGCAATTGGCATTGCCGCGCGAGGGCATGAGGGATTGCTGTTCGAGAAGCTCTTCGAGACAGCGCGCGATCCGCTGACTTGGGACGAGCGTATGTGCGCCTTGACTTGGCGATTGCACCCTGCGAATGCGGTGACCGCGGTCAAGGCGCGCGCGATGGCGGACAAGCTCCCCATCGACCAGCGCAAGCAGGCAATCGACACACTCGCTTTCACCATGGACCGTACTGCCGGCGAAGCGATGCTCGACGTTGCTCTCGCTGGGCCTGGGGACACGCGCGACTACGCTCGGTGGTGGATCCGCTTCCGCGACACCAACGATTGGAGCGCATGGCACCTCGCTTCGCAGATCGAGAGCGGGGATCGCGCGAACGCCAAGCTGCTCTACGAATCGCCTGTCATGAAGGACGGCATCGCGATCATCGACGTCGATCTGCGCAACGCGACGCGCTTGTACTTG
>Ga0193706_1000307_pt1 | contig 30300 bp, 20 predicted proteins | sample U3c1metaG_FD_160130 | JGI IMG/M metagenome (GOLD analysis project Ga0193706, IMG submission 160130) | Soil microbial communities from a riparian zone of the East river system, Colorado, United States - U3c1 | ecosystem: Environmental > Terrestrial > Soil > Riparian zone | place: USA: East River... | reverse complement strand
TGATGTCTTCCGTTCCGCCGATCTCGCGCGCGGTCTTGGCCAGAAGCTCGCCGGGCCCGATCATCACGCCTTCGTCGACTTCGATGTAGGCGCGCTCGGGGATCGGGTAGAGGGCCAGGGGATGGCCCTGGGCGTCCTCGAGGATCAGCTGCGGGTGCAAGTCGCCCTTGTGCTCGACGACCAGCTTGCGGACCGTGCCGCGGCGAGCATCGCGCTCGACGCGCATGGTCTTGCCTTCGATCAGGTCCTCGTAGCGGATCTTGCCCTTGAATTCGGCCAGGATCGGAACGTGGTGCGGGTCCCATTGGCACATGCGCGTGCCGACCTTGACCTCGTCGCCGTCCTTGACGAACACGACCGCGCCGGTCGGAACCGGATACTGGTCGATCTGGCGTCCGCGCGGATCGAGCAGGCGGATCTCGCCGTTGCGGTTGAGCACGACCTGCTGATTCAGCGAGTTCGTGACCACGCGCAGGTTGGCGAAAGCGACCTTGCCCACGCGCTTGGCCTTGACTTCGGATTCCTCGACGGCGCGGCTCGCCGTGCCACCGATGTGGAACGTGCGCATGGTGAGCTGCGTGCCGGGTTCACCGATCGACTGGGCGGCGATGATGCCCGCCGCGAGCCCGCGCTCGGCCAGCGTGCCGCGCGCCAGGTCCATGCCGTAGCAGCGAGCGCAGACTCCGAAGCCTGCTTCGCAGGTCAGGGCCGAGCGCACGCGGATCTTCTCGTAGCCGAGAGCTTCGATGCGCAGCGCGGCGTCCTCGGTGATCAGATCGCCTTCGCGAACGATCACCTCGTCGTTGACCACGTCGAGGATCGAGTCACGGGCGCCGCGGCCGCGGATGGCTTGCGCCAGCGACACCGCGACCTTCTCGCCCTTGTACACGATGCCCTTGGTCACGCCGTTGAGCGTGCCGCAGTCCTCGATCGTGACCACGACGTTTTGCGCGACGTCGGTCAGCTTGCGCGTCAGGTAGCCGGCGTCGGCGGTCTTCAGCGCCGTGTCGGCCAATCCCTTGCGGGCGCCGTGCGTGGAGCTGAAGTACTCGAGCACCTTCAGACCTTCGCGGAAGTTGGCCTTGATCGGGGTCTCGATGATCTTGCCCGAAGGCTTGGCCATCAGACCGCGCATTCCGCCGAGCTGGCGGATCTGGTCGACGGAACCGCGCGCGCCCGAGCTGACCATGCAGTAGATCGGGTTGACGTAGTTCGAGCCCTCGTAGTAGTCCTCGCGGAGGACCGCCATCAAGTCCTCGCCGACCTTCTCGCGGGCATGGGTCCACAAGTCGATGATCTTCAGGTAGCGCTCGCCCTCTGTGATCACGCCCTTCTGGAAGGCCTTCTCGACCTTGTCGATTTCCTTCTGCGTCTCGCCGAGGATCAGCGCCTTGGACGGCGGCACGCGGATGTCGTCCTTCGCGAAGGACAGTCCGGCGCGCGTGCTGGCCTTGAAGCCGAGATCCTTGAGATCGTCGAGCAGCTTGAGCGTCGCGTCGCGGCCGAGCAGGCGGTGGCAATCGCTGATCAGCGCCTGGATGCCGCGCTTGTCGAGCTCGTAGTTGTAGTACGGCATCCCCGCGGGAAGGATGTCGTTGAACACCGCGCGGCCGACGGTCGTGTTCAAGTACACGCGCTTGGCCTTGGGATCTTCCTTGCCGCCTTCGGGGATGCGGCCGCCGGCGTCGACGTCCATCAAGCCCGACTTCGAGCTGTTCTTGATCTGACGACCCGGATCCATGCGCACCTGGACCGGTTGGTGGGTCGAGGTCACGTTGTGGCCGTAGGCCAGGAACAGCTCCGAGAGCGAGGAGAAGCGCATCGGCTTCTTGGTCGCGCGCTCGGCGCCGAGGTGGCTCTTCGTCAGGTAGTGCATGCCGAGCACCATGTCCTGCGAGGGCGAGATGATCGGCGTGCCGTTGGCCGGCGAGAACACGTTGTTCGTGGAGAGCATCAGCGTGCTCGCCTCGATCTGTGCCTCGTAGGAAAGCGGCAGGTGGACAGCCATCTGGTCACCGTCGAAGTCGGCGTTGAACCCGCCGCAGACCAAGGGGTGCAAGCGGATCGCGTTGCCTTCGATGAGCACGGGCTCGAAAGCCTGGATGCCCATGCGGTGCAGAGTCGGCGCGCGGTTCAAGAGCACCGGGTGGTCGCGGATCACCTCTTCGAGGATGTCCCAGACCTCCTCGTCGCGGCGCTCGAGCATCTTCTTCGCCGACTTGATCGTGTCGGCGAGCCCGAGCTCCTTGAGCCGGCGAATAATGAAGGGCTGGAACAGCTCCAGCGCGACTTTCTTCGGCAGACCGCACTGGTGCAGGCGCAATTCGGGCCCGACCACGATCACGGACCGCGCCGAGTAGTCGACGCGTTTGCCGAGCAGGTTCTCGCGGAAGCGGCCTTGCTTGCCCTTGATCATGTCGGTCAAGGACTTCAGCGGCCGGTTCGAGGAACCGAGCACCGCGCGGCGGCAGCGGCCGTTGTCGAACAGGGCGTCGACCGATTGCTGCAGCATCCGCTTCTCGTTGCGGATGATCACCTCGGGCGCGTTGAGGTCGAGCAGCTTCTTCAACCGGTTGTTGCGGTTGATCAAGCGCCGGTACAGGTCGTTGAGGTCGCTGGTCGCGAAGTTGCCCGAGTCGAGCAGCACCAGGGGGCGCAGGTCCGGCGGGATCACGGGGATCACGTCGAGGATCATCCACTCGGGATTGTTCCCGGAGTCGCGCAGCATCTCGACCGTGCGCAGACGCTTGATGATGTCCTTCATGCGCTGCTTCGAGCGCGTCGAGAGCAGCTCCTCGCGCAGTTCCGCCGAGAGCTTCGACAGGTCGAGGCGGCGCAGGATCTTCTTGACCGCCTCGGCGCCCATGTCGGCGTCGAACTCGGCGCCGTACTTGGCGCGCGACTGGCGGAACTCGTCCTCGGTCAGGAGCTGGTGCGCCTCGAGCGGCGTGTCGCCCGGATCGATGACGATGTAGTCCTGGAAGTAGACGACGCGCTCGAGGTTCGAGGTCTGGATCCCGAGCAGGGTGCCCAGGCGCGAAGGCATGGCCTTGAAGAACCAGATGTGCGCGACTGGCGCGGCCAGGTTGATGTGGCCCATGCGTTTGCGGCGCACGCGGCTGTGCGTGATCATCACGCCGCACTTGTCGCAGACGATGCCCTTGTGCTTGATGCCCTTGTACTTGCCGCAGAAGCATTCCCAGTCCTTTTCAGGCCCGAAAATGCGCTCGCAGAACAAGCCGTCGCGCTCCGGACGATACGTCCGGTAGTTGATCGTCTCGGGCTTCTTGACCTCGCCGTAAGACCACGAGCGGATGTCTTCCGGTGACGCCAGCGCGATCGTCACGCTGCCGTAGTCATTGATGCGATTGCTGATCGGTTCGACCATGGTGACCCTCTCCTGTTCGCCCGAGGGCTACTGGACGCCAACCTTCTTGTGGAGCTGCATGTTCAGGGCCAGACCCTTGATTTCATTCGTGAGCACCTCGAAGGACACCGGAGTGCCGGCTTCGAGGATGTTCAGACCCTTCACCATCGATTCGTAGATCTTGGTGCGGCCTTCGACGTCGTCGGACTTGACGGTGAGCTGTTCCTGCAGGATCGCCGCGGCCCCGTAAGCCTCGAGCGCCCACACTTCCATCTCGCCGAATCGCTGACCGCCGAAGCGCGCCTTGCCGCCCAGCGGTTGCTGCGTGATCAAGGAGTACGGTCCGGTCGCGCGTGCGTGGACCTTCTCGTCGACCAGGTGGTGCAGCTTCAGCATGTACATGATGCCGACCGTGACTTCCTGCTCGAACGCCTGGCCGGTGCGTCCGTCGAAGAGCTTGAACTTGCCAGTCTCCGGCAGCTTCGCATCGCGCAGCAGGGCTTCGATGTCCGCTTCGCTCGCGCCGTCGAAAGCCGGCGAGTTCACACGGATCCCGAGCGTCCTGGCCGCGAGGCCCAGGTGCGTTTCCAGGATCTGGCCGACGTTCATGCGGCTGGGCACGCCCAGCGGATTGAGCACGATGTCGACCGGCGTCCCGTCCTCGAGGTACGGCATGTCCTCCTCGCGCAGAATCTTCGAGATCACGCCCTTGTTGCCGTGGCGTCCGGCCATCTTGTCGCCGACCGAAAGATTGCGCTTCGTCGCGACGTAGACCTTGACCATCTCGAGCACGCCGGTCGGCAGCTCGTCACCGCGCGAGAGACGGTTGACGATCTTGTTCTTCTCGCCTTCCTTGTTCTCGATCTTCGACTGGTAGTCGGTGACGATGCGCGAAGCCTTCTCGCGCTTGGCCTTTTCCTGGCTGTCTTCCGCGGCCGACATGCACAAGAGGCGCACGCGGCGCAGCTCGTCATAGGTCGCCGTGTCGTCGAGGGTGATCGACTTGCCGGTCAGGTCGTCGGTGACCTCGGTGCCCAGCGCCGCCTTGACGTCCTTGAGCATCGCGACCGTGTAGTCGCGCAGCGACTTCAGGAAGTCGCGCTCCGCATCGCGGATCTGCGTCAGAGCCTTGGTGCGCTCCGAATCCGTCAGGTTGACGCGGCGCGAGAATTTCTGCGCGCCGATCACCACGCCGCGCGTGCCCGGAGGCATGGTCAGCGAGGAGTTCTTCACGTCGACGCCGGCCTTGCCGAAGATCGCGTGCAGCAGTTTTTCTTCCGGAGTCAGCTCGCTCTTCGACTTCGGCGCGACCTTGCCGACCAGGACGTCGCCCGCGTCGACGAAGGTCCCGATGCGCACGATGCCGGCCTCGTCCAGGTTGGACAGGGCCTTCTCGCCGACGTTCGGGATGTCGCGCGTGAACTCTTCCTTGCCGAGCTTGGTCTCGCGGACTTCGACGTCGTACTCCTCGATGTGGATCGAGGTGAACGTGTCGTCCTTGACCAGGCGCTCGGAGACCAGGATCGCGTCCTCGTAGTTGAAGCCGTCCCAGGTCATGAACGCGACCAGCAGGTTCTTGCCGAGCGCCAGCTCGCCACTCGCCGTGGCGGCTCCGTCGGCGAGCAGCTCGCCTTGCTTCACTTCCTGGCCCACCTGCACGACCGGCTTGTGGGTCTGGCAGGTGCGCTCGTTGAGGCCGCGGTACTTGGTCAGCTTGTGCTCGTCCGCACCGACCACGATGCGCAGCGAATCGACGTAGGTCACCGTGCCCGCTTCGGCGGCGAAGATCGGCAGGTTGGAGTTGCGCGCGACGACCTTCTCCATGCCGGTGCCGACGATCGGCGGCTCGGTCTTGAGCAGAGGCACCGCCTGGCGCTGCATGTTCGAGCCCATCAACGCGCGGTTGGCGTCGTCGTGCTCGAGGAAGGGAATCAAGGCCGCCGAGATCCCGATGATCTGTTGCGGCGAGACGTCGAGGTAGTGGATCTCGTCCGGCGGGACTTCGTAGTTGTCGCCGTCCTTGCGCGCGAGCACGCGCTGCGCGTCGATCGCGCCCTTGCTGTCCAGCGGCGTGTCCGCCGGCGCGATCACGAAGCCGAACTCCTGGTCGGCGCGCATGTAGTCGACCTTGTTCGTGATCTTGCCCTTCTCGACGCGCCGGTACGGCGTGGCGAGGAAGCCGTAGTCGTCGATCTTGGCGTACATCGACAAGGACGAGATCAGACCGATGTTCGAGCCTTCCGGCGTCTCGATCGGGCACAGGCGGCCGTAGTGCGAAAGGTGCACGTCGCGCACGTCGAAGCCGGCGCGCTTGCGGTTCAAGCCTCCCGGTCCGAGGGCCGAGAGACGGCGCTCGTGGGTCAGCTGCGACAGCGGATTGGTCTGGTCGACGACCTGGCTCAATTCACCGCGGCCGAAGAAGTAGTCGATCGCGCTCGAGAACGTCTTGGAATTGATGAGATTGCGCGGCGAGACCGTCTCCGGGTTCTCGAGGTTCATCCGCTCCTGCGCGGTGCGGCGCAGCTTGAGCAGACCCTTGCGGAACTCGTCGCCCGCCAGCTCGGCGATCGAGCGCACGCGCCGGTTGCCGAGGTTGTCGATGTCGTCGACGATGCCCTTGCCGGCGCGAAGGCCGAGCAGGTACTTGATCGAGTTGATGATGTCCGCCGGCTGCAGGGTCTGCACGTCCTCGGCGATGTCCTGGGTGAACTTGCGGTTCAAGCGGAAGCGGCCGACGCGGCCCAGGCGGTAGCGCTGGGGATCGAAGAACTTCTCGTGGAAGAGCTCGCGCGCCTTCTCGAGCTGCGGCGGATTGCCGGGGCGCAGGCGGGCGTAGATTTTCAGCAGGGCTTCGTCGTGGCTCTTGGTCGGATCCTCGTGCAACGTGTTGATCATCAACATGTCGAGCTCTTCCGCCTTGGCCTCGATCACCTCGACCTCGGCGAGATCGCCGGCCGCGATTTCCAGCGCGGCGGTCTCGGGGATCGGGTAGCCCGACGGGACCAGGACTTCGCCGGTCTTCATGACCACGATGTCGCCCACCGCGATCTTCTCGGTGATCGACTTGGCGAAGGCGGTCTGCGTCTGGGTCTTCTGCTTCTTGACGATCTTGGTCGGGTAGAAGGCGCGCAGCACGTCCTGGTCGCTCGACAACGTCTCGTCGAGCGCGCGCAGCAAGGTGACCGCCGAGAACTTGCCCGACTGGTCGATGCGCACGGTGAGCACGTCCTTCTTCGTGACGTTCAGCTCGACCCACGATCCGCGCTCCGGGATGATCCAGCAGGTGTGTAGCTTCTTGTCGGAAGCCGAGGAGTCGACCGAGAAGTCGACGCCGGGCGAGCGGTGGAGCTGGCTGACGATCACGCGCTCCGAGCCGTTGATGATGAATTCGCCGCCGCCGATCATGATCGGGATCTCGCCGAGATACACCTCTTCCTCGATCGGCTCGGGCTTGATCAGGCGCAGGCGGACCTTGAACGGATAGCCGTAGGTCAGGCGCAGCTGGCGGCACTCTTCGATCGTGTAGCGCGGGTTGCCGAGCTCGTAGCCGATGTACTCGAGGCACATCGTCTTGTCGTACGAGTAGATCGGGAACACCTCGCGCAGCAGGCCTTCAAGGCCCTGCGCCGGACGGCTCGCCTGCGGCGTGTCGAGCAGCAGGAAATTCGTGTAAGCCTTGGTCTGGATCTCGACGAGGTTGGGGACTTCGAGGATCTCAGGGTAGTGGCCGAAGGTGCGTACCGTGCGCGACGAGGGGGAGGCTTGGGTCATATGCGGTCACTCGCGTGCGTGCCGGAGCGAATCCAACTCTTGCGTGCCGACGAGCCCGCTGGGACCCGAACGCAACGAGATGTTCACTCCAAGGGTGTGGGTGTGGCGAAGCTCCCCGGCCGGTGGATGCGGCCGCGGAGCGCGAATCCGGGCATGCTGCGACGGACAGCCTTTCGCCCAGTGAATGTCGAGGAAGACCAGTGGATCCAAGACGGCGCAAATCAGGTGGCGTGATCTGCGACAGTTGCAGGAGGGTCGGTCGCGAGATCCGACCCCGTCCCAGGGCCTGGGGAGGATACCGAATCTCGCGGAAAAATGCGCGTGGGGACCGGACGGGGTCTGTCCGGCCGGATTGCTGCCCGCCTCCTAGTCCAGATCCCCGCCTCTTGGGGAGGCAGGGCGGCCGGACCGGGCGGAAGGCAGGGAATCAGGCGTCGGCGGGAAGGGCTTCCCGCCTGCGCATCAAGTCAGCTTGACCTTGGCGCCGGCGGCTTCGAGCTGCTTCTTCATCGCAGCAGCCTCGTCCTTGGTGGCGCCTTCCTTCACGGTCTTGGGAGCGCCCTCGACCAGGTCCTTGGCTTCCTTCAAGCCCAGGCCGGTGATCGCGCGCACTTCCTTGATGACCTTGATCTTCTCGGCTCCGCCGTCCTCGAGGACGACGTTGAAGCTGGTCTTTTCCTCGACTGCGGCGGCGGGAACGCCAGCGGCTGCCGCGGCGGCAACCGGGGCAGCAGCCGAGACGCCCCAGTGGGCTTCGAGGTGCTTGACGAGCTTGGCCGCCTGCAACAGGCTCAGGCCATCGAGCTGATTGGCGAGGGTTTGGAGCGCGGGCTCCAGGGTTTCGACTTCGGACATGAGACTCTCCTAAGGAGTACTTCGGGGTCAGGGTGATCAGGGTCCCCGCGCCGGATGGGCCGGCTCGGGTTGGACAGGGTTCAGCTCGCTTCGGGTGCGGCGGCGGCGGCTTCTTCGCCACCGCCGGCCTTGTCGACTCGGGCTTGGAGCAGACGGGCGACGCCCGCGGGATTGGCGGCCAGGACGGTGACCAGCCCGCGCGCGGGCGCGGAGATCAGGCCGACCAGCTTGGCGCGCAGGGTGAGCTTGTCGGGGACGCCGGCCAGGGCCTTGGCATCCGCCTGGGACAGGACCAGGCCTTCGAGCAGACCGGAGCGGATCGGCAGCTTGCCGGATTTCTTCAGCTCGGCCGAGGTGAGGAGCTTGGCGGCGTTGATCACGCCCTCCGCGGAGCCGTAGACGATGCCGACGTTGCCGATCAGCACATCGTCGCCGAACTCGACGCCGCGCTCGGCGAGCACGCGCCGCGCGAGGGAGTTGCGCACCATGCGCAGTCGCGCTCCGCCCTTGGCGAGCTCGGCGCGCAGCTTCTCGAGCTCCTTGACCGTCACGCGGTCCATCGAGACCACCAGCATGCCGCCGGCGTCCTTGAATTCCCGCGCGTATTCGCGGGAGACCATTTCTTTCAGAAGGTTGGGCATCGGCTCAGGCTCCGTAGGAAATCCAGGCCCCGGGGCCCATGGTGGTCGAGACCGAAATGCGCCGCATGAACGTGCCCTTGACCGCGGGCGGGCGCATCGCGGCGAGGTGATCGAGGAAGGCGCGCAGGTTGGCTTCGAGGTCCTCGGTCTTGAACGAGCGCTTGCCGACCGCCGCGTGGACGTTGCCGCCCGCGTCGGTGCGGAACTCGACCTTGCCGGCCTTGAACTCGCGCACGGCGGCGCCGACGTCGGCGGTGACCGTGCCCGACTTCGGGCTGGGCATCTTGCCCTGGGGACCGAGGACTTTTCCGAGCTTGCCGACGTGCTTCATCATGTCGGGGCTGGCGATCACGATGTCGAAGGCGGTCCAGCCTCCGAGGATGCGCTCGGCGAGGTCGGCGGCTCCGACTTCATCGGCGCCCGCGGCCTTGGCCGCGGCGGCCTTGTCGCCTTCGGCGAAGACCACGACCGTGACCTTCTTGCCCAGGCCCTTGGGCAGGGAGACCGCGCCGCGAACCAGCTGATCGGACTTCTTGGGGTCGATCCCGAGCCGAACGGCGACCTCGACGGTCTCGTCGAACTTCGGATGCGGCAGGCCCTGGATCAGGGCGAGCGCGGCGGCGGGCTCGTAGACCTTGGTGCGGTCCACCTGAGCGGCGGCTTTCGTGTAGCGCTTGCTTCGTAGTGCCATCGTTGTCCTTCTTGGTCCTGATTGGGAGGGCTGGCGACTAGCCCACCACCTCGATGCCTGCGGAACGCGCGGTGCCTGCGATGATGCGCGCGGCCATGTCCAGATCGCGCGCGTTGAGATCCTTCATTTTCATCTTGGCGATCTCGAGGACCTGAGCCTTGGTCACCTTGCCGACGGACTTCTCGTGTCCGACCGTGCCGCTGCCCTTCTCGATGCCAGCTGCTTTCTTGAGCAGAATGGCGGCGGGCGGCGACTTGAGGATGAAGTCGAAACTGCGGTCCTTGTAGACCGTGATCTCGACCGGAATGATCAAGCCCTGCTGGGCGCGCGTCGCGTCGTTGAACTGCTTCACGAACATCGCGATGTTCACGCCGTGCGAGCCGAGCGCGGGACCGACCGGGGGTGCCGGCGTCGCTTGCCCTGCAGGACACTGCAGCTTGATCTTGCCTGTGATTTCTTTTGCCATCGCGAGATTCCTTTTCGAAGTGCCGGAGTGCGGTCAGATCGCGCCGCTCAGACCTTCTCCACTTCCCAGTACTCGAGCTCGACCGGCGTCGGACGACCGAAGATCGTGACCACGACGCGCACTGTTCCCTTTTCCGGAGAGACGTCCTCGACGGCGCCGTCGAATCCGTCGAACGCTCCGGACTTGATCTTGACCATGTCGCCCTTCTGCAGGCCGATGGTGACTTGCGGGCGCGACTCGGTGTCGGACATGCGCACCAGGATCGCCTGGACCTCGCCGTCGGACAGCGGCACGGGCTCGCCGCGAGAGCCGAGGAAATCGCCGACCTTGCCGGTCTCGCGCACCACGGATTGAGCTTGCAGGGCGCGCGGATCCTCGGGATCGGCGAGGTCGACCTGCAGCATCAGGTAGCCCGGGTAGAGCTTGCGATTCACGATGCGTTTCTTGCCGCCCTTCAGGTCGGTGACGCGCTCGAAAGGCACGAGCACCTGCGGGACGATGTCCTGCACGCCGGCCAGCTTGATGCGCATCTCCAGCTGCTTGCGGACGGAGTCCTCGCAGCCGGATTGGCAACGGACGAAATACCACTTGTGTGCCATCAGGTAGTGCCTGCCCAACCGAACCAGAGGACCTTGGTCACTCGCGCGATCACAAGGTCCGAACCAGCGAGGAAGACCATCAGGAAGAGCACGCAGAAGATCACCACCAGCGACGAGCTGACCACGTCCTTGAACGTCGGCCAGGTGACCTTGCGCAGCTCGCTCTCGGTGTCGATCAACAGGTCGGCCGTCTTCGGCTTCTCCAGCCAGCGATAGAGCAGGAACACGCTCGCGACGCCGACGAAGGAGGCGATCAGGAACGCCGGAGTCAGCGGGATGTTGAGGATCGGGATGTTCATCCCGTTCTGCCCCTTGGCATCCTCGCCGAAGCGCGTGCCCAGGGCCTTGCTCAAGACGCCGAGCTGGATGTTGAGCGCGCGCGCTCCCCACAACGCGAGGATCGTCAATGACCAGAACGCGGCCATGCGGGCCATGCGTCCTTGATCTTTGCGGTAAGCCATGTGCGGTTGCCTGGGTGTGGGGAGGGTGAGCGGATCAGACGCCGGGAAATGTTGCCCAGCGAGACGGAGCTAGACGCGAGGGCGCGGAACTAGAGCTTGTGCTCCTTGTGCGAGACGTGCTTGCGGCAGAAGCGGCAGTACTTGCTCTTCTCGAGCTTGTATCCGGCCTTCTGACGCTTGTGCGTCGTGTAGTTCCGGTTCTTGCACTCCGTGCACTCGAGGAAGACGAAGCGTTCCTTGGTCTTCATGATGATTGGCCTGGGGTGTCGGGACTTGGGTCGAGGTGGATCGCGAGCGGAGGCGCAAGTCGCGCCTCCGCCCGTTGGATCCAGTGGGTTACTTGAGGATCTTGGTGACGACGCCGGCGCCGACGGTGCGTCCGCCCTCGCGGATCGCGAAGCGCAGCTGCTCGTCCATGGCGACCGGTGTCAGGAGTTCGACTTCCATCTTCACGTTGTCGCCGGGCATGCACATTTCCGCGCCGCCGCCGAGCGTGGCCGTGCCGGTCACGTCCGTCGTGCGGAAGTAGAACTGCGGGCGGTAGCCGGTGAAGAACGGCGTGTGACGGCCGCCCTCGTCCTTCGACAGCACGTAGACTTCGCACTCGAACTTCGTGTGCGGGGTGATCGAGCCGGGGGCCGCGAGCACCATGCCGCGCTCGATGTCGTTCTTTTCGACCCCGCGCAGGAGCACGCCGACGTTGTCGCCAGCCTCGCCCGAGTCGAGGGTCTTCTGGAACATCTCGACGCCGGTGATGGTCACCTTGCGGATGTCCTCGCGCAGACCGACGATCTCGACGGTCTCGCCGACCTTGATGCGGCCCTTGTCGATGCGGCCCGTGCCGACCGTGCCCCGACCGGAGATCGAGAACACGTCCTCGATGCACATCAGGAAAGGCTTGTCGACCAGGCGCACCGGCGTCGGGATGAACGTGTCCAGGGCCTTCATCAATTCGTCGATGCAGGCGTTGGCCTTGTCGTCCTTGCCGCCCGATTCCAGCGCGGCCTTGGCCTGGCCGCGGATGATCGGCGTGGTGTCGCCGGGGAACTTGTACTTGTTGAGCAGGTCGCGGATTTCCATCTCGACCAGCTCGATCAGCTCGGGGTCGTCGAGCAGGTCGACCTTGTTGAGGAACACGACGATGTGCGGCACGCCGACCTGGCGGGCGAGCAGCACGTGCTCGCGCGTCTGGGGCATCGGGCCGTCAGCGGCGGAGACCACCAGGATCGCGCCGTCCATCTGGGCCGCGCCGGTGATCATGTTCTTGACGAAGTCGGCGTGTCCGGGGCAGTCGACGTGCGCGTAGTGGCGCGCCTCGCTCTCGTACTCGGTGTGCGAGGCGGCGATGGTCACGGTCTTGTCCGCGGAGCGCACCGTGCCACCCTTGGTGATCTCGGCGTAGCTCTTGGTCTTCGTGCCGTTCTTCGACGCCGAACGCGCCGCGAGGGCAGCGGTCAAGGTGCTCTTGCCGTGGTCGATGTGACCGATGGTTCCGACGTTGACGTGCGGCTTGGTCCGCTGAAAGATTTCCTTTGCCATGACTGTTCTCCGGTGACTGGACGGATGGTGACCGCTTCGAACCTGGGGAGGGATGTCGGACCCTGGAGCGGGTCCGTTGAACGTTGAGAGGTTTGAGAAGTTGAGGGAGACGGTGAGGGGTGGAGCTGCTGAAGGGGATTGAACCCTTGGCCTCTCCCTTACCAAGGGAGTGCTCTACCACTGAGCTACAGCAGCGACGCGATCCTCGTGCTCGGGGCACAAGGGCCGCGGATCGCCGGCCTGCTCGGGGCAGGCGTTCCGGAATCAGCCCTGCTTTTCCCCGGGCCCGAGTCTTCGGGTGGGGTGCGCGTGGTTCGCGCACGAGCTGGGCACGGGAGCGGCGCTGGGCGGGCGCGCCGCGGCAGCAGGGTTGGAGCGGGCGATGGGAATCGAACCCACGCTATCAGCTTGGAAGGCTGAAGTTCTACCATTGAACTACGCCCGCAAGATCGGCAGGTGAGGGCGAGCGGCGCATGCGCACCGCGAAGCCCGGCAGGAATGCCGATGGCTCCACAGGCTCGGGACCGTAGCAAGGGTTGACGCAGCTCGCTGTCGAGCCGCCCCGCCCCACCCGCGCGCAGAGGCGCGCATGTTGCCGCGCGCCGTGGCGCGCACTTGGATCGATCTGCGCGTGAGCGCGTCGAGCCGCGAGCCCGCGACGTCGTCGCGAGCTGGCTTTTGGTGGTGGGGAGAGGCGGATTCGAACCGCCGAAGGCTGTGCCATCAGATTTACAGTCTGACCTCGTTGGCCGCTTGAGTATCTCCCCTTGCTCTCGGGTGCCCGGTGTTAGCGCAGCGGTACGATCCGCGCCCCGCGCTTCGAAAAAGCGCTGGGCACGAAGTCCATGCCATTGCTCCCGTGTCATCCGGAAGGGTCTCGTTGCCAGGGAGCGTCGGTCCATCGGGGCACGCCGCGGTGTGCGGAGTGCTTCGAGCGGGCCGGTGATCACTTGTTGAATAGAGCGGAGCGCGGTTGAGCGCGCTGATCCTGCAGACGGTGGAGCCAGCGGCGGGAATCGAACCCGCAACCGCCGGTTTACAAAACCGGTGCTCTACCGTTGAGCCACGCTGGCGAGGATGCCCGCCGTCGCGGCCCAAGGCCGTGGGGTGAAAAAAGTCCGCGCGGGACCTCGCTTCACCCCTGGCGACATAGGGAGGGTGAGAAGATACGGAGCGCGACGCCCAGGTCAAGCTTTGTCCGGCAAAATCCGTCCCGAAGGCCTGGCGCGGGCAGGTTCATAGCTCAGTCAGGCGTTTCTGGTAGGCCTGGTAGGCATCGCGCAACTCGCCAAGTGTGTCGCCGGCGAACTTGGCGAGGAAAGCGTCGGCCAGCTCGAGGGCGACCATCGCCTCCCCCACCACGCTGGCCGCGGGCACCGACGTGACGTCCGAGCGCTGGTAGGTCGCGCGGGTCGGCGCGCCGGTCTCGAAGTCGACCGTGTCCATGCCCATGCGCAGGGTCGGGATCGGCTTCATGGCGGCGCGGACGACCAGGTCCTCGCCGGTGGTCATGCCGCCTTCGAGGCCGCCGGCGCGGTTGCTCGAGCGGGCGAAGCGGCCGAACGTGGCGCCCGGGCTGGCGGGAACGATCGCGTCGTGCACCTGGGAGCCCGGACGGCGCGCCGATTCGAAGCCGAGGCCGAACTCGACACCCTTGATCGCGGGGATCGAGAAAAGGGCCGCGCCCAGGCGCGCGGTCAGACGTTCGGCGCCGGAGTTGTAGCTGCCCAGGCCGGGGATCACGCCGCGGGCGCGCACCTCGAAGACTCCGCCGAGCGAATCTCCTGCTTCCCGAGCTTCGTCGACGAGCTTGCGCCAGGCCGGCTCGATCGCGGGATCGAGGCTGAAGAACTCACTGGCTTCGCGCAGCTCGACTCGGCGGTCTCGAGCCTCGCTCCAGGCGTCGGCCGAAGTCGCGCGACCGCCGAGTTCGACGACGTGGGCGAAGACCTCGACGCCGAAGGCCTCGATCAATTGCCGCGCGATCGCGGCCAGGGCGACTCTCGCGGCGGTCTCGCGGGCGCTGGCGCGCTCGAGCACCGCGCGCGGATCGCGCGCGCCGAGCTTCTGGCAACCCGCGAGGTCGGCATGCCCGGGCCGGGGGTTGGTCGGCACCGGCAGGCGCTCGATGGTCTGGTCCTTGTTCTCGATCAGGATCGCGATCGGCGAGCCGAGCGTGCGCCCCGCGCGCAGCCCGGAGATCAGCTCCGCGTGGTCGCGCTCGATTTTCATCCTGCCGCCGCGGCCGTACCCGCCCTGGCGCCGCGCGAGATCGCGGTCGATGCGCGCGAGGTCGAGCTCGAAGCCCGCCGGGAAGCCCTCGAGGATCGCGACCAGCCCGCGGCCGTGCGACTCCCCCGCCGTGCGCCAGGTGAGCCGGCTCAAGGCAGGGACTGCGCGAAGCCGCGCGAGGAACAGCGGGACGCTCGTCGCTTCATCGAGGCAGGAGCATAGCGACGGCGCTGCTCCGCATGGCTGTGCTTGCAGCCTCGAGCGCTCAGCGGACCTTGTGGGAGAGCTCGACTTCGTTGGCGCGGCCAGGGTCGTGGCAGACGCCGCAGACTTCGAGCCCCGCGGGTGTCGTCTGCAGGCCGATGTGTCCGAGAGCCTGGGCGGAATCGTGGCAGGTGCCGCAGGCGGCCTTCCAGGCCTGGACCGGCTGAGTCTGCTGCGTCGGGTGGTTGCGATCGGCGGGGATGATCCAGGCCGTGTTCCCGATGCCGTGGCACTTCTCGCAGTTCTGCGTCGCGCCCGGCATCGCCGGGAAAAGGATCTTCGCGTAGCTGTTCGCGGTGAAATTGTCGGGGTAAGGCGCGGGGCCGGAACCGATCACGCTGAACGGACTCTGGAGCTGCGACCCGCGGTGGATCTTGTGCACCATGGTCCTGAAATTCACGGTCACGCCCGGCGTGGCCGGCGCGTTGGCCGCGACGTAGCGCGGTCGGTCCTCCGCTCCCGCGTTGCCGTGGCAGGCGATGCAGGCATCGAAGCCGCGGACGGTTCCGTCGTGGAACCAGAAGTCCTGGTGGCAGGCGTAGCAGTTGTCCTTCGAGCTGATCAGGTCGTAGGGCTCGATCGCGGCGGCCGATCCGACGAGCAGGTCCTGGCTCGCCGCGGGCGAGACGAGCAGGTAGTTGATCGGCTGTCCGGGAGGGAAGTACTGCTTCTCGAAATTGCCCCAGAGGCTGATGCGGTAGGTGCCGTCGACCAGCGACTTGCCTGTCCACTCGCCGAACGTCTCATCGAGATCCGGCGAGTCGTTGGCGGACAAGGGATACGTCTGCGGCACGACGAAATCCGTCCAGTACGAAGCGAGCACCGCCGCGCCGGCCCCGAACTCCTGCAATTCGGTGATCGTTCCCGTCGCGGGCACCAGCGCATAGGCCTGGTTCTGCGTTTTCTGCTGCAGGCTGACCTCGAGCACCTGCGCGCCGGCTGCGTGAACTCGCGCGAGCCCCGGCGCGAAGCTCGGCGTCTGCGGCGAGGAGAACCACAGCCGCGAGCCGTCGACGAATTGGATCTGCGCGTACTCCTCGAAACCCGCGACGCCGTCGTCGATCACCAGGAAATCCCCGCGGTCGAATCCGCTCGCGTTCGCGACGTCGACGAAGTTCGCCGGCGCAGCCGTCGCGGCGACCAGGCTCGACGATCCTCCCGCCGTGCCCTGGCGCACGAGCACTTTCGTCTGGGCCGAAAGCAGGTGCGGCGCGAAGGCCGTCGCGAACACGTCGCCGTTCGCGGCGCTGGAATGGCCGAGCAGCTCGAGCTGGCGCAGCTCCGGCAGATTGATCGTGAAGGGCTGGCTGAATCCGAGAAGCTGTGTCGGGATCTCGGTCTGCAAGACGAGGTTCGAGTTGCGCGTCGGGCCGGAGAGAACGGCGGTGATCGACTTCAACGTCGATGCATCCACGTCCGCGCCCGTGTCGTCGGTGACCGCGAAGCTCAGCGCGATCTTCTCGCCGGGATCGAAGCGGCCGTCCTGGTTGGCGGTGCCCGCCTCGCTCACTGACCGCAGATCGAAGTGGATGTCGTTCGCGAAGAACTGGCCCGTGGTCTTCTCGAGCAACGGGTGCGTGTGCGTGTCGATCACCGCGTAAGTGCCGTTGGTGCGCTCGTGGCAGGTGTTGCACAACGAATCGTCGACGGTCTGCACCGGATCCATGCTCGCGCCGTTCGACACGTAGAAGCGCGTCCAGTCGACGTCGTCGTGGCAGGCACCGCAGGCCGCGCGGCTGGGTTGGACATTGACCAGGTCGCCTTGCGCCGGAGCTTGCAGGGGACCCGCGCCATCGGGATCTCCGTGGCAGACCAGGCACTTCGTGATCCCGCGCAGCATCTCGTCTTCCTGCGCGCGCTGCGCGGGCCCGAGCTGGCTGTACTCGAAATCGCGCGGCATGGGGACCGTGCGGTTGGGCCACACGGGGAAGCCGACGCTGGAAAAATCCTTCGCGACCAGGTGCTCGTCCACCAGGACGTAGGGCCGGGGCGTCTGCGTGTAATCGCGCGAGCCGTCGACCTTCGTGCCGACACCGAGCACCGAAGGCAGGTGTCGCGCGTTGTGCAGCTTGTGGAACATGACGCGCGAGTTGATCGTGACGCCCGGCGTGCCGCCCGCGACGTTGGGATCGTTGCGATCCTCGGCGCCCGTCGTGTGGCACATCAGGCACAAGGTCACGTTCCTGCGCGTGCCGTCGTGGGCCTCGAGCCGGGCGTGGCATTGGTTGCAGTTGGCAAGCGTCGTCACCTGGCGCGGCGTGAGCGCAGTCGCTCCGGCGAAGCGGAAATCCGCCGCAGTCTCGCCGACGTCGAGGAAAGGCTCGGAGGCGACCGTGTATTTCCACACGAACGAAAGGCCGACCGTGTAGGTCCCGGCGAGCAGCGGCTGGCCCGCGAGCTCTCCGTCGCTGGCGCCGAAGCTCGGTGAATCGTTGAACGGCCGCAGATAGCGCGCCGGGAGCGGATCGTCGAAGGTGTAGCTGTAATTCCCGCCGCCGTGGTGGACGGCGCGCGCCTTCAGGTCGCTCTGCTCCGCGATCACACGCTGGTAATTGAACGTGGGCCCGGACACGAGGGCGCGCGCCAGATCCATCTCCGCCACGCCCCAGGGCGCGCCGGATTTCTGCTTCAGCGTGAAGTGCACGGAGATGCGATCGCCGGTCTGGAAGGATCCGTCGCTGCCGCTCGCGCCCGTGAGGCCCGTGACCACGACCTCGACTCCGGGAGGATCCTCGTCCGCATCGAGATCGGTCGTGGTGAGCGCGGGCGGCGGAGCCACGCTCGCTCCTCCCCCGCCGCCTCCGCTGCAACTCGCGAGCAGCGCGAGGATGCACGCGACGGCGAGGAGCAGCGACTTCGCGCTCACAGGTGACACAGCGTGCATTCGTCCCCCTTGTCCACATGGGGCAGCGGAGCGCTGAGACCGTGGCACTGGCGGCAATTCATCGCCGGGTTGTGCACCGGAATCGGCGGGATCGGGTTGAGCGGCAGGGGCGTCGCCTGCAAATGACTCGGCGTGTCCTTGTGGCAGACGATGCAGCCCTCTGACGGCAGCGGGAAGTGGCAGGTCAAGCAGTGCGTGTCCTTCGGCGCGCCCCACAAGCCGCGGTGGCTCATCGGCAGGACTTCCGCGTGACAGGTCTCGCAGGAATCGGGCTCGTGACACGTGGCGCAGCTCTGGCGATCCATCATCGCGGCCACGCCGTGCCCGCGCATGCGGAAGAAATTGTTGTGGCTCCGCGGCGGCTCGTCGCGATGGCAGGTGATGCACAGCGATTCCTTGTGGCAGAGGGCGCAGTTGTCGCCGGTCATCTCCGAGTGCGCGCGCACCACCTGTCCGTGCATCTGCTTCCAGTTCCGCTGGTGGCTCGCCGGCGCCTGGTCGTCGCGGATCTGCGTGTGGCAGGTCGCGCAGGCGTTGGCCACCTGGCGCTGCGCGTGGCAGTCGACACAGCGCTCCATCGTCACGGCGATCTCGGGGCCGATGGCCTGGTTGGACTCGATCCCCGCGTGGCAAGCCTTGCAGTCCTGCTTCGCCGTGACGTGCCTCTTGTGCGAGAAGACCTGCTCTTCGTCGAGCTTGCTCTCGTGCGCAGCCTTGAAGCGGCCCGCTTCGAACAGCGACGCGACACGCCTTTCCGGCGGCTTGGCCGCGTCGATCGTCTCGTGGCAGGCCGAGCAGGTGTCGAGCGAGGGCATGCCGGGATCGTCGGACACGTCGGCGCTCTCGTGGCAGCTCACGCAGTCCAGTCCTTCCTGGGACACGTGCACCTGGTGGCTGAAGGCGTAGCGCGTCCCACCCGGCACCCCAAGTCGATCGAGGAGCACGCAACCCGCGCCCGCGATGGTCATGGTCAAGGCCAGCAATCGCCCCGGCCACTTCGATTTCGGTCTCAGAAGCTCCATCGCGCCCCCAATCGAAGTGTCTGGAAATCGCCGAACTCGCTGTCCTCGAATTCGTAGCGGAGATCGAAGGCGCTGGCGCTCGACTCCTTCCAGCGCAAGGCGAGGTAGTAGGTGCGCACGTCGTCTCGCTCCTCGATCGAGAAGAGATCGTACTTGAAGAGCGAATAGTAGCTGCCGATCGAAGCGTCGACGCCAGAGCCGAAAGGCCGCGAGAGGTCGGCGCCCCAGGTCTCGATCTGTGTGTCCGGGCTGTTCCAGACCTCGCCGGTCAAGCTCAAGGAGAGCTGCAGCGGCAGCGGCTCGCCGATCGTGGCCGTCACGAAGCTGCGCTCGAAGTCGCGGTTGAACTGGCCGATGTCGGAATCGTCGGATACACGCCGCACATCCGCGCCGCCCTGCAGCAGGAGCGAATCGCCGAGGGCCTTCGAGACCAGGAGTCGCCCCTGGCGGTAGGGAAACTGCTCGAGCAGCGTCGCGAAGAACGGGTCGACGTCGAGCGCCAGGCTGTGCTGGGTGCGCAGCAGCTCGAAGTAGGAGACGAAGACCGTCCACTCGTGGCGCGGGTCGTACCAGGTGGCCTGCAGTCGCGCATCGCGGGGTCGCTCCTCGAGGTGCGTGTACTTGCCTTCGACCCGCAAAGCCGGACTCAACTGCTGCCACAGTCCCAAGGAGAAGAGGTCGTTCTCGTGCTTCGCCAGGCGCGTCTCGTCCTCGAGGTGCATCCAGTCCGCGCGCAGGCGGCCGTTCTTCCACGGATGGTCCTCGGCGAACGCGCCGAGGATCGAGTCACCGCTCGAAGAAGACTCGAAGAAATGGACCGGGACGCCCCCATACAGGCCGATCTGCAGCTTGTGCTTCCCCGCCGCGCGCGTCTGCGCGCTCGCTCCGTCGAACCACGCGAGCTCGGGCGTCAGGTAATCGATCTGGCGGCCGATCCGCAGTCGCTCGAGATGGCCGGGCTTGGGCGACTCCGGCTGGTAGTCGGCCCAGGCGTGGTAGAGCCGCGCCGTCAAGCTGTGGTCGATGGTGTCGTCGAGACTGAAGAAGGGATCGGAAGACGTCGCTCCATCGAGATCGACGCCGCCGCGCGCGAGCAGGTGGGCCGTGATCCGATCTTTTTTCGCGTCGCCGAAATCCAGTCCGAGCAGCAGGTCGAGATCGTGGTCGTCCTGTCCATCCGTGGTGCGACCGCGGTAGCGGACCGAGGTGTAGCCATGGACGAGCGAGCTCGATTTCGCAGCGCCTGGCGCAACTGGAGATGTCGCAGGAGCAGCCGATTCCGCGGCGGGATCCGCTGCGCTGGTCGCCGCAGCCTCGAGGCTCGACGCATCCGCCGATTTCACGGCGATCGGAGCCGCGTCGGATTCCTGCCGCGGCCCGCGACAGGCGCACAGGCCGGTTGCGAGCACGAGCAGGGCACAGCGGCGGCCTGAACTTCCGTGGAACATCCCTGGTCGATCGTGGAAGGAAGCGCTCGAGAGACTCTATTTCCCCGCCGGCGCGAGGACTTCGTCGAGGAACTGGACCGGTTTCTCGAGCCTGGGATCGTGGTGCATCCCGACCAGGCGGACCTGCGCGCCCACGCCATCGAGGACCAGGTCGACGGATTGATCGACGGGCAGATGGGCGCGCGCGTCGAAGACCTGCTTCTTCTCCGCGACGACTTTCCCGTTCGCATCCAGGACGCTCGCGGTGAACTCGAGGCTGCGGCCGATCAGACCCGGCACGCGGTGAGCGATCGCGTTGCGGATCGTGACCACGCTCTTGCCGGCTTCGATCTTCAACGAGACTTCGAAGGCCTGGCGCAGGAACGCCGGATCGCGCGGCGTCTGAGTCGCGTGGCTGCGGCCCTTCTGCGGCGGCGCTTCGCTGCCCGCCGCCACCGCGGTCGAGTTCCCGGCCGGCGCATTGGCCCAGGAACGCTCGACGCTCGCCCAGTGGCAGCCGACGCAGGAGCGACCGCGCGCGGCCTGGTTCGAGCTCTCGAAGTCCTTCGCCACGCCGATCACCGGCCCGATGTTGATCCGGTGGCAGGAAAGACACAGGGCCGTGCTGCCCGCGTCGACCATCGAATCCGCGCGCTGCGAGGCGTGCGCGCTGGTCGCGTGTCCCCAGGGACCGAGGATCTTGCCCTCGGGCCCGAGGTGGCAGGTCTCGCAGGAAACTCCGTGCTCCCACGGATCTTCCTTCGTGTCCGCCCGCGCTTCGGGCTTCGCGCCGAGCTGTCCCAGGTGCAGCGGCTTGGGAATGTGGCAGCCGTGACACGCCTCGGGCCGCGCCTTCCCCCCGATCTCCTCGCGGTAGATCGGATCGACCCAGGCGAGACCGTGGGTCGTCGCGGCCCACTCGTCCGCCACTTCGGTGTGGCATTGCGCGCAGCTGTACGTCTCGAGATGCTCGAGCTTGGCAATGCGCCCGTCGGGCACGGGCTTCGGCGTCTCGAGCACGAGCACCTTGGTCTGCGCGGGCTTCGGAGCCTTCCCACCTTCCTGTAAGGCAAGCGCGGTCGAAACGGTGGCGAGCATCAGGCCGGCGAGCAACAGGTTCATTCGCATCGCATCACGCTCACTTCGTGGCCAGGAGTTCGTCGAGCTTCTTGCGCAGCGGATCGCCGGTCAGATTGAGCGCGACGACCTTGCCGTCGGCTCCGATCAGGACCGTCGAGGGCGTCGAATTGACGTTGTAGAGCTGGGTCAGCGGATTCTTCGCCGGGAGTCCGAGCGCCGTCTGCGGCCAGCGCAGCCCGCGGCTCGCGATGAAGCGGCGCACCAGGCCGACGTCCTCGTCGAGGCTGATGCCGACGATCTCGAACCGCGCCGAAGGCGAATGACTTTCATAGGTGTCGAGGAGTCTTGGAAACTCGGCTCGGCACATGCCGCACCAGGTGGCCCAGAAGTCGAGCAGCACGACCCGGCCGCGCAGGCTCGACAGCTTCAGCTCCGCGCCGTCGATCGTCGCGACCATGAAATCCGGCGCGAGCTCGCCGATCGCGGGCGGCGCGCGGCTCGCGCTCATGCGCAGATCGATCTCGCCCGCGGCCTGACCGGTCACGCGAAACGTCTGCGAGCCGAACAGCTCCTGCGGCCCGTTGCCGCAGCCCGGCACGTCGCGCATCCCGAAGCGCAGGCCGTCGAGTCGCCAGTTTCCATCGCTCAGGCCGCGGATTCGATAGCGACCATCCGCGTCGGTCAAGGCGCCGATCTCGAAGCTCGGGCTCGAGCTCGACATCGCGACGACGGACACGAATCGAGCCGCGGCGCCCCTCGCATCGAGCACGCGGCCGCGGACTTCGCCGCCTCCGCCGAGGTCGACCGCGAGCCTGGTCTCTTCTCCCGGCGGCGCATCGACCGGAACGCTGAACAGCGTCGCGCGAAAATCCTGCTCGAGCACCACCTGCGTGCCGACCAGCCTCCATCCGCGAGTCGCCGGCAGGGCGACCGAGCGGAAGGACCACGATCCCGGTTGTTGCAAGAGCCTCGGGATCATGGAGATGTTCGCGGTCACCTCGCGCGGCTTGAGCTCCAGCACGTTGAGTTGCGGATCGAAGGCCTGACCTTCGACCGATCCGACCACGAAAGCCGGAGGCTGCAGCACGAGGCGCGCGGCGAGCGGCGCATCCTTGCGCAACACGAGCGTCGCATAGGCAATCCCGCGCGCGGGATCGGCGGCGATCAGCGAGTACTCGCCGGCCTCGAGGCCTTCGGCGCTGAAGCGACCCTGTTCGTCGCTGAAAATCAGCGCGGAAAAGCGCTTTGTTTCGTTCTCGGACAAGCCCGGTGTCCCGACGAACATCTCGTCCGGCGCGTTGTAGAACAGCGTCGCGTGACCGAGCTCGCCGAGAATCACGCGCGCGCCGGCGACCGGAGATCCGTCGCGCGCGCACACCGAGCCTTCGATCCCACCCTGCAGGGCCAAGCCGATCGCGAGGGACAGAATCATCGCGAGGAAATTCTAACGCGCGATCTCTTCAAGTCAGTGTCCGCGCCGATCGGATCGTCGCGTCGTTCGAGCTGCCCATGGAACTCGGTATCGATCCGTGAACTCGCAACCCCGAACTTACAGAGTCTTGCTCGAATCATGGAACAACGCCTGGAGAGTCTCTGTCCCACGTCACTTCACACGCGCTTGCCGGTCTTGGGAAGTGCGCTAGAGTCGAGAGCGATCAGGCAGTCGCTCTTCCAAATCAGGAGATCCTCATATGTTGCTGACACCGATCCACACGGCACTGCGGAGCGTCATCCGCCTTGCGATTCCCGCTGCATCGATCGCCCTGCTGATGACGGGGCTTTCAGGTGCAGCTCAGGCGCAGAAGCTCTTTTTCAAGGCGGACCTGAACGGCGCGCAGGAAACTCCGCCCGTGGCCACGACCGCGACAGGCACGGCTTATCTCGAGATGGACCGCGCGGCGAACACTCTGTCTCTGCGCATGACCTACACGGGCTTGAGCTCGGCGGAAAACGCGGCGCACATCCACGGCTTCGCGGGCCCCGGCGTTCCCGGGGGAATCAAGTTCGGCCTGCCGCTCGGCAGCACGAAGAACGCCGTGTGGATTTTCACCGAGCCCGATGAAGCCAGCATCATCGCCGGCCTGACCTACCTCAATATCCACACCGGCAACTTCGGCGGCGGGGAAATCCGCGGCCAGATCGTGCGCGACACGGCCCCGGCGTTCATGATCTCCAAGCTCGACGGCTTGCAGGAGACTCCGCCGACGCCCTCGAGCGGCCAGGGCACGGGCTACATCAGCATCGACACCGCGGCGAACAGCCTGACGTATCGCGTGACCTACGACACGCTGACCTCGGCCGAGAACGCGGCGCACATCCACGGGTTCGCGGGGCCGGGAGTTCCCGCGGGCATCAAGTTCAACCTGCCGCTCGGAGCCACCAAGTCCGGCGTGATCCCCTACGCCGAGCCTGACGAGGCCTCGATCCTCGCCGGACTGTCGTATTTCAACATCCACACGGGCAACTTCGGCGGCGGCGAGATCCGCGGCCAGATCCTGCTCGGCACGACCAATCCGAACGCGTACTGCACGGCGAAGGTGAATGCACTGGGCTGCACGCCGGCGATCGCCACGGCTGGAACGCCGAGCGCCGTCGCCGCGTCGGGTTTCACGGTCATCGGCTCCAACGTGCGCAACAACAAGCCCGGTCTCCTGCTCTACAGCGTGACGGGCAGTGCAGCCAATCCGTTCACGGGTGGCACGCTGTGCGTCGCGGCACCGATCAAGCGCTCGACACCCGTGGCCTCGGGCGGAACGCCGGCGCCGGCCAACGATTGCACGGGCGTGTACACGATCGACATGAACGCCTTCGCGCAGGGAGCTCTCGGCGGTTTGCCGTCTCCCGCGCTGAGCGTGTCGGGAACCGTGGTCTGCTGCCAGTTCTGGGGTCGCGACCCCGGCTTCGCGCCGCCGAACAACACGACCCTGACCAGCGCGATCCAGTACCAGATTCCCTGAATCTGACACGCTGTCGAATCGTCGCCAGGCTCGATTCCCCAGGTCGGGATCGAGCCTGGCGCCGTATTGACCGAGTCAGGGCGCTTCGCTCGATGTCACTTCGTCGAAGGAGACCTGCACCGTCAGTGAGCCGAGGCGCACGGAGAGCTCGCGCTTGTTGCGATCGACCTTCGCGATGACCACGCGCTTCTTGAGCCGCGGCACGTAGACGTAGCGATTCTTCTCCAGCGAATCGAGGAAGGCCTGCCTGCGCTCGGTCAACGAGGCGCCGGAGAGCTCGCTCTCGACTCGCTCGAGAATCTCGCGCATCGCGCTGGCCTGATTCGCCGAGAGCTGCGGCAGCAGGGCCATCGCGCTCGACAAGGCACGCCGCGCCTCGCGCACCCGCTCCTCGAGGTCGAGCTGGGCTTCCCCCGCGAGCAGTTCGCTCTTGCGCGCCACGGCGCCGCGCTCCTCCACCAACTGGCGACCCTGGGCTTCCACCGCGCGCAGACGATCCTCGACGTCGCTGCGCGCCCGCTCCGCCTGCTCGCGCGCGCCGCGCATCTTGTCCATCAGCTCGCGCACGTCGCGGTCGCGGCGCACCAGGCGCTCGGTCGCGTTCTGACAGATCTTCGGATCGAGGCCGAGCCTGCGGGCGATCAACAGCGCGCAGGACTCGCCGGGCGTGCCGATCAAGAGGCGGTACAGCGGCTTCAAGGTCGCTGCATCGAAAGCGACGCTCGCGTTTTCCGCGCGCGCATTGCGGAAAGCGAATTCCTTGAGCTTGGACAGGTGCGTGGTCGCGATGCTCGGCACGTGGCGCTCGAGCAGGAACTCGAGGATCGCGTCGGACAGGGCTGCGCCTTCGTCGGGATCCGTTCCGCCGCCGAGCTCGTCGAGCAATAAGAGCGTGTGCGGCGTGGCGCGCGCCAGGCCGGCGCGGATGCGCGAGAGGTGCGAGGAAAAAGTCGAGAGGCTCTGGCTGATCTCCTGCTCGTCGCCGATGTCCGCGCAGATCCCGGCGTAGAGCGGCACGCGCGAGGATTCGTCGCAGGGAAAAGGCAGACCCAGGCGCGCGAGCAGAGCCGCGGCGCCGACTGTCTTCAACGCGAGCGTCTTCCCGCCGGTGTTCGGCCCGGTGATCACGAGCAGGTCGAACTCCGCGCCCAGGCGCACGTCGATCGGCACGACGCTGTCGAGTTGCTTCACGCGCACCTGCTCGGCGAGCAGCGGATGGCGCGCGCCGCGCAACACGAGCGTCGCTCGCGCCCCGTCGCGCGAGCGCGAGACTTCCGGCGAGCGCGCCTGGTACTCGCGGCAGTAGAGGGCGCTGATCCACGACAGCTCGAGCTCGGCAAGGCGCTGGGCAGCGAGCTTCAAGCGCTCTTCCTGGGCAAACAGCTCGCGCGTCAGCTCGAGCAGGATGCGCTGTTCTTCGCGGCGCAGATCGATCTCCACCGCCGCCAGTCGCTGGCCCGACTCGGTGCACTCGCGGGGCTCGATGAACGCGGTCTCGCCGGTCGACGAGCGATCGATCAAGAGACCGGGCACGCGGCCCGCGGACTTGGCCTTGACCGCGAGCACGCGCCTGCCGCTGCGCAGGTGCACACTGGTGTCCGAAAGATGCGTGCGCAGGGCCGGGCTGCCGATCAGGCGCCGCAGGCTGGTGTCCAGCTTCTCCGACAGCTCGCGCTGCTCGCGCGACAGGCGCGCCAGCTTCTGCGATGCATCGGGCCGCACCTCGCCCTTCTCGTCGACCGCCGTCTTGACCTGCTGCTCCAGCGCGCCGAGGTCGGGAAAGCCCGCGCCGAGCGCCGCGAGCGAGGGCGCGCTCGCCCTTTGACCGGAAAACCAGGTCGCGAGGCGCGTGCAGGCCTCGAGGAAACCGACCAGCGACGAGAATTCTTCCTTCTCCAGCGGCCGTGAGAACTTGCGCGCGGCGGCGAAGGCGGGCTCGAGGTCGCACAGACCGGCGAGTCCCGGCGCGCGATCCTCGCGCACCAGCTCGAGCATCGAGCGCGCGCGCTCGTGGGCCGCGATCGCGTCCTCGTCTTCGCGCGGCGTGAGGCGACGCAGGGCCGCGCGCCCCAGCGAGCTCGCGGCGAGTCGCTCGAAGAGCGCGCGGATCTCGACATAGTCGAGCGCGTCGGCGGCAAAGTCCTCGAGCTTCACGGTGAAGCTCGCAGCGCGATCAGTCGCACGTCCTTGTCCTTGCCGAGCGGCGGATGGAGCACGATCTGGCCGAAGTCCTTTTGCCTGAACCCAAGCTCGCTGGTCAGGACCTTGCAGTAATCGCCGAGGAAAGCCCACTTGTTGCCCGAACCGAAAGCCTGGGGCGGGTCGGTCGTGAAGATGACGTCGAATTCCTTCGTCGCTGCCTGCAAGCGAGCCTTGTCCCACACGGGATCGACCGGCTCGACGCCGAAGATCATCGAGCCCGTCACGTCGTGGAGGAAGCGCTGCTTGGGACCGCCGCGCGCGAGCAGTCCGACCTGCAACGCGCCCGGCGGAAGTTTTTCGATCGCCGCGAGCCAGCCGATGCGCAGCTCGCCGCCGGCTTCGGCTGCGATCAGGTCCAGAGCCGCGTCGCTCTCGGAACGCTCGAGACCGTTGGTCTGCAGCTTGCGCGCCGGCGTGAGCGAGATCTTCTCGGCCAAAGCCTTGCGGCGATACTCCGCGATCTCGGGCGCCGTGCTCGACGAAGGCGATCCCCAATCCATCAAGCGCAGGCTGTCGATGTCCCTCCGGATCAAGCACAGGGCGAGCAGCGCACCGAGCCAGACGGCGCGAGCTCCCAATCCGCGCGGCAGCAAAGCCGCGAGGCCGACCGCGGCGAAAATCCACAGGTAAGGAGCGCTCGGCAGGAGCAACCGATCCATGTGATAAGGGTGCATTGCGACTGGAATCGTGCACACCAGGCCGATCACCACCAGCGTGCGCAGCTCGCGAACGCGCACGAAGCGCAGTGCGAACAAAGCCGCCAGGGCCGACAGCAGCAGCATGCGCGGCGAAGCGAAAATCCCCGCGCCCCAATCGAAGAGCCGCTGCTGGAAAGGCGCGGTCAGCATGTGCTGGTTGCCAGCGAGGAACCCCATGAAGGCGCTGCGGTGCTCTGCGCCGAGGGCGAGATTCCCGGGCAACGGCAGCACGAACCACCACAGGCTTGCGATCAGCGGCACGAGCGCAATCAGCGCGGCACTTTCGAGCCAGGCTCGCAGTGCCTTGACGCGCAACGCGTGAATACCCTCGATCCCGAGGTCCAACGCGCAACCCGCCGCGAGCAGCAGCCCGTAGTTGAATTTGGTGTACAAGGCAAGCGCGAGCATCGCTCCCGCGACGACGTCCTGCCGGCCATGGCCGGCGCTTCCGATCCGCCGCCGTCGAAGCCACGCATAGACCGCGAACATCGCCACGGCGATGAACGGCACTTCGAGGAACAGCGTCCCGGAAAAATCCAGCGCGGCAGGGCTCAGCGCCGCAAGCCCCATCGCGATCCACGGCACCCAGCTCGCGCGCGAATCCGCTTGCGCATCCGACTTCGCGCGATCCCGCGCAACCGCCTTGGCGACTTCGCGCGCAACGAGGAAAATCGCGAACAGCGCAACCGCCCAGAAAACGCGGCCGCTCATGCGGCAAGCCAGCTCCGACACGCCGGTGAGGGCCTGCACCAGCGCGAGCGCGATCGGAACCACGAAGGGATACTGCTGGCAGCCGAGCAGCGCGTCGCTCGCGGCCTTCCACTCCCCCAGCTGCACCGCGATCACCATGCGCGCCGCCGGCAGCTCGGCGTGCATCGATTCGTCGTAGCCCATCGAGCGCGCCATCGAGACGCTCGCAGCGCCGACGATCGCGATCGCCAGGGCCGCCAGCACCGCGGGCCAGACCGGCGGCGAACGAACTTGGGAGGTCTCTTGGGCCATGCGTCGAGTGCGGCGAACTCGCGATCATACTGCCCGCCCGCGCGGGTTCCTGCGGCGGCGCCCGGCGGACCGCTACACTCGTCCACCATGTCGACCACGCCGCAACGACCGGACCGCTTCGAAACCCTCGCCATCCACGCCGGTCAGGAGCCCGATCCGCAGAACGGCGCGGTGATGACGCCGGTGTACTTCACCAGCACCTACAAGCAGGATGCGCCGGCCACGCCGCGCCAGGGCTACGAGTATTCGCGCACCACGAATCCCACGCGCACGGCGCTCCAGGAAAACCTGGCCGCGCTCGAAGCCGGCGCCTGGGGCCTGTGCTTTTCCTCAGGCCTGGCCGCGCTCAACGCCCTCTGCGATCGGCTGCTGCCCGGCGATCACGTCGTCGCGGGCAACGACCTGTACGGCGGCACCTACCGGCTGTTCAAGAAGATCTTCGAGCGCTACGGCGTGCGCTTCACCCTGGTCGACACGACGCGCAGCGAGGAAGTCGCGCGCGCGATCGAAGCGAAAACGAAGTACGTCTACCTGGAAACGCCTTCGAATCCCCTGCTGCGCATCTCCGACATCGCGAAGTGCGCGAAGCTGGCCCACGCGCGCGGAGCTCTGCTGGTCGTCGACAACACGTTCGCGACTCCTTATCTGCAACAGCCGCTCGAGATGGGCGCCGACCTCGTGCTGCACTCCTTGACCAAGTACCTCGGCGGCCACTCCGACGTGGTCGGCGGCGCGCTGATCGGACGCGACGACGCGCTGCGCGGCGAGCTGGCCTTCTTCCAGAATGCTGCGGGCGGCACGCCGGGGCCGATGGACTGCTTCCTCGTGCTGCGCGGCACGAAGACCCTCGCTCTGCGCATGGATCGCCATGGCGAGAACGCCCTCGCGATCGCGCGCTTCCTCGAGTCGCACTCCGCGGTCGACAAGGTCTTCTACCCGGGTCTCGCCTCGCACCCGCAGCACTCACTCGCCAAGCGCCAGATGAGCGGCTTCGGCGGCATGGTCTCCTTCGAATTGCGCGGCGGGGTCGAAGCCGGCAACCGATTCGCGATGAGCACGCGCCTTTTCACCCTGGCCGAATCGCTGGGCGGCGTGGAGTCGCTGGTCGAGACGCCTCCGAGCATGACCCACGCGAGCATCCCGGCCGAAGCGCGCCAGGCCGCCGGCCTCGCCGACGGACTGGTGCGCCTGTCGGTCGGAGTCGAGCACGTCGCCGACCTGCTCGCCGACGTCGAGCAGGCGCTCGCGAAGGCCGTCGAAAGCTCGAGCGGCAAGGCCCGCCCGAAAGTCGCTCCCCGCGCCGGCAAGAAGAGCTCGACGCGCTGAACGCCGCCTTCAGAATTGCGTCGTAACGGAGCCGGCTCGATTACGACAAGCTCGACGCGCCGAACGCCGCGGTCGCAGACGCGGCAACGCCCTTCAGAAGGGCGAGTTCGAGGGCGGCGGCTTGGGCGGCGCCGGAGGGGTGGGCGCGGCGGGCTGGTGGACGGCGGCCGGGGCAGTCCGCGCGGAGGTCGGCGGCGGCAGGGCGGGTTCCTCGTCCTCGTCGTCGCCCACGTTCTGGCGCATCAGGCGGCCGACTTTGAACTTGACCACCTTCTTGGCCGGGACCTCGACTTTCTCGAGGGTGCGCGGATTCTGGGCGGTGCGGGCGGCGCGCTCCTTGACCTCGAACACGCCGAACTCGCGGAACTCCAGGCGGTTGCCGGCGGAGAGCTCCTGGACGATCTCGTCGAGGAACTGCTGGACGATGTCCTTGACCACCACCTTGGTCTGCTTGGAGCGCTCCGCGATGCGGTTGACGAGCTCCTTTTTGGTGATGGTTTGGGGTTCGCGCGCCGCCATGGAGCCGTCCTCTTGCTCGGAGATCCTGCCCGGGGCCTCTGCACCGCCCACGAGGGATCGCGGGGAAGTATCGAACGGCACTATCCCTTGGTCAAGTAAGAACTTGTGACCGTCGGCGGCTTCGGGAACGCCTCTGAGCCCGCCGTTTCGAACCTCAGGCCCGCGCGCGGACGAATTGGCCTAACTATCGGGTGGCGAACAAGTTATGCTCTTCCTAGCCGTCCCCGGGCTGTCGCGCGGACGAGCTGCCGGGCTCCTCCCGGCGCAAACGACTGTTCCACAATGATTTAGGGTCTG
>Ga0193706_1000306_pt1 | contig 30308 bp, 4 predicted proteins | sample U3c1metaG_FD_160130 | JGI IMG/M metagenome (GOLD analysis project Ga0193706, IMG submission 160130) | Soil microbial communities from a riparian zone of the East river system, Colorado, United States - U3c1 | ecosystem: Environmental > Terrestrial > Soil > Riparian zone | place: USA: East River... | reverse complement strand
CTCTCGCGCCGCAACCGGTCGGGATTCCGGGCGAGCTGCTGCTCGGCGGTCCGGGGCTCGCGCGCGGCTATCTCGGACGGCCGGACCTGACCGCGGCGGTGTTCATCCCCGATCCGTTCGGCGCCGCGCCCGGTGGGCGCCTCTACCGCACCGGCGACCTGGTGCGCCGGCTGGCCGATGGCACGGTTCACTATCTCGGCCGCATCGACCACCAGGTGAAGATCCGCGGCTTCCGCATCGAGCTGGGGGAGATCGAGGCCGCTCTCGCCCGGCTCCCCGGCGTGCGCGAGGCGGTGGTGGTGCTGCTGCGGGAGTCCGATTCTGGGGAGCGGCGGCTGGTGGCCTATGTGGTGGCGGCGGAGGATCATCTCCCCGAGGCTTTAGAGCTGCGCAGCTTCCTGAGAGAGCGGTTGCCCGAGTACATGGTGCCGTCGGCCTTCGTGGTGCTGGAGGCGCTGCCACTGACACCCAATGGCAAGGTCGACCGGCGGGCACTGCCGGCTCCGGAGTGGCGGAAGCCGGAGATCTCGACGGCACCGCGAGATCCAGTCGAGGAGCTGCTGTGCGGCATCTGGTCAGAGACCCTGGGTGTGGAGCGGGTGGGGGTTGAGGAAAGTTTTTTTGATCTGGGTGGTCACTCGCTGCTGGCGACACGAGTGGCGTCGCGAGTGCGGGAGACTTTCGGTGTAGAGCTGCCGCTGCGGCGTTTGTTTGAGTCGCCGACAGTAGCGGGCCTGGCCGCGGTGGTCCGCTCTCTGGCGGGCGAGATGCCTGGGACTCCGCCGCTGATGGCAGTGCACCGGGATCGGGAGATCCGTCTTTCTTTCGCTCAGGAGCGGCTTTGGTTTCTCGATCAGCTCGAGCCTGGCAGCGCGGCGTACAACCTTCCGGGAGCGGTCCGCCTTCGTGGCCGGCTCGATCCATTGAGCCTGCTGGAGAGCCTGCGGCAGATCGGAGTCCGTCACGAGTCGCTGCGGACAGTGTTTGCGGTTTGCGGCGGCCGGCCGACCCAAGTGATCTTGCCTCAGCCCATGGTCTCGTTGCCGCAGGTCGATCTTTCGGGTCTTTCTACTGTTGAGCAGGAGAGAGAGGTCCGATGTCTGTCGGATCTTGAAGCGGTCCGTGCGTTTGATCTTTCGTCGGGTCCGCTGCTGCGCACGACGCTTCTGTGGTTGGGGAGAGAGGATCACGTGCTGTTGCTGACGATGCACCACATCGTCAGCGACGGCTGGTCGATGGGTGTGCTGGTGAGCGAGGTGGCGGAGGTCTACGGAGCGCTGGTCGAGGGTCGCCCTCCGCGTCTTGCTGCGCTTCCGGTGCAGTATGCGGACTATGCGTTGTGGCAGCGGGAGTGGTTGAGCGGAGAAGTGCTGGAAGGCCAGCTTGCCTACTGGCGGAAGCGTCTGTCGGGAGTGCCGTCCGTGCTCGATTTACCGGCGGACCGTCCGCGCCCGGCGGTGCGGAGCACGATGGGCGCCAGTGGTTCTTGCCACATTGCAGAGCCCCTTACGCGGGCTCTTACGGCTCTGGGCCGTCGCGAGGGCGCTACGCTCTACATGGTCCTGTTGGCGGGATTTGGGTCGCTCCTGTCACGCCTCTCGGGCGAGGAAGATCTAACGGTCGGTTCGCCGATTGCTGGCCGGACGCGTGTGGAGACCGAAGGACTGATCGGGTTTTTTGTGAACACGCTGGTGCTGCGGACGGATCTGTCCGGAGATCCGAGCTTCTCGGAGCTGCTGGCTCGAGTGAGAGAGTCAGCTCTAGGCGCGTATGCGCACCAGGATGTGCCGTTCGAGAAGCTGGTCGAGGAGCTTTCGCCGGAGCGGAGCCTGTCATCCACGCCGCTGTTTCAGGTGACGTTGGCTCTGCAGAATGCTCCGGGAGGTGTTTTCGAGCTTCCGGGGTTGAGCCTGAGCGTTGTGGCAAGCCCGGGGCGGACGGCAAAGTTCGATCTGAGCCTGTCCCTGGGGGAGAGCGGGGACGGGTTACGAGGTGGCCTCGAATACAGTACGGACCTGTTCGACGGGACGACGGCGCTGCGTTTCCTATCCCATTTTGAGCGGCTATTGGTGGGAGCGGCAGAAAGGCCGGACCTGCGGGTCTCGGCGCTGCCGCTGCTGAGCGAGTCAGAAGAGCAGCAATTCACTGTGGAATGGAACGACGCGGCGGAGGACCTTGCCGGCCCGGTCTGTGTGCACGAGCTCATCGCGGAGTGGGCGCGGCGGCGTCCGGATGCCGTGGCTGTGGAGGGAGCCGGCGAAGGTCTGAGCTATGTCGAGCTGCATCGTCGGGCTGGTGCTTTGGCCCGCCGTCTGCGCGGTCTGGGGGTCGGGCCTGAGGTGGCGGTGGGGATTTGTTCCGGGAGCTCGTTTGCGCGGGTGGTGGCAGTGCTTGCCGTGCTTCAGTCGGGTGGGGCGTACGTGCCGCTCGATCCGGGCTATCCACGGGAGCGTCTGGCTTACATGGTGAAGGACAGCGGTGCCGCAGTGCTGCTGGTGGAGCCGGGCTTGACAGAGCTGTTGCCGCAGAGCGTGCCCTTCCTGCTTCTCGATGATTCCTGGGGATCTGAGAAGGAGGCCGTAGAGCCATGGAGAGAGGTGGAGCCGTTGCATACGGCCTATGTGATCTACACCTCGGGCTCGACGGGTCGTCCCAAAGGAATCGCGCTCCAGCACGGGGGTCTGGTGAATCTGATCCGTGCGTCGAACCGCCTTTTCGGTGTGGGTCCGGAAAGCCGTGTGCTGGAGTTCGCCTCATTCAGCTTCGATGTGTCGGTGTGGGAGCTGTTCACGGCGTTGGCGTCTGGAGGCACGTTGTGCCTGGGTGGTCGGGAGTCGCTGTTTGCGGGCCGCGAGATTACCGAGATCCTGCGGGAGCGATCGATCACGACGGTGTTCCTGCCGGCTTCTCTGCTGTCGGTATCGCGGGGAGAGGATCTGGCGGAGCTGTCGTCGGTGGTGGCAGTGGGGGAGCGGTGTAGCTGGGAGGCGTTTGAGCGTTGGCGGAGTCCGGGCCGCCGGTTCTTCAACGGCTACGGACCAGCCGAGGGAACGGTAACCTCAACGGCGTACCTGGTGGAAGAGCCGGGGAGCGCAGGGGCGGGGCCGCCAATCGGCCGTCCGCTGTCGAACGTTCGCTCCTACGTGTTGGACCGGGAGCTGCGTCCTGTGGGTTTGGGTGTGGCCGGCGAGCTGTGCCTGGGCGGAGTGGGAGTGGGGCGTGGCTACGTAGGGCGCTCAGACCTGACGGCGGAGCGTTTTGTGCCAGATCCGCTATCGCCGTTGCCAGGAGGCCGGCTCTATCGGAGCGGTGATCTGGCGCGGTACCGAGCGAGCGGTGATCTGGAGTTTCTGGGCCGGGTGGATCACCAGGTCAAGATCCGTGGTTTTCGGGTGGAGCCTGGGGAGATCGAGTCGGCGTTGGTAGAGCACCCTGCGGTCGAGGCGGCAGTGGTGGTGCTGCGGGAGTCCGATTCTGGGGAGCGGCGGCTGGTGGCCTATGTGGTGGCGGAAGAGGATCATCCCCCCGAGGCTTTGGAGCTGCGCAGCTTCCTGAGAGAGCGGTTGCCCGAGTACATGGTGCCGTCGGCCTTCGTGGTGCTGGAGGCGCTGCCACTGACACCCAATGGCAAGGTGGACAGAAGGGCCCTGCCGGCTCCGGAACGGACCGGCACGGCAGCGGGCGTCTACATCGCGCCTCGCAGCACCCTGGAGCAGACCATCGCCGGGATCTGGCAGGAAGTGCTCGGCCTGGATCGGGTGGGCCGCGAGGACAACTTCTTCGACGCCGGCGGCCATTCGCTCCTGATGATCCAGGTCCACGCCCGCCTGCGGGAACGGCTGGGCCGCGATCTCACCGTCGTCGAGCTCTTCCAGTACCCCACCGTGCGAGCTCTCGCCGAGCACCTCGGTAAGGACATGGTGGCCCTTCCGGCGACTGTCGCGGCGCCTCTCGCGCCGCTCGAACGGCCGGCTGCAGGGATTGCCGTCATCGGCATGGCCGGCCGGTTCCCTGGAGCCGCCAGCGTCGACGAGCTGTGGGCCAATCTGTGTGAAGGCCACGAGGCCGTGGTGTCCTTCACCGACGAGGAGTTGCTGGCGGCGGGGGTCCGGCCGGAGATGCTCGCCGACCCGAGGTATGTCAAGTCCGGGACGGTGCTCGAGGGGATCGAGCTCTTCGATGCCGAGTTCTTCGGTTTCACTCCTCGCGAAGCCGAGATGATGGACCCCCAGCACCGGCTCTTCCTGGAATCTTCCTGGCAGGCCCTGGAGGCCGCCGGCTACGATCCGCGCAGGGTCCCCGGCCGCGTCGGCGTCTGGGGTGGTGCCGACATGAGCACTTATGCGTTCCATCTCCTGGCGAGGCCGGACCTGCTTCAGGAGGCCGGCCTCTGGGCGGTCGGGCAGGGCGTCGACAAGGACTTTCTCGCCACCCGCGTCTCCTATGAGCTCAATCTAAGGGGACCGAGCGTCGCCGTGCAGACCGCCTGCTCGACCTCCCTGGTGGCCGTGCACCATGCCTGCCGCAGCCTCGCCTCCGGCGAGTGTGACACGGCCCTTGCCGGAGGCGTCTGCGTCAGTGCGTCCCAGCGAGCCGGCTACCTGTACGAGGAGGGGGGCATCAGCTCGCCGGACGGCCACTGCCGTGCTTTCGACGCCAGGGCCCGCGGCACGATCTCCGGCAGCGGCGTCGGCGTCGTCGTCCTCAAGCGGCTGGAAGACGCCCTGCGCGATGGCGACACGATCCGCGCGGTGATCCGGGGCACGGCAATCAACAACGACGGCTCGCTGAAGGTGGGTTTCACCGCCCCGAGCATCGAAGGCCAAGCCGAGGTGATCGCCACGGCGCACGCCGCGGCCGGCGTCCCACCCTCTAGCATCGGCTACGTCGAAGCGCACGGCACCGGCACGTCTCTCGGCGACCCCATCGAGGTCGCGGCCCTGACCCAGGCTTTTCGCCGCACCGGCGTGGAAACGGAGCGGCAGGGCTTCTGTGGACTGGGCTCGATCAAGACCAACATCGGGCACCTCGGGTCCGCGGCAGGCGTCGCCGGCCTGATCAAGACAGTGCTCGCCCTGGAGCACCGCCAGATCCCGCCCAGCCTGCATTTCGAGACGCCGAATCCGGCCATCGACTTCGCGAAGAGCCCCTTCCGGGTGATGGACCGTCTGACCGATTGGGAGGTGGACGGGGGGCCGCGGCGGGCCGGCGTGAGCTCCTTCGGCATCGGCGGCACCAATGCCCATGCGGTGCTGGAGGAGGCCCCCCCTGCGGAGCCTTCCGGAGACTCGCGGCCGTACCAGCTCCTGCTGCTGTCGGCTCGCACCACCGGCGCCCTGGAGGAAGCGACTGACAAGCTGGCCACTTGGCTGGAGCGCCATCCCGAGGCACTCCTGGCCGATGTGGCCCACACGCTGCGGCGCGGACGCCACTCTTTCGATCACCGGCGGATGCTGGTCTGCGCGAGCCGGGAGGACGCCCTCCAGACCCTCGCATCGCGCGACCCGCAACGACTCTTGACCCTGGTCCCGGAGCCGGTCCGCCGCCGAGTGGTGTTCCTGTTCCCGGGCGGCGGAGCGCAGCACGCCAACATGGGGCTGGAGCTCTATCGGCAGGAGCCCGTGTTCCGCGACGAGGTGGACCGCTGTCTGGAGCTCCTGGTGCCGCACTTGGGCTTCGATCTCAAACCGTCCCTCTATCCGTCGCTGGTCGAGGGGGCGGCCGGCGGAGCCCTCAGCCGGACCTCCACGGCTCTGCCCGCTCTCTTCATCACCGAGATCGCTCTGGCCAGGCTGTGGATGTCCTGGGGCGTCCGGCCGCAGGCGCTGATCGGCCACAGCCTCGGGGAGTACGCCGCAGCCTGTCTCGCCGGAGTCCTGTCGCTGGAGGACGCCCTGGCGGTGGTGGCGCTGCGCGGCCGCCTCTTCGAGACCCTCCCAGAGGGTGCGATGCTGAGCGTCCCGCTGCCCGAGGCGGAGGTCCTCCCCCTCCTCGCGGCGGGTCTGTCCATCGCGGCGATCAACGACGCGGCCCAGTGTGTGGTGTCGGGTCCCGTCGAGGAGATCGCCCGCCTGGAGCGCGAGCTCGCCGGGCGGGGTCTGGAGGTGCACAAGCTGCACATCGACGTGGCCGCCCATTCGACCCTGGTGGAGCCGATCCTCGGCGAATTCGGGAAGCTCCTGCGGAGCCTGCGCCTGCAGCCCCCGCGCATCCCGTTCATCTCGGACGTGACCGGCACCTGGATCCGGGACGAGGAGGCGACCGACCCCGAGTACTGGGTCCGCCAGCTCCGCCACACCGTCCGCTTCGCCGCCGGTCTCGACACGCTCCTCGCAGAGCCGCAGCAGGTATTCCTGGAGATGGGCCCGGGCCGCATCCTGGGCTCGTTCGCGCGCCGGCACCCCCGGAAGTCGGCGGGGCACGAGATCTTCACCGCCATGCGCCACGTCAAGGACCCGGTCTCCGACCTGGAGCTCACCTTCCAACTTCTGGGCCGGCTCTGGCTGGCCGGGGTGGAGATCGATTGGCAGGCCTTCCAGGGCACGGAGAGACGCCACCGGGTCCCCCTGCCCACCTACCCCTTCCAGCGGCGACGGTTCTGGGTGGAGGCCCCTCGCCAGGGCCTCATGGCAGGTGCCACCGCGGTGGATCCGAGCCGCTTCATGGTCCTCGGCGGGGGGGAGCCGGTCCGCCCCACCGCGGACTTCGGCAGCCTGCTGCGCGACCCGCAGAACGCCGAGGTGTTGCGGCGCCTGCTGGACGCCGAGCCGGACCTTCGCGTGCTCCTCCCGGTTCCGCCGGAGGCCGGGACCGCCCCCGAGCCCGGCGCTTCCGCCGCGCCGGCCAGACCTGCGGCCGGGCACCAGCGGCCCGATCTCCCGACCCCCTATCGCGAGCCGCAGAACGAGCTCGAGCAACGCCTGGCCACGATCTGGGGAAACCTGCTCGGGTTCGATCAGGTGGGTGTCCACGACGACTTCTTCGAGCTCGGCGGCCATTCTCTTCTCGCCACCCGTCTCCTCTCGAGAATCCGCGAGGAGCTCGGCTGCGAGATCCCGCTGGGGACCATCTTCGCGGCGCCGACGGTGGCACGGCTCGCCGCCCATCTCGCGGCCGGCGGGGAGCCGCCGGCGTCCCAGGCCGTGCCGATCCTACCGGCACCTCGCACAGGAAATCTGCCGCTCTCGTTCGCCCAGCAGCGCCTCTGGTTCCTCGACCGTCTGGCACCGGACAACCCGTTCTACAACATGTTCGCCGCCTTCCGCCTGACCGGCGCTCTCGACCTGGACGCCCTGCGCGGAGCCTTCCGCGAGATCGTCCGCCGACACGAGGCGCTGCGCACCACGTTCCAGCCCGGCGAGCACGGCCCCGTCCAGGTGATCGCACCGGCGCCGTCCTTCGAGGTTCCACGGGTCGATCTGGAGGGGCTGGCGGAGGATCCCCGGCGGTGGGAGCTGGCGCGGCTGTCGGGCGACGAAGCGCAGCGCCCGTTCAACCTCGCCCAGGGACCGCTCGTGCGCGCCGCCCTGCTCCGCATCGCCGCGCGGGAGCACGTGCTGCTGTTGAACCTGCACCACATCATTTCGGACGGCTGGTCGATGGGCATCCTGTTCCACGAGGTCGCGAGCCTGTACGGCGCGTTCTGCCTGGGCGCGCCGTCGCCGCTGCCGGAGCTGCCGATCCAGTACGCGGACTTCGCGGTCTGGCAGCGCGAATGGCTGTCCGGCGAACGGCTCGCCGCGGAGCTGGACTATTGGCGGCGGCAGCTCGCCGGCATCCCGGAGAGCCTGGAGCTGCCGTTCGACCATCCGCGGCCGGCGGTCGAATCCTTCCGCGGCGCCGACGAGCCCTTCACGCTGCCGGCCGAGCTGACGCGCGCCCTCTCCGCGCTCACCCGCCGCCGCGATGCGACGCAATCGATGACCCTCCTCGCCGGCTTCACGGCGCTCCTCGGCCGCCTCGCAGGCTGCGAGGACGTCGCCATCGGCATGGCCATCGCGAACCGCACCCGGCGCGAGGTCGAAGGGCTGATCGGATTCTTTGTCAATACGCTGGTCGTGCGCACGGACCTCTCCGGACGGCAGGGTTTTGCGCAACTCGTCGGACAGGTCCGCGAGACCGCCCTCGCCTCGTACGCGCACCAGGACCTGCCGTTCGAGCGCCTGGTCGAGGAGCTGCAGCCGGAGCGCAACCTGAGCCGCAATCCGCTGGTCCAGGTGATGTACGGGTTCCAGAACTTCCCGCGTGCCGAAGTGGAGGTGCGCGGTCTCACCCTCTCGCTGCCCGACGAAGCCCAGGTGGCCGGCGGCACCGCCAAGTTCGATCTCACCCTGTTCCTCTTCGAGGATGGCGACCGCCTCCAGGGGACGCTCGAATACAACAGTGAGATCTTCGAGACGGCCACGATGCGGCGCCTGCTGCGCTCCTTCGAGACCCTGCTCGCCGCCGCGGTCGCCGATCCCGAAACCCCGGTCGCCTTCCTGCCGCTCCTCGGCGCGGCGGAGCGGCACCAGCTCATCCGGGAGTGGAACGACTCCGCCTCCGCCTACCCCGCCGATGCGAGCCTCCAGGAGCTGTTCGCGGAGCAGGTCCGCCGCACGCCGGATGCGCCCGCGGTGATCGCCGGTCCGACCGTCCTGTCCTACAAGGATCTCGACGGCCGCGCGGCCGATCTCGCCCGTGAGCTGCGGCACCGGGGAGTTGGACCGGGGAGCCTCGTCGGCCTCTGCCTCGAAAGGTCGGCCGAGATGGTGGTGGCGGTCCTCGCGATCATCCAGGCCGGAGCCGCGTACGTGCCGCTCGATCCGGACTACCCGGCCGAACGGCTGGCGCTGATGATGGAGGACTGCGATCTGCGCTGGGTGGTGATGGATGAGGCGACGCGGGCACGGCTGCCGGAAAGTGTGCTCGCCGGCCGGGAGACCCTCACCCCCGACCCCGAGAAAGGGCTGGGGGAAGGGCCGAAGGCCCGGGCTGCCTCAGCCCAGGGCAACGCCCTGGGGCAGGAGGGCGGCGACGCCCTCGCCTACGTCATCTACACCTCGGGCTCGACCGGCCGACCGAAGGGGGTGATGGTCCCCCATCGCGGGCTGGCCAACTATCTTTCCTGGGCCGTCGAGGCGTATGGAGCGGAGGAGGGCGGCGCGCCCCTCCACTCGCCCATCGGCTTCGATCTGACCGTCACCAGCCTGTTCGCTCCGCTGCTCGCCGGAGGGCGCGTCGACCTGCTGCCGGAGGAGCAGGGGATCGAGGCGCTCGGCACGGCGCTCCGGAGCGGGGACGACTTCAGTCTCATCAAGGTGACGCCGGCCCACCTGGAGATCCTCCGCCAGTCGCTCCAGCGCGACGGGCTGGAGGGGCGCGCCCGCGTCCTCGTCGTGGGCGGCGAGGCCCTGTTCTACGAGAGCCTGTCGTTCTGGCGCGAGCACGCTCCCGGGACGCGGCTGATCAACGAGTACGGCCCCACCGAGACCGTGGTCGGCTGCTGCGTCTACGAGGTCCCGGCCGGGGCTGCGGCCTCCGGGCCGGTGCCGATCGGGCGGCCGATCGCCAACACCCGGCTGTACGTCCTGGACCGCCACCTCGAGCCGGTCCCGTTCGGGGCCGTGGGAGAGCTGTACGTGGGCGGTGCGGGCGTGACCCGCGGCTACCTCGGCCGGCCCGATCTGACCGCCGAGCGCTACGTCGCCGACCCGTTCGCCCCCGAGCCGGGCGGCCGCCTCTACCGCACGGGCGACCTCGTCCGCCGGCGCGCGGACGGCGCGGTCGAGTTCCTCGGCCGGCTCGACCATCAGGTCAAGATCCGCGGCTTCCGCATCGAATTGGGAGAGATCGAAGCGCGCCTCGCGGAGCACCCGGCGGTGCTGCAGACCGTCGTGCTCGCCCGTGAGGACGTTCCGGGCGACCGGCGCCTCGCCGCCTATGTGGTGCAGAACCCGGCCTACGAGACGGCCGAAAGCGGCGAGCAGACCGAGCAGGTCTCCCAGTGGGGCGAGATCTTCGACGACCTCTACCAGGACGAAGCCGTCGAGGCCGATCCCACCTTCAACGATCCAACTTTCAATACTGTGGGCTGGAACAGCACCTACACCGGCCTCCCGCTCCCGGCGAGCGAGATGGAAGAATGGCTGGACGACACGATCGGCCGCCTCGCCGGGCTCGCTCCGCGGCGGGTGCTGGAGATCGGCTGCGGCACCGGCATGATCCTCTTCCGCATCGCGCCGCGCTGCGAGGTGTATACCGGCATCGACGTCTCCGGCCGTGCCCTCCGCTACATCGAGAGCCAGCTTGGCCGGGTGGGTTTGGACGACGGGCGTGTCCAGCTCTTCCGCAGGTCCGCGCACGAGCTCGATGGCTTCGCGGCCGACTCCTTCGACACCGTGGTCGTCAACTCGGTGGCGCAGTACTTCCCGAGCGCCGACTATCTCGCCGAGGTGGTGGCGCGCGCCGTCGAGCTGGTGCGTCCCGGCGGCGCCATCTTCCTGGGCGACCTGCGCAGCCTGCCGCTCCTCGCAGCGTTCCACACCTCGCTGGAGCTGTTCCAGGCCGATCCCGAGACACCGCTCTCCAAGCTGCGCCAGAAGGTGCACGCCCGGCACATGGACGAGAACGAGCTGGCGATCGATCCCGCCTTCTTCAGCGCCCTGCAGGAGCGGCTGCCGAAGCTCGGCCGCATCGAGATCCATCCCAAGCGCGGCCGCGCCCACAACGAGCTGACCGGCTTCCGGTACCAGGCCGTGCTGCGGATCGGGACCGGGAGGGAGGAGCCGGTCCAGGACGGCGTTCTGGACTGGCGCCGCGAAGGGCTGACCCTCGCCGCACTCCGCCGCCGCCTCGCCGAGGACGCGCCGCCGGTGCTGCGCGTGCGCAACATTCCGAACGCCCGCACCGCCGAGGCCGCGGCGGCAGCCCGACTGCTGCACGAAGCCCCCGAGGGGATCGAAACCGCCGCCGATCTCCGCCGCCGTGCCGCCGAAGCCGCCCTCGGAGCCGTCGAGCCGCAGGACGTCTGGGACCTCGCGAACGACCTGCCCTACGAAGTCGAGCTGAGCTGGGCCGATCCCGGCGCGGAAGGTTCGTTCGAAGCGGTGCTGGCCAGGGGGACGGATCGGGGGCGTCGTCCCCTCGGGGACGATCTTTTCCGCGCTAGCCAGGGGTTTGAACCCCTGGCGGCGTACACCAACAACCCCCTCCAGGGCCGGTTCGCCCGCCGCATCGTCCCCGAGCTGCGCGCGTTCCTGGAGGTGCGGCTCCCCGACTACATGATGCCGTCCGCCTTCGTGCTGCTCGACGCCCTGCCGCTCACCCCGAACGGCAAGATCGACCGGAAGCGCCTGCCGGCCCCCGACGCCGTGCCGGAGAGCGGCCGGTCGCTAGTGGCGCCGCGCAATGCGACCGAGGAGCGGCTGCTCGCGATCTGGAAAGAGCTGCTCGGCATGGACCGGATCGGTGTCGAGGACGACTTCTTCGCCCTCGGCGGCCACTCCCTGCTCGCCACCCAGGCCCTGTCGCGCATCCGCCAGGCGTTCGGCGTCGAGCTGCCGCTGCGCACCTTCTTCGAGGCGCCGAGCGTCGCCTCCCTGGCGGCCAAGATCGCGAGCCTCCGCCTGGGCGGCGGCGAGGCGGACGTGCCGCCGATCGTGCCGGTGCCGCGCGACGGCCGCCTCCCGCTCTCCTTCGCCCAGGAGCGCCTCTGGTTCCTCGACCGCCTCGAAGCGCGGCCGCTCGCCTACAACGAAGCGGCGGCTTTCCGCATGGAAGGACCGCTCGACGTGGCCGCATTCCGCTGGAGCCTCGACGAGATCCTGCGCCGGCACGAGAGCCTGCGCACCACGTTCCCGGAAATCGACGGAGAGGCCGTGCAGATCATCCAGCCCGCGGCCCCGTTCGAGATCCCCGTGGCCGACCTGCGGACCCTGCCTCCGGACCGGCACGAGGAGGAGATCCGCCGCCTGGCCTCCGCGCAGGCCCTCCGCCCCTTCTCTCTCGCGGAAGGGCCGCTCGTGCGGGGCCTCCTGATGCGGCTCGGCGAGAACGATCACGCGGTGCTCTTCTCCTTCCATCACATCGTCTTCGACGGCTGGTCGATCGGCATCTTCGTGCGCGAGCTCTCGGCTCTCTACCGATCACGAATCGCCGGCGCCTTGTCTCCGCTCGCACCGCTCTCCATTCAATACGCCGACTTCGCCGCCTGGCAGCGGCGGTGGTTGCAGGGAGAGGTCCTCGAACGGCAGCTCGGCTGGTGGCGCGAGCAGCTCACCGGCGCGGCGGTCCTCGAGCTGCTCACCGACCGGCCGCGGCCCATCCTCGCCAAGGCGCCCAGCGGCCTGCGCCATCCGATCCTCCCGCCCGAGCTGACGGAAGCGCTGCGCGCGGCCAGCCGCAGCCGCGGCGCCACCCTGTTCATGACGCTCCTCGCCGGCTTCCAGGCGCTCCTCCAACGCCTCACCGGCCAGACCGACATCTCGGTCGGGACACCGATCGCGAACCGCAACCACGGCGACGTGGAAGAACTGATCGGTTTCTTCGTCAACATGCTCGTTCTGCGCACCGACCTCTCCGGAGATCCCGCGTTCGGCGAGCTCCTGGACCGCGTCCGCAACACGGCGCTCGGCGCCTACGACCACCAGAGCCTCCCCTTCGCGAAGCTGGTCGAAGAGCTGCGTCCCGACCGCGACCTGCGGCACACGCCGCTCTTCCAGGTCAGCTTCCAGCTCCTGAACGTGCCGGAGTCTCCCCTGGAGCTGCCCGGCATCACGCTCCATCCGCTCTCCTTCGCGGCCCGTTCGGCGAAGTTCGATCTCGATCTCTCCCTGACCGACGCCGCGGACCGGCTGGCCGGCGTGCTCGACTACAACGCCGACCTCTTCGACGCCACGACCATGGAGCGCTTCCTCGCGCACCTCCGGCAACTGCTCGCCGACGCCGTCGAGAACCCGGCACGGCGGCTCTCCGAGCTGCCGCTCCTCACTCCTGGAGAAAGAAGCCAGCTCGCGATCGAATGGAACGACACCGCGATCGCCATCGCCGATCCGCCGTGTCTGCACCACCTGATCGCCCAGCGGATCGCGGAAGCTCCCGAAGCCCTGGCCGCCGTCTGCGAAGACCGCCGCCTGACCTTCGGAGATCTCGGCCGGCAATCCGCGGGCCTGGCCCAGCGTCTCCGTGAGCTGGGCGTCGGTCCCGAAGTGCCGGTCGTCCTCTTCCTCGACCGCTCGGTCGAAGCGATCGCGGGCTTCGTGGGGATCCTGACCGCGGGCGGCGTCTACGTGCCCGTCGATCCCACCTATCCGGCAGAACGGATTGCCTGGATTCTGGAAGATTGCCGGGCGCCGGTCGTGGTCACCACCTCCGAGTTGGCAGACCGGTTGCCGGACGGAGCGCAGGTCGTGCTGCTGGACCCTCACCCCCCTGGCCCCCCTCTCCCATCCCCCTCCCAGCCGCCGGGAGAGGGGGGGACGGTGATGGCCGATCATCCGGCCTACGTCATCTACACCTCCGGCTCGACAGGCCGGCCCAAGGGCGTCGTCGTCCGGCACGGCGCGGTGGTGAACCTGGCGCGGGCGCTACGCGAGACGATCTACCGCGGAGCAACGGGTCCGCTGCGGGTGGGCGTCAACGCCTCGTTCTCCTTCGACGGCTCGATCAAGCAGCTCGTGCAGCTCGCCTGGGGCCACTCCCTCCACATCCTGCCGCAGGAGGTGCGGTTGGACCCCGCGGCTCTGGTGGACACCGTCCGCCGGCAGCGGATCGACGTGCTCGACTGCACGCCGTCGCAGCTCCGGCCGCTCCTCGCCGCCGGTCTTGGAGAGGGAGGGGAAGACGCCGCGCCCGCGCTCGTTCTGGTGGGAGGCGAAGCCGTCGACGCCGACCTCCGCGACGCGGCCCTCGAGCGGAGTCATCGAGGCCGCACCCGCTTCTGGAACGTCTACGGGCCGACCGAGTGCACGGTGGACACCGCTGTCACACCTTTCACGGCCGGCGCGGCCCCGTCGCGCATCGGCCGGCCGCTGCCGAACGTCCGCGTCCACGCCGTCACCGCCGCCGGAAACCTCGCCTCGCTCGGCGTTTCGGGAGAGCTCCAGATCGGCGGCGCCGGCCTCGCCCGCGGCTATCTCGGCCGGCCGGACCTGACCGCCGAGCGCTTCGTTCCCGATCCCTTCGGCGGAGACCACGGCGGCCGGCTCTACCGCTCCGGCGATCTCGGGCGTTGGCTGCCCGACGGCTCCCTCGACTTCCTCGGCCGCCTCGACAACCAGGTCAAGGTGCGCGGCTACCGCATCGAGCCGGGAGAGATCGAGGCCGCGCTGAGCACCCTGCCCGGCGTGCGCGAGGCGGTTGTGGTTGTGAAATCGGACCGGCTCGTCGCCTACGTCACCGGCGAAGACACCGCCGCCCTCCGCCAGGTCCTGCGCGACAAGCTGCCCGATTTCATGCTCCCCTCGGCGATTGTGGCGCTCCCAGCCCTGCCGCTCACCCCCAGCGGCAAAGTGGACCGGAAGGCCCTGCCCGAGCCGGACCGCGGACCGGCCCCCGGCTTCGTCGCGCCGCGGACCGCGGTCGAAGAGGCCCTGGCGGAGATCTGGGCCGAGCTCCTCGGCGCCGCCCACATCGGCGTCCACGACAACTTCTTCGAACGCGGCGGCCACTCCCTCCTCGCGACGCAGGTGATGTCGCGGGTGCGCGACGCCTTCGGGGTGGAGCTGCCGCTCCGCGCGTTCTTCGAGGCGCCGACGGTCACCGCGCTCGCGGCGCGCATCGACGGCGAGCGTCGCGGAGAGCACGCGCAGCCCTCTCCCATCGTGCCGGTGCCCAGGGACCGCGGCCTGCCGCTCTCGTTCGCCCAGCAGCGCCTCTGGTTCCTCGACCGCCTGGCACCGGACAACCCGTTCTACAACATGTTCGCCGCCTTCCGCCTGACCGGCGCTCTCGACCTGGACGCCTTGCGCGGGGCCTTCCGCGAGATCGTCCGCCGCCACGAGGCGCTGCGCACCACGTTCCAGCCCGGTGAGCACGGCCCCGTCCAGGTGATCGCACCGGCGCCGTCCTTCGAGGTTCCGCTGGTCGATCTGGAGGGGCTGGCGGAGGATCTCCGAAGGCGGGAGCTGGCGCGGCTTTCGGCCGACGAAGCGCGGCGTCCGTTCAACCTCGCCAGGGGACCGCTCGTCCGCGCCGCCCTGCTCCGCGTCGCCGCGCGGGAGCACACGCTTCTGGTGAATCTGCACCACATAATTTCGGACGGCTGGTCGATGGGCATCCTGTTCCACGAGCTGGCGACGCTCTACGGCGCGTTCGCCCAGGGTGCGGCCTCGCCGCTGCCGGAGCTGCCCATCCAGTACGCGGATTTCGCGGTCTGGCAGCGCGAATGGCTGTCCGGGGAGCGGCTCGACGCGGAGCTGGACTATTGGCGGCGGCAGCTCGCCGGGATCCCGGAGAGCCTGGAGCTGCCGTTCGACCATCCGCGGCCGGCGGTCGAATCCTTCCGCGGTGCCACCGCGACCTTCGCGTTGCCGGTCGAGCTTGCGCGCGCTCTCTCCGCGCTCACCCGCCGCCGCGGCGCCACGCCGTCGATGACCCTTCTCGCCGGCTTCACCTCGCTCCTCGGCCGCCTCGCGCGGCAGGAGGACGTCGCCGTCGGACTAGCGATCGCCAACCGCACCCGGCGGGAGGTCGAAGGGCTGATCGGATTCTTCGTCAATATGCTGGTCGTGCGCACGGACCTCTCCGGACGGCAGGGTTTTGCGCAACTCGTCGGACAGGTCCGCGAGACCGCCCTCGCCTCGTACGCGCACCAGGACCTGCCGTTCGAGCGCTTGGTCGAGGAGCTGCAGCCGGAGCGCAACCTGAGCCGCAATCCGCTGGTCCAGGTGATGTACGGGTTCCAGAACTTCCCGCGTGCCGACGCGAAGGTGCGCGGGCTCGTCCTCTCTCCGCCGGAGGACACCGGGCTCACCGCCCGCACCGCGAAGTTCGACCTCACGCTCTTCCTCTTCGAGGGGGGCGGTCTGCTCTGGGGGAGCCTCGAGTACAACAGCGACCTGTTCGAAGCAACAACCATCCAGCGTCTGCTCGCGCATTTCGAGCGCCTGCTCGCCGCGGCCGTGGCGCAGCCCGAGACCGCCGTGGCGCTGTTGCCGCTGTTGAGCGAGGGGGAGAGGCATCAGCTCGCGCGGGAGTGGAACGACACGGTGACGGCCCATCCCGCCGGCGCGAGCCTGCAGGAGCTGTTCGAAGAGCAGGTGCGCAACGCCCCCGGCGCGGTCGCTGTGATCCAGGGCGCGCGCTCTCTCTCCTATGCGGAGCTCAACCGCCGCGCGAATCGCCTGGCACACCGCCTGCGCGGGCTCGGAATCGGGCCGGAGAGCCGCGTCGGCCTCTGTCTCGAACGGTCGCCGGAGATGGTGGTCGGGCTGCTGGGGATCGTCAAGGCGGGCGGCGCCTATGTGCCGCTCGACCCGGACTATCCGGACGAGCGCCTGGCCCTTATGGTGGAGGACTCCGGCCTGCGGGCGCTGGTGGGAGAGGAGGCGACGCTCGCGCGGCTCCCCGGCCGTCTGGTCGACGGCGACGGCTACATCCTCCTCGGTGCGGACCTCGATGCGGACCTCGATGCGGAGCCCGGGCCTGCGGACGACCCGCCAGTCCCGCCCATATCGGCCGGTGGGGACAGCCTGGCCTACGTGATCTACACCTCAGGCTCGACCGGCCGGCCGAAGGGGGTGATGGTCCACCACCGCGGGTGGAGCAACCTCGCGGACGCCCAGCGGCGCCTGTTCGGCCTCGGACCCGGCGACCGCGTGCTGCAGTTCGCCTCGCTCAGCTTCGACGCCTCGGCCTGGGAGATCGCCATGGCGTTCAGCGCCGGGGCCACGCTGGTTCTGGGACCCCGCGAGCGGCGGCTCTCGCGCGAAGAGTTGACGTCCCTTCTGAGGGATAGCACCGTCGCGACTTTCCCTCCAGCCGTTCTCAGCACCCTGTCGCCGGAAGACCTGCCCGGTCTCGCGACCCTGATCGTGGCGGGGGAGGCCTGCCCGCTGGAGCTGGCACGGCCCTGGGCGGCCGGGAGACGGTTCTGGAACGCCTACGGCCCGACCGAGGCCACAGTCTGTGCGACGGCGAAGCTTTACGGGGGCGAGGAGCGCCTGACGATCGGCCGGCCGCTCGAAGAGGCGCAGGCCCATGTGTTGGATGGCCGAGGCAACCCGGTCCCGGTCGGGGTGGCGGGAGAGCTCTGCCTGGGTGGTGTTGGCTTGGCGCGAGGCTACCTGAACCTGCCGGGGCGGACTGCCGAGAGCTTCGTCCCGCACCCGTTCGCCACACGTCCCGGTGAGCGGCTCTACCGCACGGGCGACCTGGTGCAGAGTCTGCCCGACGGCGAGATCAAATTCCTCGGCCGCCTGGACCATCAGGTCAAGATCCGCGGCTTCCGCATCGAGCCGGGAGAAGTCGAGGCCCGCCTCGCCGAGCACCCCGCGGTGCTCCAGAGCTACGTGCTGGCGCGCGAGGACGTGCCGGGCGACCGCCGCCTGGTCGCCTACGTCGTCGAAGACTCGGCCTGGGAGGCGCGGGAGAGCGGCGCGCAGACCGAGCAGGTCTCCCAGTGGCGGGAGATCTTCGACGACATGTACCGCGACGAAGCGGTCGACGCCGATCCCACGTTCGACACCACCGGCTGGGACAGCACGTACACCGGCCTGCAGCTCCCGGCCGGCGAGATGGAGGAGTGGCTGGACGACACGATCCGCGGCATCGCCGCGCTAGAGCCGCGGCGGACGCTGGAGATCGGTTGCGGCACCGGGATGATCCTCTTCCGGATCGCGCCGCGCTGCGAGCTGTATACCGGCATCGACGTCTCCGGCCGCGCCCTCCGCTATGTCGAGAGCCAGCTCGGCCGCGTGGGGCTGGACGACGGCCGCGTCCGGCTGCTGCGCAAGCCCGCGCACGAGCTCGACGGCTTCGCGGCCGACTCCTTCGACACGGTGGTCGTCAACTCGGTGGCGCAGTACTTCCCGAGCGGGGATTATCTGGCCGAGGTGGTGGCGCGCGCCGTCGAGCTGGTGCGTCCCGGCGGCGCGGTCTTCCTGGGCGACCTGCGCAGCCTGCCGCTCCTCGAAGCGTTCCACACCTCGCTGGAGCTGTTCCATGCCGATCCCGCGACGCCGCTCTCCCGGCTGCGCCAGAAGGTGCACGCCCGCCACATGGACGAGAACGAGCTGGCGATCGATCCCGCCTTCTTCACCGCCCTGCGAGAGCGGCTGCCGAAGCTCGGCCGCATCGAGATCCACCCCAAGCGCGGCCGCGCCCGCAACGAGCTGACCGGCTTCCGGTACCAGGTCGTGCTGCGGATCGGGACCGGGCGGGAGGAGCCGCTCCAGGACGGCGCCCTCGACTGGCGCCGCGAAGGGCTGACCCTCGCCGCCCTGAGACGCCGACTTGCCGAAGATGCGCCGCCGGTCCTGCGCCTGCGCAACATTCCGAACGCCCGCACCGCCGAGGCCGCGGCGGCAGCCCGACTGCTGCAAGAAGCCCCCGAGGGGATCGAAACCGCCGCCGACCTCCGCGATCGCGCCGCCGAAGCCGCTCTCGGCGCTGTCGAGCCGCAGGACCTCTGGGACCTCGCGAAAGATTTTCCCTACCAGGTCGAGCTGAGCTGGGCCGAGCCCGGCGCGGACGGATCGTTCGAGGCGGTGCTGTGGTCTTCGCTCGTCTCCCCTCTCCCGGCAGGGTGGGAGGGGGCCGGGGGAGAGGCCGGGAGAAAGGCCGGGGGTGAGGCCCCCTCCCTCGCCACCTACACCAACAACCCCCTCCAGGGCCGGTTCGCCCGCCGCATTGTCCCCGAGCTGCGCGCCTTCCTGGAGGCGCGCCTGCCCGCCTACATGATGCCGTCCGCCTTCGTTCTGCTCGACGCCCTGCCGATCACCCCGAATGGCAAGGTCGACCGGCGGCGGCTCCCGGCTCCCGGCGGTTCTCCGGAGAGCGGCCGGTCGCTGGTGGCGGCGCGCAATGCGACCGAGGAGCGGCTGCTCGCGATCTGGAAGGAGCTGCTCGGCGTCGACCGGATTGGCGTCGAAGACGACTTCTTCGCGCTCGGCGGCCACTCGCTCCTCGCCACCCAGGCCGTCTCGCGCGTACGCCAGGCGTTCGGCGTCGAGCTGCCGCTGCGCACGTTCTTCGAGGCGCCGAGCGTCGCCTCGGTGGCCGCCGAGATCTCGCGCCTGCGGCTCGGCGGCGGCGAGGCGGACGTGCCGCCGATCGTCCTCGTGCCGCGCGAAGGCCGCCTCCCGCTCTCCTTCGCCCAGGAGCGCCTGTGGTTCCTCGACCGGCTCGAAGCGCGGACGCTGGCCTACAACGAAGCGGCGGCCTTCCGCATGGAAGGACCGCTCGACACCGCCGCCTTCCGCGGCGCTCTGGACGAGATCCTGCTCCGCCACGAGAGCCTGCGCACCACCTTCCCGGAGATCGACGGACAAGCCGTGCAGATCATCCGGCCTGCGGTCCCGTTCGAGATCCCCGTGGTCGATCTGCAAGCGCTCCCGCGGGACCTGCACGGCAAAGAAGTCCACCGCCTCGCGCTCTCCCAGGCGCTCCGGCCGTTCTCCCTGGCGCACGGCCCGCTCGTGCGCGGCCTCCTGATGCGGCTCGGCGAAAACGATCACGCCGTGCTGTTCTCGTTCCACCACATCATCTTCGACGGCTGGTCGATCGGCGTCTTCGTGCGCGAGCTGTCCGCCCTCTACCGCGCGCGGGTTGCCGGCGTCCCGGCCTCCCTGCCTCCGCTCGCCATCCAATACGCCGACTTCGCCGCCTGGCAGCGGGGGTGGCTGCAGGGAGAGGTGCTGGAGCGCCAGGTCGCCTGGTGGCGCGGACAGCTCACCGGCGCCGCGGTGCTCGAGCTGCCCACCGACCGGCCGCGGCCGATCCTCGCCCAGGCGCCGAGCGGCCTGCTCCATCCGCTCCTCCGGCCTTCCTTGACCGAGCCGTTGCGCGCCTTCAGTCGCGACCATGGCGCCACCCTGTTCATGACGCTCCTCGCCGGCTTCCAGGCGCTCCTTCACCGCCACACCGGCCAGACCGACATCTCCGTCGGAACGCCGATCGCCAACCGCAATCACGGCGACGTGGAAAAACTGATCGGTTTCTTCATCAACATGCTCGTCCTGCGCACCGATCTCTCCGGCGATCCGGGTTTCGGAGACCTCGTGGACCGCGTCCGCCAGACCGCGCTCGGCGCCTACGACCACCAGAGCGTCCCCTTCGCGAAGCTGGTCGAAGAGCTGCGGCCCGAGCGCGACCTGCGGCACACGCCGCTCTTCCAGGTCAGCTTCCAGGTCCTGAACGTTCCGCAGTCCCCCCTGGAGCTGCCCGGCATCACGCTCCACCCGCTCTCCTTCGCGGCCCGCTCCGCGAAATTCGATCTCGATCTCGCGCTGACCGACGCCGCGGACCGGCTGAGCGGCGTGCTCGACGGTGTGCTCGACTACAATGCCGACCTCTTCGACGCGACGACCATGGAGCGCTTCCTCGCGCATCTCGAGCAACTGCTCCTCGGCGCCATGGACGACCCGGCGCGGCGGCTGTCGGAGCTGCCACTGCTCACCGCCGGTGAACGGAGCCAGATCGCGATCGAATGGAACGATACGGCGAGTGCCTCGGCGGATCCGCCGTGCCTGCATCACTGGATCGCGCAGCGGATCGCGGAAGCTCCCGAGGCCCTGGCCGCCGTCTGCGGAGACCGCCGCCTGACCTTCGGAGATCTCGGCCGGCAGTCCGCGAGCCTGGCCCTCCGTCTCCGCGAGCACGGCGTCGGTCCCGAGGTGCCGGTCGTCCTCTTCCTCGACCGCTCGGTCGAAGCGATCGCCGGCTTTGTGGGGATCCTCGAAGCGGGAGGCGTCTACGTGCCCGTCGATCCCACCTACCCGGCGGAACGGATCGCCTGGATCCTGGAGGACTGCAAGGCGCCGGTCGTGGTCACCACCTCCGAGCTGGCCGACCGATTGCCGGACGGAACCCCGGCCTTGCTCTTCGACGAGTTGGATGGTGGCGACTCTCTGGGAGCGGGGGTGAGGCTCCTCGCCGATCATCCCGCCTACATCATCTACACCTCGGGCTCGACCGGCCAGCCCAAGGGCGTCGTCGTCCGGCACGGCGCGGTGGTCAACCTGGCGCGGGCGTTGCGCGAGACCGTCTACCGCGAGGAGGCGGGACCGCTCCGAGTGGGCGTCAACGCCTCGCTCTCCTTCGACGGATCGATCAAACAGCTCGTCCAGCTCGCCTGGGGCCACTCCCTCCACATCCTGCCGCAGGAGGTGCGATTGGACCCCGCGGCGCTGGTGGACACCGTCCGCCGACAGCGGATCGACGTGCTCGACTGCACGCCGTCGCAGCTCCGGCCGCTCCTCGCCGCCGGTCTTGGGGATGGAGGCGAAGACGCCGTGCCCGCGCTCGTCCTGGTGGGAGGAGAAGCCGTCGATGCTGATCTCCGTGACGCCGCCCTCGCGCGGAGCCAGCAGGGCCGAACCCATTTCTGGAACGTCTACGGGCCGACCGAGTGCACGGTGGACACCGCTGTCGCTCTCTTCACAGCCGGCGCGGCCCCGTCGCGCATCGGCCGGCCGCTGCCGAACGTCCGCGTCCACGCCGTCACCGCCGCCGGAAACCTCGCCCCGCTGGGCGTTCCGGGCGAGCTCCGGATCGGAGGCGGCGGCCTCGCCCGCGGCTATCTCAGCCGCCCGGACCTGACCGCCGAGCGCTTCATTCCCGATCCGTTCAGCGGAGAGTCCGGCGCCCGGCTGTACCGCACCGGCGATCTCGTGCGCCAGCTCCCCGACGGCTCCCTCGATTTCCTCGACCGCCTGGACAACCAGGTCAAGGTGCGCGGCTACCGCATCGAGCTCGGAGAGATCGAGGCTGCGCTCGGTGCCCTCCCCGGCGTTCGAGAGGCAGTGGTGATCGCAAAATCAGACCGCCTGATCGGCTACGTGACCGGCGAGGCGCCGGACACCGCCGCCCTGCGCCAAACCCTGCGCGAGAAGCTCCCCGAGTTCATGCTCCCCTCGACGATCGTGGCGCTCCCAGCCCTGCCGCTCACACCCAGCGGCAAAGTGGACCGGAAGGCCCTGCCCGAGCCGGACAGCGGACCGGCTCCCGGCTTCGTCGCGCCGCGGACCACGGTCGAAGAGGTTCTGGCGGAGATCTGGGCCGAGCTCCTCGGCGCCGCCCACATCGGCCTCCACGACAACTTCTTCGAACGCGGCGGCCACTCCCTCCTCGCCGTCCTCCTGATGGCCCGGATCGAGAAGCGCCTCGGCACGACCCTCCCTCTCGCGGCCCTGTTCTCCGCTCCGACCCTGGAAGCCCTCGCGGCGCTCGCCGAGACGTCCGGCGGCCACCCGGCCGGCCGGAAGGGACGCGGCGTCCTCGTCGCCATCAAGCCGGACGGGAGTCGGGCCCCCTTCTTCTGCATCCATCCGATCGGCGGCAACGTCCTCTGCTATCTGGACCTCGCCCGCCATCTCGCACCGGACCAGCCGTTCTACGCGCTCCAGACTCCGGACGATCGACCGCCGGCGCAAAGCATCGAAGAGATGGCGGCCCGCTACCTCGCCGAGGTGCGCCGCGTCCAGCCGGAAGGACCCTACCGGCTTGGCGGCTGGTCCATGGGCGGTCTGGTCGCTTTCGAGATGGCGAGACAGCTCGCGGCGGAAGGCCAGGAGCCCGAGCTGCTCGCGCTGATCGACACCTTGCCGCCGGAGACCGCGGACGCGCCGGCCACCGAAGAGGAGCTCGTGGCCTCGTTCGCCCAGGACATGGCCCGCCTGCTCGGCTCCAATGTCGGGATCTCCCCCGAGGAGCTGCGCTCCCTGCCGGAGCAGGAGAAGCTCGCCCACGTCGTCCGCCTCGGCCACGCCGCCGGCCTCCTGCCCGCCGATTTCGGCCTCGCCCAGATCGAGCCGCTCTTCGCCACCTTCGCCGCCAACCTCCAGGCGAGCCGCGCCTACGCGCCCGAGCCCTACACCGGCCGCCTCACCCTCTGGGTTTCCGAGGCGACCGCCGTTTCCTGCGCCGCCGCGCTCGACGCCTGGACCCGGCTCGTCCCGGCCGGCCTCGACCGGACCACCCTGCCCGGAGACCACTACAGCCTCCTCCGCCGACCTCATATTGAAAGGCTCGCCCAAGACCTCACGGCGCGACTCGGGTCCTGAATCTCTGCGAGAGCTCTCCCCTCTCCCGGCGGGGGAGTGGGAAGGAGAGGGGCCGGGGGTGAGGGCCCCCGGAGTCCTCCGGCGCTGCTTTCAGCTCGTCCGGAACAACGACGACGGATCGACCTTCGCCGCCCGCCAGGCCGGACGGAGGATCGCGGGGAGCGAGGAGAGCGCAATCACGCAGGGGACCGCGAGGAACACGAGCGGGTCGTAGGGGCTCACGTTGAACAGGATGCTCGCCATCGTTTTCGCGAGACCGAGCGCGGCGGCGAGCCCCGCCGCCAGACCGATCGCCAGGAGTACAACGCCCTTCCACAGGAAATGGCGCAGGATGTCCGGCTGATCCGCGCCAAGCGCCATGCGGATGCCGATCTCAAAGCTCTGCTGGCGCACCGTGTAGACCAGGATCGAATAGATCCCCACCACCGCCAGCATCAGGGCCGCCGCGGCGAAAAAGATCAGCAGGATCGTATTGAGGCGGACTCCCGCCTCCTCGTCGTGCCGCCGCTCTTCCAGCGTCTCGACGTCGTAGAGCGGAATGCTCGGATCGATTGACTGCATGATCCCGTTCAGCTCGGACGCCGCCTGCCGGCCCTCGCCGCGCAGGTGCAGCAGGATCGCCGTGCCGCGCGAGCGCATCTGGAACAACGGGAAGTAGACGTCGAGCCGGAAATCGCGCATCGGCACGAGGCGCCCGCGCTGATCGACGTCCGTGGCGACGCCCACCACCTCCGCCCAGGCGCTCTGCGGCGGCCCCACCCAGAACCGCTTGCCGAGCGGCGTCTGCCCCGGCCAGATCGCCTCCGCGGCGGACTGGCTCACCATCGCCACCAGCGGGTGGTGCGCGTCGTCCTGCTCGGTGAAATCGCGGCCCAGGTGCACGCCGATCCCCATCTTCCGCACCATGCCGGGCGACACCCGGTGCTCGTAGACCCTGATCTTGTCCTCCTGCGCCGTGAGCGACCGTCCTTCGGGCACGATGAACTTGTTGAACGTGCTCGAGCCGGGCATTCCGGGGGCCCACAGACCGGCGTCCTCCACATCCGGCAGAGCCCGCGCCTTGTCGATCACCCGTTTGTAGAGAAGGTACGCCTGCTCATCGGACTTGAACTGCGTCACCGGGAGCTCGAAGCGGGCGCTCAGGGTGTGATCCACCCGGAAACCGGGATTGTCCTCGATCAGCTCCTTCATGCTCTTGATCATCAGCCCCGCGCCGATCAGCAGGACCACCGAGAAGAACACCGACGACACCACGAGAGCGCTGCGCGTGAACGCCGTCCCCGACGCCTGGCTGTGCCCCTTGCCCTCCGACCGGAGCTCCGCCTGCAGGTCGACGTTCAAGCTCTCGCGCGCCGGGACCACCCCGATCAGAACGCTGATCAGGATCGACAGCAGCACCGCGACCCCGAGCGCGCGGAGATCGACCGCGAAATGGATATAGGGCGGCAGGTTGTACGCGTTGTTGCCGAGCTTGGCGAGGAGCCCCACGGCGAAAAACGCCCCTCCGACCCCGAGCGCCGCGCCGACCAGGCAGAGGATCGCCCCTTCGAGCACGAAATGCCGCACCAAGCGCAGCCGTGAGATCCCCAACGCCAGTCGCAGCGCCACCTCCTTGCGTCGCTCGACCGCCCGGATCAGCAGCAGGTTCGTGACGTTGGCGCACCCCACGAGGAGGACGAACACCGCGCCGAGGAGCAGCGTCAAGATCGACAGCCGCATCTGCTCGAAATCAAACTGCCGCGTGCGCAGCGGCTTGATCTTCACCGCATAGCCTCGGTTGGTTTCCGGGAACGTCGCGGCGAGATCGTGCGAGATCCTGAGCATCTCGTCCTGCGCCTGCTCGAGACTCACCCCGGGCCGCAGCCGCGCATAGGCGTTCATCCAGCGCACCAGGCGGTCCTCGACATAGCCTTCCCGCTGCGTCATCCGGGAGATCGTCACCGGCACATAGAGATCGATCCCCTCCGTAACGTCCACGAAAGACTCCGGCAGCACGCCGACGATGCAGAACGACAGCCCCTGGAGCTGAACGTCCTTGCCCACGATCCCCGGATCGCCGCCGAACCGCCGTTTCCACAAGCCATGGCTGAGCACCGTCACCGCCGCCGGCCCGGTCCGCTGCACCTCCTCGGGGAGGAACGTCCGTCCGAGAGCCGGCCGTACCCCGAAGAGGTCGAAATACGTGGCCGAGACGAAGCTGACCCCGACGCGCTCCGCCTGCCCGTCCGCGGTCAGGTTGAGCGACGAGCCCGACCCGTTCGAGATCATCTCCAGCGTCCGGCTCTGCTCCCGCCACGACTCCGTATCCAGGTACGACACCTGAAACACCACCCCATCCCGTTCCCCCAGCGTCTCCAGAGCGACCAGCCGGTCTCCATCCTTGTACGGGATCGTCCCGAGAAGCACCGAGCTCGCGATACTGAAGATCGTCGTCGTCGCGCCGATCCCGAGAGCCAGGATCAGCAGCACGGCCAGGGAGAGGCCGGGGCGCCGGAGCAGGGCTCGGAGGGCGTGTCGGAGGTCGTAGAGCATGGTGGTGGTCCCCTCGGGAGCGGGTACCCAGCCGCCTCGCTCCGGTGGGAGAGCGGCAGTATAGCCGAGCTGGCTGACAGGCCGACTATTCCCCTCAGCGGGCCGCCGCGAGCTCGCGCTCGAGCTCGTCCAAGAGGAGCTCCTCGGCGGCCAGGGCGAGCGCCGCGGCGGTCGTCCGCTCAAGGAGGCTCGCGAGCGACAGGCGGACGCCGAGCTCCTGCTCCAGGCGATGGCGGACACGAGGGAGGAGGAGCGAGCGGCCGCCCAGGGCGAAGAAGTCGTCCTTTCGCCCGACGCGCGGGACGCCCAGGAGGTCGCGCCAGATGTAGGCCACCACCTCCTCGGCCGGCGTCGCCGGCGCTTCGTAACCGCCGGCCGAGGTCGCCTCGAGCTTGGGGATCTGAAGAGCCCGGCGGTCGAGCTTGCCGCTCGTGTTCCGCGGCAAGACGGGAAGCAGGGCGAAGAGCGACGGCACCGCCGGCTCGGGGAGGCGCTCTTTCAAGAACCCGCGGAGCTCGGCCGCCGTGGCGCCCTCCCCCGGCCGCGCCGCCCACCAGGCGACCAGCGCGCGCGCGCCGGCGCGCCGCTCGTCGATCCCCACGGCCACCTCGGCGACCGCCGGGTGCTGCGCGAGCGCCCCCTCGATCTCCGCCAGCTCGATGCGGAAGCCGCGCACCTTGACCTGGCGGTCGATGCGGCCGAGGTACTCGAGCGCCCCTTCCTCCCATCCATCCAGACGATGGCGCGCCAAATCGCCGGTCGTGTACATCCGCGCGCCCGAGCGGCCCGCGAAGGGGTCGGGAAGGAAGGTGCGGGCGGTCAGGTCCGGGCGCCCGAGGTAGCCGCGGGCGAGGCTCTCGCCGCCGATCGCGAGCTCGCCGGGGATCCCCGGCGGGCAGAGCTCGCGCGCGCCGTCCAGGACGTAGGCGCGGGCGCCCGGCAGCGGCCGGCCGATGGGGAACTCGCGGAGCGGGCGCGGCGGGCCGTCCGGCTCGCCATGGACGGCGTGCGAGGTGGCGGCGACGGTGACCTCCGTCGGCCCGTAGGAGTTGATCACCCGCACCGCGGGGCCGAGCTGACGGCGCAGGCGCGCGACGCGTTCCGGGAGCGCCCGCTCGCCGCCGAAGACGAGGAGGCGGAGGGATGGCGGCCAGGCGGCCTCGCCGGCGTCGACCCGGTCGACCAGCTCTTGCCAGAAGACGGTGGGCAGGTCGCAGACGGTCACCCCCCAGCTCGCGCAGGTGCCCAGGAAGGCCGGCGCCCCGGTGAGCATCACGTCGTTGCGGAGGATCAGCGTCGCGCCGCTCGCCAGGCAGCAGAAGATCTCCTCGGCGCTGGCGTCGAAGGAGAGGGAGGCGAACTGCAGCATGCGGTCGGAGGGGTTGAGCGCGAGGTCCCGCCGCGTCGCGAGGACGTAGCTCGCGAGCCCGCCGTGGCGGATCATCACCTCCTTGGGCGCGCCGGTCGAGCCCGAGGTGTAGATGACGTAGGCGAGGCCCTCGCGGTCGGCCTCAGGCATCGGGTCGATCCTCGGGTCGCTCGCCGGCTCGGCCTCGAGGGCCGGCCAGATCTCGTCGAGGTCGACGACGGGCAGACCGGCGAGCCTGGCCGCCTCGCGCGCCGTCTCGCGCCCGCCGCCGGTGAGGAGCGCCGCTGCGACGGCGCCGCTCCCGACATCGCTGAGGATGACGGCCAGCCTCTCGACCGGGCTCGCCCGGTCGAGAGGCACGTAGGCTGCTCCCGCGATGAGCACGGCGAAGACGGCCGGCGGAGCGGTTCGTCCCCGATCCGTTTGGGCCACAAGGGGCCCGCCTGTACCGGACCGGCGACCTCTGCCGCCATCGGCCCGGGGGGGAGATCGAATACCTGGGCCGGCTCGACGACCAGGTGAAGATCCGCGGCTTCCGCATCGAGCCGCGCGAGATCGAGATCGCCCTGGCGGCCCAGCCGCAGGTGCGCGAGGCCGCGGTCGTGGTGCGCCAGGCCGGCGCGGGGGAGCGCTCGCTGCTCGCCTGCGTGGTGCCGGCGGCGGCGGACGCCGGAGCCGGCACGGCAGCCGAGCTGCGCGCCGTCCTGGCCGCGCGCTGGCCCCCGACCTCGCCAACGTCCGCGTCTACTTCAGCGGCGTGTACCCCCTCCAGGCCTATTCGGCCGAGCTCACCGCCGAGCTCGCCGCGAAAGGTCTTTTCTGGCCCGGTCCTCCGGACGACCGCAGCCTAGGCAACGCCTGGCTCGGCCGCCCCGGCATCGACCTTGAGACCTGGATCGAGCAGTCCGACCGGTTCACCCGCTTCTTCGGCGACAGCTTGATCGCCGTGGCGCAGCGTCCGGCCTGGGATCTCCTGTTGGGCTACATCCCGACGATCGACGAGGTCGGGCATGAGCTCCAGCTCAGCGATCCGCGCCAGCCGGGCTTCACCTCCGAGCGGCGCGAGGCCTTCGAGGCCGCGCGCCGCCGGGTCTGGCAATCGGCGGACCGCGAGCTCGCCCGGCTGCTCGGCGCGCTCGACCTGCGGACGACGGTGGTGGCCCTGGTCAGCGATCATGGCATGGCCCCCGTTCATACCCTGCTCGAAGCCAACGTCCTGCTCCGCGACCAGGGGCTGCTGGCCACTGATCCCCAGGGGAAGATCCTGGCGTAGGGGACCCTGGCCTACGCCGTACCCGGTGGTGGCCTGATCGACATCTATGTGGCGCCGGGGCATGAGGATCTCACCGCCAGACTGCGCAATCTGTTCACCGGCTGGACGGTGGACGGCGAGCGGCCGGTCGAGCGCGCGCTCACCCGTAGGGAGGCGGCGGCGGGCCGGCTCGACAACCCCAACAGCGGCGACCTGATCGTCTTCCTCCGGGAGGGTTTTGCCTCGGGCAACCGGCTGCGCGAGGGGAAGCTCTACTCTCTCCCCACCACCCTCGGCGCCCACGGTTATCTGGCCACGCATTCGAGCATGCACGGCATCTACATGGCCCTCGGGCCCGGAATCGGCCGCGGCACCGCCGGCACGGTGCAGAGCCCCGAGGTCGCCGGCCGGGTCGCGAGCTGGCTGGGAATTGAGAAGCCACGGCCGGCGCCATGACTCCACAGAGTTCCGACGAGTATCGGTGTTCGCCAAGAGCATCCCACTTCTGGCTTCCCCTTGGATGCCAGAGTGACCGTGGGGCCATCAACTGGAGGCGAGCGACGCGAGTCAGGGCCAGCCCGCAGATGACCAGCGGGAGCCGTCTGCCCGTTTGCGTAGACCCCTCCGGGGCCGCGTCAGCTAACTCTGGTGGGAGTGGTGGAAGCTCAGGCGGCGGTACTGGTGACTACTAGCGACGATGACGGGACTCGGTTTCCATATCACCCCTTCCGCATAGCATCTGGACGGCTGGTGCGCCGGTCGAAAGACTGGCAATTGTGTCCGTCAAGTTCTGCAAAAGAGGCCAGGGCTTTTTGCAGAACAAGGATTCGCCCCAGCTCCTGCGGATTGAATCCCCATAGGCACCGCCTCGAACTCCCCCGCGGCTCCGTTCAAGCAGGGTCCATCTGAAGTCCGCGAGCCAGCAGTGGCCTCCGAAGTCCGCGTGGACTTCAGATAGACCCTTGAGTCTTAACGGACACAGCTTATGGTTCTCTGCCAGGGCCTTCGCGCCTCATGGCCTCTCCTTCGCTGAAATAGCTAAGCGGGTCGAAGGTCGGGAACTCTAGCCTGACTTCCACGCTTTGTCTGGTAAGTATTGAGAGGAAAGGGCATGGTCAATCTTCGACGAATCGCCGCCGGACGAGAGCGGGCGAGGGGGAATCCATGGCGGGGGGAGTATACGCCTCTCTTTTGCGTCCGATAACGTCTTTTATCGGACCCTACTGAGGAGAATTGTCGGGCGGATAGCCGGCGGGAGCGCTCCTGAGGTGTTGTACCGTCTTCATGGCTAGAAGGCCTAGTACGACGTCCCCGTACCTGGTTTGCGGCTGGTATGGCAAGCGCGATTGCGCCTGGGGTTCTCTCGAGGAAGAGAGAACCCCTAGGGCAGTCGGCTCTCAGCGTGCGGCTAAGGAGCGAGAGTCCAGGGGAACTGCTCGACGAGCATCTGGAGAAGGACTTTGAGCTGATCTCGGAAGGGCGTGAGCTCCCAACGGCTTGAAGAGGTTGCCTGTCCGGCGTCAACTAGAATTGAGGGTCGGCGACAATTAGAACTGCGTGGAGGCCCGCCGGGCTGTCTTCGAATTCCTCGAAGGCTGGTACAACCCTCATCGCCGGCACTCAGCCCTGGGATATCTGAGCCCGGCCGAGTTCGAACGTCGAGCGGAGGCCGCCTAAGATGACGCCAAGTCGACGCCCGCTACGCGTTTCCGTAGGACTGTGGTGCTGGGGGGCTCTGCCCCCCAGCACCCCCCAAGAAAAACTTGGGAACCCAAGCGCTAAACTGTCTACCAAACCGGGGCAGGTTCAGCGGGATTCTTCCTCCAGGTAAATATCCCCCGGCAGAGCCGGGGGCTTTAGGTTTGTGAGCCGCTCAAAGCGGCTGGAAGGGGTCGCTAACGCGGCCCCTCAGGGTTTGCGCCACCTTACGGTGGCAGTCTCATTTCCAAAGGCC
>Ga0193706_1000305_pt1 | contig 30439 bp, 20 predicted proteins | sample U3c1metaG_FD_160130 | JGI IMG/M metagenome (GOLD analysis project Ga0193706, IMG submission 160130) | Soil microbial communities from a riparian zone of the East river system, Colorado, United States - U3c1 | ecosystem: Environmental > Terrestrial > Soil > Riparian zone | place: USA: East River... | reverse complement strand
TCTGCCACAGCGGAGTGATCGGGTCGTATCCCGCGCTGACCCAGGTGCCCGCGAGCGGAATGCTCGCGTTCGTGAACACGCCGATGACCACGCCGCCGCCACCGTCCACGTAGTCGTGCAAGGCATTCCCCTGTCCCACCGGGTCCAGGTAGCCCAGTCCGTCGCTGTAGACGAGCACGGCGCGGAAGGCCTGGAGTTGCGCGAGATTCAGCGTGACCTGGGACACGTCGAAGGTCGTCACGCCCCCGAGATTGACGCCGCTTGCCAGGAGCTTGGCCTTGACGTCGTCACTCCAGAGAGTGCCGCCATTCGGGCTGCCGAGGACTGCGACTTGTGCAGCCGCGGATCCGGTCATGAACGCTGCGGCGGAAAAAGCCAATACGAGTCTGCGCGCGTGCAACATGGTTGCTGCCTTCCGAGAGGACAAAAAGGGGATCGGACTTCTGAAACCGGATTCCATGGTACACCGCGGTCCTGATTCGGGACGGGGCTCAGCGGGCGCCAGAAGGGAACAATTCCTTTCCTTGCCCGATCGAAAAGACCGTGCAAGGACCGGCGCCGCAGGGGACACGTCTATGGGCAGACGACGTACTCGAGCGCGTCGGAAAGAGTCGAGTTGTTCGGCGCGGGGAAGCCTGGATCGCGCCCCCACCACTGGCAATCGACCACGGTGCCTTGGACGGCGAGCGCGGGAATCGGATTGCCGCCCAGGCCGCCTACCGTGAAGGTATTCATGTCGATCGAGTAGACGCCGCTGCAATCGCTCGCCGGCAAGGCCGTGCCGCCGGAGTTCGCGGGAGTCGTGCGACGGACCGGAATGTTGACGCAGCGCAGTCCGCCCTGGAACGGAATCGCGGCGCGGCCGGTGACGCTGTACAGCATGAGGCCGGGCTTCTGGTTGCGCACGTTGGACGCCTTGATCAGAAAACCGGAGCCGGCGCTCGCGCTCGAAGCGCCGCTCGAGCTGATCGTCGGAGTGCAGCCGAGAGAATTGATCTTTGCCGTGCAGTAGATCGCTGGCGAGCCGCAGGCTCCGACGTAGGAGAGGGCGTTCGCGAGCAGGTTGTCGCCGTCGGTGGTCGAATCCCAAAAATCGCTGCGCACGTCGCTCGACGGCGGGAAGAAATTCAAGCTGATCACGCGACCGGCGAGGCCGTTGCGTTCGGCCGCGAAGATGTCGCCATTCGTGTAGTTGGCGAGCCGCGTCGAATTCGGAGCCAGGGTCCCGGTGCTGTGGAAGCTCGAGCTGCCACCGTCGAAGCTCGCCACAGTGCTGACCGTGAACAGGCCATGGCCGGGAACCAAGCGCGTTCCCAATTGCAACTGAAAGCCTTGCGTCTGGCCCGTCGAGGTGATCGCGTCATAGCCCGCGCTGACCCAGGTGCCCGAGAGCGGAATGCTGGCGTTGGTGAAGGTCGCGATCACCACGCCGCCGCCGCCGTCGACGAAGTCGTGCAGCGCATCGCCCTGTCCGACCGGGTCCGCGTAGCCGGGGCTGTCGCTGTAGACGAGCACCGCATTGAAAGTCTGGAGTTGCGCCAGGCTCACCGTGACCTGGGAAATGTCGAAGATCGTGATGCTTCCCAGACTCACGCCGCTGGCTTGGAGCTTGGCCTTGACGTCGTCATTCCAGGTCGGGCCGCTGGACGGACTGCCGAGGATCGCGACTTGAGCCGTCGCGGTCGCTGCGAACAACGCTGCCGCCGAGCAGACCATTCCAATTCGATGCAATTTGCGCATGGCTGTACCTTCTCCGAGATATTCCACGTAGGGGAGCGAGACACGGACAACTGCATGGATGCTAGCACCCGCCCGAATCCGTGCCGATATCGAGCGGCGTAATGGCGCGCCGGCCTTTGCACGAACCAGTGGATCGGGCAAAGGCCGGCGCTGCAGGGGACGAGCTTCAGCAGCAGGCTGCTAAGGGCAGACGACGTATTCGAGCGCGTCCGAAAGGGTCGAGTTGTTCGGGGCAGGGAAGCCCGGATCGCGTCCCCACCACTGGCAATCGACGGTCGTGCCCTGGATGCCCAGAGCGGGAATCGGATTGCCGCCCAACCCGCCGACCGTGAACGTGTTCATGTCGATCGCATACACGCCGCTGCAATCGCTCGCCGGCAAGGCCGTGCCGCCCGAGTTGGCGGCGGTCGTGCGGCGGACTGGAACGTTGACGCAGCGGAATCCGCTCTGGAACGGAACCGCGGCGCGACCTGTGACGCTGTAGAGCATCAAGCCCGGCTTCTGATTGCGCACGCTCGAGGCCCGAATCGTGAAGCCGGATCCGGCGCTCGCGCTCGAAGCGCCCGTGGAGCTGATCGTCGGCGTGCAGCCGAGCGAATTGATCTTGGCCGTGCAATAGATCGCCGGGTTCCCGCACTGTCCGACGTAGGAAAGGGCGTTGGCCATCAAGTTGTCGCCGTCGGTGCTCGCGGTCCAGAAATCGGAGCGCGCGTCGCTCGACGGCGGGTAGAAATTCAGGCTGATCACGCGACCCACGAGGCCGTTGCGCTCCGCGGCGAAGATGTCGCCGTTGGTGTAGTCGGCAAGCCGCGTCGAATTCGCCGCCAGGGCCCCGATGCCGTGATAGCTCGAGGTCCCGCCGTCGAAGGTCGTCACCGGGCTGATGCTGAACAAGGGGTGAGCCGGGAAGAAGCGCGTGCCCAGTTGCAGCTGGAAACCCTGCGTCTGGCCTCCCGACGTGATCGCGTCGTAGCCCGCGCTGACCCATGTGCCGCCGAGCGGGATGCTGGAGTTGGTGAAGGTCGCGATCACCACGCCGCCGCCAGCGTCGACATAGTCGTGGAGATTGTCGCCCTGGGCGTTCGGGTCCAGGTAGCCGGGGTTGTCGCTGTAGACGAGCACCGCGTTGAAAGCCTGGAGTTGCGCGACGCTCAACGTGACCTGGGACATGTCGAAAATCGTGACGCCGCCAAGCGAGACGCCGCTGGCCAGGAGCTTGGCTTTGACGTCGTCATTCCAGACCGGGCCACCTCCGGGGCTGCCGAGGATGGCGACTTGAGCTGACACGGATCCGGTCAAGAAAGCCGCTGCCGAGAAGACCAATGCCAGCCGCTGAACGTTGCGCATGGTTGCTACCTTTCGCCGGGACGGAAGAGGGACGAGAGCAAGACACGAAAGCCTGCTTCGATCCTATCACCCCTGGAAAGGCTGGGGAGTGGACAGCAGGGCAGTCCGAGACGATCCGTCGGAAGTCGCGGTCGGCGAGCAGGGCGGGGTGTGAACCCGGGGCTTACTTCGCCGCTTCCATCATTTTTTCGACGCGTGTCTTGATCATCGCGTAGCGCTGGCGGCCCGTCTCGCACTGGCTGGCGATCCATTCGGCGTTGCGGAAAGCCGTGGGAGCGAATTCCGTGCGGAAGCGCTCGAGGTACGGATGGACCTTGACGAACAGGAACATGCCTTCGGCGCTGTTCTCGATCAGGAAGTCCGGGTTGACGACTCCGTGGCGCGCGAAGGAATAGACCATCTCCCAGTAGCTCGAGACCTGACGCCAGGCGGCGTTGCTGAGGTGCGCTGGGGCGACGATCGCGGCGATGTCCTCCCAGGTCCGCGGCAGGAATGCGGCGATGGTGATTCTCGATTGGCGCATCACGGCCTCGCGGCGCAAGTCGTAGAGCTTGAGGATCAGGTCGGCGTCGTGATGGTCGGGGTGTTCTTTGGACATGGGCGCAGTATACGGCGTCAGGTGAATTCGTCCGGAGTGGTGGTGGCATACGGCGCGCCGCGAAGCACTCAAGATGCGGCTCATCGGCGACAACCCCCTCGCCCAGGTTCAGCGCCTGCCCCAGAACGAGCGCACGATGCGAGTGAAGCGGCGCGCCGTATGCCACCACCACTCCGGACGAATTCACCTGACTCCGTACTTCACACTCCGACGACGAACTCGACCCCATCGGAGAGGGTCGAGTTGTCGGGCGGCGCGAAGCCATTGTCGCGCCCCCAGAATTGCGCATCCACCAGCGTGCCCGGCGTGGCGAGGTACGCGGCGGGGAGACCACCGAGCGCTCCGACCGTGAACGCATTCACGTCGATCGAATACACGCCGGTGCAATCGACGAGCGGCGGAAGGCTCCCGCCGGAGCTCAAGGGCGTCGAGCGCCGGATCGGGCTGGCCAGGCACAGGGTTCCGCCTTGGAACACCAGGGCCGCGCGACCGGCGTTGGTGTAGATCAGCAAGCCGGGCTTGCCGTTGAGGACACTGCCGCAGCTCAACGTGAAGCCCGAGCCGGCGGACGCGCTCGAAGTTCCGCTCGAGCCGATCGCCGGCAGGCAGGACTGGCTGTTGAGCTTGGCCGTGCAATAGACCGTCGTGCTCGGAGGCGGCGTGAACGTGATCACGAGCTTCGGCTGGAACTGCGGGAAGCTGCTGCGCGATTCGAATTGCTTCGCCGACGTGCCGCTCGACTCAGGGCCGCGCACGATCCAACCGGAATTCGAGACCGGCGCGTTGACCCAGCCCTGGACGTCCGCGGCCAGGGCCACCGTGCTCCAGTTGTAGTAGGCGAAGGTGCTGCCGATGTTCGTCGAAGCGCTGGGCGTGGCGATGAAATCGCCGCCGGGCGTGTTCCAGAGCTGCGTGTTCCAGAACGTGTGCAGCCAGGTGGAATCGCCGAGCTGCGCCGGTGCTCCATTGCCGCTCTGGCCGACGCTCGGTCCTTCGTTCCAGCCCGTGGTCAAGCGGTGGACGTCGAAGACCTTGTTGCCGACCGAGGTCTTGGACATGAACAGCTCGAGGCGCGCGGACTGGATCGTCGATCCGGCGGGAACCGCGCTCGCGACGTCGAACCAGACCAGGGCGCGCCGCACTGGCCAGCTCGAGTTCGTGCCGGCGCGCCCGCTGTACATGTTGAAGCTGGATCCGTCGGAGCGATTCCCGAGCGTGTCGTCGTAGATCGTCGCGTCCTTGGCCGCCACGAGCGTGACCACGTCGGCGGCCAGGGGCGGGGTGAGCAGGAGCAGGGCGCAGAGTGCCGGGAGCTTGGATCGCGGGAGCATGGTGCGGATTCGCGAGGGGAGGTGCGGAGCCCGATCGGTGCTGGGCGTCGTGGAGGACTATCCCTTCATCGTACGTCCAAAATCCGGTACAGCTCGAAGGTCGCGCCGAAGGAGGGCAGGCCGCTCAGAAGCTCCCAGGTCCAGACCGTCTCGTTGGTCATGACGTTGTAGCCCAGGGTCGAGTCCTTCATCGGATCGCGCGCTCCCTCGGGAACCCGACATTCCAACTTGGCCTCGGCGGCCAGGACGGACTGGAAATCCAGGGCGAGATGGTTGGCGAAATCGTCGGGACGATCGCGGGAAGGACCGACGATCGCGACCAGAGCTGCCTGCGCTGCTATCAGCGTGGCCCGCGGATCCGCCTTCGCGGCTGCGAAATCGGCGGCGCGCAACAGAGGCGCGTGCTCGAGCTGGTAGCGCGGACAGCTCCAGCCCTCGCCGGCGTGGAGCTTCTGGTAGCGGAACCACTGGCTGCCGAAGCTCGCGGCCGCATCTCGAGCCATGACCGCTTCGGTTCGCGCGAGGGGCACGTCGACACCGGGAAAGCAAAAAACGCGCTCGGTCTCGGCGGCGACGTGTGCCGCAATCCAATCACCGAGCTGCGTCGGACCGTCCTTTTTCAGGCGCAAGCGCTCCAGGGCCAGACAGGCTCCGAGCTGGGGCAGGGCGAGCACGCATAGCGCGACAAGCGCGAGCGCTTGCGGACCGCGCAGGGCGATGCGCGCCCACAGCGCCGCCGCCAGGCAGGCGACGAAGGGGACGAGCTGGAGGCAGAAGCGCTCGCAGGTCGCGTCGAACATCCCGAACAGCAAGAGATATGGAACGGCGTAAGCGCTCACGATCGCGAGCTTGCGCCAGTTCGCGCTTCCCGGCGCGCGCGCGACCAGCGACTTTGCTCCGAGGGCCAGGGCGAGCAGGGCCGCGACGAGCGGCAGTGTCTCGAAGGACCACAGGGTGCGCGCGATCACCGCGAATCCGCCGCCGCCCAGGCGATCGATGCGGACTTCGTGCCCGACACCCAGGGCGAGATTCGGATCCGCGTGGCTGGTGGCGAACACCAGGCCCCCGATCGCGGAGGTCGAGCCCGCCGGCGCGCGCTGGTCGGGCAGGCCATGGGGATAGAGGGCCCAGACGATCGCTCCCGCGAGCGCGACCATCCACAGCGGCGCGAGCCAGCGCGAGGCTCGGCTTTTCGTCGCGCGGTCGCGCAGGAACCAGGCCGCGGCGAGCGGCAGGGCGCTGGCGGCTCCACTCTGCAGGGTGCCCGCGGAGAGACCGACCGCCAGCGCGGCGAGACTGCAGTTCAGCCAATCGGGCCGGCGCGCCATGCGCAGCGACGCGACCACGGCGAGCAGCGCGAAGGCCGCGGCCGGCGCGTGAGGCCGCGATTGCTGCGCGAAGAGCAGCGTCAACAGGCTGGTGGCGCAGAGCAGCGTCGCGAGCAGCGCCGGTCCGCGCGAGAGGAAGTTCCTCGCCAGCCAGTAGCTCGCCGGGACCAGGAGCAGCGACAGCAGGGCCACGATCAGGCGCACGCGCAGGAAGGGCGAGGAGGCCTGGGCCAGATGCTCCTCGAGCGAATCGTCCGCTCGCTCGCGCGCGGGGATCAAGGCCGCGAGCTCCGCGACGAGGTGCGGATACAGCCGCCACACGGATGCAGCGTCGCGGTTCTCGGCGTGGCGCTGGATCAGCTCCACCTGCTCTGGAATCACCGTGCCGTCGGGCTCGACGTTGCAAGGCAGGCGAGCTCCGAGCGCGCACAGCCGCAGGCCGAGCGCGATCACCACGCAGACGATGACTCCGAGCGTCGCAGCCCGGCGCGAGATTCTCCCAGAGTCCGTTCGCGCCAGGGGCCTCCTCGTCACGGACAGATGAACACGCGCAGCGCGTCGCTCAGGCCGATGTTGTTCGGCGCGGCGAAGCCTGGATCGCGCGACCAGACCTGGAAGTGCAGGGTCATTCCCGCCGTCACGCCGTTGCTCGCCAGGAACGCGTCGCTCACGGCCTGGGTGAACACGCCCGAGCAGTCGAGCCCCGTCGGCGATCCGCCGGAATCGAGGCCAGAGAGGCGATGGACCGGTGCCTGCAGGCAGAGGGTACCGCCGCCGAAGGGAACCGCGGCCGCGCCGCTGCTCCAGATCAGGATCCCGGGCTTCTTGTTGAGCACGTTCGAAGCCTGGATCACGAAGTTGTCCGGCGCGCCGACGGTCGCCGAGCCGCTCGCCGCGATCGTCGGAACGCAGCCAAGACTGTTGGACTTGGCCGTGCAGTACACCGCTCCCGCGCAGTCGCATTCATCGGGAATCGAGTTCGCGTTCGCATCCGCGCTCGTGCCTTGGGCGAGATCGCAGACGTCGTCGCTCCCGTTGCCGTTGCAGTCCGCGGGCGCTTCGTACCAGATGCGCAGGATGCGCGCCCCGGGCTGGGTCGCGTTGTTGCCGAGGTCGTAGTAGAGCTCGCTCATGTAGAGCCCGTCCGGCCCTGCCTCGAGAGCGCAGGCCGTGGCCTTGCCAGCTCCCGCGTATTCGAGGAAGGGAATCGGCCCCGCGACCAGGTTCCCATTCGCGTCGAGGATCCACTCGGTGATCCGCTTGCCCAGCGTCTGCAGCCCCGTTCCGTACGTCGGCCCGGACTCGGAGACGAAGGCGTGGCCCTGCGAGCCCGACGGGAAGCCGCTGCCCCCGAACACCGAGGGCTGGACGAAGACGAGATTCACCGGGCCGTGGGCCGGGTTCCAGTTGTACAGAGCGAAGCTCGACATGCTCTGGTCGCTGCCGTCCCAGAGATAATTGCGGCCGGGAACGATCCGCGCGAAGCGGTCGACGCTCGGCCCGTTCTCGACGACGTACTGGCTGGAGTCCGCGGCTCGCCAATCGCCCGCGAAGGGGTTGCGCACTCCGTAGGCGAAGACATAGTCGCGCGCGCTGATGCCGTTGGCTGCGTCGTAGAACGGATTGTCGGAGGCCGCCGTGCCGTTGAGATTGAGCCTGAGGATCTTGCCGCGGAAGGAATTGATGTTCTGCGCGGTCGGCGTCGAGAAGCCGTCGCCCATGTGGCAGATCAGTTTTCCGTCGGGCGCGATCGTCAAGTTCGAGATCTGGTGCGACTGGCCCTGCTCCTCGTTGACCATGTCGAGGATCGTGAACCGATTCGCGGCCGTCCTGCCGCCGTCATTGCTCGTGAAGCGATCGATCTTCGGGAAGTGCACGTTCTGATTGCCCACCTGCGCGCGCAACATCGAGGCGTAGACGTCGCCGGTCAGCGGATCGACCACGATGCCCGTGACACCCTGCTCGCCGGAACCGGGGAAGGCTCCCGTGGGATTGAAATCGAGCAGACCGCTCGCATAGGTGCTGACGGTTCGATCGCGCGAGACGACCTTGATCTGTCCGTAGAGCTCGCTGACGTAGAAGAAGGGATCGCTCGGATTCGGGCCGGCATTCGGCACGAAGGCGATATTGACGGGCAGCTGGAATCCGCCGGCGACGACCTCGACCTTGAAGTGATCCGCCCTCGGGATCCAGGGCGGAGTCAAGCCCTGCGCGAGGATGGAGAAGACCGGAGTGGTCTGCTGAGCCGACCCGAAGTAGCTCGCGCCGGACGAAGCGATCCAGTAGTAGTCCGTACCGCCCGGCGGGATCGTCAGCGCGGGCAGCATGATCTCGTGGGTGGCGCAATCCTCGTCGACGACGACGAGCCTGCTCGCGCCCTGCGAGAGCCCGAGCGAGCCCCCGCGCAGCTGGACGCGCATCGCTTCATGGGCGGAGAGGGCCGCGGGATTGTTCCACGTGTTGGTCACGCCGTCGTTCGGCTGGATCGACAGGGCGAGGGCGCCGAGGCCGGTCTCGAGCAGCAGCTCCGCGGGCGTCCCCGCCGGCTGCAGGATCACCGGATTGCCGTTGGCGAGGAAGCGCCATTGCGGCGTGGGCGAAGTGGCGACGTCCTCGATCTCGAGCGGGAAGGCCGTGGTCACGCTGCCGGTGTGGAAGGTGCGCGTCGACCAGGCGCTCCATTCCGTCAGCGGATCGCCGCTGTCGTCGGAGTGGCGCACGCGCAGCGAAAAATTGGTGAGAGCGAAGAGCTCGCTGCGGCCAGCGTGCGAATTCTCGAAGACTCCGTCGCCGAGGTGCGTGTGCAGCTTCTCGACGCCGCCCGCGCAGGAGAATGCCCAGACACGCTGCGGTTGCGAGACGGTCCAGATCTCCCAGTCCGTGCAGCGATGCAGGTCGCCCACGTCCGAGTCGACGAACTGCCCGGTCTCCATGTGCACGTCCGCCGGATTCACGATCTGACCGTTGACCGCGGGCTCGGTGATGGTCGGAGGGAAGGGCGCGAGATTGCCGGAGGGCGGCGGAGACTCGATGAAATGCCAATCGAGGATCTCATGGGCCTGGGGCACGCCGCCGCCCGTGGCCGCGGTGAATCCGACCCAGGCCCGGCCCTGGTCGAGCGACAGGAGCTGCCCCAGGTTCATGTTGACGCTGATCACGGGCTGGACCAGGTTGTCGATGAACACGGCGATCACGCCAGACTGGTAGCGGATCTTGCAGGCGTGGATCGCGCCGTCCGCGAAGGCCGGCACCGCGAGAGTCGAGCCGAGCGACGCCGTTTCGCTGACGCTGTTCGAGCTCGGGCCGCGCGAATGCAGACTGACGTGCAGGCCGGCGGGATCGTTGACGGGCACGGCCGAGCAGGTGGAGTTCGCGAAGGTGTCGAACTCGATCGCGAGACTGTTCGAGAGACCGTGGTAGCCGAGCTGACAGCCCGCGCCGATCAGTGGCGAGGCGGCGATGTTCTGCACCAGGAACACGAAACCATCCGCACCCGGGCCGTTCGAGATCTGGAACGTGAAGTCGGTCTCGAAGCTCAGGGCTACCGATTGCTTGGTCTGGTACCAGACGCCGCCGCTCTGGTTCGCGCTCGCCGGCGTCAGCCTCAGGCGAGTGCCGTTCTGCGCCGCGGCGCCGACCAGCGTGGTCCCCGTGGTGCTCGAGAAATCGAGGTAGTGGAAATCCGCGCGAGCGCCGAGAGAGAGAATCGCAAGCGGGACCGCGGGCAGGGTGCGGCGTAGACGGTCACGGAGCGCAGAGCTCGCTCGCACGATGGGGAAGCGCATGGGGATTCTCGCTCGGCTCGGGATGGGAGCCCAGAACACGGAATGGGGGCCAATCCATGGTACCCGCGGCGCGCGGATCGGCGCGCCTTCCCGCTCTTCGCGCAGCCGAAGCTCAGGCTCCGATCGTGAACTCCAGCCCGTCGCTCAGCGTGGAGTTGTTCGGCGGGGCGAACCCATTGTCGCGCCCCCAGAACTGCGAATCGACGAGTGTCCCGGGAACCAGCAAGAAGGGCTGCGGGGTCCCGCCGAGCGCGCCCGCGGCGAAGGCGTTGAAGTCGATCGCATACACCCCCGAGCAATCCAGAGGCGGAGGATTCCCGCCCGAATTGAGCGGCGTCGAGCGCCAGATCGGAACGTTCATGCAGCGCAGGCCGCCTTGGAAGGGGACGGCAGCACGGCCGTTGTTGCTGTACAGCAGGAGACCGGGCCTGTTGCTGAGCACGTTGCTCGCCGCGATCGTGAATCCAGATCCCGCGCTCGCGCTCGACAAGCCACTGGAGCCGATCGTCGGCGTGCAGCCAAGTGAATTGATCTTCGCCGTGCAATAGACGACCGGCACGGAGGCCGAGTAGGTGAACTCGATGCGCGTGATGTCGAAGAAACCGGGCTCGCACCACACGTCGTGCATGCCACCCGGGGAGACCGCGCTGCCCAGATGGAATTGCATCCCCGAGCGATCGAGGTTCACGGTATTGCGCAGGATCGTCGTGGTCTGCTGCACGTTCCCGGCGTAGGAGTTGGATCCCATCGTCGAGTTCGCGGTGCTCGCCGTGTTGCCATAGATACCCATCACGTCACCGGTATGGACCACGACGTTGACCGGCTGAAAAACGTTCTGCGGCAGGTCGAAGCCGAGCGCGAGCGTGGTGAAGGCATTCGTGCTCGAGGCGTAGGCGGGCGGCGGCACGTTCCCCGTGAAGTGGACCACCGAGAAATTCTGGAAGGCGTTCGCCGAGCCGGTCTGCCGCAGCACCTGCACGCCCGTGATCGTGAAGTCCGCCGGAGCCGTGAACCAGTAGCCGCGCGTCGGCCCGTCGAAGATCCCGGTCTGGGGGCCCATCGTCGCTGTCTGACCAAAGGCCGAGAGGCTTGCGCACACGGAAACGGCCAGGCCAAGGATCCATCGCTTCATGATTGCTCTCCTGGATTCGCGGAGCCTATGGTTCGCCGAACGCGGGGGACCTCGAGCCGGCGGGCTCCGTGCGAATCTCCATCGAGACTACAACAAGACTCGACGCGGTGGGAGGCGCTGTCACGGAAGCCGTGACGCGGCCGCGAATCTGACCCAAAGTCAGGGACTTGCAACCGCGGAGGCCCACTACTCGATCTCCAGACCGCGGCTTCCTCCGACCGGCTAGTGTCCTGTACCTGAAGTTCGTCGACAAAATCGGCCCGCCTGGGGCTCCCTGGCTGCGTTCCCGGGATCCCCTCTCGAACACCTATCGGTGTTCTCGTGCGCCTTCGGCGCACCGGGCCTTACCTTCCTCGTGTTGCAGAGAACACGCGTCGTCGCGGCGCCTTGCCAGGAAGCCGGATTCAGGCCGCTTTTGCCAACGTACTTCAGGAACAGGACACTAGGGCGGTGATGCATTGAGGAGGATGGTGATGCTGGCGTTGCCGTCGTTTCCGACTGCCAGATCTGGCCTCCCATCCGCGTTGAAGTCGCCGATTCCTATGGAGCGCGGGGCAGTCGCTGCAGGGAATGGGTAATTCGTGGCAGGAGCGAACAAGAACCCACTCGGGTGTCCACTACCGAGGCCCAGCATGACCGAGAGGCTGCCGACGCCAATCGGCGTGGCGTCCACTCCGCTATTGGCAACTGCGAGGTCGGTTTTCCCGTCCGCATTCAGATCGCCGACCGCCACGAAGAATGGTGTGAAACCCGCAGCCGGCGCTTCAGTCGAGAGCTGGAATGCGCCGGTACCATCGCCGAGCACGAGGCTGACAGATCCCAACGAAGCCTCGCTGCCCAACACCAGATCGTTGTCGCCATCATCGTCGAAATCGCCGATGGCAACGCACTGAGGCTTGACTGCGGCAGAGACGGTGACTGCCGGGTTGAAGAAGGTGCCCGTTCCCGACCCCAGCAGGATTGAAACGGAGTCTTCGTCGTGGTTGGCGACCGCAAGGTCCAGGTTGGCATCATCGTCGAGGTAGCCGATGGCAACTGCTCGCGGCCTTAACCCCACGGGGTGGAAGGGCGGGACGGCGGTTGCGAGCGTGAAGGATCCCGCGCCATCGCCAACCAGCAGGTCGACTCGGTTGGTGGCGTGATTCACGACGACCAGATCCGCATCTCCGTCGCTATCGAAATCGCCGGCAACGATCCCGCGCAGGTTCCCGCCGATCGACACGGAGGACGCCACGGAAAACGAGCCAGCTCCGTTTCCAAGCAGGATCGAAACCTTTCCGGCGTTTCGGTGGCATACGGCCAGGTCCTTGTCGCCATCGGAGTCGAAGTCATCGGCGACGAGGAAGAATGTTTCTGTGCCTGGGACCGTGGTGGCTGCGACGGGCTGAGAAAAATTCCCAAGGCCCAGTCCTCGCAAGGTCGAGACTTTGCCATCGTTGGAGGAAAGAGGAATGAGGTTGGCAACTGCGAGATCCAGCTTGCCATCACAATCCCAGTCGCCGACCGTCACAGAGCGCGGCCCTGATCCTGCGACGAATTGCTTGGCCAAGCTCGAAGGGAAGTCTCCCGACGTCTGAATGATCGTCGAATTCCGCAGGACGGAAACATTGTTCAGTCCGGTCCCTCGAGTGACAACTACGTCCGAACGACCATCGCGGTCGTAGTCTCCCAGGGAAACGAACGTGGAGTTGATTCCTACCGGAAAGTCGGCGGACGGTATCACGAACGTCCCATCTCCGTGGCCGATGAAAATGGACAGACCGGAGCCGCTTTCGTTCGCAACGACAAGATCCGACTTACCGTCGTGATTGAGGTCACCGATCGCGATGCAAGCGGGGCTCGGTGTCGTGTCGACCCGCACTGCGGTTTGGAATGTGCCATTCCCGTTGCCTCGCAAGATCGAGACCGAGCTTGCGTCGTGGTTGGCGACAACGAGGTCTTGCTTTCCATCGGAATTGAACTCGCCGACGGCAATCGATCGCGGCCCGGTCTCGACGTCGAAAACCGTAGCCGAGGAAAAACCTCCAAGGCCGTTTCCGAGCAGGATCGAAACGTCGCCGGTGTTTTGATTGGCCACGGCCAGATCCGGTTTTCCATTGCAGTCGAAGTCACCGAGCGCCAGCGATTTCGGGTTCAGCCCGGGCGAGACTGCAAAAAGGGTCGAGGCCAAAAAAGTTCCGGCACTGCTCGTGCTTCCGAGGAGCACCGCAACCATGTTGTCATTGCTCAAGGCCACGAGCAGGTCGGGTACGCCATCCACGTTGACATCCCCGATCACGATCGAAATCGCTCCCGTGCCACCCAAGGCTGGAGTTGAGGTCGTCGTGAAGGAGCCATTTCCTTGCCCGATCAGGATTGAAAGCTTGTCGTTATGGGCAACCGCGAGATCCAGCCTCCCATCGTGATCGAGGTCTCCAGCCGCCAGTGCGGAGGGCCCGCCCAGGGTCGTCGTCGGAATGGAGGGCTGCTGGAATGTTCCGTTCGCGTTTCCGAGGAACACGGAGATTTTGGTTCCGGAAGTGCTCCCTACAGCGAGATCGAGAATGCCGTCCCGATTGAAATCGGCGTTCGCGCTCGAGCTCGGGTTCCCGTTCGCAGTGTAGTCATCCGGCAGGGCGAATCCGGGAGGGGCCAGCTCGAAGGACGCGGTGACCTGGCGGGCGGCCGACATGACGAGATCCTGGGGATTCGCCGTGCCTGTCAAGTCGCCCGTCCAGACGGTGAACTTGAAACCGGGCAGAGGTGAGGCAAGCAGCGTGATTACGCCTGAGCTGGTGATGTCCGCCAGGCACGTGCCTCCGCAGTCGATTTCTCCTCCGGTCGAAGTCACGGTTCCCTCACCGGCGCCGGCCTTGTTGATGGTTAACTGAAAGGTCGTCGGACCACTCGAGCTGCCTCCGCCGGAACTCATGAAAGATGCAATGACGCCTGGACCGCACGCGAACAGGCCCGCCGCGGCTACTGCGATGAGCAGTAGAGCCATCCTGGACTTCATGTGAGCTGTCCTTCTATTTCCTGGTTGCCGTCTGAGGGGAAGTGGCAAGCTGAAGCAAGTGTGCTTTGGTGACGGTGTAGGCGACTTGCCCTCCCGCCGGCTCGTCGAAAATCAATCGCATGGCGCCGGCGTCGTTGGGCGGCGGCGAGAACTGGAACTCGTATTCACGAGTTCGAGAGTCTGAACCTGCCTTCTGCTCGGACAGGCGGCCTTCGGGCGATTCGATCACAGCGCCCTTCGAATCGAGGACCAGCATGAGCGCGCTCGGTGCCTGGGTCGTCGGGGTGTGGAGCACGACCGTCATCCGGTACCGCTTGTCCAGGCGAGCAACTCGAAGGCTCGAAGTGATCAAGTACGGCAGGCCATTCTTCTCTTGTTGGGTGGTGAGTTGTCCGTTGACGAACTTCGCGATGGCCTCCGCGAGGGCCACCGACATCCGATGCTGCACCTCCTGCGCCACCTCGGTCGGATCCGCCTGCTGCACTCCGAGCATCCTGCAGACGGTTGGATGCATTGCCGGAAACAGCAACAGGCTCATGAAAAAGCGCGGAGAAAAGACCTGATCGCGTTCGCCGAAGGTCATGTTGGTCTCTGGAATCGAAACCTTTTCATTCGTGATGAAGGCAGGTGATTCCCGATACCCGACAACTTGGAAGTCGAGCTTGCCCTGCGCCTCCACTTCCATGTCGGCAAAGAAGAAATAGCCGACGTACGTCGTCAGCCATGCAAGATTGGCGAGGAACGCATTGCTGCTGTTGGATAGATCGCCGATCTTCGGGACCTGCACCATCGGCTGTACGATGATGTCGCAGTCGTCCTTGTGGGCAGCCTTCGGATCGTCGGGATTGAGCCGTACGACCCGAGAGCCGATGTTGCATCGTTCGAGCTCCTCGGCGATCTGGGCTTGCCACTGATTCGCCGCGCCCCGAGAAAGTCCGGAGGTTGGTGTCAACCGAGGGGGCATCAGGCCGATGCAGAGTGGAGCAGGCTCGTATTTCTTCGCCGTGGTGGATTGGCAACCGCCAGGGATCGCCACCAGGCCGAGCAACACCCACGCCCATCGACGAAGGTACTGCAGGTGGTGAATTCGAGACAGGCGCGTGCTCATGAGTGGTGGAGGGCAGGGAGCCATCAGGGCAATGGAATCAGTCGCACGAGGCAACGCACTGAAGCGTCGATGGGCTCTGGCGCCGGCGCCTTGTCCTCGCACAAGGTGAATCGGCCGTTGTACATGCCGCGTCTCAGTTCACCCTTGACGATCACGCCTTCCAAACGCGGTCCCATCAAGTGTGAGGAGAAGTCACTGGGATCCGAAGCCCACTCGCGGGCACCGGCATAGCAATCCCTCAAGCCATAGCTCGAGACGTCGGGCGAGTTCTCGTCTTGTCGAAGCGTCAAGGGCTGTCCGTCCGGTACGGGGACCGTCCACGTCTGACTCAGTTCGGCTCCCCAAGGATATTTGCGCCATCCGGTACCGTCCCACAGAGCCGCGACTCGCCATTCATCCGGAGTCGGGATCTGCTTGCCGAGCCGATAAGAAACCTGCGCGGCTTTCCGACAGCTGAATCCCATCGCCACGTATTCCTTGTCATCCAGGTCTGGAGCACTCCCCGCATCGGCGATGGCAAGCAGGCCCCTGCTCAACTCGTGGACATCGATGAGGAAGGGTCTACCCTTGCAAGCAGGAGGCATGGCGGCGACCAGATCGCAGACCAAGGCCATCCGCGAAATGACACTCGCGCGATCGGGTGCGTCGGACCGAACATCGACCGCGACGGGAGCATGGTCCACGACGACTCTGCATGGACTGAAGGTGATCGTGGAATCGCCGATCGACTCTGCTCGCCACCTGGTTTCATTCCCGCTGGCATCGACCAGGGTCAACACGGCCGGATCGTCTGGAGCAGGCGCGGGGAGTTGCTTGATGGTTACGTCGAATTCAGCGAATTTCGAGTAATTGCCGTGGGCATCCCGAGCTCTGCACTTCACCGTCTTCGTGCCGATCGGGAATCGTCCCGCGGGAGGGTCGAATTCCAGGCTCGGGGTTAGTTCGTCGTTGTCCTCGGCGGTGACGTGCTGAAAGCTGACTTCCGCATCTTGCTTGCCGAGGTCGCACTTCTGGACGATGTTCCGCACTCCGCTGAGCACGGGCGGCTGATCATCGAACACGGTGACGGTGAATTGTGCGGTCGCCTTGATCTGACTTGCATCGGTCGCCGTCACGCTGACCGGTTGTTCCGCACCGATCCGGAACCGTCCAGGCTTGGGAACGACGTCGATCCACGGCAACTCGCCGTCGTTGTCGATTGCCGTGATGGAGTAGGTCACTTCCGCATAAGGCTTCCCCGGGTCGCAAGGCACGCTGAGATCCTTGGCACCAAGGATCTCGGGGGGCTGGTCGTCCGTCACCGTGACAAAAAACGTCTCCCGCACGGGGTTGCCGGAGAGATCCTTGGCGCTGCACACGACAGGATGCCGCTCTCCGATCTTGAAGTAAGTACTGGGCGGGTCGAACTCCACGATCGGGATGATGCCGTCGTTGTCCGTGGCGTGGATCTCATCGAACCGAAGTTCCGCACCGTCCTTCTTGGGCTGACAGGTCGTGATGATGTCGTGGACCCCTCGGAGCTTGGGATTCTCTTGGTCCTTGACCGTGACGTGAAATGTCTTTCTCGCAAGATTGCCGCTGGAGTCGGTGGCGACGCAAACGACGGGTTGCAGGTTGCCGATAGGGAACAGCGGGCCCGGTGGGTCGAAACTGAGCACCGGCTCCTTGCCATCATCATCCGTGGCCGTGATCACGAATTGGACGCTTGCCACGGCCAGGCCAGGCTGACAGACAGCGTGGATGTCGCGGTCGTTGGAGAACACAGGCGGAACGCCGTCCACGGCAAGGGGCACGATGGACGAGCGTTCCGACGACTCGGCCGAGTTCGCCGACGTCTTCCAGGGGCGGAACCACGCGACCGTGATCGTGGCAATCAGGATCACCGTGATCATCCTGAGCAGGACGCGCCGTTTGGGTGGGCGCGGGCCAACCCCGGGAATCAACATCGCTTCCAGTCGCTGCACCGTGATCGCTGCCGTGGGGCGATCCTTCGGATCCGTCGCAATGAGTTGGTGGATCAGCCGCTCCAGCCCCTGTGAAGCCCGGAAGTCTCCTAGCCGTGGAGCCGAGTCGCGCAGTTTCGAGGCGGCAACTTCCATCGGGGTCGAGCCGAAGAAGGGTGCCTTTCCCGACAGCATTTCATACAGCACCAGACCAAGTGCATATTGGTCCACGGCTGCAGTGGCCAACCGTCCCCGCATGCGTTCAGGCGCCATGTAGGTCGGTGTTCCGATCAGGCTTGCCGTGAGGTTTGCTCCGAAGTCTTGCGGGCCCTGCAGCGAGCCCGCGATCCCGAAGTCGAGCAGCGCAATCCGCTCCTCCCCGCTCTCCCCGACCGTCACCTGAACATTGGGAGGCTTGAGGTCGCGGTGGACCAGGCCCTTCGAATGGGCATGCTCCAGAGCCTTGCCGATCTGGATTGCGAGTCGTATCGCGCGACCTTCCTCGAGCGGCGCCTCCTCATCGATCAGATCCCGCAGGCTGCGACCCGGGACGAATCGCATCGTGAAGTAGAGCTCACCGAGATCCGTCTTGCCGTCGTTGTAGATCTGGGGAACGCTTTCGTGCGTGATGTTCCGAAGGATCCGGATCTCGCGACGGAATCGTTGCTCGATCTCGGGAGTTCCGCAAAAGCGGCGGTGGATCACCTTTAATGCGAGTTCCTGGCCATCCTGGAATTCGTCGCGCACCAGATACACTCGCCCGAAACCGCCTTTTCCAAGCAGGCGGACCGGGGTGTAACGCTTGTCGATGGACTTGATGTGCTCGCCGGTCAGGAACTCATCTTCCTGCTGCGAGTCATTTACTGCGGAATTCGCGATCGTGTCCCTGAAGGACGGCGGCAACTCCTGATCTGGTTCCGATGAATGCCTCGACGAGGTTCCATCACGGAACCACGAGGTCATCGATGTCCAGAGATACGAAGTCAGATCTTTGTCGAGCTTGCCCATTCGGGTTGTGTCGCGGGAAGCGACTCTCGGATTGTATCTCCCATCGGAAGGCTGGATAGGTGGGTGCCGAACCGATTTCCGGCGTGCATCGGCCCCCATTGCGGCCCTGCACGACCACCACAAATCGCCGCATGGCGGAGGCGAGTTGGCCGCAGGTCGCGCCGGCCATTCACTCCATATTGGGTGGATTGGGATCTCGTCCTACACCTGCATGGGAACCGCAACCGTTCGGGATTTCCCTGCGCTTGGTACCGGCTGCTCCCACTGTGTGCCGGCGGCAAGCGAATGCAAGAACGGGAAAGAGAACCGAGAGACGTCGCCGTGGAACCTGTCTTGGCCGTCAAGCCTCGCTGGCAACGTGCTACAGGCGCGTCGGATCCAGCCGCTTGCTCGGTGCAGGCCGAAGTCGATCGAGCTGCCGCCACAGCACGATCAAGAGCAGTCCCGCGGCCAGGATTCCGCCGCTCATGGCGATCGGGTTCATCGACAGCGCCATGTGCACCGCGACGAGCAGCACCAGCACGAGCCCGCTGACCAGGATCAGGCCGAAGTTGGCGGCCCCGGACTGACCGAGACGGATCGGCTGGGTGAAAGGCAAGGCGAGGTCGTAGCGGCGTGTGAAGAACAAGATGCACACGCCGCTGAGCTCGAGGGCCAGCACGATGCCGGGAAGGACAGTCACGCCGCCGACCACCAGATGCAGCGCGATCACCCCGATGGCCGGGAGGGCGATCCATTGCAGGAGCAGGGCCTTCACGCCGCCGCGCAGGAAGGCGGCTTCGCTCTCGAGCGGCGTGCTCGAGAACAGCTGGCGCGCGTCCGGAGTGGCCGTCGCCTGCCCCAGCATCAAAAGATTGGGCAGGACCATGAACAGGAAGCCCGCCGAGATCGGCATGGCCATTCCCTTGTCTTCCCGCATGCCGAAGCCCATTCCGAGCGCCATGAACTGGAACATCACGAGCTGAGGCAGGACTCCGCGCAGGAAATGCGGCTCGCGGCGCGAGAGGGCCAGGGCGAAGCCGAATCCAGCGCGCTCTTCGCCGCGGGTGAATTGCTCGCCCAGACGCGCAATCCAACCACGCTGCCATCCGGAGCGCACGATCGGCGCGCCCAAGGTGCCTTGCAGTCCGGCGACGAAGTAATGGGACGCGAGCCACAAAGTAGCCGCGAGGGCAGCGATCGGAAGCAGCACCGCCGCGATCCCGATCGCGATTCCAAAGCGCGTGCCCGAGCCCGAGGCGATGGCGAAGATCTCCGCGTACTGGACCGGCGGCCACAGGTAGCGCAGCTCCGCGTACTTCTCGAGCAGCGGCGCCCAGGTCACGCGCGGCAGGAAGTTGCGCAGCTGCATCCCTCCGAAGATCAGCGCGCCGCCGAGGATCTGCACCCACAGGGTCACGCGCTGGAAGTACGCGGGTCCCACGATGCGCAGGCACAGGGCGAAGAGCAGAGTCACCGCCCCCAGGGTCGTCACGCCGCACAGTAGCGAGAGCAGCGGATAGATGAACAGCACGGGCAGCAGCGGCTTCGCGAACACGGCGATCATCAGGTTGCCGGCCGTGAAGCTCGCCACGAAGATCAGCAGATAGGCGAAGACCTCGCTGAGGCGCACCGCGAACACCGTGCGATCGCTGACCGGATGGGGGGCGACCACACCGATGTCCGTCGGATCGACGAGGACGCCGGCGAGGTGCTGGAACAGCAGCAAGGCCAGCATCAGCGCGAGCACGGACTGGGACACCACGACCCACACGCTGGCGTCCTTGGACATCACCGCGATCATCCCGGTGCCCATGCCGGTGAGCCAGGTCATCAAGACGGCGAGCACGATCCCGACCATGCCCCAGGTGTTGTTGCCGACGCTCGTGCGCATGCCGAGCAGCACCCGCACGCGCAGCAGCTCGCGCAGAGCGGGGTAGTCGACGCCGAGCGCGACGTAGAAGAAACGCAGGCGGTCGGTGGTCCACAGCATCGCCGCGAGCAGCAGCGAGCCCTCCTCGGCCGTGGCCCACGGGCCGATCCCGTGTTTACGCGCCATCGCCGCTCCGCAGGGTCGCGATCAAGCGTTGCGCCGCTTCCGCCTGTCCGCCGACGCTGGTTAGGCGCGAGAAAATCTGCTCCAGCGATCCGCCGCCGCGCGCGGCTTGCAGCTCCTCGAAGCTGCCTTGCGCGACCAGCTTGCCGCCGTCGAGGATCGCGATGCGATCGCAGACGCGCTCGACCACGTCCATGACGTGCGAGCAGTAGAACACCGTCTTCCCGGCGGCGGCCAGGGCGCGGATCAGCTCTTTCACGAGGATCGTCGCGTTGACGTCGAGGCCCGACAGCGGCTCGTCGAGCACCACCAGCTCGGGGTCGTGCAACAGCGCCGAAGTCAGCAGCACTTTCTGGCGCATGCCCTTCGAAAGCGTCTGGATGCGCGCACCCAGGCGCTCCTCGAGCTCGAAGACGCGCAGGAACTCGCTCGCGCGCCGCTGCACCAAGGCGTCCGCCATCCCGTGCAGGCGTCCGACGAGCAGCAGGAATTCCGCCACGGTCAAGAGCTCGTAGAGCACCGCGTTCTCAGGCACGTAGCCGATCTTGCGCTTGACCGCCAGCGGATCGGCGCGCGGATCGAGACCGAGCACGCGCACCTCGCCTTCGAAGTCGGGCATCAGGCCGCACAGGATCTTGACCGTGGTCGACTTGCCCGCACCGTTGGGCCCGATGTACCCCAGGATCGAGCCGCGCGCGAGCACGAGATCGATGCCGTCGAGCACGGATCGCTCGCCGTAACTCTTGCGCAGCCCGCGCAACTCGATGGCGTTCTCCGCTGTCGTCGATCCGTCCTGCATCCCGCCAGCCTAGCGCCTGCGGCCCGCGAGTCGGTCCTTACTGCCTCGGATCCACGGCCCGCCCTCGTGGGCCACCAGTCGTACACGCGCCACGAAGACTTCTCGACCTCGCCGTCGTCCATTCGGCCTTGCCTGTCCTCATCTTGCACCAGCGGCTGGGCGCGCCCGTTTGCCGGCAGCTCGCCTCCTCGGTGGCTTCGCGAAAGCTTGACAAAGGAAAGACAATGCAGGTTTCTGGTGCGGTATTCGTGTTTCTGATTCGGTGCTATCGTTTAGCAGCGGTGCACGGCACCGCTTTCGCCCTTCGTCCACCTCATCAGGAGTCGCAGAATGCGTCCCAACTCTTTGTTGTTCCTAACCTCCATCGCCGTCTTCTCGGCGCTCAGCGGCATTGCCTCCGCGCAATGCGTGCAGGGCGGCCCGGGCGGATCATTTCCCGGCGCCGGCGCAGTCACCGGCGTGTGGGACAGCTCCCTGCCGACACTTCCGCTGACCTCCAGTCTCCCAGTCGTGGTCCCCGCCGGCGCGACCGTGTTGAACTCCGTGAAGCTGAACGGATTCGCTCACACCTGGGGCGGCGACTGTCACGTCGTGCTGCAGAATCCCGCGGGCACGTTCTTCAACATCCTGGTGCGCTCGGATGCGACCAGCTCGACGGGCGGCGGATGCTCCGCATCCTTTGCGGGCAACTATGTGATCGTCGATCCGCTGACCGGCGGCGCCTGTGCCGGCAATCCGCAGATGGGTTGCCCGGGCTCCGTGACTCCGGGAACCTACATCCAGGAATTCAGCACGTGGACCTCGGGCAACGCGGGTCTCTTGAACACGCCGATCGAGTCGATTCCGATCTCGAGCGGGACCTGGAACCTGCTCATCTACGACTGGTACCCGCCGTCGGACAACGGCACGTTGACCGATTGGGAGCTGTGCTTCGGCGCGCCCACGCCGCCGCCGACGGGCGGGGGCGGACCCTCGCTCGCGTGCGTGACGGGTGGAGCTGGCGGAACCTGGCCCGCGGCCGGAGCGGTCGAGGGCACGTACCCGACGACCATGCCGACCGGACAATTGATCGCACCGCTCGCCGTCAGCCTTCCCGCCGGCTCGACGAAGATCATGAGCGTCGAGCTCAACTCGTTGAACCACACCTGGGCTGCGGACACGCAGATCGTGTTGCAATCCCCGAGCGGTCAGCTCTACAACATATTCGTCGATCAGGATGGAACCTTCGGCGGCGGTTGCGGTGACGACTTCCAGGGCAATTACCGCTTCACGGACGCCGTGAACGGCGTGGACCTCTGCGGCAATCCCGCGCCTGCCTTCGCCTGCGGAAGCGGGCTCGTGCCTCCGGGTTCCTACCTGCAGAACTACGGGATCTGGGTCAGCGGCACGAACGGCATCAACAACACCAATCTCGAGACGATTCCGATCGCCGCGGGGACCTGGAACTTGATTTTCTACGACTGGTTCACGCTCGGCGACAACGGATCGCTGGTGAGCTGGGACCTGTGCTTCGACGGCACTCCGGCGAGCTCGGTGTACTGCACGGCCAAGACGAATTCGCTCGGCTGTGTCCCTTCGATCGGCGCGAGCGGGACTTCGAGCGCGTCCGCGGGCTCGGGTTTCACGCTCTCCACGGTCAACGTGATCAACAACAAGCCCGGCCTGTTCCTCTACACGAACAACGGCCGTGCCGCAGTCCCGTTCCAGGGCGGCCTGCTCTGCGTCAGCGGTCCCGTGCGTCGCACGATCGGCGTCAATTCCGGCGGCAATCCTCCGCCGAACGACTGCTCGGGTGTCTACTCGATCGACTTCAATGCCTTCGCCGTCGGAGCGCTCGGCGGTCTGCCTCAGGCCTACCTGACCGTGCCGGGCACGCTGATCGACTCGCAATGCTGGGGCCGTGACAACGGCATCGCCGCGCCGAACAATTCGACCCTTTCGAACGCCATCGAGTTCACGGTCGGACCGTGAGCGAGAAGGCATGACGATTTCGCGCTGACGAGCGCGAGATCGGGATTGTTATTCGGGGCCGGCTACCCGCGCGGTGGCCGGCCTCGATCTTTATTTCGAGGTTCCACAGCGAGCGATCCCGCGGGATTTCCATCCCCTGGCATCATGCTTGCTCGCGATCGCGGTCTCGCATTCTTTCGATCGACGATCCAGTTCAGAATCCGTTGCCGGTGACGGCACAGACCAGGAGGCCCCCATGCCGCAAGTCAAGAGCATCACCCCGTGCCTGTGGTTCGAAGACCAGGCCGAGCAGGCTGCGCAGTATTACACTGGCATCTTCAAAGACTCGAAGATCGGCCTGATCACGAAGTACGGCGAGGCCGGTCAAGAGATTCACAAGCGGCCACCTGGCTCGGTCATGACCGTGGCCTTCGAGCTCGCGGGCCATGAGTTCACGGCCCTGAATGCTGGACCTGCTTTCAAGTTCAACGAGGCGATCTCGTTCCAGGTCAACTGCGAGACCCAGGAGGACATCGATTATTACTGGGAGAAGCTCGGCGCCGGCGGCGATCCGAAAGCGCGCCAGTGCGGCTGGCTCAAGGACAAGTACGGAGTCTCCTGGCAGATCGTCCCGACGATCATTCCCGAGATCTTCAAGAACCCCGATTCCGAGGGCTACTCGCGCGCGATGATGGCGATGATGAAAATGAAGAAGCTCGACATCGCCGAGCTGAAGAAGGCCGCCGCGGGCTAGCGCGCGGGCCTGAATCCCGACGGCTGGACCTGTCACTCGCCCCGCTGGGGCCTTGGCGAAGCAGGCCGGCCGTCGATCGTTTGAGGTCGCCGGCCGGATCGCTATCGTGCTCGGGTGTTCTGCCCTCAACCCGAATCCAGGATAGCTATGACCCGTACGTCACTCGTCTCGGCACTCGTCCTCACCGCCATCGTCTCCACCGGCTGCGTCGGAGCACGCTCGGCCAACGGCATCTACACGGTGCACGCGGAGAGCGTCCGCCTTTTCGGCTTCGCCATCCCCGGCGACGACCAGGAAGCCGCGGCGAAATACCACGCCGAGAAGTTCCCCGGCTCGACCGTCACCGGGAACAGCTCGACGCCGGCCGACTGGAGATCCTTCTGGGGCGTGCTGGGCAACATCATCGGATTCCACCAGACCGAGATCTCGGGCACGACGAAGTAGCGATCGCGGGCGGAGCAGCCGCGCAAGTCGGCTCGCCCGGATCGATCGGCACCCGTCTCGCCTGGCCAGGGCGAGGCGGGTGCGTCGTAACTGCCCGGCTGGATCCGGTTCTGGACCGCCGGCGGCATTGCCGTTCCCACCATCCCTTTCTCGGAGGCTTCATGTTCGCCGTCCGCCGTATCTCGTGGATCCTCGCCTTTGCGATCTTCGCGCTGTGCGCATGCCAGGACCCGGTCGTCCTCGAGCTGCGCTGGAAGCTTCAGCCAGGCGAGGTGTTGCGTTACCGCATGAGCGTCGAGCAGTCGGTCGACGCCATGGCGGGGATGGGGGACAAGCCGATGCACATGACGATGGAAGCCGTGATGCGCCAGGAAATCCGGGATGTCGCGGCCGATGGGACGGCTTCGGTCGAGGTCTCCTACGAGGCCATGCGTTTCAGCTCCGACACGTCCGCGGGGCTCAACTTCGATTCGACGCTCGAGGGCGCGGATGCCGATCGGAACGATCCCGAGTTCCGCGCGATGATCGGCCCGCTGCTCGATTTGCGATTGCGCATGAAGCTCGATCCGAGCGGAAAGGTGAGCGAGCTGCAAGGCGTGAAGGAGATGCTCGCGGCGATGCAGGCCAGGCTGGGCAAGGACGGCGAGGAGCGCAGCGTTCTCGCCATGTTCGGGGAAGAGTCGCAGATGAAGTGGCTTCAGTTCGAGGTCTTCCCCGCGAAGCCGGTGGTGAGCGGCGAAACCTGGAAGCGTTCTTCCGAAGTTCGTCTGCCGTCGATGGGGACGATGACGATCAAGAACGAGAACGTGCTGCGAGGCGTGGAGGACCACGCGGGCCGGCCCTGCGCGGTGATCTCGTCGACGACGAGGATGAGCCTGGCGCCGGAAGATTCCTCCGCGACCCGGATGGAGATCAAGATGGACGGCAGCAAGGGCGAGGGCACGAAGTGGTTCGATCACGAGCGCGGCCGGATGCTCGAGGCGCAGCAGACGCTCGACACGAAGATGTCGATGGGTTCCGACAAGGATCCGAAAGACGAGGTGCGGACGAGCATGAGCATCACCATGCGGACCTTGCTGCTCGGGAAGGACGATCCGGCTTTCGGAGTCAGGTGACCCTCCGGAGTCGTGCCTGCATCCTCCGCGCCGCCGACGCGGCGCGGAGGATGCACGCACGACTCCGGACGGTCACCTGACTCCGACCGCGGCGCGATGTGCGATCCAGGCTGATTCCCGCTATTCTCGCCGCACCGCCACCACCTCCAGGAGATTCCGATGCTCACCCTGCGATCGATTTCGTTGCTCACCGCTCTCGCCGCCTTCGCGCCCCTCGCCGGTCAGGACGGAGTCAAGCTGCGCTGGAAATTCGAGAGCGGCGATGTCCTGCGCTACCGCATGACGACCGAGCAGCTGACCGATCTCTCGAGCATGGGGGGGCAAACGATGGAGACGAGCACGGCCTTCGTGATGCGCGAGCTCGTGCAAGAGGTGGCCGCCGATGGCACGGCCTCGGTCGAGATCGGTTACGAGGCCATGCGCGTGACCATGGACATGGGCACCCTGACACAATTCGATTCGACCCTCAGCGGCGAGGAGGCCAAGAAGAATGATGCCTCGCTCGGCAAGCTGGTCGCGCCGATCCTCGCCGGGAAGCTCCACATGAAAGTCGATCCCAGCGGTCGCATCAGCGGGCTCACCGGCGTGAAGGAGATGCTCGCCAACGCGGCGAGCAGCGGCGACGCCGCGGGCAAGATGCTCGAGCGCACTTTCAGCGAGGACGCCCAGCGCAAGTGGCTCGAGGTCAACGTGTTTCCCGACAAGGCACTGAATCCGGGGGACACCTGGAACCACGATTTCGACGTGGCTGCTCCGCCGTCGGGGAAGATGAAATTCGCCGTCGCCAACAAGCTCGAGAGTCTGGAGGACCGCGCCGGCGCGAGCTGCGCGAGGATCTCTGCCGTGACGAAGCTGACCCTGGAGTTCGACGAGACCGCTGCCTATCAGATGCACATCGTGGAGGACGAGACCAAGAGCGAAGGAACGATGTGGTTCGACCCCAAGCGCGGCCGCATGGTCGAGTCCGCGCAGAGCTTGAGGATGAAAATGGGCATCGGCCCGGCGACGGAAGGCACGGCCGAAGGCGAGGCGCAGATGCAAGTCAGCGTCAGCACCACCACCAAGCTCCTGCTGCTTTCCACGGACGCGCCCGCCTTCGAGCCCAAGAAAAAATAGGGAGTCAGGTCCCCGTCCGGAGTCGTGCATGCATCCTCCGCGAAGCGCACGCGGCGCGCAGGATGCATGCACGACTCCGGACGGGCACCTAGTTGGAAAATGGAGCTCGGGGAGCTGTCTGGATTGCTCAGATCGCCAGTTTCAGCTACCGGGGACGCGCGGCGAGCCGCGGTGGGGAACTGACTCCGTACGCTAGCCCTTGACGCAGAGCACCTGCTTCAAGGTGTGCACGACCTCGACCAGCTCGCTCTGCGCGGCCATCACCGCCTCGACGTCCTTGTACGCGCCGGGAGTCTCGTCCAGCATCTCCGCGTCCTTGCGGCATTCGACTCCCGCGGTCGCCGCGGCGTGATCCGCGAGCGTGAACTTGCGCTTCGCCGCGCCGCGTGACATGCGCCGGCCGGCGCCGTGCGAGCAGGAGTTGAACGACTCCGCGCAGCCCTTGCCGCGCACGATGTAGGAGCGCGTGCCCATCGAGCCCGGGATGATCCCGAGCGTTCCCAGGCTCGCGCAGATGGCCCCCTTGCGCGTGATGATGAACTCGCCTTCCTGCGCGACGTAGTTGTGGTGGCAATTGATCGCCTCTTCGGTCGCGGTGAAAGGCGGAAAGCCCGGGAGCCGCGACAGGCCCTTCAGGATGGAGCCGAGCATCGTGCGCCGATTCTCCAGCGCGTAGGACTGGGCCCAGCTGACCGCTTTCACGTAATCCGTGAAGGCCGGCTCGCCTTCCGCGAGCCAGGCCAGGTCCTTGTCCGGCAGCACCAGCTCGAGCTCGAGGGCGCGCTCCTTGGCCCGAGTGATGAAGTAGTCCGCGATCACCTTGCCGATGTTGCGCGAGCCGCTGTGAAGCATGACCCAGACGCGCTGCTCCTCGTCGAGGCACAGCTCGACGAAGTGATTGCCGCCTCCGAGCGTGCCGAGCTGCCGCCAGAGCTTGCCGACGTCGCGCTGCACGATGCCGGGATGGGCCTCCCGCATCCAGTCGAGGCCTTCCTGGCGCAAGCGCTCGACGACCGAGGGCGCCACGGCCAGCCGGTCGTCCGAATGCTCGCTGAAGCCGACCGGCACGGCGCGCTCGATCTCGTGGCGCACGGGCTTCAGGTCGTCGGGAAGATCACTGGCGACGAGCGACAGGCGCACCGCCGCCATGCCGCAGCCGATGTCCACACCGACCGCCGCGGGGATGATCGCGCGGGTCGTCGCGATCACCGTGCCCACGGTCGCGCCCATGCCCCAGTGCACGTCGGGCATGACCGCGACGCCGTGCACGATCGGCAGCGAAGCGACATTCGCGATCTGCGCGCGAGCGGATTCCTCGACCTCGACGCCCTCGGTCCACATGCGCACGGTTCCCATCGAGGCATTCTGTGCTCCACTTCGCGCAAATTCACGCGCACGCTTCCCTGGAGCTCGCGGCAGTGCTGCGATCACGGCGGCGAAGACGTCTCGCGCGGCTGGCTGGCAAGGCGTCGCGACGACGCCTGGCCAGCGCCCGACTCAGCGCGAGCGCGTGCCGCCGCAGGCGCGCTGCAGCAGGTCGGTGAGCACGTTCGGATCGACCGGCTTGACCAGGTGCTGGTCGAAGCCAGCTTCGTGGGAGCGCTGTTGATCCTCTTCCTGGCCCCAGCCGCTGAGCGCGAGCAGCACGATCTCCCGGCCCCAGGGCTGGGCGCGCATGCGGCGCGCGGCTTCGTAGCCTGAGATTCCCGGCAGCCCGATGTCGAGCAGCACGGCATCCGGCTGGAAGTCCTCGGCCTTCGACAGCGCTTCTTCCCCGTCGTAGGCCGTCGCCGTCACGTGACCGTTGAGCGTCAAGGCGATCACCAGGCTGTCCGCGCTGTCGCGGTTGTCGTCGACGACGAGCACGCGCAAGCCGGAGCCCTCTTCCTGCGATACGACAGCCGCGGGCTTTGCCGGTGTCACCGGCGCCAGCCCCTGGATCGCGGGCAGGCGCACGACCAGGGTCGTGCCGAGGTTCTCGCCCTCGCTGCGCGCCGTCACGCTGCCGCCGTGCATCTCGACCAGCCGCTTGACCAGCGCGAGCCCGATTCCCAAGCCGCCTTGCGAGCGCTCGAGCCTGCGGTTGATCTGCGTGAACATGTCGAACACGCGCGGCAGCATGGCCTTGGGAATGCCGATGCCGCTGTCGGTGACCGTGATCTCCACGCTGTCGCCGTTGAAGGCGGCGCAGAGCAGGATGCGCCCGCCGTCGGGCGTGTACTTGGCCGCGTTGTTGAGCAGGTTCGAGACCACCTGGGTCAAGCGCGTCATGTCCGCATCGACCAGCACGGTTCGCCCGGGCAGCTCGACCACCAGCTCGTGGTTCCTGCTTTCGATCAGCGGCTGGCTGGTGTCGACCGCGTTCTGCAGCACGGCGGCGATCTCGATCCATTCCCTGCGCAGCTCGAGCTTGCCCTGGCTGATGCGGCTGACGTCGAGCAGGTCGTCGACCAGATGCACCATCTGCGCCAGCTGGCGCTCGATCATCGACTGCGCCCGCTCGTGGACCTGCTTGTCCTTCGAGAGCCGCAGGATCTGCAGCGAGTGGCTGATCGGCGCCAGGGGATTGCGCAGCTCGTGCGCCAGGGTCGCGAGGAACTCGTCCTTGCGCTTGTCCGCGTCCACCAGCGCCAGCTGCACGTGCTTGCGCTCGGTGGCGTCGAAGACGATCCCGAGCATGCGCCTCGGCTTGTCGTGCTCGGTGAAGACTTTTCCGTGGGCTTCGATCCAGTGCACGCTGCTGTCGGACCACACGACGCGGCACTCGAAATGCCACTCGCCGCTGGAATCGATCGCCTCCTGGAACCCGCGCTCGATCAGCGACCGGTCCTCGGGATGCAGGTGTGCCAGGAAGATCTGGTAGGTCCAGCTCTCCGGCGGCTCGCTGTAGCCGAAGCAGCGATCGAAGCGCGCGGAACGGCGAGCCGTGCCCGTTTGCAGATCGAGGTCCCAGGCTCCGATGCGCGCCGCGTCGAGGGTGAATTGCAGTCGCGCGCGGCTTTCGAGCAGCGCCGCTTCCGACGCTGCCTGCTCGGACACGTCGCGGATCACCGCCAGCGAGCCGATCACGGCGCCCTTGGTGTCGCGCATGCGACTCACGGAGCTCTCGACCAGGCGCTTGCGCCCGTCGGGCGCGATGTGGCGGCTGCGGCCGCGCCAGAAGCCGGCCTTGTCCAGCGCTGCCTGGAAATCAGCCTCGTCAGCCGGTGAAAGCCATTCCTGCGTGTAGACCTTTTCCAAGGCGAGGCCGAGCACCTGGGCAGCGCTCAAGCCCAGGTGACGCTCCGCGGCCGGATTGAGGTAGATGACGTGGCCCTTCACGTCCAAGGCCAGCACCGCGTCCTCCATCTGCGCCAGCACGTCGCGGCGGAAGCGGTCGGTCGCGTCCGAGGCGCTCTCCAAACGGTAGACGTCGGCGCCGACCACGACCGCGTCCAGCTCGCCGTTGCTCAGCGCGCGCAGCGTCTCCTCGGCCTCGGCCAGTCGTGCGCGCAATTCCGCGTTCTCGCGCAGCAAGGCTTGCGCACTGTCCTTCGGGGAGTCGTGCGGGATGTCAGTCGGCTTGGCCTGCATGGCTCAGCCCTCGGCGCCCGTGGGGTCGGCCGCCAGGTTCAATCCGCTCAAGATGCGCGCGGTCTGGGACATGTCGCCGACGAAACGGCGCACCGGAAGCGGCAGCAGCTTGACCAGCGTGGGAGCTGCGACCAGCTGCTCGCTGCTCGCCAGCTGCGGATGCAGGCCGATGTCGACGATGTCGAGGTCGTAGATGCCGCGAAGATTCTCCTCGCAGATCCGCCGCACGTTGACGATCGCGCGCGACGATCGAGCGCCCGTGCTCGTCACGTAGAGCCGCAGCTTGTAGCGGCATTCAGTCTTCATCGACGGGAATTGCTAGGGGCAGAGGTTGCACG
>Ga0193706_1000304_pt1 | contig 30482 bp, 33 predicted proteins | sample U3c1metaG_FD_160130 | JGI IMG/M metagenome (GOLD analysis project Ga0193706, IMG submission 160130) | Soil microbial communities from a riparian zone of the East river system, Colorado, United States - U3c1 | ecosystem: Environmental > Terrestrial > Soil > Riparian zone | place: USA: East River... | reverse complement strand
CTACTCTCCCCCTTTCTCCCCGTCCCCGCCCTCCTCGCTCAGTCGTTGTCGTGGTCCGTCCACACTTGGAGGCTGGCCAATCGGACGCAGAGGCAGCCCACGAAACCGTGCCCTCAGACGTTCTCGGCGGGAAAATTCCCCCTTCATCTGTCGCCGCGTTTGAATCCAGATTCGCCCCGCTGCGTTAGGGCTGGACGCTGCTACGGAGTCCATTTCGGTCCTGATCTCCTCAACTTCCTCCCAAGTTTCGGAAGACTCACCAGATGCGGCCAATTTTGCCCGTGCGGTCTCGATACGACGGCGAACGCAAGCGTGGCGACGCGAGGCACGCTCGTAGGCAGATTTGCGATCTGCCAAGCCCGCGAATACATGGATCGCCGAGCTGACTGCCGCACCCACGGTGAAGACCCCAACCACGATCCGAGTAGTAGTGCTGAAATCCTTTTGGAACGCCGCGAAGACACTGGTTCCCACGATTGCGGTTAGCACCACACTGGCCGTGCCGAGCCGAACATCCCATGCCGCACACCGATTGGCAGATCTGGAATGCGCAAAGGTAGCCAGCATCGCCCGCCGCTCCCAAGTGAATAGAAGGGCATCGGCTTCTTCCGGAATAGCGGCCAATGCTCAGACCGACGAAGCGGCGACGACCGAAACCGCATCGTGGTCAATGCCACCACGCCTCTGAGCTCGGGCAGTGACGAGAGCTGGCTTACGGCTAGCAGGGGCAACATCGAGCACGAACTCGATGTCAAGGCGACGCACGGCGTTAATAATGGTGTCGATCTCCGGGTTGTGCTCGCCCGACTCCAACTTGACGACCCTCGGCTGCGAAACGCCAAGCCGTTTCGCCAGCTCACGCTGGTTCAGCTTGTGCTGCGCGCGATACCGCAGCATGGCCGCTGCGAACTCACGAGCGGGGGCGAGCCTTTGCCACTCAGCCCTGAAGCTCGGGTCAGCGAGCTGCTCCTCTGCCACAAGCGCATCAAACGTTTTCGCGAAAGTCGCCATCAAGTTTCCTTTGGGAAGCTCATGATAACAAACCTATGATCAACTTCAACGATGCCGCCCGAGTCTGTTGGCCGCCGCGACAAGGGCTCGGGCGAAGTCCTTCTTCTTCGCTGCGACAGCTAAGACAACAAATCGCTGGTCGAAGCGTGCATAGATCGGCCGTACCTCACAGGCTCCCTGTTTCGGCCGCAACTCGAAGAGATTCGCCTCTCCCTTCAACGACTTCATATGAGGCGAAGGCAATTGAGGCCCAACATCCTTCAGCTTCTGCACGACGTTGAAGACGGCTTTGCGATCCCCGCGTGATTTCACGTCCTCGAAATCGAGGACGGCATCGCTGTCGAAGTTCACGACCCACGCTTTCTGTTCCCCCGCCATCTGACTCACTTTAATTTCTATCTCCGAAGGCACGCTCGACCAGATCCGCCTCATGGGGATTCGGGGCATAGTCGGCGTAGACGAGCGTGGTCTTGTAGTCCCGATGGCCCAGCCACTCTTGGAGCGTGCGAAGCGGAACGCCGGCAGAGGCGCAGTGAGTGCCGAAGGTATGGCGCAGATCGTGGAAGCGAATCGGGCGCACCTCCGCTCGCTCCAGCGCCTCCTTGAAGCGCTTGCGCAGTTTCGAGGCATCCAACGGGTGGCCAGTATGGGGGTGCGGGAAAACCAGGGCTTCGTCGCCCTGAAAGGCCGACGCCCGGAAGTGCCGCTCCAACTCGCGAGCCACCCGCCCGATCATCGGCACCGACCGCGACGAGCGGCGCGACTTCGGCGTCCCGAACCGCTGCCGGGTGTAGTTGCGCCGCACCCGAATCCGACTCGCCTGCCAATCGATGTCGGTCCAACGCAGCGCGACCAACTCGCCCTGCCGCAGACCGCTCATAGCGGCCGTCAGATACAGCGCGCGCTCAGTCGCACCGAAGTCGTCCTCAGCCACCGTGCCAAGCAGCGCCTCAGGGATCGTCAGGTGGGCCGGGTGCTGGTCGAGGACGAAGGCGAAAACTGCGGCCTCCGCCTTGCGGTCTTCGGTGTCGGGGGGCAAACAGACCCCCTCCCGAATATCTTGATGGTGCATGGGAAGTATCCCTTCCTGTGCCATGCCCCCGGCTGTTTGCGCAGCGCGGGGGCGCTTTTTGGAGCCGGTAGCTCGCTACCGTTCCCGCTGCGGTCGGACCTTGGAGACTTGGCCGACCGCCACGGGGCCGGCGTTGCAGCGCGCGGCCCCCACTTATGTGGCTGAGAGGGTGGCGTAGAGAGTTCCATAGAACAAGTTCTGTAGAACTCTCTAGCAAACGCCTCTGACTATGAAAACGTCCCAGGCGTGAGCGAGTCCAGCAATCCGCAGCCTGCCCTTGGCGCAGCGATCCGCGAGCTTCGAGCCAAGAGTGGCGCGACCCAGGAAGAGATCGCTCAGGCGGCCGACATCACCGGTGCGCACCTCTCCAAGATCGAACGCGGGTTGACGAATCCGACCTGGGGGACGGTCGGGGCCATCGCCAAGGCGCTCAGCGTGACGATCGTGGACGTGGCCAAACGGGCGACGGAGTAAGCGCTCTGATGCCGATCGATCCTTGGGACCTTCTGGCCTGGATGGCCGACCGGGAGCGCCGGGAACCGGGAGCCCTGACCATGTTCGGAACCCAGTTCGTGCAGCAATCGCAGGCGGCCGGCCTCGCAGCGGGCGACGACCTCGCGATGGAGGCTATCGCTAGGGCGGCCGCTCACCTGAAACGACTTGGCTACATCGAGTGGAGCTACGTCCCAACGCCCAACGTCGATCGTCCAGAACCCCCTCTCGAATTCGTCGACAGTGCCTTTATCCAACGGGTGCAGGAAATCCACGTAACCGACAAGGGCCACACCGCGCTGGCCAATCGCGAAAGAAAGACGGTGACGAGAGACGTGGTAGAGGAACCGAGGTACTGGCACGTGATCGTGGTCCCCACGAATAAGAAACGGAAAGAAGGTTGGAGTGAGGCCGTTGCGATCGACAAAGACCGCAGCTGGGTGGAGACGCGTATCCTCGAGCCGCGCCGCAGAGGAAAAAGCTTCGCGCTCCGCGGTCGAACCTTCGACTGGTCGGATATCGAGCAACTAAAGATCACGGCGTCCGATGCTCCCGCAGCGGAGGCGATTCCAAGAATCGAGGCCGAATGGCGAAACTCATCTGTGGTTGTGATGGGCGCAGATCCAGAATGGAGCGCTGCGAACGAGGCGACGGATCTCACCGATGACTTAATCGAGGGGCCTCCTGGGACGGCGACCGAAGGAGGCCCAGCGCCGTCGCGCGTCAACTCCAAAGCCGTCATGGTGGTCTACGGAAGGGACTCTGAGACTCGCCGCGCCATGTTCGATTTTCTACGGGCGCTGAAGCTCGATCCCCAGGAGTGGGGAAAGTTGATCGAGCAGACGGGTAAAGCCGCGCCTTATGTCGGAGAGGTGCTTGAGCGGGCGTTTGAGCAGGCTGCTGCAGTCGTCGTCGTGCTCACCCCGGATGACGAAGCGCGACTCCGGGATGAGTTCCAAGATGAGGACGATCCAGGCTACGAACGGGAATTGACTTCGCAGGCGCGACCAAATGTCCTCTTTGAGGCAGGGATGGCATTCGGCATCCATCCCGACCGCACCGTACTAGTCGAACTCGGAAAGCTCCGACCGTTTAGCGATGTCGGCGGCCGTCATGTCGTCAGGCTCGACGGAACTTCCGATCCCCTGCGTGAAATCGCTCGTCGCCTTAAAGCTGCGGGCTGCGATGTGGACGAATCCGGAGACGATTGGGCTGTGCCAACCCGCTTTCCACAGCGATAGTCCTTCTCGTAGGGCTTGCACAAAGACCCTGCGCCACCCCCTTCCACACGGCACTGCTGTTGCGCTCAAACTGCTTCTGGGCCGCCTTGTCGGCTTTGCTGGCGGCCTTGCGCTTGGGATCGACACCCGCCTCGGTTCACACCCAAAGCGGGACAACAGCCGACACAGTTAACATCCTCTCATGAGTCTTAACCATGAGCTCAGTGATTCAGTTCGCGGACACATGCTGGCCGAGCTTGACCGCGACGAGGCGGAAGATGGTGCCTACATCAGCGAACGGCTCAGTCCACAGGGAGTCGCCGCTTACCCCAGCGCACTTCGCGATGCCATTACCAATGGGGATGACACCACCCTCCAAGACGTCTTGGAGGGGTCAGGGATGCTGAACCCCCACGACAAGAGCTACCTCAGCAAGAAAGGCAAGCTAGTAACGCCAAAGATGAGCGTACGCGCTCCGCAAATGCTCGCCGAGGGCGAGTTCAACCGCTACTACGTTCGCGGCCTCTGCGCTCTTCTCTGCGAGGAAGGCGGTGGCAGTGTCGAGGTCTACCGAGCACGCGAGTCATCATGGGAACGACCGGAGTCCAAAGCCTTGATCGGAAAGAAAATTGACGCCGCCCAACTTCTCGAAGATCTCCGAGCGCATACGGGGGAAGCCCCGACGCTCCTACCCGATGTCAATTCAGGATTGAGCGTTCGACTGCCCCAATAGACCGACACGGCATTGACGCTCGCTACCCAATCCCAGCCGCTAGCACTGACTCTTGAATTGCGGATGGAAGCTGATCAAGGAGGTCGCAGCGCTCGAAGAGTCCCGCCAGATTGCGCCAGATTTGCCGGCGCAGGTCGAACCGCTCCATTCCCCACTCAGCCATTAATGCGGTCTCGATCGTCGAGACCGCCGCTGGCCGGGATGCAGCTCGGTCAGAACGGGCGCTATGCGGGAAATCGGTCTCCGTCAAGACCCGCTCGGGTGGAATCAAGCTGAGGACCTTGGGATTGCGTGCCTCGGCGCCGTTTAGTGAGAAGAGGGCACCAAGCCTGACTGCCTCCTGAGTCTCGGAGGGCGTGCCACGCCACCAATGGAGGATCGGCGCGTCCACTGGTCTGCGCTTCAGAGCTGAGATGACCTCGCCGGTCGCGCCGGTGCTATGAATCGAAATAGGCCTTGAATGCCGCTGGACGACGGCAAGAACCTCATCGAAGACATCGACGGAGAAGGGCAAAGGGGCACGGCGGTCGAGACCAACCTCGCCCACGATCAATGCCCTCTGCACGGCCTGCTCGAAAGCCTCCACGACGAATGACTGCCCCTCCTTAAGCAGACGCGGATGAACCCCGATTCCCCAGATGGCCATGTCGTCCTCCCGCTGCAGGGCCCCTGCCCATTCTTTGGGCTCGCGAGTCATCGCGAAGACCGCGGCGCCGAGTCCGGCGAGGTCATCGCGGTCGACGGAGACGGCTATGTGTGCATGGGCGTCGAGAGGCGGAAGGCTCAATGGAAATCCAGCATCCCAAGCTCGGCGAGTCCGCGTCGCATCAGAGCAAGTGCCCCGTCTAGGTCGGCATCATCTGGAAGGCCCAGCTGGAGGACATCGTCCTCGTTGAACCCAGCTTCCAGACAGGCCCGGACAGCATTGACAGTCACCAAGCGGTCTGGGTACTGACGTAGCCAGGCGTTGCGTCGTGCCACACTGAGCTCGTTGACGGCGTATCGGGTGTCGTCGTCGATACCAGCCGCCTTGAAAGCCCCTCGCCGGACGAGACACCCCAGGCAAAGGCCGCAATGAATCGACGGCGGGATCGATTTAATCCCCTGAGGCGCTTCCCGCAGGAATGCGTGGCGCCAAGGAGGGTGGCGGCCGTCTGAGTGCCGATTTGGCGAGCAACATCAATGAAGACCTCGCCCTTGGTTTTTGCGACGAAGATGTTGTTGAGCGCAAGATCGAGTCCGACATCGTCGAGCACTTCCGATAGACCCAGGAGAAACGCGGGATGCGTCGTTCGGGTGGAAGGGCTCCTCCCGACTCCGGGGCCAAGGGCGGATTCAGCGAGGTAAAGCCGTTCTCGGCGACCCACAGCGAGGTTCCCCCTGCCGCCCCATTGACAGCGGCGCCAAGCGCAATGAAAAGAAGAGATCGACTGCGACGCGATGGCTCATTCCGGAATTTCTCATTTGAACCGACCTGGTATTCGGAGCGCGCAAACCGCCAGTCGACGTGTCCGAATCTCTTCTCAAGGGCCGCATCAAGTGCCGAACCAGCAGCATTCTGCTGACCTTTTATTGCGCTCGAATCGGAATGGGAGACTAGGAGCGGGTCGAATCCCTGTTCATGCGCCGCCACCGCGCCAGATACGGAGTCGGCGCCGCCGCTGAATAGCAGGCAGACGTCACGAGGCTCGTAGTCAGCAACTTCGGATCGGGCGGCCTCGCGCCGTCGCTTCCAGCTGAGACTCCAATGGTCGCCCGTCAGCAGCGCGAGAAGAGCGCTGAGGCGGTCGGAGTGAGCGGACCAACTGTCCGGGTTCGAAACGGCGACCTCGAGATCGAACTCACGTCTGAGCATTGGCGGCCGCTTGACGGTGCGATCACAAAAGAAGACGAGCGCCGCCAAGCGCAGGAAGTCCGTGTGAAGCGGAGGAACCTGGCCGAGGCCCTCCAGACGCGGACCGAGTGAAGTGTCAACGAACGAGGGCAGCCCGGGTCGCTGCCAGAGCAGGTCCCGCCTCGAGAGGTTGTCGAACGCCCGGCCAGAAGCACTCAGAAGAAGTCGATGCATCTAGAGTCCTTTCATCAACCGACGCATCAGGGTCAAGGAGGAAGCGATCGCGTCGCGGAGGCCATTGGCCGACGCCGCGGCAGCCACCTCCACCTGCCTGGCCTTCGCTCGCAGTACAGCCCTGAGCTGCCTCTCAAGTTCGCGTGGCGCCTCCCCGCTGCCAGCGGTCGCTCGCTGCATCTTGCCGGTCTCGGCAGCCCACACCTGAACGGTGTACTCGACGATGTAGAGGCGGACAGCGGCGGCCCCGTCAAGCTCTTTCGTAAAAACCTCGCGAAGAACCCGCGCATTAACGCGGCGAAGCTCGGCATCCTCGATGCCCCCATCCGCACCGACGAGAGCGTTGAGGATCGAGTTGATCTTCTTGAGGTCCGACAGAGAGCTCAGCTCGTGGAGGTCGAGGCCCAGCGCCTCCAGGGTCTGCGCGTCGCCGCTGCGGTAGGCGATCGCGGCGGCGAGAACATTGCCGCCGACGCCGGCCGCGTATGCCTGGGAGCGACGACGTCCTCCGCCGCTGCGGCCTTCTCCTCCGGTGCCACTCGCACCTCCGCCGCCTCCGCGAACTGGGGTAGATCGACTCCAGGTCTTTCCGGCGGGCAGAGGACTGGCGTAGAGCGTGGGCGCAGCGGTCGCGCCGCTGTCAGCCTCGCCTGCAGGCGAATCCCTCCATCGCTCCAAGTCGGTTGAGGTCTCGATCGACGGCGGCCCGCCCTTCCGGCTTCTGCGCCCGTCCCTCCTTGGCGCGATCCTCCTCAAGGCAAGGGCGCTCCGCGTCCACAGTCGCCCGGACGACCAGCGAGAGGACCTGGTTCTGCTCTTGAGCTTCGTCGTCGACCCGAGCGCCCTTGCCGGCGAGCTGAAGGGCAGCGAGTCGAACTGGCTGAAAGAAGCCGAGAACCCACTTCGGCTCGACGAGAGGGTCGGACGCCTCGATGAGCCAACTGTTCGCCGCGCCCGCCAGGCACTTGGGCTACTCACCGCCAGATAGAGGTACGTCCGACGGACCTGAATGAATACAGATGAATTCTTTTAGAGTACTGAGGGGTCCTGAGAGCGAGTGAAGGAGACCTGTTGAGAAAGATCCAGCCCTGGCGGCATCTTCCAGTAATTGCAAGCGAATCTGCGCAGAGATCCCTGAGCGCTGATACCTTGGCTCCAATGGATGCTTTAAGTGATCTTGAGTCGCGCGTCTTGGGCGTCCTCGAGCAGCGCCCTGGGCTGGACATCGAGCAGGTTGCCAGCGCCGGCAGGCTGTCGATCGACAGGGCCACTCAAGCGGTGGACGGCTTGATGCAGAAGGAGTTGGTCTGTGCCGAGGGTACTCAGCACGGCCTCACCTTCCAGCTCAACCGCCGCAACGTCCAGGCTCTGCTCGTCGCCTAGTCCGGTCGGGTGTCCTTCCTCGTCGGCGGGGCCTCCGCCGCCGTCCTTGCCTTGCTGGATCTGCTGGTCGTGCGCCGCTACCGGCTTACCCTCCGGAGCCTGCACTGGTGGGGGCTCCGGCTCCTCGTTGACGGCCTCCAAGGCGCCGTGGCCATCGTTCTGGTTCACCTGGCTGCCCTCCAGGTAGCCGGCTTCAGCACCCCGGTCGTCTGGGTCATCACCGGGGCCTTCTCGACCAGGGTGATTCAGAGCCTTCAATACTCGGGCGGGACGAAAGGCTTCCACATCGATCTCCGCGACCTCTTCGACCGCCTGACCCTCCCACTCGACGACGAACTCGCCAACTCGACCGCGTCCGCCGCCGCTGACAGTGATCGACGCCTCACCGAAGCGCTACTGAAGGGCGGGGTGACGCCCGGGGTGCTGGCCAGCGAGTTGATCGCGACGATGCGAGCGCGCGTGATCCTGAGCACCAAATGGCAGGATGGCGAGTACCTAAAGGGAACGGCCGCGAGCAACCTGTCCGAAGCGGAGCGACTGCGGATACTGGTCGGTCGCGCACGAGAGCTGCAGCTACTCGGAACGGTGAAGAGCCTGATCCGCTCAACGCGAAGGCGCTGGTGGCGACGCCGCCCCTTCCTGAAGCGCCCCGATGATCGCCCTCGCTAGCCCCAGCACGTCCTCTTCGGAGTGCCAGTAATGGAAGCAGAACCTCAACTCGCTCCGGGCCCTTTTCGGGATCGTCGCAGTCTCGGTCCTTGCGCGGGCGATCGCCGAATAGCCCGAATCCCGCTTCAGCAGGAATCGGTTTTGCTCCGGTGACCGCCAGCTGACGATCTCCGCGTCGAATTCGGTGAACCGGATCTCGGCCTCGTTCAGCGCGGCAACCACCCGTTCGCCGGCGGCGAGCCGGAGCCCGAGGGTAAAGAGCCCGCTCGGCGGCACCCCGTCTTCGAGCGGGGTCACGAATTCGATCTGCGGCGAGACCGGCGCCAGAGCGTCCTTGAACGCCTTGCCGAGAGCACGATTGTGTGCGGCGATCTCCTCGAGGCGAGGGCGCGGAGCTTCCTCGACCATGTCCTCGATGCTGCCGATCAACGACGCCCACGCCGTCGAGTTGCCGGTGCCTCCCAGCTGGTTCGGCTTCCCGTAGGCCTGGGCGGGATCGGCCACGGTCCAGCGATCCGGGTCCCGCACCCAGGCGAAGCCCGAGGTAGTGGATCCGCCCAGCCACTTGTGGCCGGAGGCGACGTAGAAATCGGCCTCTTCGAGCATCTCCGCCGAGACGACCACGTTCCCCACCGCCTGGCTCCCGTCGAGGACGATGATCACCCTGGGGTTGAGCTCGCGGAGGTTCCGCAAGGTGACCGGTGAGAGAACCTGCCCAGTGGTCCGGACCACGTGACTGACGAAGACGACACGGGGCTTGACGAAGTTGTGCGCGCGGACGAGGGCTTCCGCCAAGACCTGATCCGGGTCGTCAGTTCCGATCAACGAGCGGGACACGCGGGTCATAACGACGGGGCCACTCCACCCGTCGTCGATCGCGGCGAGGCAACCGGGGTACTCGAGATCGGTGGTCAGCAGGGTCGGCTCGCTGCCCGCATAGGCCTTCTCGATCCGCGAGAGGACGCGAGTGAAGGCGGTGGTGGTGTTGGTGAACAGCGTTATGTGGGCATCGGGCTCGAACGAGTAGATGACGCCCTCTTCGGGCGCGAGCACCTGTCCGAAGCTGTGCCGCGCCTGGCCGATCATCGCGTCCCAATCCTGCGGCAGCAGCTTCGACGCCTGCCTTTCCAGTGGCTCCGGAACCGCAGCCAGCGAGGCGCTGTCGAAAAAGCGCCCACCCTTTTCCCTCACGAGACGAGAATGGACCGAAGCGATCATTAGAGAGCCCGCAGGCCTCCTCTGCTTGCCTTCTTGGTCCGGGCTCGCTCCGGCGCCGTGCCGGAACCGAGATCATCGAGCACCGGTTTGACCTTGTATGCGGGAGCGACGTTCTCGATCCCGTCGAAATCGAACAGCGTGCTGGAAGACGAGAGGATCTCTTTGATGACGTCCCTCAGCGACGTCCTGGGGAAGTCCTCGTCGGTGCCGTTGGGATCCCAGGTGAGCAGATTCTTGCCGGCCTCCGCAACTGCCGAGAAGCTCAAGCTTCCGATCTCACTGAGTTGGCCTCGGGGCCTTGCCAGATACCAGAACTCAGCGTCCTCCTCGCGTTCCTCCAGTACCGCCGCGATCACCGAGTCCGTCGCGCAGCCGTCGGAGAGAATGGTCAAACGCTCCGGGATCCGCTCCTTGATTATCGCTTCGGCATGCCCGCTGTAGCCGATCACGATGAGCGGGCCGAGGTGATCTCGCTGCTCGTTGAAGGGCGCTATGTCGATCCCGAGGCGCAGCGCCTCTTTTTGCAGCTGTGATTCGAGGTCTTTGACGTACTGACGCGCCTGCGGCGTGGCCTCCGCCGAGCACGCGATCTGCGGACGGGACCGCAGCGGCAAGTTCGGAAGGTCGCCGATCGGGTTCGGAAGGTTCCCCTGAATCGCCGTGAACAGCATCGCTGAGGCCTGCGATCGGTTGCTCGGCATCAGACGTAGCTCGTTCGGTCGCTGACCTGAGGCGGAAACGGTCGTACTGTCGGTCGTCACCAGGAGAGGGATGTCGATGCCCGCCAGGGCCTCGCGCAGCGGCTTCACGTCGCCCGCGCTGGCCGAGGCGACGATCGCCCAGACGTCGAACTGGTCGAGGGTTCGGCGCATCTGATTGCGCAGCCACCGCGGATCGGGATCGTGCCGGTGGGCGAGCTGGAGCGGGATCGGCTCACGCATTGACGGCCGCCGGACCCAGCCCCAACCAAACTCCTGAAGCCGGCGTTGCGCCTCCGGGTAGTCCAACTCGAGGATCGACTCCAATTGGACCGAGCCGATCGCCGTCGTCTCTTCAGATCGGGTCTGAGCCTCCTCGACGACCCCCCGCCAGACCTCTGAGGAGAAGTAACTGGAATCGTCCCCGACTACCAGAACGACTGGCTGCGGAAGCTCCGTTTTAGATAGCTGGTCCCTGCCCACCTTAAAACAAATTTAGAGAACAAATCTATTGCTAGCAAGATATGGGCTGTTTTCTAACAGGACGAGAACACTCAGATTCCCAATAGCACTGCGCCCTCCGGCCTCAAACAAGCGATTTCCACTTATCTTGGTAAGGGCAGGTAAGCGGGGTGGGCTTGATCGATCGACCCTGCCTACCGAAGGGGGACTGTTGCCCCACCCGCCGTCAAGGCGCTCGCTGCGCTCGGCCTCGGCCGCTGCACGTGCCGCCCCCGCGGGTGACTGCGGCGGGGCCTTAGCGAGCGGCGTGCGCTGGCTCGCGCACCGTCCGCCGTCGCATGGGTGGACCCGATGCTGGCTCAAACAAGCCGTAAGGACCTCGGGGTCAAGATCGACTTCACCGGGCCACTCAACAGTGCCGCTGCCCTCGTTCACATGCGCCTCGGAGAAGATGCGCGGATCGCGGATCGCGGCGAAGACGCCGCGGGCATTGGCAAGCTTCTCATCTAGGTCGTTCTCCTTCACCGCGCCGTCCGAAAAAGTGACACGGATGGCAACCCTCAAGGGCTTCAACGTCCGTAGCGCTAATCATCTCGCTCATTTCAACTATCCGCGGAACGCGAATCATCGGTCGGATGTCGCGGCGCGCACTCGTCGCTCGGCCCGTTCCTCTGCGCGATTTGGATCGACTCGTCATCCCAGCCCCAGACCGAGAACCCAGCCTCAGCGAGTTCGTCCAAGACCACGTCGAGCTTCGCTTTTGCCTCTGCGATGTCCATGGACCCATTCTCCCCCGGCAGTCAACTGGCCGCGATCCACCCCGGAGACGAGGGTGCGGAGGCTAGCGACCTCAGTCGAGCAGCCCCAAAAGTTCACAAGCCCTTCGAGCGTCGATTGCCGGTGGCTCCAAGCCCGGATGGTCGAGCAGATCTTTGTCGCCGCTGATGATTGCCTCGGCCCCCGCCTCTCGGGCGAGCGCCACGAGGTAGTCGTCGTCCGGGTCGCGCAGGAGCGGCTCAATCTGAGCCGGATCGGCGAGCATCAAGCCGGCCGACGCGAGCATTGCCAGAGCATCCTCAGCGGCCGTGCCCTCAACTCGTTTTCGGAAGTAGGGCTTGCGCAACGTCTTGCGGACCTCACCGAGCAGGCGAGGGCAGAACGTTGCTTCGAAGGTCTGATCTTCGATTGCGTCGACAAGCAGGCGCGGCGGGGTGGCACGCTCCTGCCGCGGGATACCCGAGACCAGGACGTTTGGGTCGATGACCAGGCGCTTCAATCGGCGGCTCGCCGCGATGCGGCGGCCTCCTGTCGCACTTCGCGCACCGCTTTGACCGCTTCGCGTTCGATCTCCTCAGGATCGACGCCCTCAAACGCTTGGCCGATTCGCTCCCTTGCCTCGCGCCCGCCTTTGATCGCCACCAGCGACTCCATCAGTTCCTGCTCGCTTTTTTGCGGGTGGCGCTCGCGAAGCACTCGCAACACATGCGCGTCCCGCTCAACGGCCATCAACGCCTCCAAGGCATCGGGGAGTTGCTCCTCGGGCAGCTTCTTCAAGACCTGCTCGGCCTGCTCGCGGGTCGTCATGGTCAAAGGGTAGCGGCCGTTACCGTCGTTGCCGAGGGGCGCGAGCGTCCGGGGAAGCGGCACCACCTGCTGCGTCGCGGTGTCGCTTTGGGCGGGCGGGGCCGACTCGCGGAGGCGAGCCAAGCGACCCTCTCGCGCCCCGCGACCCCTTGACCCAGCCCAGGTGGACTGCCACGAGACCAACCTTCACAGCCCACGCCCGACAACACCGCTCCTCAAGTCCTCCGCTGACCTCCCGAATGCCGATGTCCCGCTCGCCCGTCATCGGCTCTCCCTTCACTCCTCGCCGGCTGATCGCGTCGTCTTCCCGTCCCTCTCGCCTCTGCCTTCCCGCTCATCCATTGCTTGCCCCTCTCCGACCTCCCCGGCCCGCCCGACCGCCCCACGCCCTCGCTCTCCCCAGCGCCCGCCGCAGTCCCTCCCCCACCTCACCCGCGTAGTGCATCTGACCACGGGCGCTCACATCGTGTGGGTGCGTGGTCAGATGCACGGAGCGGGCTCGCCGCCCGCTCTCATGCCAAGGGGCTGCGGCGGACGCTGCCGGTGCCTATGCCATAGGCGGTGCCGAGTATTGGGGGGCTTGCCGCCCCGGGCCCAGGTAGTACTTGCAGGCGACGGCGCGTGAGCGAGGGTTCATCAGGTCCCGAGATTTCCCGGGCTCCTGCGGTCCCTCGTTCCGCCCACGAGAATGCCGTGCCGGCTTTCCGCCCACGAGCATGGGGTGCCGGTTCACGCCGCCCTCATAGCGCCCGGAATAAGGCGAGACCAGGCGGTGCGTATCTCAAACATAAGACGAGTTTGAGACGACGCATTGGGGTTTTGCCGGCCCCAGAGAACGAAAAAGCCCCGCCGTAGCGGGGCTTTCTTCCTATAGCGGGGGCAGGATTCGAACCTGCGACCTTCGGGTTATGAGCCCGACGAGCTACCTGGCTGCTCCACCCCGCGGCGTTCCCGAATGGTAGCAACGGTGCGGTGGCCGGGGGTTGGGACGAAGGGTTTGCGCAAGCGACCTCCCGGCTTTGCCTCGCTCTAGAGTGCCCCCATGTCAGAGGGCTCCCTCAGGGTGGCGGTGATCGACGTCGGCACCAATTCGGCGCGGCTGCTGGTCGCCGATGTCGTCGAGGGGAAGATCTCGCCGGTGGAGCGGCGCAGTCGGGTGACCCGGCTGGGGCGGGGAGTCGACCTCTCCGGGCGGCTCTCGGCCGAGGCGATCGAGGATGCCTGCGAGGCGATCGGCGACTACGTCACCGCCTACCAGGAGCTCGGCGCCGAGACCGTCGAGGCGATCGCGACCAGCGCCGTCCGCGATGCCGAGAACGGCAGCGCCTTCATCGCCGAGCTGCGGGAGCGGTTCGCGCTCTCGGCCCGGGTCCTCGACGGCGAGGAGGAGGCACGGCTCACCTATCTGGGCGCCACTTCCGAGCACCTGCCGACCGAGCCGACCCTGGTGGTCGACATCGGCGGCGGCTCGACGGAGCTGATCGTCGGCACCGGCGCCGAGATCTCCTTCCACACCTCCCTGCAGGCCGGCGTCGTCCGCCACAGCGAGCGCCACGTCGGCTCCGACCCCCCGACCGCGGTCGAGCTGGAATCCCTCGCCGCCGATGTGCGCGGCCTGATCGAGGTCGCGATCGACAGCGGGGTCGAAGCGAAGGCCGGAATCGCCGTCGCCGGCACGCCGACCTCGCTTGCCGCGGTGGAGATGGAGTTGGAGCCCTACGACCCGGCGCGGGTCCACGGCCACGTCCTCTCCCTGCCCTCGATCCAGCGGATGCTGTCGCAGCTCGCCTCCACCCCCCTCTCACAGCGAATCGAGATCGCCGGCATGCACCCGGACCGGGCGCCCACGATCGTCGCCGGAGTGGTGATCCTCGTCGAGACGATGCGCGCCTTCGGCCTCGATCGGATCGAGACCTCCGAGCACGACATCCTCTACGGGACGGCAATCTCGGCGGCTTCGAATTCCACCAGGTACTGAGCATTACAATCGGCGAACTTTGAGGTACCGCGTGTACAGCTCGGTACACCGCAGCAGGACAGATAGGTTAGGGGCCGAGAGGAACCACGAAAAGTTGGTAGGCTGCCCCTACCTGGTTATTGGTACCGGGGTTGTGGCTGACTAGACGCATCGGATAGCCGAGCGCATAATCGGCTCACCGGGGAAGAGCTGTGGATCATCCATAGCCTGGACCCTGGTTTACAGGGCTTAGGCGATTGCCGCATCATGGCGCCTCCCGCCGTCTGAGCCCATCGAATACACATGGTCCCTGAAGACGTACCCCTGCCCGTCCTGAGGGGCCAGCTTGAATCGGTCGCCAGCAACGGCGGCCGATTCTCGTTCTGGGATCAAGTCGGCGCGCTTCCCGCTCGCCGGGCCGAAACTTGGCTCTCTCAAGCCAAATTTGACTTGCGCGGGTAGGCGACCTCGGGATCCGTGAGGACGTTCACGAGGGTCGGCCGGCCCGACTCGAAGGCCCGCTCCAGCGCCGGCCGCAGCTCGCTCGGATCACGCACGAGGATGCCATCGCAGCCGAGCGATTCGACCAGCTCGTCGTAACGGGTTTCCGGCCGCAGCTCTGCCGCCACGGAGTATCCGTAGAGGAACTTCATCGGGTGATGCTCGAGGCCCCAGATCCCGTTGTTGCCCATTACGCCGACCACGCCAAGGCCGTGACGCGCCATCGTGTCGAACTCCATCCCGGCGAAGCCAAAGGCTCCGTCGCCGAGCAGCAGGCAGACTTGGCGGTCGGGATGAGCGACCTTGGCGCCGATCGCCTGGCCCGGCCCGGCGCCGAGGCAACCGAACGGACCCGGGTCCATCCAGCAGCCCGGCTCGAAGGTGTCGATGAAGCGGCCGGCGTAGGAGACGAAGTCGCCCCCGTCGCCGACGACGATCGCGTCGCGGTCGAGGACCTCGCCCAGCTCCCGATATATACGGACCGGGTGCAGCGGCGAACGCGAATCGTCCAGTTCCTGCTGCTCAGCCGCCCGCTTCTCGCCCTCCACTGCCCGCAACTCCTCCAGCCAGCGCGCACTGCGCGGCGTGCCGCCAGTGGTCGCCTCGCGGATCGCCGCCAGGCTCGCCTTCACATCGCCGACCAGATCGACCTGGGGAGAGCGGTTGGCGGTGAGCGCGTTAGCCGCTGCGTCTAACCGCACGATCTTGGTCTCCTCGCCGAAGCTGCCGCCAAAGCCGAGCCGGAAGTCCATCGGCACCCCGACCACCAGCGCCACGTCCGCGCCCTTCAGCGCCACGCCACGGGCGCGGCTGAAGGCCAGGTCGTGATCGGCCGGCAGGCAGCCGCGGCCGAGGCCGTTGAGGAAGACCGGGATGCCCAGCGCCTCGGCCAGCGCCCGCAGCTCCCCCTCGCCGTGCCCCCAGTAGAGGCCAGTGCCGGCCATGATCGCCGGCCGCTCGGCCGCGGCCAGCAGTGCCGCCGCCTCTTCGATGCCCTGGGCCGGCTCCGCCGACGGCGCCACGGGCAGGGGCGGGACCTCGACCTCGGCCTCCGTGAAGACGACGTCCAGCGGGTAATCGAGGAAGGTCGGGCCACTGGGCGCCGCCAGCGCCAGGTCCAGCGCCGCCGCGGTCATCGCCGCGATCCGACCCGGCTCCTTGACGGTCTCCGCCGACTTGACCAGCGGCGAGACGAAGGGCAGGTGATCGATCTCCTGCAGCGATCCCGAGCCCCAGCGCATCTCCGGCGCCCGCCCGCCGAGCACGCCGACCGGCGAGTTATTCGCCTGCGCGCCGGCGATGGCGCTGATCCCGTTGGTCACCCCCGGCCCGGCCGTCAGGGCGGCAACGCCCAGACCCCTGGTCGCCTTCGCCAGCCCCTCGGCCGCGAAGACCGCGGTCTGCTCATGCCGCACGTCGACCAGCCCGATCCCCTCCGCTTTGCAGCCGTCATAGATGGAGAACAGATGCCCTCCCGACAGCGTGAAGAGATGGCTTACGCCCCTCGACTTCAAAACCTTCGCGACTATCCGCCCCCCGTGCGCCTCCATGACCGGACCATATAGCCCGCCCGGGCATTTCTGGCGAGGCCCAGGGAAGCCGAGACAAGGACGCAGGAAACCCGAATAGCAGCGCTATTCGGGCGACCGAGGACGCCGTATCGGCGACCTGGGGCCGCCAGAAATGCCCGGGGCGGGACTCGAACCCGCAAGCCCCCAAAGGGGCAGCGCCTTTTAAGGGCGCCGCTTTTGCCAGTTTCGCCACCCGGGCCCAGCGATGGTATCCCGCCTGCAGCCCCGTAAAGCAGCCCTAAATGTTCGGGGTGCGCAACTCCGGCGCTGTTACGGTGTCCTTAGGTACAGGAAACAACGCCTTCCCTGGAGGAGAGCTTGGAGGCATCAGCCCTAACGCACGCCAGTCGCCGCGGACTGCTAGCCCGCCGCTCACCGCTGCTCAAGCTGCAGGGCGACGCGAAGCTGATCGCGATGGCGCGCAGCGGCAACCCCAGCGCCTTCGAGACGATCGTCGACCGCTACCAGGGCCGCCTGCTCGGCTTCTGCCGCCAGATGCTCGGCTCCACCGAGGACGCCGAGGACATCCTGCAGGAGGTCTTCGTCAACGCCTACAAAGCGATGCTGCGCGACGAGCGCGAGATCAACCTGCGCCCCTGGCTCTACCGGATCGCCCGCAACCGCTGCCTCAACCACCTGCGCAAACCGACCGCCGACGCGCAGGAATCGATGGACATGGTGCCCGCCGTCGAGGCCTCCTCGACCGCCGAGCGCGTCCACAACCGCGAGGAGTTCCGCCAGCTCCTCGTCGACGTCAAGAAACTTCCCGAGACCCAGCGCTCGGCCCTGCTGCTGCGCGAGATGGACGCCCTCTCCTACGAGGAGATCGCCGCGGCAATGGAGACCACCGTGCCCTCGGTCAAGTCGCTGCTGGTGCGGGCACGGATCTCGCTGGCCGAGGCCAGCCAGGCGAGGCTGCTGAGCTGTGGCGAGGTTCGCGTCGAGCTCTCCGAAGCCGCCGAGGGCCTGCGCAAGGTCTCCGGCCCGGTCCGTCGCCACGTCCGCGAGTGCGACGAATGCTCCGACTTCCGCTCCCAGGTCCGCTCCAACGAGAAGGCCCTGGCCGCTCTGTTCCCGGTCGGCGGCCTGTTCGCCCTGAAGGGCTTCATCGCCTCCAAGCTCGGCCTCGGGGGCGCCGGTGGCGCCGGATCCGCCGGTGCCGGAGCGGCGGGTGCCGGAGCGGCCGCCGGCGGCGCAGCCGGCGCCGGTGCGGTCAGTGGTGTCGGTGCCGCGATCAGCAGCAGCGGCGCGGCAGGGGGTCTCGGCGCAATCGGCGGCGCAATCGGCACCAAGGCGGTCGCCGGCGTCGTCACCGCCGCGGTGCTGACCGCAGGGGCCGGGATCGAGGCCTCACAAGACGCTGGCTCCCCGGTCGATCCGCCCGCCGCGAAGATCTCCCATGTCCAGACCTCCCAGCCGACCGGCCCGGCGATCGCCCCGGCCCAGGTCAGCGAACCGAGGATCGTCGCCAGCGCTCCACCCGAGGCCACGACCCCGCCGCCACCTCCGGCAGCCGAAACGGCGCCTGAGGAAGCCGCGCTCGAACCGACGCCCATCGCCACCGAAGGGGAAGCGGCGGGACAGTCCACCAGCGGCGAAGAAACCATCAGCACCGGCGGCCCCGCCGTCGAAGGCGTCACCACCGCGACCCCGCCCGCCGGCGCCACCGCAGGCGCCCACAGCGGCGGCGGCACCGTCGTCGTCACCGTCGGCGGCAGCGGCTCGGCGCCCGCCACCCCACCGCCTGCTTCCACCAACCCGCCTGCGACCGAACCGGCCCCGCCGCCCACCACGCCACCGGCGGAATCGTCACCACCGGCTGAATCGTCGCCGCCGGCCGACTCCGGCAGCGTTGAAGACGAAGCGCCGCCGGCCTCACCCGAAGAACCGGTTCTCTAGATAACGCGCCCGCCGGGGCGCGCTAACCGAGCCCGATGACTTTGAGCCGGCGCATCAGGCAGGTGCCGGCGAACTGCCGGGTCTCCTCGAGCGAGTAGCCGAACAGCTCGAAGTCCTCCTCCTCGGCCCAGGGCGGCGAGAGCACGCCGTCGGCCACCGGCAGGGACTCCTCCAGCGTGCGCTGGATCGCCTGCTTGTAGCGGTCGTCCTCGCCCGCCTTCTCGCGCAGGAAGACGGAGCCGAAGGCGACGTGGCGATGCTCGTCGCGGGCGACCTTGCCAAAGCCCTCGACGAAGGCCGGCAGCGTCCCTTCGCGTTCGTTGAAATCCATGATGAAGTGCTGGCCGGTCAGGGCCAGCATCCCCTCGATGACCATGTGGTAGAGCGTCACCGCCTCGACCAGCGCCTCGGTGTCCTCCGGTTCGGCGGAGAGCCGCTCGGTGCGCTTCTTCAGCATCTCGTCGAAGAGGCGCCCGAAGTTGTCGTTGAGGTGGGCGGAGGTCTCCTCCAGCATCTCGCTCAACCCATCGGACTCGAGCACGCCGACCTCGCGGTAGAAGCGCTCGAAGAAGCGCACGTGGCGAGCCTCGTCGGCGATCTGCGTGCAGAGGAAGATTTTCTGGTCCTCGGTCGGAGCGGCGCGCATGATCGGCCCCAGCTCCTCGGCGACTTTCTGCTCGCCGATGAAGAACGAGGAAAGCCCGTACATGCGCTGGAAGCGCTCCTCGGCGCTGATCCGCTCGTGCCAGTCCTCGCGGTCCCGGCTGAAGTCGAGCTCCTGGGTCTGCCACTGCTGGCGCTCCCAGAGCAGGTAGAGCTCCTCGTAGGTGAGCAGCTTGACGTCGGCGGTGCGGTCGGCCGCCTTCATCAGGGCCGGGTCGGCGGTCTCCTGATAGTCGGCTCGCTCGGTCCTGGACTGGGTCCCGGATACCTCTTTGGCCTCCATCCTCAGCTCTCCTCCTCCGGTCGGCTGCAGCGGTTCGGGCGAGGTTACCAGCCGACTGGCCAGCCAGCCAGTCCTGCTAGACCGTGTGCGACTCGCCCGGTTCGAGCAGCACCACCTGGGAGGAGGTCTGGGCCTCGACGTCGGACTTGAACGCCCCGGAGTCGGTCTCGATCGGCGGGAAGGTGTCGTAGTGCATCGGGATCACGGTCTTGGCGCCGACGAACTCGGCGGCAACGACCGCGTCGTGGCGATCCATCGTGTAATGGCCGCCGATCGGCAGCAGCAGCACGTCGACCGGGTTGCGCTCGGCGATCAGCTTCATGTCGCCGAACAGGCAGGTGTCGCCGGCGTGGTAGACGGTGACGCCGCCGATCGAGATCACGAACCCGGACGGGGTGCCGGTAACGATGCCCTGGGCCGGGTTGTAAGGGGTCTCGGCGGAGCCGGGAATCGTGCTGGTGTGCCAGGCCGGGACCAGCTTGATCCAGCCCCAGTCGAATTTGACGGTGCCGCCGAGGTTCGGGTCGTAGACCTTCTCGACGCCCTGTTCTTCGAGCCAGTTGGCGACCTCGACGATCGCCACGCACTCGGCACCGGTGCGGGTGGCGACGCCGACGGCGTCGGCGATGTGGTCGGCGTGGCCGTGGGTGACGGCGACGTGGGTCGGCTCCACTTCCTCCGCCGTGACCACCGCGGCCGGGTTGTTCGGCTTCAGGAAGGGGTCGATCAGCAGGGTCGCCTCGCCATCGCTCAGCTCGAAACAGGACTGGCCGTGAAATTTGATCTCCATCGTCAACGCTCTCCGTTCGGTTCGTCATCCTCGCCTGTGGGGCCGCTCATCTCTTCCTTCAGTGCCCAACCGACGGCCACGCCAACCATCATTCCCATCCGCGCCTCCTCGGCGAGCAGGGCGCGAACGGCGGCGATCCGCTCGTCGGGGTCGGGGACGGTCGCGGCCCTGAGGGCCTCCGCCTCGTGCGGCTCGCCGAACCAACCGCCCTCGGCGAGGGCGCTGGCCAGCACCTTCTGCAGCTGCGGGGCCGCCTGGGCGACGACGCGCTCGGCCTCGGAGAACCGCTCCGGGTCGAGCAGCCTCTCCATCGCGGCCTCGAACTGGCTCTCGTCAGGCACCGGCTCAGCCTAGTCGTCGGACGGGTGCAGAGCCGAGGCCGCCAGCCCGGCGAGCCCGCCGACGGCGCCGCCGACCAGGCAGGCGACGAAGTCCGCGGTCGGGACGACCAGCGGCAGCGCGATCAGGACCGCGGCGGCCACCACCACCCCGATCACGTCGTACTCCTCGTCGATCGCCCCGTGCGCCTCGGCGCGGCGGAGCGCGAACCAGGCGGCAATCGCGCCCAGCGCCATGCCGTTGCCGCCCGCGATCACGGTGAAGTCCCCCTGGGCGTCGGCGACACCGCCGGCCGCGAGCATGCCCAGCGCCCCGCAGGCAAGCAGGAGGATCGCGGTGGGAAGGCTGCCGAGCCGGCGCTCGACGCCGGTCGCGAAGATCGCCAGGCCGAGCGCGACGACGAACAGGTAACCGACGTCGACGTAGGCGAAGGGCGCGGCGAGGAAGCGCCACCACTGACCCCCCTCGTGCGGGATCAGCAGACCGCCGAAGCTGGAGAGCGAGTTGCCGCTGGCCTTCTGGATCAAGAGCAGCGCCGCCGAGCCGAGGATCGCGGCGAGCGTCGCGTAGGGGCGGAAGGGGCGCGGCGCGCCGGAGCGCGGGCGGCGGTGCAGGCGTGGGCCCAGGCGCCGGCGTGGGCGCTGGGCCTCGAGGGCGTCGCCACGTCGCTCCAGCTTCGGCGCCCGCTTGCGCAGGCGGGTGCCGCAGTACGGACACTCCGTGACATAGGGACTGACCTCGGAGCCGCAGTTCTTGCAAATGACGCTGAGCTCAGTCTCGCTCATAGTCCATCGAGAATAACCCCCTTGTCCCGCGCCCCGCAGGTGTTGGCGGTGGCATACTCCCGGGACACCCGTCTTCGAGGAGGAATTTACGTGGAGCTGAAGAGTCTGACCGAGCAGAAATCGCTGCTTGCGACCCTGCCGCCAGGCAAACGTGCCCGTCTGCACCGACTGCTGTTCGAGTTCGGTCCGGGCAACGGAACCCTGATGCTGCTGCCGATCGACCAGGGGATCGAGCACGGCCCGCGCGACTTCTTCCCCAACCCGGCGTCGAAGGATCCCGACTACCAGTTCCGGCTCGCCGCCGAGGCCGGCTACTCGGCCCTCGCCTGCCAGATCGGCATGGCGGAGAAGTACTACCCCGACTACGCCGGACGGGTGCCGCTGATCCTCAAGGTCAACGGCAAGACCGACATCCCCTCCTCCGCCAAGTCGTTCTCGTCGTGCAACTCCTCCGTCGAGGACGGCGTCCGGCTCGGCGCCGACGCGATCGGCTACACGCTCTACGTCGGCTCCCCGCGCCAGGATGAGGACCTCGCCCAACTGCGCCAGGTGCGCCAGGACTGCGACCGCTTCGGGATGCCGCTGGTCATCTGGTCCTACCCACGCGGCGAAAACGTCGACGCCAAGGGCACTGCCAACTCCTTCTACGCGATCGACTATGCCGCCCGGATGGCGATGGAGATGGGCGCTGACATCGTCAAGCTCAACATGCCGAAGATCGATCCCGGTAAGGACAAGGACGCCCCCGCTCCCTATAACGAGATGGAAGTCGACCAGGCGGAGGCGATCCGGCAGTGCGTCGAATCCGCCGGCCGCGCCCTGGTCGTCCTCTCCGGCGGCTCCAAGACCGACGACGAGACCGTGCTCACCAACACCCGCGAGGTGATGGAGGCGGGCGGCAGCGGCGTCATCTTCGGCCGCAACGTCTGGCAGCGCGAGTGGAGCGAGGCGCTGGCGATCGTCGAGCAGATCAAGGCGTCGTTGCTCGCCAACGTGCGGCGCACTCCCTAACTCCCTAGTCAAGGGGGGAGAGTCGGCGTCCACCCGCGCTTGAGCGGGGGTGGGAATTGGTGCGCATCGCGGTGGCTGGCTCGGCAGCGTCCTGCTGCTGATCCTTGCCGCCGTGGTGCTGCTGCGACCGTGGGAGCCTGGCCTGGGGGGCGAAGACGCTCCCCGCGCTGTCCACGCCTACGTGACGCGAGCGGTCGACGGCGACACGATCGAAGCCCGGATCGACGGGCAGCTGGAGGACGTCCGCTACATCGGCGTCGACACGCCGGAGACCGTCAAGCCCGGCACGCCGGTGCAGTGCTTCGGGCACCGCGCCTCTGACTTCGATCGCCGCCTGGTCGAGCACCGGCGGGTACGGCTGGTCTTCGGCGTCGAGCGCCGCGACATCTACGGGCGGCTGCTCGCCTATGCGTACATCGGTCACAGGTTCGTCAACGCGGAGCTGGTCCGCCGCGGCCTGGCGCGGACGTTGACGATCGCGCCGAACACGCTGCACAGAGCGCTTTTCGAGCGTTTGGAGCTGCACGCCGCCCGGGCCGGGCGGGGCCTCTGGGCCGCCTGCGAGCCGTGAGTGCGCGGTTGGGCCCTGCAAGATCCTTTGCTACGGTGCCCGCGGCCCCCGGGCCACCTGATCTATGAGAATGCGACAAAGCATCTCCCAGTTCGAGAACGCCTTCGAGCAGGAGACCTCCCTCGAGCGCCGCCGGCGCGAGCAGCTGCGCAGGCGCGCTGCGAACCGATCGCGGGCGCGGAAAATCAACCGCACCGAGCAGGAGGGCAAGGTTCGCTTCAGCGTTCTTGCCGTCTGCCTGACCGTCACCGTCGTCGTGGTCGTCGTCGCGATGTTCGAGGCGCTGGCCTTTTTGATGGCCTAGCCGCGAACGACCGCCACTCTTGAATAGACTCGCCCGCCGATGGCCCGACGCTCACTGAAGCCGCAGCTGAACCAGATCCGTGCCTGGGTGCACCAGGGGCGCACTGACGCCTGGATCGCCCACCAGTTGGAAATCAGCGCCACCGAGCTGCGCGAGTTCCGCAAGCAGTACGACCTCTCCGCCGACGACGAGAACGCCGGCTCGAGCGAAGTCGATCTCCGCGACGAGATCGAAGCCGAGATCGAGGCCGCTGCCGCCGAGCAGGACGACGTCGAAGAGGACGAGGACGACGAGGATGGCGGCGAGGAGTCCGACGACGACTCCGAGCGCGGCACCTCCGCAGGACGCCCCAAACGCCGGCGCCGTCGTGGCCGTCGCGGTGGGCGCGGCCGGCGCAAAGACCTCGAGGCGACCTTCGATCACGGCGAGACCGACGGCTATGGCCTCTGGCTGGACCCCGCGGTCAAAGACAACCCCGTCTACACCGAGCACTGGGCCGGCAAGCGCGACGTCACGGTCCGCATCGACGCCGATCAGATCGTCATCCGCCGCGCCGGCGCCCCGGAGCCCGAGTCTGAATCTGAGGATTCAGGCTCCGGCGACTCAGACTCAGACGAGTAGCCGACTCAGCTGACCAACTGACGGCCGCCGGCGAAGTCGCCGGCGCCGCGTAGGTAAAGCCAGAAGGCCGCGTCGGCCAGCGACTGTGCGTCGCCCTCGGCCGCCGGAGCCACGTCGATCGCCACCTGCAGGCACCAGTCGGTGCCGCGACCGTAGAGCTCGGCCAGCTCGGCGGCCGTGAAGGTGACGCCGATCCGCCGTCGCAGCTCTTCGCGGACGACCTCGACGACGCGGTCGGCGAGCCGCCTGGCGCGGGGATCGCGGATCGCCTGCAGCTCGCGGTACCCCTCCTCCCACTGAAATAGAGCGTTGGCGAGCGGGTAACCCATCGCGACGAGATTACCCAGGCCCCGGGCGCGGGTCAGGAGCCGGCGGTATCGGGGATTTCGCGGAGGGGGGCGTTGGGGGGACCACAGGCGGCCGGATCCAGCTCACCGCGCAGCTTCCAGACGGTGACGGGGCCGCTGCGGAGGATCGGGGCCACGGCGGGCTCGCCGCGCAGCCAGCGGGCCACGGGCGAGGGGGTCGGCCGGCTGGGATGGAGGAAGTTGAGGAAGGGGGCGGTGACGAGGTAATCGAGGTCGGCGGCGTTGACGGCGGCGCGGAAGGCCCGGCAGGTGGGGATCGCGTTGAAGGCCCCGTGCGGGCCCTCCGTGCCGAGGTAGAGGACCCGGTTGGAGAGGTCGGTGCCGTAGAAGCCGTACTGGGCGAAGCCGGCCGCCGTCCCGGCCAAACCGATGCGGGCGTCCTCGAGGCCACGGGCCCAGCGGTAGGCGGAGTCGAGGTCCATGCCCGGAATGCTTTCGTCGGCGACCTCGTTGCGAAAGCGTTCGTCGAGGTAGTGGCGCTGCACCGGGTAGCCGATCGCGACCACGACCACGGCCAGGGCGGCGAAGCCGGCGGCGACGATGCCACGGCTGGCGCCCCTCCCCCGGGCCAGCAACAGGGCCGCGGGAACGAGCACGGCGAGCACGGCGAGCGCCAGCGCGAAGGGGCGGGCGGGGTCGCGGAGGACGGCGTCGGCGCGGTCGCTGAGCAGCAGCACGACCAGCAGCGCCCCCAGCAGCCCCCACTGGCGCCGTCCCGTGTCGAAGAAACGTGGCAGCGGTATCAGGACCAGGCCGGCGAGCAGGGCCGCGTAGACGTAGCGGACGTTGATCCCGAACGCTTCCGGGGCGCCGTCGGCACCGGCAGCGCTGAGCGGGGTGAAGACGTAGGCGAGGAAGCCGAAGAGGACGACGGCGCCGATCGCCCGCAGGACCTGGTCTCGGCCCCTCAGCAGCGTCAGCAGCGCCGCCAGGACCGCCCCCCCGACCGCGAGTGGCCAGAGCGCCCCGAAGGCGTCGTGCAGGCCCGGGAAGAAGAAATGGCGCCAGACGTCCGTGTCGGTCGCGTAGTGGGCGATGCTGAAGTCGGGCCGACCGACCTGCAGCCGCTCGGGGTGCGGCAGCGAGATCGGCCCGAGGCTTTCGACGGCGGGCTCCGGGTTGCCGGCGACGATCAGGTTGCGCAGGTACCAGAAGCCGCCGCCCAGCAGGGCGGGCACGAACCACCATCCCGCCGCCGCCCACCTCCGCCCCACCGGCGCCAGCACGAGGACCGCAACGCTCAGCGCCGCCGCCATCGCCAGCGCCGTCACCTTGGTCCCCGCCGCCAGCCCCACCGCCAGGCCGGCCACCGCCAGCGGCCAGCCAACCGGCAGGGCCAACGGTTGACGGGCCGATTTCCCTCCATATGGGCGGAGTTTCGGCCCATCGACCCCGGGGGGGGTGGGTTTGGAGGTTCGCTGGGCATTCCAGGCGTTGACGAGGATCGCGATCGCGGCCAGGAGCAGGGCCGCGGCCATCAGGTCGTTCTTGGCGGCCCCTGGCTCCCGCACGACCAGCGTGTGGCACTCGAGCATGATCGCCGCCGCCACGACGGTCAGATCGCCGCGCCCGTACGGCCTGCCGATGCACCAGGCCGCCAGGAAGGCCACCACCAGCCACCCGTAGTTGATGAACAACGAGAGCGTGTCCCGTCCCGTCAGCAGCATTCCGTCGGCGTGCAGCAGCTCCGAATTTTGCGGGTAGAACCAGTTCGTGAAGACCGTGTCCACGTGATGCATGCCGGTGACGGAGTGGCTCTGCGCCATCTCCGCCGCGAACGGCAGGTGGTACCAGAGCGAATCGAAGTTGAAGACGCCGCGATCCAGCGCGTGCTTCGTGGTCAGGGCCCAGTGCCCGAACACCAGCGCGACGACGCCGACCATGATCAGCAACCGCCAGCCGCCCGGGCCGGCCGGTCCTGCCGGTGCGGCATCCGGGCGCTGCGCGCCCTCCGCGCCGCGGGGGACCCCCGCCCCACCGCCACCCCCCGGCAGGAACGCCGTGGCGAGAGCAACTAGGGCCGAGACGCCAACGAGAGCTCCGGCGTAGAGCAATCCGAACGTTCCGAGGATCTCTGAGATCCAGGTGAGCAGGGCGACGGCGACGATCGCCTCGGCCAGGCGTGCGGGAGCGCCCTCCCAGGCCGGCATCAGACGCCGACGCAGGCGGAAGGCGCTGAAACCCAGCGAGAGGCCCACCAGGGCCAGCTCAGCGGCTCCCAGGAGGTAGGAGCCGAGGCTAAGCATGGTGAAAGGGCGGAGGGGTGCTCAGTTGTTGAGGCCGCGGACGACGACCGGGGTCTCGCCTTCGCCGACCATCCCCTGAGCGCGAGCCATGCGGTTGATGACGATCGGATCGTCGGCGGACTGGATCCGGGTATGCAGCCTGGTGTTGTCGCGCTGCAGTTCGTGCAACTGCGCTTTGGCGGCCGTCGTCGCGGTGTAGGTCTTGACGAAGTCGATCGCCGGGTTCAGATAGGAGTAGAGGACGGCGGCGAGGACGAGCGTCAGCGCGATCCGGCCGACGCGGTCCCAGTTGACGCGGCTCGGGCCGCTGCGCGCGGCCGGGCGCCGTCTGCGGGCGGCAGGGCGGCGGCGAGGAGGAGCCGATCGGTTCCGCCCGGCGTAGGCGCGCGCTGCCATGCCCGGTCCTTTGCGGCCGGGCGCCGCATTCCTTCATTTAGGAACGGCGCTGGACGAATGCCTGCAGGCCCGGGAACTCGGCGGCGGCGCCTAACTCCTCCTCGATCCGTAGCAAGCGGTTGTACTTGGCGACGCGGTCCGAGCGGGACGGGGCGCCGGTCTTGATCTGGCCGGCGCCGGTGGCGACGGCGAGGTCGGCGATCGTCGTGTCCTCGGTCTCGCCCGAGCGGTGGGAGATCACCGCCGTGTAGCCGGCCTCGCGGGCGATGCGGATCGCCTCCAGGGTCTCGGTCAGGGTGCCAATCTGGTTGACCTTGACGAGGATCGAGTTGCCGACGCCGAGCTCGATGCCGCGGCCCAGGCGTTCCGGATTGGTGACGAAGAGGTCGTCGCCGACCAGCTGCACGCGCTCGCCGAGCTTCTCGGTGAGCAGCTTCCAGCCGTCCCAGTCCTCCTCGTCCATGCCGTCCTCGATCGAGACGATCGGGTAACGCGAGCAGGCGTCCTCCCAGTAGGAGGCCATCTCCGCGGGCGAGAGGCTGCGGCCCTCGTGCTCGAGCACGTAGGCGCCGTTCTCGAAGATCTCGCTGGTGGCGGGGTCGAGAGCGATGAAGACATCGGCGCCGGGCTCGTAGCCGGCCGCCTCGACGCCCGCGAGCACCGCTTGCAGCGCCGCCTCGTTGGAGTCGAGGTCGGGGGCGAAGCCGCCCTCGTCGCCGCCGGCCGTGGAGAGGCCCTTGGAGTGCAGCGACTTCTTCAGCGCGTGGTAGACCTCGGCGCCGACCCGCAGGCACTCCGAGAAGCTGGAGGCGCCGGCGGGAACGACCATGAACTCCTGGAAGTCGACCGAGTTGTCGGCGTGGGCGCCGCCGTTGAGGACATTCATCATCGGCACCGGCAGCAGCGTCGGTTCGCCGCCGCCGTAGAGCTCGGCGAGGTAACGGTAGAGCGGCTGCCCGGAGTCCATCGCGGCTGCCTTCGCCGCCGCCAGGGAGACGCCCAGCAGCGCGTTGGCGCCGAGGCGGCCCTTGTTCGGGGTCCCGTCCAGCTCGATCATCGTCGCGTCGAGGGCGCCCTGCTCAGCGGCCCGGGCGCCCGTCAGCGCCGCCGCGATCTCGCCGTTGACGTTGGCGACCGCGCGCGAGACGCCCTTGCCGGCCCAGGCGTCGCCGCCGTCGCGCAGCTCGACCGCCTCGAACTCGCCGGTCGAGGCTCCGGAGGGCACGGCCGCCAGGCCGCGCGCGCCCGACTCGAGCGCGACTTCGACCTCGACGGTCGGGTTGCCGCGCGAATCGAGGATCTGCCGCGCGTGGATGGAGGAGATGACGCTCACAGGACGCGCGAGTCTATTGACCGGGGCGGCGTGAAGCAGGCCCTACGGGGGGCCTATTCGCCGGTCGGGGGCGCGGCGCCGGCAGCGCCGGGCGTGACGCCTTCCGGCAGCGTGGTGGCCCCTTCGGCGCCCGCTTCTTTCAGACCTTCGGGGCGGGCTCGCTGCGGAAGCCGTTCGCCCTGCGGTTTGAGGAGCGTCGTGCTGCCGGGCAGAGCCGGTGCGACCTGGGCGACCGGCGCCGGGCATTCTTTCGGCGTGCCGCCTTTGGGATCGGCTTCGTAACAGGCGGGCGGGGCGCTGGTCGGGTGACCGGAGCCGACGTAGTTGGCGCACCTTTCGATCACGAAGCCGTCAGCGCAGAAGGTCCGCGACTGCCACTTGCTCTGGTATTCGGCGACGAATTCGGAGAAGACTTCCTGGGCGACCTGCTGGGTCAGCTGGGTTTTGATTTCAGCGCTGACTTCGGCCAGGCTTTTGACTTTCGCCGGGTTCAGTTTCTCGACCTCGAGCACGAAGTAATTGCCTTCGACGCTGACCGGGCCGACGACCACGCCGGTGGGATTGTCGAAGACCGCCGATTTGAGCGCCGCCTGGCTGGAGAGAAGTTCTTCGGTCAGCCCCGGCTGCAGGCCGCCTTTGGCTTTCGTGGTCGGATCGCTGGAGTATTTGGTCGCGACCTTTTTCCAGCTCGCCGCTGAGTCGCCTTTGTCGAGCGCCGCTTTCGCCGCGGCGATTTTCGCCTTGTCTTTGTTGACGACGACGCGGACGTCGCGGGACTCCGGCGTCGTGTACTGCGCGTCCTTCGCGGTGTCGTAGTAATCCGAGATTTCGGAGCTGGAGGCCGGCGGGGCTTCTTTGGAGATCGCTTCCTGGATCTGGGTGCTGAGCAGCTGCAGCTTCACCCGGGCGAGGACGTCGGCCTGGGTGAATTTCGAAGTCGTGAGGAATTTCTGGTATTCGGCTTCGGTTTTGAAATTCTGTTTTTTGATCTGCGCCAGTTCGGTGGCGATCTGTTTCGGCGTCACCGAGATGCCCTGTTCTTCGGCCTCGCCCTGGATCCAGATCGTGTCGAGCAGTTCGCCCAGCGCCGCGGTCTTCAGTTCTTCGTATTTTTTGGCGCCCGGTTTCGGCAGCTGTTTCAGTTTGCCCTGGGCAGCCTGCTGGAGCAGCGCCCGCTTGAAGTCCGCTTCGCTGATCGTGCCGATGTCGGCAGGGACGCTCTTGACGATCGCGACATCGCCGGCGGGGACGCTGGGATGCCCGAGACCCTGGGCAATCGCGTAGCCGGCGAAGAGGACGACGAAGAGCGCGCCGAAGATCACCAGCGCGAAGCGCTGCCGACCTGACTTCCTGCTCTGCCCCGATTTCGCTCCCACGAAGCGCGCAGCATAGTCAAATCGGTTCGCGCGGGGAAGATCGGGTGAATCTCAGGCCGCCGCGGCCTCGCTGGGACGGCGCGCCTGGCGCAGGCCGGCGGCCATCGCCAGCACCGCCGCCAGGCGCTCCTCGGGGTCGCCGGCGGCCCTGACCGCCGCCACCTGCTCGCGCCATTCGTAGAGCGCTCCCTCGACCTGCTCGGCCAGCACACCGGCCTGCTCGGAGTCGAGCTCGACCCCGGTGACGCTGAGCCGTCCGCCGCGGAACTCGACGCTGCGCGCCCCTGCCAGGCCCAGCTCGATCCGCGCCTGCTGCAGCTTCAGCAGGTTCTCGGCCTGCGGCGGCAACTGCCCGAAGCGGTCGCTGAGCTCGTCGCGGATCGCCCGCAGCTGCCCCGGTTCGCGGGCGGCGACGATGCGGCGGTGGATGTCGATCTTGGCCGCCTCGAAGGGGACGAAGGTGGCCGGCAAGTAGGCGTCGACCGGGACGTCGAGACGGACCGGCTCCGGCGCCTCCTCGCGCTCGCCCTCCTCCTCCCCCGCCTCGGCCACCGCTTCGTCGATCATCTGGCAGTAGAGCTCGAAGCCGACCGCGGCGACGTGGCCGGACTGCTCGTCGCCGAGCAGGTTGCCGGCGCCGCGGATGTCGAGGTCACGCATCGCGATCCGGAAGCCGGAGCCGAGCTCGGTGTGGTCGGCCAGGGTCGAGAGGCGCGCCGCCGCGTCCTCGGTCAGCGCCTCGGCCGAGGGGTAGAGCAGGTAGGCGAAGGCGCGCTCGCGAGAGCGGCCGACGCGGCCGCGGATCTGGTAGGCCTGGGAGAGGCCGAGCTGGTCGGCGCGCTCGACGATCAGGGTGTT
>Ga0193706_1000303_pt1 | contig 30602 bp, 17 predicted proteins | sample U3c1metaG_FD_160130 | JGI IMG/M metagenome (GOLD analysis project Ga0193706, IMG submission 160130) | Soil microbial communities from a riparian zone of the East river system, Colorado, United States - U3c1 | ecosystem: Environmental > Terrestrial > Soil > Riparian zone | place: USA: East River... | reverse complement strand
CCTGAAGTTGCGTAGCGAACCCGTGACCTGAAGAACCGTATGCGGTAGTCCCGCACGTACGGGTCTGTGGGGGACCAGGGTGGGTAACCACCCTGGTCTACCCGGCGCGGTCCCCGTGGCCTCCGAAAGGGTGTCGTTCAGGACCTGGGAACGTCTCTACCGCCTTCGCCGAGGAATTACCGTGTGCTCCATATGGATTCAGGCGGCAGGCCATCGAGCCACGTCACTACGATCGGATCGGGCTCGTGCCGCATCAGGGCGGAGACCACGTTGGTGTTCAGCACGATCACGATTCGAAGTCGGCTGGCCGAGCCCTTTCACCGCGTAGCTCGGGAACATCCTCCGTGAGACCCAAACCGGCAAAGCGGTCGGCGAGCCGCGAGCCGAGCGGTGCCCGAGCGCCGCCCTTATCTTTGACCGCGCAACCCGCCTCCAGATCCCGAAACCAGAACCGTCCCCGCCCCTCCACCCGACCGAGCTTGATCGCCACCGGCTCGCGGAAGACCGGCCCGGCGTGGACGAAGGTGTGGAACTCGCCGTTCTCGCCGCAGAGGTCGACGTCGGGCGGGAGGTCGCGCAGCAGGTCTTCGTCGAAGGAACGGCCGGCGAAGACGGGGTCGAGGATGTCGGTGTCCACGCAGACCAGGACGGCGCGGAAGCCGAGGTGGATGATCTCGTGGGCGAGCTCCGTCGTGTCGCGGCCCCAGAGGGGGAAAACCGGCTCGAGGCCGAGCGCCGCCATCTGCTTCTCGCGGTAGGCGCGGATGTCCTCCAGATAGAGATCCCCGAAGGCGACGTGGTGAATCCCCTGATCCTTGATAGCGCTCAGGGCCGCCGTAAGGCGATCCTCGTAGATCTCGTTCGGGCAGTCCTTGGGAATGAGGACCTTGTGGAGCGGCAGCCCGATCGACTCCGCCTGGCGCTCCAGCAGCTCGCGGCGGACGCCGTGGACGCTGATGCGGTCGTAGTCCTCGGTGATCGTGGTCAGCAGGCCCGCCGGCTCGAAGTCCGGCGAGGAGCGCAGGGTGTGGAGGGCGAAGGCGCTGTCCTTGCCGCCGCTCCAGGAGAGAAGGATGGATTCAGGCATGGGGGAAGGATATGGGAGACCGGTCCTATTTGGCCCGATCAACCGGGATGCCTGCGAAAAGGTGATGGAGGTGGAGGACGCGGAAAGGGAGCGGGATTGGGAGCGTTGGTGCCGCTACGGAGACGCCCCGCCGTCCCCGTGGCCTTCGCAGGTTGTCGTAGAGCGTCTGGGAGCGTCTCTACGGAAGGGTGTTGCGGTGCGCGATGGGTGGAGGTTACGGGGATCTCGCAAGACGCAAGATCTCCAGCACCTCCGTAACCTCTTCTTGGGGGCCGAGCCTCCGACGTACCGTAGAGACGCCTCAGACGATGTGCGCTGATCTTTCAAAGGCCAACGCCGGCGGGGCGTCTCCGCAGCGGCGAAGCCTTTTCGATTCTCTCCGACCTCGGGCGTTGCCGAGTTGTCGATGGTGGACGGCGCCTGCTGAAGCAGGCTTCATCCGGCGCCGTCCAGGGGTGTCCCGGTGCTTACTTATAGCACTCCTGATATTGGAACGAGTCGGTGCTGTCGTAGTAGCAAGTGAGAATGTAAACGTCGTGGTCGCCGCTGCTGGGCAGGGTGAAACAGGTCTCGTTGATGCTCACTTCAGACCAGGGCGCTCCTCCTCCGGTCAAACAGTTCTGGAGGGCCTGATAGCAGGTGTAGGCGGGGCAGAAGCCGGAGGCCTGGGCTGGAGGCTGCGAGGCGAGGGCGAGGACTGTTACGACGAAAAGTAAAACGAGAAGCTTTACTCTCATAGAGTTTCCCTTTCTAAATTCTTCCGGCCGGAAGTACTGAAACATTCTAACATCTATATTTAGGTTTGAACAAGCCAAAGACCCGCCCGGAGGGCGAATTTATCCAGCCTGGGGTGTCAACCCCAGGTGGAGATGTGGGACGCCGAGGCCGACGTCGCGCTGAACGGGTCTGCCGGCCCTTCGGGGCTTGGGAACGTGGGGGCCTCCCACCTGGGGTTGACACCCCAGGCTGGATAAATTTCGCCCCCTCCGGGGCGAGGGCGGGGACGAGCCCCGCCCCTACGTTCCTGGCCTTGATCGCGTTTGCCTGACGTACCGGCTCCCGCCCCCTTACTCCCGCCGGCGCCAGACCAGCAGCCAGAGAAAGAACGGCCCGCCGAGCAGCGCGGTGAGGATGCCGACGGGCAGCTCGGCCGGCGAGAGGATGGTGCGGCCGGCGGCGTCGCAGAGGGTGAGGAAGGCGCCGCCGCCCAAGATGCAGGCGGGCACGAGGTAGAGGTGGTCGTGCCCCACGAAGCGGCGCAGCATGTGGGGGACGATCAGGCCCACGAAGCCGATCGGTCCGGCGACGGCCACCAGGGCGCCGATCATCAGCGAGGTGGCGAGGAGCACGTAGCGCCGGAGGCGTGCGAGGTCCACGCCGCGGCTCGCGGCCAGCTCCTCGCCGGTGAGCAGGAGGTTCAGCTCCCAGCGCAGCACGAACAGCGCGGCGCTCCCGCCCAGCACGAACGGCAGAAGCCAGAGCACCTCCGTGTAGCCCACCACGGAGAGCCCCCCCATCATCCAGCGCACCATGCGGAAGGTCTGGGTGGAGTCCGCGAGGTACTGGAGGAAAAGGATGATCGCCGAGCAGGAGAGCGAGACGGCGACCCCCGCGAGCAGCAGGGTCGAGGTCTCGATCCCCTGCCGGCGCAGGGCGAGGCCGACGATCAGCGCGGTCGCGCCGAGCGCTCCGGCGAAGCTCGCGAGGCCCACCAGCGACAGCCCGAGGAACTGACCCCCCTCGAAGCGCAGGGCGATCACCGCGCCCAGGGCGGCGCCGCTCGACACCCCCAGGGTGTAGGGCTCGGCGAGGGGATTGCGGAAGAGCGTCTGGAAACCGAGGCCGGAGGTGGCGAGCGCCGCGCCGCCAAGCAGCGCCAGCAGGATCCGCGGCAGGCGGAGCTGCCAGAAGATCGACGCCGCGGTGGGATCGCCGCGCAGGATCTCCCCCAGGGAGATCGACTGGCTGCCGACCAGGGGCGTCAGGATCATCGTCGCGATCCAGACGGCCAGCAGGATCAGGAGGGCGGTCCGCGGTCTCACGCGCCCAGGTCCAGGATGGTGACTGGCCGCTCGCCGCCGCGGACGATCTCGAAGCGAGCGCGGAAGAGGCGGTCGAGCACCTCCGGCCGCAGGATCTCGGCCGGCGCGCCGGTGGCGAGGACCTTGCCGCCGGAGAGCGCGAGGAGGCGGTCGCCGAGCAGCGAGGCGAGGTTGAGGTCGTGGGTGGCGAGGACGACGGTGTGATCGGTGTCGGTCTTGAGGCGGAGCAGCAGGGAGGCGAGGTCGCGCTGGTGGCGCGCGTCGAGGTGGAGCGTCGGCTCGTCGAGCACCAGCAGCTCGGCTTCCTGGGCCAGGGCGGCGGCGATGAAGACGGCCTGGCGCTCGCCGCCGGAGAGCTCGTCGACCGGCCGCCCGCGCAGCTCTTCGATCCCGACCACCCGGAGGGCCTCCTCGACGGCGGCGAAATCCTCGGCGCGCGGCGCGAGCTGGAAGGCGGTGAGGTGCGGGTAGCGCCCGAGGAGGACGATCTCCTCGACCTTGAGCGGCACCCGGGCGGGGCGGATCTGCGGCACGTAGGCGATGCGGCGGGCGATCTCGCGGCGGGAGAGCTTGGCGAAGGAGCGGCCGGCGTAGGCGATCTCCCCGCGGGTGGGCCGCAGGAGCCCGGTGAGGCAGCGTAGGAGAGTGGTCTTGCCGGCGCCGTTGGGTCCCACCAGGGCCAGGCACTCACCGCGGACCACCTCCAGGTCGAGAGGCCCGAGGATGGTCCGCGTGCCGGAGCGCCATTCGAGACCGTGGGCGCTGAGCAGGACGGGTGGGGTCAATGCGGGTCCCTGGCGTTGCGGGCGCGGAGGAGGGCCTCCCGCATCTCGCGGTAGAACTGGGGGAGCCGGGGCCCGGGGATCAGCACGTGGGTGCCGGCGATGATCTCGACGGCACCGTTCCTGACCGCTGGCACCTCGGCGAGCGTCCGCCAGTCGCGGATGAGCGCGGCGGCCTGTTCCGCCGTCTGCGGGTCGGACCGTAGCTCGAGGATGACGTCCGGCTTGCGGGCCACGATCTGCTCGACGCTGATCAGCGGGTAGAGGGTGGGCGAGTCGGCGAAGACGTTGACCCCGCCGAGACGGCGGAGCAACTCGTCGAGGAAGGTGCCGTGCCCGGCGACGGAGACCTCCCCGAGCCGCCCGGACTCTCGCCCAACAGAGATCAGCACCTTGAGCGGCGGACCGGGGAGCGGCGGCAGAGTGAGGCCGGCGCGCCATTCGGCCGCGTAACGGTCGCCAGCCGCGGGCACGCCCACGCGCTCGGCGATGGTGTGAAAGGAGCGCTCGACGTCGGCCAGGGACTCGTCGGGCACGATGAGGACGTCGACGCCCAGCGGCCGCAGCTTGGCGCCGAGATCCTTCTCGCTCGGCAGCAGGACGGCGAGGTCCGGCCGCAGGGAGACGATCCGCTCGAGATTGGGATTGAACAGGCCGCCGAGATGCGGCTTGCGGACCGCCTCCTCGGGCCAGCGGGTGTAGTCCCCGACGCCGACGACGCGGTCGCCGAGGCCGAGGGCGAACAGCGTCTCGACCAGGCTCGGGGTGAGGGCGATGATCCGCTGGGCCGGCTTGGGGGACTCAGCGGACTTGGGGCCAGCGCCCTCCTGACCCCGCCGGCAGGCGGGGAGCAGAAGGAGCGGCAGAAGGAGAAGAAGGGCTCGTCTAGAAATCAAACGACAGTCCACCGATCAGCGTCCTCCCCGGGCTGGGGAAGCCGAGCGCCTGACTGTACCTCTCATCGGCGACGTTCTCCACCCGCGCGTAGGGGGAGAGCCAGTCCAGCACCCGCCAGCGGGCGGCGAGGTCGACCCGCGTGTAGCTCGGGTTGACGGTGCGGCCGAAGGTCTCCGGATCGAAATCCGCCCGGTCACCGACGTAGCGCCCGACGAGGTTCAGGGTCCACGGACCCGGCCGCGCGGTGAGGATGAGGTTGGCGCTCCGCTTGGGGCGCCGGAGCAGCTCCAGGCCGGTGTCCTGGTCCTCGGCGTCGAGCCAGGTGCCGTTCACCGAGGCATTGAAGATCCCCTGGCGGAAGCCCACCTCGGCCTCGACGCCGCGGCTGCGAGCGCGCCCGATGTTGACGTTGGTGAAGGTGACGAACTCGAAGTCGATCAGGTTGCGCACGCGGCTCTCGAAGCCGGTCAGGACGAAGTGCCAGCCGCCGGCGGTGTGCTCGAGGCCGAGCTCGGAGCTCCGGCTGTCCTCCGGCTGGAGGTCGGGGTTGCCGCTGCCGGGGAAGAACAGCTCGCCGAGGGAGGGGGCGCGGAAGGCCTCGCCGTAGCTCGCCCGCAGCAGGGTGTCCTGGCCGAGCTTCACCACCGTCCCCGCCCGCAGGCTGGTCTGGCCGCCGTAGACGTTGTTGTCGTCGCGCCGCAGCCCGAGGTCGAGCCGGACCGGGCCCTTCCCCCAGCTCGCCTGGCCGAAGGCCGCCCAGGTCCGCTGGCTGGCGGCGTCGAGGTTGGTGAAGGTGCCGGAGGAGGCGGTCACCTCCAGCCGCTCGGTCTCGGCGCCGGCGGAGATCCGCAGGTCCTCGCCGCCGTGCCACGACCCCACGGCGCGGCCGCGGGTGGCCTGGGACTCGGTGTCCGCGACCTTCGAGAAAGGATCGTCGGGATCGCGGAAGGCGTTGTCGAAGTCGGTCCGCGAGAGCTGCGCCTCGACCTGCCAGGGGCCCCGCTCGGAGCGGAAGGGGACGGCGACCTCGCGCTCCTGCCAGGAGATCCGGCGGTGCGGGGACGGCAGGGCGCCGGAGAACGGGATACCGGTCTTCGAATCGTTCGCCCGCACCAGGAGGCCCAGGCTCGAGCCCTGGCCGATTCCCCAGAGGGCGCGCGCCACCCCTTCCTGGCTGTCGAAGTCGTCGTTGACGAACTCGTTGCCGCCGCGCCGCACGCTGCCGGTGACGTCGAAGCGGGCGGGACCGAGATTGCCGCCGGCGGCGATTCCGCCCCGCTTGTAGCCGTACTCCCCGCCTTCGAGGTTGACGGTCCCCCCTTGGCGCGAGCCGGTGAGCACCTGCACCACGCCGCCCACGGCGTTGCTGCCGTAGAGGGCGCTGAACGGCCCGCGCGCCACCTCGACGCGCTCGACGCCGTCGAGCGGCACGAACTGCCAGTTGGCGCCGCCGAAATAGGGGTCGTTGAGCTGGATGCCGTTCCAGAGCAGCAGCGTCTGGTTGGAGTTGGTGCCGCGGGTGAACAGCGAGGTCTGCTGGCCGGCGGGGCCGGCCTGGGTGATCGAGATGCCGGGAACGGTGCTCACCAGCTCGGAGAGGTCGGTGGCCTGGCGGGCCGCGATCTCCTTCTGGTCGATGACGGTGGCCGAGGCGGGGACGTTCTCGCGGTCCTCAGGATCGAGGGAGGCGCTGACGACGACGGAGTCGTTGAAGATGGGAACCGGGTTTTGAGCCCGAGCCGGAAGTCCGCCCCCGAGGACGCCGGCAATCAGAAACGGGACGATCTGACGCATGAGACGTGCTCCTTTCGGAATGCAACGCCTCTCCTGGGAATCGGGGACGAAAAGAGAGCACGAGGTGCCGCGCAATCCCTCGCCCGCACCCCGGGGGAGGCATTCTCGACGAGCGGCAGGTCTCCTGGCTCCCGGATCTTCCTACTCCCGGACCTTCCCACACGGGCGACCCTTCTGGATCTCTCCCGTGCAGTGGCACTTCCGGTTTCGTACCCGGTTACAGTGGCGGGGGCCGCGCCGGTTTCACACCGGCTTCCCTCAAGACGCGAGAACCTCCCCTTTCGAGGAGGCTCCGGCATCACCGCGTCGTCTGGTTTGTCAAAGAAGCCCTCCATGGTGGAGGACCCTGGTCGAGAGACTGTACTACGGCTATTGCGGCGGCGGGGCGCCGGCGCCGGTGAGGCCACCGAAGGCGGCACCTGAGTTCGCGCCGTCCGTGTTCGTCGGCGTATTGATGTTGCCCGAGCCTAGCCCGCCGAGGCTGCCCATGCCGGAGAAGCCGACGCCATAGCTGACCGGGATGCCTCCGCCGCTGCCGGGCTCGGCGAACTGCTGGATCGAGTAGTTCTGCCGCTGCTCCTGGAGGTCGAGCATCCGGTTGGCGAACTCGAGGTAGCGGTCGGTGATCAGGTCCTGCTTGGTCTTGGTCTCGTCGGGCAGGTCGTTCGGAGCGCGGCCGAGCGCGATGGCCTTGTCGCTGATTCGGATGCCGAAGCCCTGGGTCGGGTCCTCGGCGCGGACGCTCTGAACCTCTTCCTTGGGGAAGCCGACCCAGTTGCCCACCTCGGTCAGGAGGAGCACCATGTTCGGGTCCCAGCTCGCCTGCTGCGGCTGGCGCGCGGTCTCAACCACGGTTCCGTTCGTCAGAGTGACGTAATAGACGTCGGCCGATGCCGGCACGGCGAGCAACGCCAGGGCGACCAGCAACGGCGAAACACGAGCCAGGAAGCGGGACATGGAATCCTCCTGCGGCGGACCGCATTCATTGAAAGCTCCTGCAAGCTTAGCACCAATTTCATCAAAGTGCATAGGCCAGCTCTTCCCGCAACTGCTCCCGAAACAGCACCGCCCCGCCGTGGGCGGGGTGGCGCAGGGCGGGGGCTTCGACCCCGAGCTCGGCGAGCGCTCCCTGAGCGGTGCGGCCGACGGCGAGCACGCGGGCGCCGGGGATCTCGGCGAGGAGCCGCTCCAGGACGTGCAGGTTGGCGGCGACCAGGCTCCGCTCCGGCGTGCGGTTGCTCAACGGTCCGCGCGTGCCGTAGGGGTGCCAGGGGAAGGAGTTCCAGAGCAGGGCGCCGCGGGCCTCGCCGCCCAGGGCGTCCCAGACGATGCTCCCCGAGGGCTCGAGCCAGAGGGCCGGATTGCGGCTGGTGGCCAGGAAGGGGGAGCCGGCCCAGGGGAGCCGCCGGCCGTCGGACCCGGCGAGCTGGCGCTCGCTGGTGAAGGCGATGCCGGAGAACCGCCCGCCGCGAAAGCCGAGCGCCTCGCCGACCAGCACCAGCCGCGGCGTCTCCACCCGTTCGAGATAGGCCTCCAGGTTCTCCCGCCGCCGCCGGGGCGCCGCCGGGCCGTCGAGCTCCGGGAACGCCTCGCGGTAGGGGTTCACCACCCCGGGGCAAGCTCCCCGGGGTCCCCGATAGAGGAGGCGGAGGACGGGGGAGAGATCCACGTCGAGGGCTCAGGCTGCGGTGAGGATGAGCGGCTCGCCGCGCCGGATGACGATCGTGTGCTCGTAATGGGCGGTGAGGGAGCGGTTGTCGGTGCGGATCGTCCAGCCGTCCGGCTCGGTGACGAGCTGCGCCGGCTCGGCCGAGATCATCGGCTCCACGGCGAGCACCAGGCCGTCGGTCAGCGGCGTCCGCGACCGGGGATCGTAGAAGTTCGGCACCTCGGGCGCCTCGTGGATCGTCTTGCCCACGCCATGGCCGCAGAGGTTGCGCAGCACGCTGAAGCCGTGCCGCCGCACCTCCCCCTCGACCGCCCGGCCGATGTCGTTGACCTGCTGGCCGACCCGCGCCACGGCGAGCGCCTTCTGGAACGCTGCCCGGGCGCACTTGCGGAGCTTGCGGCCGATGAGGGAGATGGGGGGCAGCAGCACCGTCGTCGCCGAGTCCGCGATGTAGCCGCCGAGCTCGGCGGTGACGTCGATCTTGACCACGTCCCCCGGCTCCAGGCGACGCGGTCCGGGCACGCCGTGGACGATCTGCTCGTTGACGCTGATCAGGTTGAAGCCGGGAAAGTTGTAGGTCATCTGCGGCGCCGACCGCGCGCCGTGCCGGCGCAGAAAGCCGGCGCCCACCTCGTCGAGCTCCGCCGTGGTCATCCCCGGCCGTGCCGCCGCCGTCATTTCCTGGATCGCCTCGCCCACGAGCCTCCCGACGAGAGTCATCCCGGCGAGGTCTTCCTTGGAGCTGATCGTCATGCGTCTCCTCCTGTCGGTCGACGGAACTTTATGGCCGACCCCGCGCCTCGGCAACCCTCGCGGCGCGCCGATCCTTGTTAAAGTGAAGTTAAAGTTAGTTTACATTCACTCCGGAATGGGTTAATATTTATTTATACTCACTCCAAAGGAGATGTAAGGTGAGAAAGTTTATTGTCCTGACTGTCCTCTCTCTCTGCTGCGCGCTCACCGCCGCGGCCCAGTCCACCCCTGAAAAGGCCGGGAAGATCGAGCGCCGGCTGGATACGCTCGCCGCTTCCTTCGCGAAGGCGCTAGGAGACCGCGACCTCCGCGAGCTCCTGCAGCGCTCGATCGTGGCAAGCGAGACGGGAACCGAGGTCCGCCTGCGCGATCTGCTCGACCAGGAGGTCGCCCCGGGCTCCACGCTCGCCGTCCGGCTCTCGGCGCGTCTCAGCGCCAAGAGCAGCGCTCCCCTCGGCGCCTCCGAGGCCCGCGCGGCGGTCCTCCGCCTTCTGGGCGACACGCCCGACGTCGATGTCTCCGTGCACTCCGGCCCGCAGGGGTGGAATGTGGCGGACGAGGCTCCGGCCGTCGCCTACACCTGGGAGCGGCCCGGCCAAGCGAGAGACACGCTCCGTGCCTTCGACGCCGACGGCGGTGCGATCAGCCTCGACGTGCATTCGCCCCTGGAGCGGCCGGTGGTGGTGCTCGAGGTTCACGACACCCACGGCGCCGTCCGCACGGCTGGCGCCAAGCCGGCGCTCCCCACGTTGCCGCGGAAGGATCTCGCCGGGTGCTACGACTCGCCGACCTACTCCTCCTATCCGCTGATCACCGGCGCCTCGATCTGGGACGCCCACGAGAGCAGCCTCAATGGGCCCAAGGGCTTCCTCTACTTCTCCGCCGCCGGCTCCGAGAAGACCGGCAATCTCCCCTCCACCCTCGGCGGCCTGAGCGGCTGGAGCACCAACGTCTGGGCGAGCAACTTCCAGGGCCCCTACTACGAATCCAATAGCCGCGAGCAGTGGGAGTGGACGGCCGACGGCTGGCTGGAGTACGGCTACCGCACCTATCCGGCCCTGTATTGCCAGCAGACGGTGAGCGCGACGAGCAGTTTCACTCTCGCCAGCTACACCATCAAGGAGGACGACGACATCTTCAACCCCGACGACTACGTCGGCAAGGCCCAGATCGACCACCGCTACTGCAAGAGTGACGTCTTCGACCTGGGGACCCTGAACGGCTGGACGTCGGTACACACCACGGCCGGTATCGACGACATCAACAACACCAGCTACAAGCTCTACTGTCAGACCAACCAGCACTGCTCCGCCATCACGGATTGCGGCGACGGCTCCAGCGTGAGCTGCTCGGTCGCCGGCTCTTGCAGCGCCGGGAGCTGCGAGTCCGGCGCGGGCTATGTGAGGTGCGGCGGTACCTACCGGTATTGTCCGTCGAGCCCCTCCTGCCCGCGCGGGCAGATCATCTGCGATCCTGTGATGTAGGACCTCTGGGGACCGGGAGCCTCCTCGGCGCAGAGGGGGCTCCCGGCAAGCCGCCCGGCTTTCACGTCCAAGGCGCTTACAATAGAAGGAGCCATGAGCGACGAGAGCGCTGCCGCGGATTCTTCCGAAGAAAAACCCGCCGGGTTCGTCGAGCTGTCCCAGCTCGAGGTGGACCCGCGTTCGGTCCGGCTCCTCGACCGCGAGCTCTGCCTGGAGAAGCGGGTCGTCGTGCTGGGCAAAGTGGATTCGCGGGGGAGCGAGCCCGTGAAGGTCGGCATGCTGCCGCCGGTACGGCGGTCGCTGGTGCGCGAGATCGGCGGCCTGCTCGGCCGGCCGGTGCGGCCGGTGCCGCTCAACGACTGGGAGATCCGGCGGGCGATCGACCTCGGCTGGGGCGCCGCGGGTCCAGGCGTCGACGCCGGCTCGCTCCTCCTGCGGCCGGTCCCCGCCTTCACCTTCGCCGCCGGGGCGCCGGTGCCGGAGATCCTGGATGAGATCCTCGGCCGCGCCGTCGAGCTCGGCGCCAGCGACATCCACATCGAGACCTACGACCAGGACGTGGACGTCCGGTTCCGCATCGACGGCACGATGCGGCAGGTCGCCACGGCGCTCGCCAGCGACAACGTGCAGGCGGTGATCGCGCGTCTCAAGGTGCTCGGCGGCCTCGACATCGCCGAGCGGCGGCGGGCGCAGGACGGGCGCATCCAGGCGGTCTATCGGGGGAACGGGATCAAGCAGCCGCGCGCGGTCGACTTCCGGCTCTCCGTCGTCCCCGGTCCCTACGGCGAGGACGCGGTGCTCCGCATCCTGGATAGCGCGGCGCCCCTCGCCCTCGACCGCCTCGGCCTCGACGGCGAGATGCGGTCCACCCTCGAGCGCCTGATCGCCAGCCCGGAAGGGATGCTGCTGGTCACCGGACCGACGGGGAGCGGCAAGACGACCACGCTCTACGCCGCCATCCACCACATCAACACGCCGGAGAACAAGATCCTCACGGCCGAGGATCCGATCGAGTACTACTTCCCGAAGACCAACCAGAAGCAGGTCTCCGAGCAGATGAGCTTCGCCGACTACGCGCGGGCCTTCCTGCGCCAGAACCCGGATGTGATCCTGATCGGCGAGGTGCGCGACGAAGAGACCGCCGACGCCGCCGTGCGCGCGGCGCAGACCGGACACCTGGTGCTCTCGACCCTGCACACCGGCGACGCCGTGCTCACCGTCGCGCGCCTGCGCACCCTCGGCATCGATCCGCCGCTGATCGCCGGCTGCCTCCTCGGCTCCCTCTCCCAGCGCCTGCTGCGGCGCCTCTGCGAGCACTGCCGAGCCGAAGCCGCCCCGAACGAGAACGAGGCCCACCGGCTCAGCCTCAATCCCGGCGACCGCGGCTTCTGCCGTCCCGTGGGTTGCGAAGCCTGCGCCGGCACCGGCTTCCGAGGCCGGCTCGGCATCTACGAGCTCTTCGTCCCCGACGCAGAGCTGGCCGACCAGATCGCCAACGGCGAGCCCGCCAACCGCCTCCGCGCCGCCGCCCGCGAGCGGGGGATGCGCACCCTCCTCGACGATGCCCTCGCCAAGGCTCGGGTCGGCCTGGTGCCGCTGTCGGAGATTTTGCGGGCGGTGCCGTACCGGATTCTGGAACGGGGGTGAGAGGGCGCTCTCCCCTCCTTCAAGCGATCTTCTGTTGAATCCTCTCGGCCAGGGCCGCTACCGCGGGCTCCTGGAGCAGGGTGAAATGGTCGCCGGGCAGGGTCTCGACAGCGAGTCCGCCCGGGGCCAGCGGGCGCCAGAGGGCGGCGAGGTCGACGTCCTCCTCGCGGGGCTGGTCGCCGGCGAGGAAGAGGGCGACCGGGCCCCTGAGGGGCCCTGGCCGGTAGGAGCGCAGGGCCGCGAGGCGGGCGCGGACCGCGGCGCGGAGGTCGGGATCGGGAACCTCGTCCCTGAGGTCCGGGATCACGGCGGCGGGGTCCGGCGGCCGGCTGTCGATCAGCACGAGGAGCGCGATCTCCTCCCCGCGCTCCTCCAGGCGCTGGGCGGTTGCCCAGGCCACGCCCCCCCCGAACGACCACCCCCCCAGGAGGTAGGGTCCGCGCGGCTGCGCGGTGGCAATCGCCTCGGCATAGCGCTCGGCCAGGGCCTCCAGGCCCGTGCTGCCGTCGTCCTCCGTCTCCAGTCCGTAGAGTGGGCCGGGGAGCCGGCGGGCGAGATCGGCGTAGCAGAAGGTGCGCCCGTCCAGGGCGTGGAACCAGAAGAACGGCCTCCCATCCCCGCCTTCGCGGAGCGGCACCAGCGGCGGAGCCACGCGGCCCCCGGGGGCCGCCCGGATCTCCGCCGCCAGCGAGGCGAGGGTGGCGCCGCGGAACAGGGCGGCCAGGGGGAGCCGCCGACCGAGCTCGCGCTCGACGCGGGCGATCAGTTGGACGGCGAGCAGCGAGTGCCCGCCGAGGGCGAAGAAGCCGTCCTCGCGCCCCACCTCCCGGACCTCCAGCAGCTCCGCCCAGATCGCCGCCAGCCGCCGTTCCAGCGCATCGGCCGGAGGAGTCGAGCCGCGCGGCGCGGCAGGGCGCCCGGCGGCGTGCCGCGCGAGCGCCTCCCGGTCCACCTTGCCGTTCGCGGAGAGCGGCAGCTCCGGCAGAACGGTCAGCTCGGCGGGGATCAGGTGAGCGGGGAGCTGCCGGGCAAGGAATCCCCGTAGCGCCTCCGGATCGAGATCGCCGGACGCCGCCACGAAGCCCGCCAGCCGCCGGTCCCCCGAGGGGAGATCGCGAGGCACGACGGCGGCCTGGCGGACGCCGGGGCAGCGCTCCAGGGCGGCTTCGACCTCGCCCGGTTCGACGCGGAAGCCGCGGATCTTCACCTGGCCGTCGGCGCGGCCCAGGAGGCTCAGGCGGCCGTCGGGGAGCCAGCGGGCGAGGTCGCCGGTGCGGTAGAGGCGCGCGCCGGGCTCGGCGGACCACGGGTCGGGCACGAACCGTTCGGCGGTGAGGTCCGGACGGCCGAGGTAGCCGCGCCCCAGGCCTGCGCCGCCGAGGAAGAGCTCGGCCGGCACGCCCGCGGGCGCCAGCTCCAGCTCGCGGTCGAGCAGGAGCACCCGGGAGCCGGCGATCGGCCGGCCGATGGTGACCGGCTCCCCCGCCGCCAGCTCGCCGGCGGTCGCCCAGACTGTCCCCTCGGTGGGACCGTATTCGTTGAGCAGCGGCACGCCGGCAAGGGCGGCGGCATGGCGCCGGGGGAGATCGGCCGGGCAGGGCTCGCCCGCTACGATCACCGCCGCGAGCGAGCGGAGCCGCCGGGGAGGAGCCGCGTCCAGGATCAGCCGCCAGAGGGATGGGATGCCCAGCCAGTGCGAGACCCGCCGGGCCTCGACGAGCTCCGCCAGGCGGACCGGATCGGCCGCCTCCCCCTCCCCGGGGAGGACGAGCGCGCCGCCCTGGCAGAGGGTCCAGAAGAGCCCCGCCACCGAGCTGTCGAACGCCAGGGAGGGGACCAGCAGGAAGGCGGAGACCGGCGCGGCATACCCCTCCAGCCGGGCGCGAGTCGAGGCGAGCAGGCCGGCGCGCGTCACCACCACCCCCTTCGGCCGGCCGGTGGAGCCGGAGGTGTAGAGCACGTAGGCCGGGGAGGCGGACGGCGCCGCCGGCCCCGGCGCGGGATCCTGAGCGGCGTCCTGAAAGTCCGCCGCCGCGAGATCAGCCTCGTTCAACGTCAGGGCCGCGCGGGCATCGGCGGTCATCCAGGCCAGGCGCTCCTCGGGATAGCCGGGATCGAGGGGAAGGTAGGCCCCCCCCGCCTCCAGCACGGCGAGGATGGCCACGATCGCCTCGGGGCTCTTGGGGAGTTGGATCGCCACCGTGACCTCCGGCCCCACGCCACGGGCGCGGAGGATTCCGGCGAGGCGGGCGGCGCGGTCGTGGAGATCCCGGTAGGTGATCTCCCGATCCCCCTGCGCCACGGCCACCGCGCCGGGAGTCCGCCGCGCCTGGGCCGCGATCCGCTCCATGATTCCCGGCTCGTCGATCCCCGACTCGCCCCCGCCGGCCGGCGCCGGCCAGGGCTCGGCCCATTCCCGGAGCAGTTGCTGGCGCTCCCCCGCCGCGAGCAGCGGGAGGTCTCCGAGCCGGCGGCCGGGATCGGCGGCGAGCGCGCCGAGCAGCGCCTCCAGGTGCCCCGTCAGGCGCGCGGCCGTGGCGCGATCGAAGAGGTGCGCGTCGTGCTCCAGCCAGCCGGCGATCCCGTCGGGGGTCTCGGCCACGGACAGGGTGAGATCGAACTTGGCGGTCCCCGGCTCGATCGCGACCGGGGCGAGGGTCAGGCCGGGCAGCTCGAACTCCGGCAGCGGCGTGTTCTGGAGCGAGAGCATGACCTGGAAGAGGGGTGCCCGGGCGAGCTCGCGCTCGGGGCGGAGCTCCTCGACCAGCTTCTCGAACGGCAGATCCTGGTGGGCGTAGGCGCCGAGCGCCATCTCGCGGCAGCGGCCGAGGAGGGCGCGGCCGGTAGGAGCGCCCGTCAGATCGGCGCGCAGGGCGAGGGTGTTGACGAAGAAGCCGATCAGAGGCTCCAGCTCGACGCGGGTGCGGCCGGCGATCGGCGTGCCGACGGCCAGCAGCTCCTGCCCCGCCCAGCGGCCGAGCACCGCGGAGAAGCCGGCGAGGAGGATCATGAACAGGGTCGCCCCCTCGCGCCGGGCGAGCCCCGCGACGTCCGCGGCGACCGCCGGCGGCAGAGCGAGCGGGCAGCGGGCGCCGCGGTAGGCCGGGGTGGCCGGACGCGGCCGGTCGGTGGGGAGCGCCAGCGCGGGCACGTCGGCGAGCTGCCGGCGCCACCAGCCGAGCTGCCGGTCCAGGGCCTCGCCGGCGAGCCAGCCCCGCTGCCAGAGGGCGAAGTCGGCGTACTGGAGGCTGAGCGGCGCCAGCGGCGAGGGCTCCCCCGCGGCACCGGCCCGGTAGAGGTCCGCGGTCTCGCGCAGGAAGACCCCCATTGACCAGCCGTCCGAGACGATGTGATGGAAGACGGCGAGCAGCAGGCCCTCCTCCTCGCCGAGGCGCAGCAGCGACACGCGCAGGAGCGGACCCCGGCCGAGGTCGAAGGGCCGGCGCGCCTCGGCCTGGGTGAGGCGCGCCACCTCGTCCTCGCGCCCGGAGAGCGGCAGCCGCGAGAGGTCGAGGACGGGGATCTCGACCGGCATCTCCTGTTCGACGATCTGGACCGGCCAGCCCGCGGTCTCCGCTATCTCCGGAAAGCGGGTGCGCAGAGCCTCATGGCGCCGGACGATCTCGCGGAAGGCGGCCGCCAGCGCCGGGACATCGAGCCGGCCGCGCAGCCGGACGGCCACCGGCACGTTGTAGAACGGGCTCTCCGGCTCCAGACGGTCGAGGAACCAGAGGCGCTGCTGGGCGAAGGAGAGCGGGATGCCGTCCGCGGGCCGGGGCTGGGGGCCGAGGGGGGGCGCCAGGGTCCCTTCGCCTTCCCGCAGGGCGCGCTCGATCTCCCGCCCCAGAGCGGAGAGGACCGGCGCCGCGAACAGAGCGCTCAGCGGCAGCTCCAGGGCGAAGGCCTCGCGCAGGCGGGAGACGAGCTGAGTGGCGAGCAGGGAGTGGCCGCCCAGCTCGAAGAAGTCGTCGTCCGCGCTCACCCGCGGCAGCCTGAACACCTGGGCCCAGAGGCCGCACAGCACCTCCTCCACCGGCGTGCGCGGCGCCGTCCAGGCGCGGCCCGCCGCCGGCTCCGTCCCGGGCGCGGGCAGGGACCGGCGGTCCACCTTGCCCGTCGAGGTGAGCGGCAGGGCGTCGAGCACCATGAACTCGGAGGGGACCATGTAGGCCGGCAGGAGCCGGCGCAGGAAGCCGCGCAGCTCCGCCGCCCAGGGACCGGACGCTGGCAGCCCCGGCCGGGGGACGGCGTAGGCGACCAGCCGCGCCTCGCCCGGCGTGTCCGGATGGCGGGAGTCGACGACCACGGCCATCTCGATCCCGGGGTGGCGCGCGAGCGCCGCCTCGACATCCCCCAGCTCGATGCGGAAGCCGCGCACCTTGACCTGACTGTCGCGCCGGCCCAGGAACTCGATCCGTCCGTCCGGCAGCCGGCGGCCGAGGTCGCCGGTGCGGTAGAGGCGCCCGCCGGGCTCCCCGGCGAGGGCGCCCCAGGGATCGGGCCGGAAGCGCTCGGCCGTGAGGTCCGGCCGGCCGAGATAGCCGCGGGCGAGACCGCGGCCGCCGAGCCAGATCTCCCCCGGCACGCCCGGGAGCACCGGCTGCAGGTCGGCGTCGAGCAGGAGCGCCCGGCCGCCCGGGGCCGGAAGGCCGATGGGCGGCGTCCCGGTCTCCCCGTCGTCGATCCTGGCGAGGGTGGCGTAGATCGTCGCCTCGGTAGGGCCGTAGGCGTTGAACAGGCGGCGCCCTGGAGTCTCCAGGAGGGTGCGGGCCAGCCCCGGGGGGAGGGCCTCGCCGCCCAGGACCAGCGTGCGGACCCCGGGCGGGATGCCACCGCTCCGCAGCAGCTCCGCCCCGGTGGACGGGACGAAGGCCGCCAGCCGCACGGCGTCGCGGGCCGGCAGGCGCGGCAGGTCGAGCGCGCTCTCCGCCAGCACGGCGGCGCCGCCGTGGGTGAGCGGGAAGAACAGCTCGAAGACCGAGAGATCGAAGCAGACCGAGGCCCCCGCCAGCATGCCGGTACGCTCCTCCGGCGGATAGAGGGCGGCGGCGCCGGCGAGGAACGCCGCCACGCTCCGGTGCTCCACCGCCACCCCCTTGGCGCGCCCCGTCGAGCCGGAGGTGTAGATCACCACGAAGAGCTGGGCCGGATCGACCCTGGGCAGCCCGGCCGCGGTCGCGGGGCTAAGCCCGGCGAGGTCCTCGAGGTCGATCCGCGACGCCGCCTTCGCGGTTTCATCCCAGGGCCCCAGCCCCTGGCGGGTCACCAGCGCCCGGGCGCCGGAGTCCTCCAGCATGGCGTCCAGGCGCTCCCGCGGATAGTCGGGGTCCAGGGGGACATAGGCAGCCCCCGCCTGGAGGACCCCGAGGATGGCCACCACCAGGTCCGGGGAGCGGTCGAGGAGGATCGCCACCCGCGCCTCGGCAGGCAGGCCGAGGGCGAGCAGCCGGCGCGCCACCCGGCCGGCCCGCGCCGCCAGCTCGCCGTAGGTCACCGCCTCCCCGCGCCAGAGCAGGGCCGGAGCCTGGGGCGCGCGCGCCGCCTGGTCCGCGAACAGCTCGTGCACGGCCCGCTCCTCCACGGGCGGTCCGGGGGTGGCGCTCCACTCGATCACCACCTGCTGCCGCTCGGCCGCATCGAGCAGGCAGAGGGCGTCATGGGGCGCGCCGGGATCCGCCGCGACCGCCTCCAGGATGCGGGCATAGCGCGCCGCGATGGCCTCCACCTCGGGGGTGTCGAGGCCGGCGCGGGGGTAGTCGAAGAACAGGATGACGCGATGGGTGGTCTCCTGCACGTTGAATTGGGCGGTGAGGGGGAAATACGTCTGCTCCGTGCCGCCGCCGCCGAGCACCGTCATCCCGGGGAAGCTCGCCAGCCGGTCGTAGACGTGGAAATGGGTGAAATTGAACAGGACGTCGAACAGCGGCCGGCCCACGCCCGGCTGCTTCTGCTGCAGCTCGGAGAGAGGGAAACGCCGGTAGGCGAGCAGCTCGCGCTCGGCCTCGAAGACCTGGCGGGCCAGAGCGAGCCACGAGCCCGGGGCGAGATCGACCCGGAAGGGCATGGCGTTCAGGAAGCCGCCGATCACCCGGTCGCCGTCGGCCCCTTCCGGGCGGCCGTTGGCGAGCACGCCGGAGATCACGTCGCTGCTGCCGGTCAGGAAGGAGAGGGCCTTCAGGTGGATGGCCAGGACGAGGTTCTTGAGCGGCGCCGAGGCGGCGCGGGCGGCGGCCCGCAAGCCGTCCGAGATCCATTCCGGGATCGGCACTCCCAGGTTTCCCATCAGCGCCTGCCCCGGGTCCGGTGCGCGCCGGCGGGCGATGGGGCTCACCGGCAGGCTTCCGGCGCCGCCGCCGTCCATGCGCCGCTCCCAATAGAGCCGGCACTCCGCGGAGTCCAGGGCCTCGCGCTCCAGGGCGACGAAGTCGCGGAAGGAAGCGGCGAGCGGGCGGTCGTCCGGGGGCGGCAGCTCCGCGGCGGCGGGGACAACGCCAGCCGGCAGCAGAACCAGGTAGCGATGGAACAGCTCGGTGAGGAAGAGACCCACGCTCCAGCCGTCCAGGAAAGGCTCGGAAAGGGTGAGCTGGAAAGAGTCGTCGCTGCGCCGATGGACATGGAGGCGCACCAGGGGGGGCCGGCGCCAGTCGAACTTGCGGCGCTGCTCGACGGCGAACCAGCGGCCGAAAGCCTCCTCCCGCTCCTCCGGCGCCAGATGCCGCAGGTCCTCCACCACGAGGGGGACATGCACCCGCGCGTGGACCCGTTGCAGAGGCTCGGAGAACCCCTCCAGGGCAAAGGAGCTGCGCAGCATCGGATGGCGGGCCACCATGCGGTCGAGCGCCTCTTGCAGGCGCGCGGCGTCGAAGGGGACCTGCAGGTGAAAGCTGGTCAGGTAGATCAGGTAGTCCGGGCTGTACTCGCTATGGAAGACCAGCCCGGCCAGGGTGCGCGCCAGGGGGAAGGCGTCCTCGAGCCCCTCGGGAAGCCGCGCCCGGTCCTCCGGGGAGAGGAGGTCGGCGGCGGCCGGCGCGCCCGCCCGGCCCTCTCCGGCCGACTCCTCGGGAGCGGTGCGGACGGCGCGAGAGAGGGTGCGGACCGTCGGAAACCGGAAGAGGTCCTGGAGAGTGAAGAGCACCCTCCGCTCCTCGGCGCGGGCGCGCACCTGGATGGCGCGGATCGAGTCGCCGCCGAGGTCGAAGAAGTCGTCGTCCAGACTGATCCGCGGCCGGTTGAGCACCTCGCCCCAGCTCGCCGCGAGGGCGCGCTCCACCGGGGTTTCGGGCGGCGCGAAGAGAGCGGCGGGGATGGCAGTGAGGCCGGGCGCGGGGAGGGCGGCGCGGTCGAGCTTGCCGTGGCGGGTCAGGGGCAGGGCGGGCAGGATTACGAAGGCCGCCGGCACCATGTGGCTGGGGAGGCGGTCCTGGAGGAAGGCTCGCAGCCCGGCGGCCGGGACCGCCTCACCGCGCGGCACCACGTAGGCCGCCAGCCGCCGCTCGCCATCCTCCTCCTCGCGGGCCAGGACGGCGCACTCCCGCACCCCCGGATGCCCCTCCAGGGCCGCTTCGATCTCTCCCAGCTCGATACGGAAGCCGCGCACCTTGACTTGGCTGTCGATCCGCCCGAGCACCTCCAGCTCGCCACCGGGAAGCCAGCGGGCGAGATCCCCCGAGCGGTAGAGGCGCTCGCCGGGCACCGTGGAGGACGGATCGGGAACGAAGCGCTCCGCGGTCAGCTCCGGCCGGCCGAGGTAGCCGCGGGCCACTCCCGCGCCCGCCACGCAGAGCTCGCCGGGGACGCCGATGGGCACCGGCCGGAGCGTCCGGTCGAAGAGCCGGATGGCGAGGTCCGCGATCGGCCTGCCGATCGGGCTCAGCACGGCGCGAGCGTCGTCCGCGGCAAGGGTCCGCCAGGTGACGTGCACCGTCGTCTCGGTGATGCCGTACATGTTGACCAGCCGGGGGCGGCGGTCGCCGAAGCGCTCGAACCAGGGGGCGAGATGGCGGGGATCGAGCGCCTCGCCGCCGAAGATGACCAGGCGCAGGGGGAGGTCCCCCACGCCATCGCGGCAGGCGACGGGGATGAGCTGCCGGAACGCCGACGGGGTCTGGTTGAGCACCGTCACCCCCTCGCCGCGGAGCAGGTCGAGGAAGGCGTCGGGAGCACGGCTCGCCCAGTAGGGGACCACCACCAGACGGCCGCCGTAGAGGAGGGCGCCCCAGATCTCCCACACCGAGAAGTCGAAGGCGAAGGAGTGGAACAGGGTCCAGACGTCCCCCTCGCCGAAGCCGAAATCCGTCGCCGCGAAAAGCCGGGCGACGTTGCGGTGGGTGACGACCACCCCCTTGGGACGGCCGGTTGAGCCGGAGGTATAGATGACGTACGCCGTATGGTCGGCAGACGGGTCCCCGCGACCGGCCCAGGGCGGGAGCGGGAGGGGCGAGCAGCGGGCGATGAGCGGGTCGTCGGCATCCAGGAGCACCAGCCGCGGGCCGTCGAGGCTCCCGGCCAGCTCGGAACGGGTGACCACCAGCGGCGCGCGGGCATCCGCCAGCAGGAAGGCCAGGCGCTCCCGCGGATAGCCAGGGTCGAGAGGGACATAGGCGCCGCCCGCCTTGAGGATCGCCAGGATCGCCATCACCAGCTCCGGCGAGGGGGGGAGGCAGAGCCCCACCCGCGTCTCCGGACCGGCCCCCAGGGCGCGCAGGTGGCGGGCCAGGCGGTTGGCGCGGCGGTCGAGCTCGTCGTAGGTCAGGCTCTCTCCCTCCCCGCTGACGGCGACCGCCTCTGGCCGGCGGGCGGCGACCGCCTCAAAGAGGCGGTGGAGAGGGGGTGGCTCGGGCGCGGCGGGAAGCCCGCCGCCGTTCCACTCCACCACCACCTGGTGCCGGGACGCCGGGGCCAGGAGCGGCAGGGCCGAGACCGGCATGCGCGAGTCGCCCTCCGCCGCGGCGAGCAGCACCTCGAACTGCTCCAGCATCCGCGCGGCCGTGGCGGGATCGAAGAGGTCCCGGCTGACCACCAGGCTGGTGGCGATCCCCTCCCCATCGCGCGCCAGGTTCAGGGACAGGTCCATCTGGGCGGTGCGGTTGTCGATCTCCTCCGGGGTCAGGGTGAGGCCGGGGAAGACGAGACGCTCCTGGGGCGTGTTGTGGAGGACGATCAGGGCCTGGGCGAGCGGTTGGCGGGCGGGGTCGCGCCGCGCTCCCACCTCCTCGACCAGCCGCTCGAAGGGGAGATCCTGGTGGGAGAAGGCGGCGAACACGGTCTCCCGCGTCCGCGCCAGCAATTCGGCGAAGGGGGGATCGCCCGCCAGGTCGACGCGCAGGACCAGGGTGTTGACGAAGAACCCGATCAGCGCCTCGAGCTCGGTCCGGGTGCGGCCGGCGACCGGCGCGGCGAGGCCGAAGTCCTCCTGGCCGGAAAGGCGGCCGAGCAGGGCGGCGAACCCCGCCGCCAGCACCATGAACAGGGTGCTCCCATGATCCCCGGCCAGCCGTTCGAGGCCCGTGGCCAGCCGCGCCGGCAGCCGCCGGTGCTGGTGCGCGCCCTGGAAGCTTTCGACCGCGGGGCGCGGCCGGTCGGTGGGGAGCGCCAGGGGAGGGAGGCCGTCCAGGCGCTGCCGCCAGTAGGCGAGCAGGCGGGCCAGGGACTCGCCGGCCAGCTCCGCGCGCTGCCAGCGGGCGTAGTCCGCGTACTGGAGGGACGGCTCCTGCAAGGGTGACGGCAGGCCGGCGGCGAAGGCGGCATAGAGCGCTCCGGTCTCGCGCACCAGGATTGCCCCGGACCAGCCGTCCCCCGCGATGTGATGGAGGTCGAAGGCCAGCAGGTGCGCGGCACGCCCGAGCCGCACCAGCAGGACGCGCAGGAGCGGCGGCCGGGTGAGATCGAAGGGGCGGCGCGCCTGCTCGGCGGCGAGGCGGCGCGCCTCTCCGTCCCGCCGCGACGCCGGGAGCGCCGAGAGATCGGCCTCCGGCATCGGCAGCGGCGCCGGTGGCGCGACCTCCTGGACCGCCTCCCCCCGCCGGGTGACGATGGCCATCCGCAGCACTTCGTGCCGCCGCACCACCTCCGTCAACGCGGCCGCCAGGGCGCGGGCGTCCAGCGGGCCGTCCATCCGCACACCGAGAGGGATGTTGTAGGCCGCGCTCTCGGGCGCGAGCTGGTGGAGGAACCAGAGGCGCTGCTGCCCGAAGGAGAGCGGCGCGGAGCTGTCGCGGTCGCCGCGGAGGACCGGCGAGGCTTCCGCCGCCGGTCCTCCGGCCCCCCGGGCGAGAACGGCGGCCAGCTCGGTAGGGGTGGAAGCCTCGAACACGACCCGCAGGGGGAGGTCGATGCCGAAGGCCTGGCGCAGCCGCGCCACCACCCGGGCGGCGAGCAGCGAGTGCCCCCCCAATTGCCAGAAACTGTCGTGCTCCCCGACCTCGGGCAGACCGAGGACCTCCGCCCAGATCGCGGCCACGCGCTTGGCCATCTCACCCATCTCGGCCGCGGGGATCCGCGGCGCGGCGGAAGCCGTGGCCGGGCCGGCGGCCGCCAGGATCTGCCGCCGCTCGGCGGCGGCGAGGAACGGCAGCTCGCTCACCGGCCGGTCCGGATCGGCCGCGGCCGCGGCGAGCAGGGCTTCGAGCTCCCGCGGCAGGCGCGACACCGCCGTGGCGCCCCAGAGGGCTTCGTCGAGCTCCAGATGGCCGAAGAACGCCCCGCCGCGCGGCTCCACCTGCAGGGCCAGGTCGAACATGGCCGTGCCGGTCTCGATCTCGACGGGGGCCACCGTGAGCCCGGGGATCGACAAAGCCTCCCGCGGAGCGTTCTGGAACGCGAGCATGGCCTGCGCCAGGGGGTGCCGGCCGGCCCGCCGCTCGGGAGCCAGTTCCTCCACCAGACGCTCGAAGGGGAGCTCCTGGTGGGCGTGGGCCTCGTTGATGGTGGTCCGCAGGCGCGCCGTCAGTTGGCGCAGGGTGGGGTTGCCGCCGAGATCGGCCCGCAGGACCAGGGTGTTGACGAAAAAGCCGATCAGCCCTTCCGTCTCCAGTCGGGTGCGGCCGGCGACCACCGTGGCGAAGGCGACGTCCTCCTGGTCCGCGAGGCGGCCAAGAAAAGCGGCGAAGAGGGCGGCCCAGGCGATGAAGAGCGTCCCTCTCTCCGCCCCCGCAAGCTCCTGCAGCCGGTCCATCGAGTCTGCCGGCAGGACCAGGGGCGCTCGTACCGGACGGGAAGCGGAGGCGGCCGGGCGTTCCCGGTCCCCCAGCAACCGCAGCGGAGTCAGGCCGGCCAGGCGCTGCCGCCAGTACGCGAGGTCCGCGGCGAGCTCACCGGCGGCCAGACGGCCCTCCTGCCAGGCCGCGTAGTCCGCGTACTGGAGGGGCAGCTCGGGAAGGGGGGAGGGCAGGCCGGCCGCGAAGGCGCCGTAGAGCGTCACCATCTCGCGGACCAGGATGGCGATCGACCAGCCATCCGCCGCCGCATGGTGCAGGGTCAGGAGCAGCAGATGCGAGCCGGGGGCGGTCCACGCCAGTTGGGCCCGCATCACCGGCGGCCGGGCGAGATCGAACGGGCGATGGGCCTCGGCGTCGGCGAGTCGCAGGCTCTCCGCCTCGGCGAGCGGACCGGGCAGGCCCTCCAGGTCGATGATCGGCACCCACAGCGGACCGGGCGGCATGACGACCGGGACCGGCTCGCCGTTCAGGGCCTCGATCCCCGTGCGCAGGACCTCATGGCGGCGCGCCACCTCGGTCAACCCGGCGGCGAGGGCGCGAAGGTCGAGCGTGCCGTGGAGCCGGAGTGGCACCAGCACGTTGGCATCCGTGCTCTCCGGGTCTATCTGCTGGGCCAGCCACATCCGCCGCTGGCCGGAAGAGAGGGGGAGGGGTCCGGTGCCGGCGCGCCGAGGGATGACCGGCTGGACGGCCGCGGCTTTCCGCTCGCGCAATTTCTGGGCGAGGAGAGCCCTTTGGGCGCGCGAAAGCTTCCTCAGTTCCTCCGACCGATCGATCTCGTCCAAAACCTGTTCTCCCTGCCGGCTGCCCGTCGGCACATACCGTCAGGGCCGGCCGCGGCGCCGGTGCGGGTGGCACGGCGTCCCGGCGATTGCATCCGCCTGGGGACCGGTTCCCCAGGGCTCACTCAGGAAGGTGCGGAGGGTGCGGCCCGCCGGGACAGGGCGGTGAGCCCCGCCTCGCGGCCTTGAGCAGGGACAACAGAGATAGCAGGGACGCCAGGAACGATAAAAATACCTGGTACCGGTGTCCTTCTTCTTCGTGTCCTTGATGTCCCTGTCGTCCCTGCTGTCTCTGCCCAGCTTTTCTGCCGCGCAAGCTCCCAGAGGATTCGAACCCCCGCAAGCGGTCGTGATGACCAGGCCGGGTCCGGAGCAGAAGTTGAGGCGTTGTCTCATTTGATGTGCTTCCTGTACCTGAACTAGTAGGGGCAGCATTCCGCGCTCTGTCGAAACCGGAAAGGGAGAAGCCATTATGAAGACCCTTCTACTCGCATTCCTGGTCAGCGGTCCGCTCATGACTCCTGCGCGCCCGGATCTAAAGACGGCCGATGAATCTTTTCCGCCGTGCGGCTATAACGAGGTCTATAAAGCGACCTATTATTATCAGTCTTCGAGTGGCCCGGAGTGTGGTCTGACGTATCAGTATTGTTACGCCAGTACCCCGAAATATCACGAGGGCTGCACGACCTCGTATTACGACGTGTGGTACGCCCAATGCTACTGTCCATAGGCTCATCGGAGCCCTGCCGAAACCAAGTGCCCTAAAATTCCGAGTTCTAAAAGTGAGGGGGCGGCGGAGCCGGCCCCTCACGGCTCAACGGCATCAGGAGGGCCTCTCGGGGACTCCTTCACATACCTTTATTACGAGGCGGTGTGCTCAGGAATCTTGCGGATTCCGTCGCGCAGCTTCGGCTCCAATCGATCGTCGTCAGTAGTAAGGAGGAGAAAGCACAGATTGCGGACGCTACTCGACGACGACGCTCGCCAAGGCGTACGCGGGGCTGGTGCCGCTGTCGGAGATCCCGCGGGCGGTGCCTTACAGGATTCTGGAAGGGGGTGACCGGTGCCGGAAACCTCCCTTGCCTCACTGCCAGGCTCCTGGAGGCGAAGGCGAGGCGGACGGCCATCCCAGGGGTTCAGGACGAGAAGGCCTGTCCCTCGGGTCCGATGCCCGGGCCTCTCTCGCCCTTGCGAGCGCGCAGCCCCCAGAGCGCGCCGGCGATCCCCGCCAGGCTCGCCAGTGCCACGAGTCCTCGGTGGGTGTTGGCCCAGAGCTGCGAGCTGCGCTCCTTGGAACGGTCATCGAAATCGCCGTGGGCGCCGTGGTCTCCGGGCACCGGCTCCCAGAGGTTGTCTGGCCGGTTGGGAGCGGCCAGGCCGTCGCGCTGCTGGGAGTCGTAGCCGTTGCGGGCGAGGTAATGGTCGGCGTAGCCGGCGGCCACCTTGTTGCCGACCACTGCCTTGACCGTGGGCCAGCCCACGTAGATCTCCCGCCGCCTGTGGTGGGCGGCGTAGACGATGGCCCGCGCCGCCACCTCGGGCTGGAAGATCGGCGGCACCGGCTGGGGCTTCCGCGGGAGGCGGCTCTTCACCCAGCCGAACTGCGGCGTGTTGAGGGCCGGCATCTGCACCATGCAGAGGTGCACCTTGCTGCCGTCGTGCAGGAGCTCGCTGCGCAGCGAGTCGCAGAAACCCTGGATGGCGTGCTTGGCCGCGCAGTAGGCCGACTGCAGGGGAATCCCCCGGTAGGCGAGCGCCGAGCCCACCTGCACGATCGAGCCGCGGTCGCGCGGCAGCATGCGGCGCAGGGCGGCGAGCGTCCCCCAGACGTAGCCGAGGTAGGTGACGTCGGTCACCCGCTTGTAGTCCTCCGACGTCATCTCCTTGACGGGGGAGAAGACCGAGCACATGGCGTTGTTCACCCAGATGTCGATCGGCCCGAGCTCCTCCTCCACCCGGGCGGCGGCGGCCTCCACCGCCTCGGCATCGGCGATGTCGGCGGGAAGGACCAGGGCCCTGCCCCCCATCGCCTCGACCTCCCGGCGGGCGTTCTCCAGGGCCTCGCGGTTGCGGGCGATCAGCCCCACGTGGGCCCCCTTGGCGGCGAAGGCACGGACGGTGGCCCGCCCGACTCCGGCCGATGCGCCGGTGATGACGACGACTTCAGGACGATCCTTCTTCATGGGGTGTCTCCTTCTCACTCCGACCCATTTCTGGAAGGGGTGCAAGCCGGATGCCTCGCGGCGCGGGCCATCTTGGCGACCAGGGGGGGCGACCGCCATCGGGATCCCGGCCGAGGTCAAGAGGTGCAGCCCCTCAAGAAGTGGCTGGCAGTGCGGCACGAAAGGAGATCTGACGTGAGCTGAGTTGAGTTGACGGAGAGACCTCCTGGTCTCGAAGGCCAGCGGGTGCAAGTTCCGTCCGGGGAATTGTCGGTTCGTCCGGTAGCCACTGGAGCAGTTGAGGCGAGAGATCGCCCACTGGAGCCGTCGCCAAGCCGAAGAGAGCTTGGCGCTGGTATGGCGTTGGCTGGAGAAGCTCGGCCTGACGATCCATCCCACCAAAACGCGCCTCTGTCACGCCCGAGAAGAGCCGTTCGACTTCCTGGGCTACACCTTTGGTCCGACACGGCATTGGCAGACCGGGAGGCAAATCCTGTCGGCCCGGCCCTCGAAGAAAGCTCAGAAGAGACTCAAAGAGAAAATCAACGCTGTGCTGTTCCGGGGAAACCCTACGCCCTGGCCCGAACTGCATACCCGGCTCAACCGACTCTTGTTGGGATGGGCCGAGTACTTCAGTTTCGGCTTCACAGGTCAGGCCGATACAGCGATTCGCTGGCATGTGATCCAGCGTGTCCGACAGTTCCTCTGCCGACGGCACAAGCTGCGCGTCAGCGGAACGAGTCGCTTCGGTTACGCCGAGGTCTATGGGAAAGCAGGGGTGGTCGATCTCCATCAGGTGCGCCTGCGACGAAGACCCGTGCATGCCCTCTCGTGAAGCCCGTCCGAGAGCCGGATGCGGGAGATCCGCAAGTCCGGTTCGATGAGCGGCGGTGGGAAACGGAGCTACGGCCGAGACTGAGGCACCGGCATCATGGCGAAAGCCGCCGGCAACAGCTACTCCCTCGACCTAAGGCCACCGCGCCTGCCGCCGACTCTACCCTACTCCGGCCCGGGCGATCTCGTTTCCTACGGGCGGAGTTCCTCGCTCCTCTAATCTTCCTCCCGATCACGGAGAGCATACGGGAGGGGTAGCGGAAAGGTTCGCCTGAGCGGGGGCTAATCTCCCGAAGAGAGAAGCTCCTCTTCCTGCTTCCTTTCCCAGTTCTCTAACTGGGCCGTAAAACCGCCTAGAAATTTCACCAAGGAATCCGTAATTTCGACGAACTTATTTACGCTGTATCTAGCGGAGTCATCGTAACCCTCTAGGGTGTATGCATAGCTTTCAATGGATGGGCTCTTAGATTCCTTCTCAATGGGATATCGAGTTGCGACTGCCGTTGGATCGATATTATCGAAGTCTTCGATGTATCTTCTAAGGTCACTAAAATTTCTAATCGGACCACGATCGCCAAAGTCGATATCGTCGACATTCTTGGCTCCCGAGTTATATATGTGGATGCTCGCGAATAGGAAGACCTTTCCCACCTCAGGGAGCAAGTGTAGCAATCCATGAGGATTGTTCCCGCTGGCAATCCGATCCATGGTCTCCTCCTCCGATAAGCCCTCGCCCATCTGTCTCATCAGGTTATTGCCGGCCAAGATGATTCCTTTGAGATAAAGCTGCAGGGCTTGACGATAGGGATATACGACCGTAAGGACCTCAGAATCGAGGAAGTTGCCCCGCCCCTCGCGAAATAGCTTTGCGAAATAGAAGCCAGCCCTGTGAAATGCTCTTCCGTAAGGGCTGAAATGACTGAAGTTCCGGTTCAACTTCTTGAGGACCTTGACGCCCCGAAGGAGGCTTGGTTCGACGGCTCGATTCTCATTCGCCGCCGAGAGTGCCGACGCCTCTTCCTCCTCGATCGCGTCGAGTAGCCGTGCTGACCCGATGTAGCGCTCGAAACAATCCGTGCAACCGTTCAGGTGCCACACTATCAAGTTGCGCTCGTCCCCCAGGAGGCTACCGTCCAGGAAGGATGCGGTCAGCATGCTGCAGGTTTTGGTTACGGCCATCATGCCGGGCCGCTCCGCCCTCGACGCCCTCAAGTAGAGTGCCTCGCCCTCGTCGATCCCCAGGACCTCGCTCAGGTCCTCCCACCGGATCCCAGCTTCCTCCAGATCGGTCCTCAGCTTCGTGATGAGCCCTTCGTTGCGCCGATACAGGGACCGCTGATCAATCCCCCCCAGGCTCCTCGCGATGTGTGAAAACTTAACTCCCTCAGCGTGGACGCGCACGAGCAGGATGCGGTCCTGCTCCGGAAGCTCCGACAATCTCTGGCGCATGAGGGCGAGCGCCTCATGCTTCTTGACGAGCTTCTCCTCTTGTTCGAGGCGTTTGTCGCCCGTCTGCTCTAGGTCTGGCAGCCGCGCGACCACGTCTTCGCTCTCGAAACGTCGGCCCGGCCTGGGGTTGATCTGGGCCGCGATTTCTTCGGCCTCGCCGCGGCTCAGGCCCGGAAAAAGAGGCTTGATCAACCGGTAAGCTTCGTCGAACTTGAGCCCTCGCCCCATCAGGATCTCGAGCTTTTCGGCCGCAGGACCCAGCCGCTTGCCGGCCGCGGACACGCGGACCGTGCCTTTCTCGGCCCGTACCCGATCGCGCCAGATGTTGTAGACCACAGTTACCAAGTAGACCTTGAAGCTGGAACGCTTATTCCACAGCCGCAGCACTCGGTAGCCGTTCTCGAGCAGCTTGAGCTGGATGTCGGATCGCAGGTCCTCCAACTCCTCAGGGGAGAGTCGCTTTTCCTTACCCAGACCCCGCAGGATCAGCGGGAGGGCCTCGAGACTTTGGTGAAAGAGCTCCTCCAAGGTCATCTCGGGCAGGAGGGCACCGTCGGCTTCTGGATTTCCATTTCGGGAAGCTCCTGCCAAAAATCGGGGTGCTTTAGGCGGAGTCGGATTCGCCTTTTGGCAGGCGAGCGCGGGATCTCGGAACAACTGCAGCTTCGTTCGACCTGCCATCCTTTGTCCCCCCAGGTACGTTCGAAAGGGGGAGTCTCACCCCTTTCATTGAACAAGACGTACGAGTGGCGATTTTTTCCAGCGTACGCAAGAAAATGCGCCGATGGCAGAGAGGCAGAGCGCCCTGGAGTCTTTGCTGACCTTGACCGCAAATAACCGATTCTAGGCAAGTTGGATGGTGCGCCCTAGAGGATTCGAACCTCTGACCTACAGCTTCGGAGTCTGTAGAAGGGGGGTTCCAGGACATCTCGCCCTGTCTCTGTAAACCACTGAATCCATGGACATTGAGAGGCATTGCCTGTATCATAGGGCATCATGCCGTTCCATGCAAGCGCGTGTTTCAGTGGTCCTCCAGTGGTCCTTTTTTTCGCGGGCACCCGTGGCGGCAATCATCCCAACCCCTCCAGGAGGCCGCTATGAGGCGTAGCACGGACTACCTAACCGATCGCCGCGTCCGCTCTCTCAAGGCTCAGGAACAGCAATATGAGGTGACGGACGGAGGGTCTCCCAGCGCCGTCCCCGGGCTCGCCCTCCGGGTCTTCTCCTCCGGGAGCAAGAGCTGGTTTCTCCGCTACGGCCCCCGGGAGGCCCGGAAGAGGATCGTCCTCGGTACCTACCCCTCCCTGTCTCTTGAGGACGCGCGGAACAAGGCCCGGGAGCTGGTGGCGGGCGTCAATATTGTGGGCCGGGACCCCATGGCCGAGAAAAAGGCCGAGCGCAAGGCGCGCAAGAAGGCCCTGGGGGCGACGTTCGAGGCTCTCGCCATGGCCTACATGGAGGAGCACGCGAAGCGGAACAAGCGGCTCCGCCCGTGGAAGGAAGACGAGCGGAAGCTCCGGGTCGAGGTGCTCCCGGTTTGGGGCTCCCGGCCGGCGGCGGAGATCCTCCGGGCCGATGTCCGGGCGCTGCTCGAAAGGATCGCGGCGGAGCGGGGCGGCGTCTGTGCCAACCGGACCCGGACCCTGATTTCCAAGGTGTTCAGCTTCGGAATGGAGAGAGATCGCGTCGAGTCCAACCCTGTCCACGGGGTGAAACGGCTCTATGTGGAGAAGCCCCGCGAGAGAGTGCTCGCGGAAGAGGAAGCCCGGGCGCTTTGGCCCCTGTTCGACCGCCTGCAACCCGCTGTCGCCGCCGCGTGGCGTCTGGTCCTGTTGACGGCCCAACGGCCCGGGGAGGTGCTCTCTATGCGCTGGCGGGTGCGGATTCCGGCGAAGCCGGCCACTCATTCCGACGCCAAGCCGGCCACCCATTCCGATGCAAGGCGGCCACTCGGTCGGAGCGTAGCGACGACCAGGGCTCATGGTTGGTGGAAGTGGCCGCCTT
>Ga0193706_1000302_pt1 | contig 30616 bp, 33 predicted proteins | sample U3c1metaG_FD_160130 | JGI IMG/M metagenome (GOLD analysis project Ga0193706, IMG submission 160130) | Soil microbial communities from a riparian zone of the East river system, Colorado, United States - U3c1 | ecosystem: Environmental > Terrestrial > Soil > Riparian zone | place: USA: East River... | reverse complement strand
ACGTAGACGATGTCCCCCACCGCCGAGAGCGAGCCGATCACCTGGCCGCCGGCGGAGCGGCTCCAGCGCAGGTTCCCATTCTTGGCGTCGAGCGCGTAGACGTTGCCGTCGAAGGAGCCGATGAAGACGGTCGGCGGGCTGTGCTGGGTGTTGGCGACGGTCGGGCCCGAGTAGGCGTAGCCGCCGGTCGAGTAGCTCCAGGCGAGCTCGCCGTCGCTGGTGTCGAAGCTGTAGACGCGGCCGTCGTTGTTGCCGGAGTAGACGCGCCCGTAGGCGACGGCCGGGGTCGAGTAGAACTGCCCCGAGGCGCCGAAGCCGGGCCCCAGCGAGCCGCTCTGCCAGACCAGCTTGCCGCTCTTGGCGTCGACCGCGTTCATGTAGCCGCCGTAGTCGCCGACGTAGAGGCGGCCGCCGTAGTAGGCCGGTGCCGACTTGACCGACCCGCCCAGCTGGGTCGCCCAGCGCACGGCGCCGCTGATCGTGCTCAGCGCGTAGAGGCCGCCGTCCTCACAGCCGAAGTAGACGGTGCGGTCGACGACGACTGGCGAGGACTCGGCCCGGCTCGGCAGCGACTTTTTCCAGATCGTCTTGCCGGTCCTGGCGTCGAGCTTGACGATGTGGCCGGGGACGAGGTTGACGATGTAGAGGCGGTGGCGGTAGTAGGTGGGCGAGGAGGCGTTGAGACGGCCGATGCGCCGTTCCCAGAGGACCTTGCCGGTGTCGGCATCGAGGGCGAAGGCGTTGCCGTTGTTGTTGACGGCGTAGAGCCTGCCGCCGACGAAGATCGGCGGGAACTCGAGCAGCGGCCGCTGGGTGTGGCGCCAGAGTTTGCGGAAGGGCGGCTTGATCCCCTTCGCCGGCAGGTAGCGGGTGCGGGCCGGGTTGAGGCCGAACATCGGCCAGTTGACGGTCTTGGCGCGCTTCGGCTCGGGCACCGGCTTCTGCGGCACGAAGGTGGCGTCGGGGTTGTGGACGTCGGCGGGGCGCTTCAGCAGCTCGTAGCCGATCGCGGTGGCGCTGACGAAGAGGGCGGCCGCGAGCAGGGCGATCGCCGCGGCGCGGTTGCGGTGCAGGAGCTGCTCGGCCTCGCGCAGCAGCGGTGCGTCGCGCCAGCGGCGGGCCTGAGGCCCGCCCTCAGCCATTCGCCGCGCGCCGCTCGGACTCTTTGACGATGCCGTTCAGCAGCGCTTTGACCCCCTGCTTGACGACGACGATGACCGCGGCGCCGACCAGCGGCAGCGTCGGCGTGGTGCGGACCGCGTAGACGACCCTGGTGCCGCCCTCGCTTGGGGTCAGCTCGACCGTGCCGACGTGATCGCGGACCGGGAGACCCGAGAGCAGCTTGTAGGAGAACCGGTTCGGCGACTCGTAGGCGATCACTTCCTCGCGCAGCGGCGGCCCGACCGAGGTCAGCACCCGGATCGCCCCGACCCCGTTCGGCGCCGGCTCGCCCTCCCGCTCTAGCGCCGACTTACGCATCGGGGTGATCTTCGCGTAGAGGTGGTGTTCCGTCACCACCGAGAAGATCGTCTCGGGAGGCGCCGCCACGTCGCGTTCGAACCTGAAGCTGGCCATCCGGGCAGGCTACGCCAATGCCCAGCGCTGGGGGTCGGTTCCCTCGACCGCCGTCACCTCGCCGCCGATCGCCAGGTGGTCGAGGCAGGAGAGAACGATCTGCAGGGCCCAGGCGCTGGCCGGGGTGTCGAGGTTCTCGCGGCCGACGATGTCGGCGACGATCTCGAAGGCAGGCTTCTCGCCGCCGCCAAGGGACTCGCGCACCTTGCCGAGCAGCTCGCCGACCTGGCGCCGCGCCTCGGCGATCTTCGCCTCGGGGTCGCGGAAGGGGCGCCCGTGCCCCGGCAGGCAGAGGTCGGTCTCCAGCGGCTCGACCTCGGTCAGGCTGGAGAGGAATTCGCCAACCGGGTCGGGGGTGTGGCCGTAGTCGAAGAAGAGGACGGTGCGACCGAGCAGATGGTCGCCGGAGATCATCAGCTTGCGCTCGGGCTGGTGCAGGACGACGTGCGAGGGAGCGTGGCCGGGGGTCTCGTAGACCTGCCAGCCGCCGAGATCGGTCTCCACCTCTACCCCGGGGAGGAGATCGCGATCGGGCACCTGGATCGCGTCGATGCCGGTTTCTTCGTCGCCCTCGCGGGCCTCGCGGTAGCGCTCCAGCGCCGCCACCGGGACGCCGCTCTGGCGCGCCACCTCGAGCCGGTGCTCGAGCGCCGCCGCGGGATCGTCGGCCAGCAGCCGCACGTGCTCCCAGGCGGGGTGGATCCAGAGCTCGCAGCCGGCCGCCTCGACGATCGAGGAGGCGAGGCCGTAGTGATCGATGTGGGAGTGGGTGCAGACCAGCAGGCCGACGTCCTCGACCCCGAACCCGGCCTGGGCCAGCGCCAGGTCGAGCTGCCGCAGCCGCCCCTTGCCGCCCATGCCGGTGTCGAAGAGGACGATGCCGTCACCCGCCTCGACCGCCCAGGCGTTGCCGTGCGGCACCCCCGGCCACGGCAAAGGCAGCCGCAGCCGCCAAACCCCCGGCAGCACCTTCTCCATCCGCGCCGCGTTGGCTCGTGCGTCAGCAGCCATCCGCGCATCCTCTCAAGCCGGGCCGATGGGCCGATCAGCCGACCCGTAGGCAACCCATCAGCCCCAGCGGCCCGTTGGCTGGAGACTTCTACCCGGCGACGAAGCTTGTGGGGTCGGGGCCGATGCGCTCGCCGGCGTCGAGGCCAGCGATCGCGGCCATCTCCTCGCCGCTCAGCTCGAAGTCGAAGACGTCGAGGTTCTCGCAGATCCGCTCCGGGGTGACCGACTTGGGGATGACGACGTTGCCGAGCTGCAGGTGCCAGCGCAGGATCGCCTGGGCGGGGGTGCGCTCGTGGCGGGCGGCGATCGCAGCGATCGTGCGGTCGGCGAGCAGGGCGCCCTGGGCCAGCGGGCTCCAGGCCTCGGTGGCGATGCCGTGGTCGGCGTGCCAGGCACGCAGCTCGGCCTGCTGCAGGCGGGGGTGCAGCTCGATCTGGTTCACGGTCGGCAGGTAGTCGGCCTCTTCTTTGAGCCGCTCCAGGTCCTCGACGCGGAAGTTGGAGACGCCGATCGAGCGCGCCAGGCCGTCTTCCTGGATCCGTTCGAAGGCGCGCCAGGTGTCGACATAGTGGTCCTGCGCCGGCATCGGCCAGTGGATCAGGTAGAGGTCGACGCGGTCGAGCCCGAGCCGGTCGAGGCTCTTGTCGAAGGCACGCAAGGTCGAGTTGTAGCCCTGCTCGGAGTTCCAGAGCTTGGTGGTGACGAAGATCTCCTCGCGGCCGAGGCCCGAAGCGGCGATCGCCGCGCCGACGCCCGCCTCGTTGCGATAGGCGGCGGCGGTGTCGATGTGGCGGTAGCCGGTCCTCAGCGCCTCCTCGACGACCTCCTGGGTTTCTTCCGGCGGCACCTGGAAGACGCCGAAGCCCAGCTGCGGGATCGCTCCGCCATCGTTCAGGGCGATCGCGGGGGTGGTGATCAAGTTGGCCATTTGTCAGCTCCAATCCTCAAAAGATCTCGATCTTTCGAGTACCCGGAGGAACGCCGATTATGCCCGGCGGGCCGGAGCCTTTAGCTGGTGGCGAGGCCCAGGGCGAGCAGCGGGAAGGCCAGCATCACGCCCAGGTAAGCGCCCATCGCGGCGCCGCTGCCGAGGCTGGCGGTACGGGAGCGGGCGCCGGCGATGACGCCGACGAGAAAGATGAAAGCCGCGAGGCCGAGGCCGATCCAGAAGACGGGAGGCATGCGGCGGCGACAATACCGAAACACCAGGCCGATCGGCCTATTTGTCGCCCTGGGAGGCGGCTTTCTGTCCCTCCGGCAGGAATCGAGGTGCTTGCATCAAAGCGCACCCCATGAACGAAACCGGCGCCAAGAACAGCAAGCTGATCCTCGCGGCAATGATCTTCGCGGTCTCGATGACCTTCATCGACCAGACCATCGTCGCGATCGCCATCCCCACCATCCAGGAAGACCTCTCGCTCTCCTCCACCGGGGTGCAGTGGATCATCAACGGCTACCTGCTCTCGCTCTCGGCCCTGTTCGCCTTCGGCGGCCGCCTCGCCGACATCGCCGGCCACCGCAAGATGGTCACGATCGGCGTCATCGTCTTCGCCGCCGCCTCGGCGATGTGCGGCCTCACCCCGACCGGGTCCGCCGACGAGGCCTGGCTGATCGTCTTCCGCGTGATCCAGGGCGCCGGCGCCGCGATCATGTTCCCGGCCGCGCTGGCGATCGTCCTCAACGCCTTCCCCCTGCGCGAGCGGGGCCGGGCGATGGCGATCTTCTTCGCCGTCGCCGGCGGCCTCACCTCGATCGGCCCGCTCGCCGGCGGCTACCTGACCGAGTGGACCTGGCGGGCGATCTTCTGGGTCAACATCCCGGTCGCGCTGATCGCCCTCTTCCTCACCGCCAAGGCCAAGCCCGACAACGAGAAGCACCCGGCGCCGCTCGACTACCGCGGCACCCTCTTGATCTCCGGCGGCATGGGCCTGGCCGTGCTGGGGCTGCAGCAGTCGAGCGTCTGGGGCTGGGGCGGCGCCGCCACCTGGCTCTGCATCGCCGCCGGCCTGGCGCTGATCGGCATCTTCGTCAGCTACGAGCTGAAGGTCGCCGACCCGCTGCTGCGGGTCCGGATCTTCGAGGACCGCGCCTTCGCGGTCGACAACGCCGTCCTCTTCCTGCTGATGATCGCCTTCGTGCCGCTGTTCTTCTTCGCCAGCATGTACGCGCAGATCTCGCTCGGCGAAAGCGCCTCGGAAACCGGCCTCTACCTGCTGATCTTCTTCGCCGGCTTCGCCCTCGCCTCCCAGCGCGGCGGCAACATCCTCGACCGGGTCGGCGCGCGGCCGGCAATGGTGTCGGGCTGTGCGGTCGCGGCGGGCGGCTTCTTCCTCTGGGGCCACTCGCTGACCGAACTCTCGGTCGGCGACCAGTGGTACTACATCGTCCTCGCCGGGATCGGCGTCGGCCTGGTCCTCAGCCCGGCCAACACCGACGCTCTCAACCGGGTGCCGAAAAGCCGCTACGGAGAGGCCACCGGGATCACCCAGACGGTGCGCAACTTCGGCGCCAGCCTCGGCCTCGCCGTCCTCGGCAGCGTCCTCATCCTCGAGAACAAATCGAACCTCGAGGCCAGCCTCGGCGCCAAGGGCGTGCCGAAGGCGCAGGCCGACGAAGTCGCCGCCTGCGTCAGCGGCGGCTCGGCCTCGGGTTGCGAAGGCGTCGCCCAGAGCGCCGGCAGCGGCGCTGCCAAGCTCTTCTCCACCGTCCCCCACGACTTCGCCCTCGCCACCCAGACCGTCTTCTACGGGATGGCTGCCGCGATGGCCGTCGCCTTCGTCGTCGCCCTGGTGGCGATGCCGAGCGGCAAAGTCGAAGAGCAGGTCGAGGAGGACCCGGCGTCCCCAGATTCCACCCCCGGCACCGCCTAGGTTCCGCCAGGCCCTCCTGTCGCTGGTACGTTGGCCGGGCTAATGGCCTGGTCACGCCGCTCGTTCCTGGGGCTCGCGACGATCGCGCAGTTCGGCCGGGTCGTCGCCGACCCCGCCCCCGACCGGCCACGAGCGGATAGGTTCCGCCTGTGAAGCTGCTCGCCTTCAGCGACCTGCACCGCGACCTCGCGCAGGGAGCCAAGCTGGTCGAGATGTCTGCCGCCGCCGACGTCGTGATCGGGGCCGGCGACTTCGCCTCCGTCCACGAGGGCCTGGAGGAGACGATCGCCGTGCTGGCGGCGATCGAGACCCCGACCGTGCTGGTGCCCGGCAACAACGAGACCGCCGACGCGCTGCGCTCCGCCGCTGCCGGCTGGGTCGCGGCCACGGTCCTGCACGGCGAAGGGACGGCGATCGACGGGGTCGAGTTCTTCGGCCTCGGCGCCGGGATCCCGGTCACGCCCTGGGAATGGAGCTTCGACCTCGACGACGATTCCGCGACCGGGATGCTCTCCGGCTGCCCCGAGGGCGCCGTGCTGGTCCTCCACTCCCCCCCGCGCGGGCACTGCGACGCCAGCGCCGACGGCACCGAATTCGGCAGCCCCGCGCTGCTGCGCGGGATCGAGGAGAAGCGCCCGCGCCTGGCCGTCTGCGGCCACATCCACGAGTCCTGGGGCTGTGAGAGCGCGGTCGGCGAGACGCCGGTCCGCAACCTCGGGCCGGCAGGCACCTGGATCGAGCTGTAGCCGCGGGTGGAGTCGGGCGGCCCCAAGCGCGCCGGGCTGGTCCTCGCCGCCCTAATCCTGGTCGCCGCCGTCGCCAACCTCAACCTGGCGGTCGCCAACGTCGCCCTGCCGGACATCGGCAAGGCCTTCGACGCCGGCCAGACGACGCTCAACCTGGTCGCCGTCGGCTACTCGCTGGGGCTGGCCACCTCGGTCCTCTACCTCGGCGCCCTCGGCGACCGCTACGGCCGCAAGCGGATGCTGCTGCTCGGCATGGGGCTGACGATCCCCGCCTCGCTGCTGGCCGGCTTCGCCTCCTCGATCGGCCTGCTCTTCTTCGCCCGCGTGCTGGGTGGCGTCGCCGCCGGGATGGCCTTCCCGACCACGCTGGCGCTGATCACCGCGCTCTGGTCCGGCGCCGACCGCACCCGCGCGATCGCGCTCTGGTCGGCGATCGGCGGCGCCATCGCCTCGCTCGGCCCGCTGCTCTCGGGAGCGCTGCTGGAGAGCTTCGACTGGGGCTCGGTCTTCCTCGTCACGCTGCCGCTGGCGGTGCTGGCGCTGTTTATGGCCTGGCGCTTCGTCCCCGCCCACGTCAACGAGGCCACCGAGCCGGTCGACAACCTCGGCGGAATCCTCTCGGTGCTGCTGATCGCGGCGCTGGTGTTGGGGATCAACATCGCCCCGGTGCCGGGCAAGGGGATGCTGGCGATCGGCCTCGGCATCGTCGCCCTGGCCGCGGTCGTCGCCTTCGTGATCCGCCAGCGCCGGGTCAGGGCGCCGCTGTACGACCTCGAGGTCGCCGGCCGCCGCATCTTCTGGGTCGCCGCCGTCGCCGGGATCATCGTCTTCGGCTCGCTGATGGGAGCGATGTTCGTCGGCCAGCAGTTCCTCCAGAACGTGCTCGGCTACTCCACCCTCGACTCCGGCCTGGCGATCCTGCCGGCGGCGGTGCTGATGGTGATCGTCGCCCCGCGCTCGGCCAGGCTGGTCGAGGCCCGCGGCGCCCGCTTCACCCTGCTGGTCGGCTACGGGTTCTGCCTGCTCGGCTTCCTGGCGATGCTGCTGCTCTGGAAGGACGACATCGCCTACTGGAAGGTCGGTCTCGGCTACGCGCTGATCGGCGTCGGCGTCGGCTTCGCCGGCACCCCGGCCTCGCACTCGCTGACCGGCTCGGTGCCGGTCACCCGCGCCGGCATGGCCTCGGGCACGGCCGACCTCCAGCGCGACCTCGGCGGCGCGATCATGCAGTCGATCTTCGGCGCCCTGCTGACCGCCGGCTACGCGGCGGCCGCCAACGCCGCGATCGCCTCCTCCCCGGACAGCGCCAAGGTCACCGACGACGTCCAGGCGGAGCTGACCAAGTCGTTCTCCAGCGCCGCCGACACTGCCACCCAGTACCCGAAGTACAGCGAGCAGATCGTCGCCGCGGCCAAGACCTCCTTCCTACAGGGAGACCAGCTGGCCTACACCGCCGGCATCGCCGCCGTCGCGCTGGGCGCCCTGCTCGTCTTCTTCCTCTTCCCCAAGGGGGACGAGGAGAAGCAACTGCTCCAGCGCTACCACGACGAGGACGTAGCCGCCAAAGCACCGGTCTGAACTCGGAAGCATTGCTGCGGCCGTAGCCACACAAATGCTTCGAGCCGGGCGGGGCAGGCGATAATCCGGGCATGGCCTACCGTCTGCTTAGGGCCGCCGACGCCCACTGGCGGCCGTCGAACCAGATGTCGGTCGAGAACACCGACCTCGGCAGGCAGCTCGATGCCGGTTCGCTCGGTGCCCGGCTCTGGCGGCTGGCGCCGGGACAGGCCTCGACCAGGCACCGCCATGCCGCGCAGGAGGAGCTCTACGTCCTGCTGGAGGGAAGCGGCCGGGTACGGGTCGACGGCGACGAGCCGCTGACCCTGGACCCGCTGGACTCGCTGCTGGTCGAGCCCGACTCGGTCCGCCAGCTCTTCAACGACACCGAGGCCGATCAGCTCTGGCTCGTCGTCGGCGCCCCGCCGGAGGCCGCCAACACGCTGGAGATGAGCGAGCGGCAGCTGCGACAGCTCTACCCCGACGGGCCGCGGGCGCTGCCGCCCGAGCTGGACGGCTGAGCGGAGGCGGGCGGCGGCGATGGAGCAGAGCCCCGGCCTCGCCTTCGAGAGCACCGCGGGCCGCTGGCTGCTCGCCACCGCCGTTGCCGGCTCGGGGATGGCCTTCCTCGACGGCACCGTCGTCAACGTCGCCCTGCCGGACATCGGCCGCGACCTCGGGGCCAGCACCAGCGCCCTGCAGTGGATCCTCAACGGCTACCTGCTGACCCTTGCCTCGCTGATCCTGCTCGGAGGCTCGCTCGGCGACCGCTACGGGAGGCGGCGGGTGTTCGTCCTCGGCGTCTGGCTCTTCACCGGTGCCTCCCTGCTCTGCGCGATGGCGCCGAGCGCCGAGCTGCTCGTCTTCGCCCGGCTGATCCAGGGCATCGGCGGCGCCCTGCTCACCCCCGGCAGCCTGGCCCTGATCGAGGCCAGCTTCCGCCCCGGCGACCGCGCCCGGGCGATCGGTGCCTGGTCGGGGCTGGGAGGCGTCGCGGCGGCGCTCGGCCCGCTGCTCGGCGGCTACCTGATCGGGGCCTTCTCCTGGCGGGCGATCTTCCTGATCAACCTGCCGATCGGCGTCTTCGTCGCCTGGGCCGCGACCAAGCACGTGCCGGAGAGCCGCGACCCGCTGGCCAGCGGGCGCCTCGACCTTCGTGGCGCCACGCTGGCGGCGCTCGGCCTGGCGGGGACCACCTACGCCCTGATCGAGGCCCCCGGTCAGGGCGCCTCGGCGGCGGTCCTCGTCAGCGCTGTCGGCGGCCTGTTCGCGCTTGCCGCCTTCTTCGTCGGCGAGCGCCGCAGCGCCAACCCGATGCTGCCACTGGAGATCTTCCGCTCGCGCCAGTTCAGCGCCGCCAACGGCGTCACCTTCGTCGTCTACGCCGCCCTCGGAGGCGTCTTCTTCCTGCTCGTCTCCTTCCTGCAGATCTCGCTCGGCTACACGCCGATCGAGGCCGGCGCCGCCTCGCTGCCGGTGACGCTGCTGATGCTGCTCTTCTCCGCCCGCTCCGGTGCGCTCGCCCAGCGCATCGGCGCTCGCCTGCCGCTCACGATCGGGCCGCTGGTGATCGCCCTCGGGCTGCTGTGGATGGCGCGGATCGAACCGGGCGACAGCTACGTGACGATGATCCTGCCGGCGATCGTCGTCTTCGGCCTCGGCCTGACCCTGGTCGTCGCCCCCGTGACCGCGACCGTGCTCGCCGCCGCCGACAGCCGCCACTCGGGCGTCGCCTCCGGCGTCAACAACGCCGTCGCCCGGGTCGCCGGCCTGCTCGCCGTCGCCGTCCTGCCCGTGGTTGCCGGCCTCACCGGCGAGGGCTTCTACGACCCGGCGGCGATGACCGACGGCTTCCACATCGGCATGCTCGTCTGCGCCGCCCTCGCCGCGGCCGGCGGAGCCCTCGCCTGGGTGACGATCAGCTCCACGGTCCTCCACGCCGAGGCCGAGCCCGGCGGCGATACCCCCGAGCGCCTTGCCGAGGACTTCAGCTGTGGGGTTGGGGCGCCGCCGCTACGGCCGGGGCGCGAGGCGGAATGCGACCTGGCGGCGGAGCCGGCCTCAGCCTAGGATCGCCCCCCCCGCGAGGCAGCCCATCGCCCCCTGGGCGATCAGCGACTGCGGCGCTTCGGGCGTTTCGCCTTCGCCGGTTTGGCAGCGTTGCGAAGGGTCTGTTCGCCGGCTTTCTCGGTCGCCTCCCCCATCGCGACCTGGAACATCGCCAGCACCGCGTCGGAGGCGAGCGGCCGCATCCGGTCGAGGGCTTCGCGCACCTTCGGCCAGTCCTCCTCGGGGCGACCCGCCTTCTCGAACGGCTCCCAGATCTCCTTGACGAAGAGGTCGACGAAGGTGCGGGCGGCGGCATCGGCCTGGCGGCGCAGCTTGTCGGCGATGTCGAGGACGGCGTTGGGGCTGACGCCAAGCTCGACCAGGGCGCCCCCCGCCCGCTGCAGGCGCGGGCTGATCGCCTCGATCTTGCCTTCCGGCAGTTCGCGCATGATGCCGAGCTTCTCGCCCCGGCGGACCAGCTTCGGGTCCAGCTCCTTCGCCCCCCAGATCTCCGCCAGCTCGGACGGCTCGAAGATTTCCGGCGTCTCGTCCTCGAACGGCGCCCGCACGGCGCGAGCGAAGTCGACGATCTCCGCCGAAGAGCCCTCGGTGCTCTCGAGCACGCGCCGGATCGCCTCCAGGTTCAGACCCTCCGCCTGCATTTCCCGGGTCAGCTCGATCCGGGCGATGTGCTCCTCGGTGTAGTAGCCGGTGCGGCCATGCACCTCCGGCGACGGCAGCAGCCCACGCGTCTGGTGGGCGCGGATGTTGCGGACGGTCATCCCCGTGCGCCGGGCCAGCTCCCCGATCGTCATCTTGCCGTCGAGTGGCTTGGGGCGTTTGGGCCGCGGGCTCATCGGCCCATGGTAAGCGGCAGCCGCTGGCCGTTTATCTTTTCCCCTGCATCCGAGCATAGAAATGCGATCGCCTCGGCGACATGCTCGGCGGGAGTGAAGGTGGGGAAATCCTTGTCGGGGGCTTCCTCGCGCATGCGAGGCGTGAGCAGCGCGTCGATGACGACGATGTTGGCGGTGGCGCCGCCGGGCTCGAAGCCGTCGGCGAAGGCGAGGGTCCAGGCCTCGGCGGCCGCCTTCGCGGCGGCGTAGGCGGCGTTGGTGTTCGACGGCGCCTGCGCCTGCTTGGCGGAGACGAGGACGAAGCGGCCGTGCTCGCTCGCCGCCAGCTGGTGGTGGAAGGCGCGGGTGGTGTGCTGGACGGTGCGGACGAGCAGGTCGTGGAGGAGGTCCCAGTCGGAGAGCGGCGCCTCGTGCAGCGGCTGCCCGCCGCGCCAGCCGCCGACCAGATGGACGAGCCCGTCGACCTGCCCGAAGCGCTCGGCCAGCGCCGCGCACCAACCGCGCGCGGCCTCCTCGTCGAGCAGGTCGACCGCGCGCCCGTCCCAGCGCTCGGCGGGGACGCCGAGGTCGGCGCCGAGCGCGTCGAGCACTCCCTGGTCGCGATCGGCCCCGGCCACGGTGGCCCCGGCCGCCGCCAGGCGGGCCGCGACCAGTGGCCCCAGCCCGCCGCCGACCCCGGCGATTGCGACGACGCGGCCCTCGAGGTCACTCATATGGGGGAGACAGGATTCGAACCTGTGTAGGCATAGCCAACGCGTTTACAGCGCGTCTCCTTTAACCACTCGGACACTCCCCCAGGCGGTTCTCGCGGCCGATTCTAAAGGGAGTGACGCCGGGCGGCTACGCGACGCCGAGGCGCTCGGCCATCTGCTCGTTGAAGCGAGTCAGGGCCGAGAGGGGGCGCATGAATACGGTCAGCTCTGCGACCTTGCCCTCCTCGTCGAGCTCGAGGAAGTCGATGCCTTCCAGCTCGCGGTCGCCGACGTTGGCCTTGAAGCGCAGGCAGACGGTGTTCTCGCCGACCAGCTCGTCGACGTAGGTGAGCCCCTCGAGCGTGGCGGCAACGTGGGTGAGCACCTGGCTGACCATCTCGCGCCCCTCGAAGCCGCGGAAGAGGATCGGGCTGTGCAGGACCACGTCCTCGCGCAGCGCAGCGCTCAGCAGCTCGAGGTCTTTCGCTTCGGCGGCGACGCGGAAGGGATGCGGCTCGGCCATAGGCCTTACTCTACGGCCCGTGCCGAGCGACCACTTCTACGCCCGCATCTCGAACTCTCTCGGCGCCCGCGGGCTGCGCTGGACCGGGAAGCTCAACGTCCCGATCTACCGGCTCAGCGGCGGCCGGATCGGGGGCAAGGTCGGTCGCGCCCCGGTCCTCCTCCTCACCACCACCGGGCGCAAATCCGGCGAGCCGCGCACCGCACCCGTCGTCTATCTCGCCGACGGCGAGAACGTGATCCTGATCAACACCAACGCCGGCAACGCCAAGATCCCCGCCTGGTCACTGAACCTGAAGGCGAATCCCGAGGCCGAGGTCGAGCTTGGGCGCAAGCGCCAGCCGGTGCGAGCGCGGATCGCCGAGGGCGAGGAGCGGGCCGAGCTCTGGCGCAAGTCGAACGTGCAGTACGCCGGTTTCGACGACTACGAGGAGAAGCTGAACCGAGAGATCTCGGTCTTCGTGCTCGAACCCCGCTAAGCGTCTGACGAGTCGGAGACGCCGTCAGCTGGCTTCGCGGAGCATTTGCGCCTCGGGGAGGCGCTGCAGTTTTTTCAGCGTGTTGTTCTCGATCTGGCGGATCCGCTCGCGGGTGACGCCGAAGGTGCTTCCCACTTCCTCGAGCGTCAGCGGCTCGCCGCCGGCGAGGCCGTAGCGAAGTTCGATCACCTGGCGCTCGCGTTCGGGCAGCGCCTGCAGCGCCCTCTGGACGCCCTCTTTTTGCAGGTGCTCGCTCGCTTCCTCGAAGGGCTCCAGGACCGCGTCGTCGGCAACGAAGTCGCCGAGCTCGGATTCGTCCTCGTCGCCCACCGGTTTCTCCAGCGAGACCGGCAGCTGGGAGACGCGCTGGATGTCGCGCACGTCGGCGACCGGCCAGCGCAGCTCCTCGGCGATCTCCGCCGGCTCCGGCTCCCGTCCGAGTTTCTGCACGAGCTGGCGCTCGACGTGGGCAACCCGGTTCAGCTTCTCGACCATGTGGACGGGGATGCGGATCGTTCGCGCCTTGTCGGCGATCGCCCGGGTGACCGCCTGGCGGATCCACCAGGTCGCGTAGGTGGAGAACTTGTAGCCGCGGCGATAGTCGAACTTCTCGACCGCCCGGATCAGCCCCAGGGAACCCTCCTGAATCAGGTCGAGGAAGCTCAGCCCGCGGCCCAAATAGCCTTTGGCGATGGAGACGACCAGGCGCAGGTTGGCCTCGACCATCTGCCGCTTCGCCAGCATGTCGCCACGCTCGATCCGCTTCGCCAGCTCGACCTCCTGTGTCGCGGTCAGCAGGTCGACCCGGCCGATCGAGCGCAGGTAGAGGCGCAGTGAGTCGAGGCTGGGCTCCACCGTCAAGTCGAGCTCTTCCTTCTTCGGCTGCCCGCCGGCCTCGCCGCGCTGCTCTTTGTAGGCGCTGACACCGTCCTCGGCGATCACGTCGACGCCGTGCTCGACCAGATGGGCGTGCAGGCCGGAGACCTGCTCCTTGGTGATCTCGACCTCCTCGAGGGTGGCGGCGATCTGCTCGAAGGTCAGATAGCCGCGCTCGCGGCCGAGAGCGACGAGGCCGCGCAGCTCCTCGATCTCCGCGATCGGGCTGGACTCCCCGTCGCGCTCCATGACGTCGGTCACCGTCTCCAGCGATTCGATGGTCGCTCCCTCCGCTGCAACTATCCCCATTCCCATGGGCCGGCCCTGAAGCTCCGGCGTTTCGAAGTATAGGCAGAAGTTCTCCATCGCTTACGCTGCATAAGCCGATGGCATTCCAACCGACCGCCTCAGCCGCGCCCGACGTCCAGGCCTCAGTGCCGGCGACGCAGGTCAGCCTTTCTCGCGTCGGCGTCACCGGAGTCGAGAAGGTGATCCGGGTCAAGGACGACGGCAGCGAGAACCTCTTCTACGCCGAGTTCGAGTGCTTCGTCGACCTCAACCCGCAGCAGGCGGGCGTCCACATGTCGCGCTTCGAGGAGATCGTCGGCGAGGCGATCGACGAGGTGGTGCTGGGCGAGGCCTTCAAGGCCGAGGTGTTGGCCGCGCACGTCGCCCAGAAAGTGCGCGAGCGCCAGGGCGGCCTGCGAGCCGAGGTCTCGGTGACCGCGCGCTACCCGGAGACGGCGAGGACGCCGGAGAGCGGCAAGAGCACGCAGGAGATCTACGTCCTCTACGGCACCGCGGTCGACTCCGAGCACGGCACCAGGACGCTGACCGGCGTCCAGGCCCAGGGCATGACCGCCTGCCCCTGCGCCCAGGAGATGGTCGCCGGGCTCTCACGCGAACGCCTGGCCGAGCAGGGCTTCGGCCCCGAGCAGATCGACCGGGTGATCGACGTCGTGCCGATCGCGACCCACAACCAGCGCGGCATCGGCACCCTTCACATCGGCTGCCCCGAGGGCGGCCCGTCCTGGATCGACGCGCCGGAGCTGCTGCGGATCGTCGAGAGCTCGATGAGCTCGGAGATCTACGAGCTGATGAAGCGGCCGGACGAGATGTCGGTGGTCGTCAAAGCGCACGAAAACCCGCGCTTCGTCGAGGACTGCGTGCGGGAGATGGTGCGCCAGGTCGTCGAGGGCTACCCGGACCTGCCGGACGCGGCCTTCGTGATGGCCCGCCAGGAGAACCTGGAGACGATCCACCGCCACAACGTGGTCGCAGAGCGCTACGGGACGCTGGGCGAGCTGCGGACCGAGCTGGCCAGCGGCGAGCCCGAGGCGCGCCACCAGACCAAGCGGGAATGGTTGGAGGGAGTCGGGTGACCCGACTCCCTACGCCGCCGGATTGGCCTTCGCCGCCGCTCGCTCTTTTTGTTGTTGCTCGATCCGCCGCCGCAGGCCGAAAAAGTAGTCGGCGCCGCTGACCACGGTGACGATCAGGGCGGCGTAGACGAGGAGGTCGACGCCGAGCGGCGCCGGGTCGGCGACGATCAGGGCGATCACGGCGGCTATCTGCAGCACCGTCTTCAGCTTGCCGAGCCAGCTGGCCGAGATGACGATGCCGCGCTCCGCGGCAATCGTGCGGAGGATGGTTACGGCGATCTCGCGGGCGATGATCACCATCGCCACCCAAGCGGCGAGCCGGTCCAGCGAGACCAGCGAGACCAGCGCACCGGTGATCAGGAGCTTGTCGGCGAGCGGGTCCATCAGCTTGCCGAAGGTGGTGACGGCGTCGCGGGAGCGGGCGAAGTAGCCGTCGAGGCCGTCGGTCAGCGCCGCCAGCGCGAAGACCGCCGCGGCCAGCGCGTCGCCGTTCGGGGTCTCCCCCAGCAGCGCGACCACGACCACCGGCACCGCCAGGATGCGCAGCAGCGTCAGCGCATTCGGCAGGTTCAGCGGGAACATCTCGCTCAGTCGCTCCGCTCCGGGGGCCGGTCGGCGGCGAGCTTGGCGTCGCGCTTGGCGAAGTACTCCTCGCCCTCGATGCTGATGTGGGGAACGAGGCGGTCCATCCAACCCGGCAGCCACCAGGCGCGCTTGCCGAGCAGCACCATCACCGCGGGAACCAGCAGACAGCGGACCAGGGTCGAGTCGATCGCGATCGCGATCGCCAGGCCGACCCCGAACTCCTTCACCACCGGATCGCCGTTGAGGACGAAGCTGGTGAAGACGCAGACCATGATCGCCGCCGCCGAGGTGATCACGCGGCCGGTGTTGGCCAGCCCTTCGACCACGGCGCGGCGCTCGTCGCCGTACTTGGTGAAGTGCTCGCGCATCTGCGTCAGCAGGAAGACCTCGTAGTCCATCGAGAGCCCGAAGAGGATCGCGAACATCAGCAGCGGCACGAAGCTGACGATCGGGATCGAGTGATCGAGGCCGATCAGCGATGAGCCCCAGCCGAGCTGGAAGACGGCGGTCACGACCCCGTAGGCGGCTGCGACCGAGAGCAGGTTCATCGCCGCCGCCTTGATCGGCACCAGCAGCGAGCGGAAGGCGATCAGCAGGACGAAGAAGCTGAGGGCGACGACGATCGCGATCATCAGCGGCAGCTTTTCGGCGATCTGGCTGGCGAGGTCGATGTAGCCGGCGGTCTGGCCGCCGACGTAGGAGTCGGCGCCGGTGCCCTTCAGCGCCCGCGGGATCGTCGTGTCGCGCAGGTCTTCGACCAGGTCGACGGTCTCGTCCGCCCACGGCTCCGATTTGGAGATCACCGTGAAGACCGTCACCGTGCCCTTTTCGTCGAAGCTCGGTTCGCTCACCGCGGCGACGTCGCCGACGCCCCCGATCGCTTTCTGCAGGCCCGGCAGCACCTGTTTGGCTTCCGCCGGCGAATCGAATTCGGAGGCGACCAGCAGCGGCCCGTTGTATCCCGGCCCGAAGCCTTTGTTGAGGCTTTCGTAGGCCTGGCGCGAGGTCGTGTCCTTGGGCAGGGCGCTGATGTCGTTCTGGCCCAGCTCGAGCTGGAAGATCGGCAGCGCCAGCACCACCAGCACGACCAGGGCGACGATCGCCGAGCGCCAGGGCCGCGAGGCGACGCGCTCGGCCCAGCGCCGCCAGCCATGCGGCTCGGCGTCCTCCGGGTTGCCCTTGCCGCGCCTGATGCTGAGCGAGTTGATCCGCGGCCCGAGCGCCCCCAGCATCGCCGGCAGCAGCGTCGCCGCGGCGCAGACGGCGACGACGACGGCGATCGCGGCGGTGAAGCCAAGCGTGCTGACCAGCGGAATCCCGGCGAAGGCGAGCGAGCAGAGGGCGATGACCACGGTGAAGCCGGCGAAGACGACGGCGCCGCCGGCGGTCGCGGTGGCGCGGGCGATCGACTCCCGCAGCTCCATCCCTTCGGCGAGCTGCAGTTTGTGCCGGGTGACGATGAACAGCGCGTAGTCGATCCCGACCCCGAGGCCGATCATCGTCGCCAGGGTCGAGGCGACACCGGGGACCTGGGTCACTTGCTCGAGCAAGCGGATGATCGAGAGCGCGCAGGCAAGGCCGATCAGGGCCGAGACGATCGGCAGCATCATCGCCGTCGCGGTGCCGAAGGCGAAGAGCAGGATGACCACCGCGGCGGTCAGGCCGATCGCCTCGCTGACCTCGGTCGAGGGCTTGGAGAGCTGCTGGCCGACGTAGCTGCCGACGGCGGTGTGCAGGCCGGCGGCGCGGGCCGGCTGCGCAGTGTCGAGGATCCGCTGCGCCTGCTCTTCGTCGATTTCGCCGGGGCCGATGCCGAGGACGACGGGGAAGTAGCCGAGGGCGTGGTCCTTGCTGAGGAAGTTGGCCCCCGCTGGAGTCAGCGGGCTGACCGCCGAGTTGACGTCGGGCAGCGCTTCCAGGCGCTTGGCGGTTTCGGCCACAGCGGCGCCGTACTTCGCTTCGGTCAGCTTGCCGCCTGAGGGCGCTTCGATCACCAGCGGGTTGCTGCCGTAGGCCTGTTCGGGCAGGTTCTCTTCCAGCAGTTCCGTCGCCACGGTCGAGTCGGCCCCCGGCAGGACGAGGTTTTCGCTGGTCTTGCTGCCGCCGGCCTGGCCGACGAGGACGAGGGCGGTCGCCACCACCAGCCAGGCAGCGATGACCGGGTAGTGATGACGCGAGCAGAAGCGGCCGATCGCGTAAAGGGGGCCGGTCATTCGGGCATCTTCGCCGAAGGCGCGGGGGTGGTGCCGTCCTCGAACGCCTCTGGGATCGATTCGGCGGCGCCGGCGCCGAGCGCCCGCCGCAGCACGACCAGGTGCTGAGCCTGGTTGGCGGCGACCGAGCCGAGCAGCGAGCGCGGCCAGGGAGAGGTGAGATGGGAGATCGCCCGCAGGTTGTTGGCGACGGAGACGCTTTCGACTTCGTAGAGGAACTCGAGCGCGTCGGCCTGCGTCTCCAGGCCCTCGCTTTCGATCTCTTCATCCTCGGGCTCGGCCGGTTCGCCGAGGCCGCGCAGCGCCTTGACGACGGCGTCGACGTGTTCCTGTTCCTGGGCGTGGAATTCGCGGGCGCTGGCCAGGGCGCGGCCGCGCAGGAGCGGCAGCGTCCGCTCGTAGGCGCCGATCGCCGCCAGCTCGCGGGCGAGGACGTTGTTGAGGATCTCGGCGTCGCCGGCCTTGTCGGGGACGGCGGTGGTGGTCGACCCCCCGCCACCGCAGCCGGCGACGGACAAGGCCAGCGCGGCGAGGAGCGCCGCGAGCAGACAGGTGATTGGGTTCCGGGCCATGGAGAGGCGGCCAAGCCTATGAGCAAAGCCAGCGCCGAGGCGCTTGCCGCGCTGGCGGCCGAGGTCCACGGCTGCCAGCGCTGCCCGCGGCTGGTCGAGTGGCGGCAGGGGGTCGCCGCCGACCCGCCCCGCCGCTACCGCGGCGAGGACTACTGGGCCAAGCCGGCCGCCGGCTTCGGCGACCCTGCGGCCCGGGTGGCGATCGTCGGCCTGGCGCCGGCCGCGCACGGAGCCAACCGGACCGGCCGCATGTTCACCGGCGACCGCTCCGGCGACTGGCTCTACGCGGCGCTGCACCGAGCCGGCTATGCCAACCAGGCCGAGTCCGTGCACCGCGGCGACGGGCTGCGCCTGCACGACGCCTACGTGACCGCGATCGTGCGCTGCGCGCCGCCCGCCAACAAGCCGACCATCGCCGAGCGCGACAACTGCCTTCCGTATCTGGAGCGAGAGCTGGAGCTGCTCGAGCGCTGCCGCGTGGTCGTCGCCCTCGGCTCCTTCGGCTGGGACGGGTTCCTGCGCGCCGCCCGCCACCTCGGCGCCGAGGTGCCGCGTCCAAAGCCGCGCTTCGCGCACGGCGCCGAAGCCGACCTCGGCCGCTGGCGGCTGCTCGGGTGCTTCCATCCCAGCCAGCAGAACACCTTCACCGGCAAGCTGACCGTGCCGATGATCGACGCCGTCTTCACGCGGGCCCGGGAGCTGGCGGGCTAGAGGGCTCTCACCGCTGGAACTCTTTCCAGCAATAGGTTGGTCTCCACCAGTACAGGCCGGGGGAGCAACCTTGCTGGGCCCCGGGGAGCCCAATCAGGGAGAGCGATGCAACGGCCTCGGATCAAGCGGACGACGGAACCGATCGAGTCTCCCGAGGGGGACGTCTACCTGATGCGGCCGAGCGCCGGCAACGACATCCGGATCGAGAAACCCAGCGAGGAGCAGCGGCAGCTGCTGAAAGCGCTCGACGGGGAGCACACGCTGGAGCAACTGCAGGAGAAGTTCGGCGAGCAGGAAGTCGGCGACCTGATCGCCCAGTTCGGGGAGCTGGAGGTGATCGAGGACGCGACCGACGACGACCTCGTCCCCGCCGCCGAGCTGGCCCGATTCGACCGCCAGCTGCGCTACTTCAGCGACGTCGGCACCCAGGCACTGACTCCCTCCGAATGTCAGCGACGGCTGCGCGAGGCGAAGGTGGCGGTGCTGGGAGTCGGCGGGCTGGGCGGCTCGGCGGCGCTGTGGCTGGCCAGCATCGGGGTCGGCGAGATGTGGCTGATCGACGGCGACCGGGTCGAGGCCAGCAACCTCAACCGCCAAGTCCTCTTCGCCGAGACGGAGATCGGCCTGCTCAAGGTCGAGGCCGCGACGGCGCGGCTGCGCGCCTTCAACCCGGCGATGCGGGTGACCTCGACGGCGCGGCGCCTGGAGAGCCAGGCGGAGATCGCCGAGTTCATCGCCGGCGCCGACGTCGTCATCGACGCCGCCGACTGGCCGGCGCACGACATCGAGCGCTGGTGCAACTCGGCCTGCTTCGAGGCCGGCATCCCCTACATAACGATGAGCCACTTCCCGCCGATCGCCCGGGTCGGGCCGCTCTACGTGCCGGGGGTGACCGGCTGCTTCGCCTGCCAGGAGACTGCCTACCGGCGCCAGTACCCGCTCTTCGACGTGGCGGTGGAGCAGCGCCGCGCCAAAGCCTCGCCGGCGGCGACCCTGGGCCCCGCCTGCGGGCTGATCGGCGGCCACGTCGGGCTCGACGTCATGCACCTGCTCACCGGCCTCGCCAAGCCCTCCACGCTCGGGGTCGCCCACATCTCGGACCTGAGGACGATGGAGGTCGAGCGCGAGCCGGTGGTGCCGGAGCCGGGCTGCCCCGTCTGCAGCCACCTGCAGCCGGCCGAGCCGGTCGAGCCGGTCGAGGAGACGGCCCGATGAGGCTCACCGCCGGGGCCGGGCAAAGCGGGCGGCGGGGTCGAAGAAGAGGGCGAGCCACATGAAGGGAGCGATTCCGGGGGCGAGAAAGGCAACCGGATCGAGGCCAGGAAGACCGCCGCGAGGACGATCGCGGCCGCCTCGCCGCCGGGGTCGCCGAGCACCTCGCTGCTGAAGGGGATCAGCACGATCCAGGCGAGGTAGAGATGTTGAGCGCCAGCAGCCGGCTCAGGGTGATCGCGATCGCGAAGACGCCGTCGCTGAAGGCGACGATCCGCGAGAACTCGATCTCGTTGCCCTCCCGCCGCTTCGAGTTCCTCTCCCTGGCCACCTGGGAATCACCGCCGCTAGCCGCGACGGAACCGCGAGCCGATCCCTCCTAGAATGGGCCGCGCCCGCCGGCGTAGCTCAGTTGGTAGAGCACTTCATTCGTAATGAAGGGGTCCCCGGTTCAAGTCCGGGCGTCGGCTCTCTTCTCCCGCAGCTCTCGCTCGATTGCCTCGGCGTAGACGCCGTGGCGGCTGTCGGGCGGTGGCGGCGACGCGATTCCGTAGGCCTCTGCCATCGCCCGCGCCAGGATCGCCTTGAAGGTGCGGCCGTGCCAAGCGTGGGCTTCGGCGGCGCGGCCGACATGGAGGTGGGTCAGCTCGTGGAGCAGGGTCTCGAGGACATCGCCGGCGCGAGCGCCCGGGTAGGCCGTGACCGAGAGACGGAACTGGGTCGGGATCGCGAAGCCGAGGCGGTTAGGCCGGGTGCGGGCACGTCGCACCTTGAGTTCGGGCCTGCGCGCGGCGAGCGGGCCGTCGGCGAAGACCGGCAGCGCCCGCAGCCGCTCCATCTCCCGGTCCAGAGCTACCCCGGCGACGAGGTAGTAGGAGGGAGCCCGGACGGGCGGCGGAGGGGTGTGGCCCCCCGCGGGCTTGCGTCGGCGAAAGAGGTTGGCCGCCATCGAAGCGCCAGTCTCCTAAAGCTGGCAGTTGGGGCACCAGTAGGTGGTGCGATTGGCGTCGCCCTGCCCCCGCCGGGCGACCTGGCCGCCACAGACGGGACAGGGGCGGCGGGCGCGATAGACGGCATAGGCGTGGCGCCCCGAAGCCGCCGCTTCCAGCATCAGCTCCCGAGCGACCTGCAGAACGGCGTGCAGGTCGTCGTCGCCGAGGCCGGCGATGGAGCGCCAGGGGTCGAGGCGAGCCGCAAAGCAGGCCTCGCTCTTGAAGATGTTGCCGATGCCGGCGACCATGCCCTGGTCGAGGAGGGCGTCGCCGATGGCTCGAGCGGGGTCGGCACGGAGACGCCGGATCGCGGCTTCGGGGTCGAAGTCCGTGGCCAAGAGGTCGGGGCCGAGGCGGGCAAGCTGGGGGTCGCGCGCGAGGCCCGAGGCCGGCAGCAGCCTCAGGGTCGGCCCCCCGAACTGGACCGCTTCCCAGGAACCACCCGCCAGGGCGGCCCAAGCCGCCCGGCGCGGCTGGCGCCATCCACCGCCACGGGGATAGACGTGCCAGGCCCCGTTCATCCCCAGATGGCTGTGCAGGACCAGGTCGCCAAAGTGGAGCAGCAGGTTCTTGCCATGGGTATCGACCCGGTCCAGGCGCCTACCGTCGAGCCGCTCGACGCGGGCGGCACGCCCGCGCGGGCTGGGAGCTTCGGCGACGACCGTCTCGCCACGGAGGCCAGCGTCGATTCGCCGCGCGGCGCGCAGGATCGTGTCGCCCTCTGCCATCTCCCAATCATGAACTGGCGGATTCGCGGAGCGCTTTCCGTGGCCATAGCCCCGTCAACTACTCACTCTTGCGACGCGGTTAGATTTGTCCCATGCGTGGACGACAGGTGGATCCGCTCGGCCGGCGGCTGGCGCTGGGGCTCGGCTGCGCCCGGGTCGTACTCGGGATCGGCGCCCTGTTCGCCACTCGCCCGACCCTGAAGCTGCTGCTGTTCGGCGAGACCGACAGCGCCGGGCGGGCGCTGGCGAAGCTCGCCGGCGGCCGCGACCTGGCGCTGGGGCTGCTGACGCTGGCCGCTCGCGACGACGTCGCGGCGCTGCGCACCGTCACCCTCGCGGCGGCCACCCTGGATGCAGCCGACGCGTTCTCACTCGGTCTCGCCGCCCGCGACGGCGAGACCCGCCTCGCCGGGCTTGGCGGCGTCGCCTCCGGCGGCGGCGCGGCGCTCGCGGGCGCCTGGGCCTGCCGCCGGCTCGCCGACTAGGTTCGCCGAGGGCGGGGCCTCAGTCGCTGCCGTTGCTGCTGAAGCCGGCCGGCTCGGGCTTGAAGTCGTGTGACTCGATCACGCGGTCGATCAGGCCGTACTCGACCGCGGCGGGGGGCTGGAAGAATTTGTCGCGTTCCATGTCCTGCTTGATCTGCTCGCGCGACTGGCCGGTGTGGGTGACGTAGATCCCGTCGAGGCGCTCGCGCAGCTCGAGGATCTCTTTGGCGTGGATCGCGATGTCGCTCGACTGGCCTTCGAAGCCACCGCTGGGCTGGTGGATGAGGATGCGGCTGTTGGGCAGCGCCATCCGCTTGCCCTTGGCGCCGCCGGTGAGGATCAGCGAGCCGGCTGACATCGCGATCCCGTAACAGATGGTCTGCACGTCGGGCTTGATGAACTGCATCGTGTCGTAGATCGCCAGCCCCGCGTAGGCGGAGCCGCCGGGCGAGTTGATGTAGAGGCTGACGTCCTTTTCGGGGTCCTCGGACTCGAGGTGCAGCAGCTGGGCGATGATCAGGTTGGCGAGGTCCTCGGTCACCTGTTCCCCGAGGAAGACGATGCGCTGCGCCAGGAGGCGACTGTAGATATCGAAGGAACGCTCGCCGCGAGCGGTCTGCTCTACGACCATCGGTACCAGTGGCATTGGGCCTCCGTTTCGGGGTTCGACTGCGCCCCTGACCTTATCCAGGTGCGAGGACCGGCGAACAGCGGTGGGTTACCGTTGCCCGCGGCCGCGTGATCGTCTCCCTGCACATAGCCGACGTCGGGCCGCGCGAAGCGGCGGCCGTGCTGCTGCGGCCGCCGAAGCCGGCCGACGTTCCCGGCCTCACCTATGCCGAGACGACCACCACCGCGGCGCTCGGCGAGCCGCTGCTGCCGCCGCGCCAGTTCGGCCGGGTCGGGATGTTCGCCGCCTGGGACGACGACGCCGCGCTCGAGCGCTTCTCCCACAGCCACCCGCTTGCCGCCCGCTTCGCCGGCGGCTGGCAGGTGCGGCTGGAGCCGCTGCGGGTCTTCGGCGCCTGGGCGGGGATGCCGGGCCTGCCCGCCAAGGCCCTGCCGGTCGAGGACGAGGAGCCGGTCGGCGTCCTCACCCTGGGTCGCCTGCGGCTGCGCCGCATCGGCCCCTTCCGCCGCAGCGCCACCCCGGCCGAGAGGGCGGCGATGGAAGACGGGGCGCTGCTGGCCGGGATCGGGCTGGCCCGCCCGCCCCGCCTCGTGGCCACCTTCTCGCTCTGGCGCAGCGCCGCCGCGATGCGCGAGTACGCCACCGTCGCCGGCGGCCCCCACAACGCCGCGGTGCAGGCCGACCGCGCCCAGTCCTTCCATCACGAATCCGCCTTCATCCGCTTCCGCCCCTACGCCTCGAAGGGCAACTGGGACGGTCGCGACCCACTCGCCGGCCTACTCGGCGCGAAGAGCGCCTAGGAGGGGCTAGCGCCGGACCTGGCAGGGGCGCAGGAAGGTGCCCTTCATGCGGGTGCCGTCTTTGAAGCCGAACTCCCCGATCGCCTGGAGGCGGCCGTCGGCGCAGCGGGCGTTGATGTAGCTGTGCTTGACGCCTTTGTAGGTCCATTTGCGATCGATGCGGATCGAGCCGGAGATGGGGATGCCGGCGCCGCCCGCGATCTTGGGGATTTTTGCGTGCACCCGATAGCCGTAGCGGCCGTTGTGGATGGTTTCGATCCGGACCGGGACGACGAAGGTGACCGGCGCCGGGACGGTGGTGTAGGCGTGGGCGTACACGCTCGGGTCCCCGTCGATGCGCGGCCCGTTGAAGATCGTGATCGGCGAGTCGGCCGGGATCGGCGCCTGTTCGGGGAATTTGACGACGGCGTGGCCGAAGCCCTTGCCGACGATCGCGCCCGGGCAGAGTTTGCGCGCCTGCGGCACCGTCGTCGCCTGCAGTTTGGCCGCGGTGCAGATCGGCAGGCCGGTGGTGTCAACCGAGCCGTGCTTGTCGAATTCGAACTGGAGCGTCTCCAGCACCGGCGGCAGCGTGCCGTCGACGGTGCTGATCCTGCCGCTGCCGTAGATCTTGATCGGCGCGTCGACGTTCTTCGGCAGCGCCGTCGGCGCAAAGCCACCCTGGCCGTCGACGATCAGGTTGCCGGCCTGGATGTGGATCTTCGTGACCTCGCGTGCCGCCAGTGCACTGCCGGCGACCACGAGGATCAGCACGGCGACGGCCGAAAGTGCGCGGATAGTTCTCCTGCCCATCGGTTTAGCTTAACCCCGACTGAGCGATCGTGTGCCGGGACTAGGCCCCGTCGCCGTTGAACTTGTAGCCGACCCCACGCACCGTCATCACCAGCTCCGGCTTCTGGGGGTCGCGCTCGACCTTCTGGCGCAGGTTGGAGATATGGACGTCGCAGGCGCGCTCGTCGCCGTCGAACTCCGTCTGCCAAAGCTCCTCCATGATCTGGGCGCGGGCGAAGACCTCGCCGGGGCGGCCGACGAGCAGGCGCAGGAGCTGGAACTCGGAGCGGGTCAGGTTGACCGGGATGCCGCGCACGGTGGCGACGTGGCGGACGAGGTCGATCGAGACCGGGCCGGACTCGATTTTGACCGCCTGGGCCAGCGGCGAGCGGTCGAGCTCACGGCGGCGCAGCTGGGCGTGGACGCGGCCCAGCAGCTCCCGGACCGAGAAGGGCTTGGTGACGTAGTCGTCGGCGCCGACCTCGAGCCCGACCACCTTGTCGACCTCGGCGTCTTTGGCGGTGAGGACGATGATCGGCACGGCGCTGCGGGAGCGGACGTCGCGGCAGATCTCGAGCCCGCTCGGCCCCGGCATCATGATGTCGAGGATCAGCAGGTCGTAGGGGACGCCATCGCTGAGCATCGCCGCCGCCTGGTCGCCGTCCTCCGCCGGGCTGACCTCGAAGCCCTCCTGGGTTAGCGCGTAGCCGACCGAGTCGCGGACCGAGGGCTCGTCGTCGGCGACCAGGATGCGGCCGCTGCTCATGTTCGCTCTCCGCTCATCTCAGGCGACCGGGGTGGGACTCGGCTGGGCGACGGGGAGGCGGACCCAGAAGGTGCTGCCCTTCCCCTCGACCGACTCGGCGCCGATCTGGCCGCCCATCACGTCGACCATGCGGCGGGCGATCGCCAGGCCGAGGCCGAAGCCCTCGTGCTTGCGCGACTCGCTGCGCCGGTAGAAGCGCTCGAAGACGCGCTCGATCTCCGCCGCGGGAATGCCGGTTCCAGTGTCTATGACCTCCAAGATGATCTCGGCCTCCCCATCGTGCCGGCCGCGTACGGTAACCGTCCCGGGGGGTGGCGTGTTCTTGAAGGCGTTGGTGAGCAGGCCGATCATCACCTGGCGCAGCAGGGTTGGGTCGCCGGTAGCGGCGAGATCGGGCTCGACCTCCACCTCCAAAGCCACGTGTGGCGGCGGCTCGATCGCGGCGACGACGTCGCGGACCGCCGCCGGCACGTCGACGATCTCGCTCTCCGCCGCCCCGCGGGACTCGACCCGGGCCAGGGTCAGCAGCGACTGGGTCAGCCGGCCCATGCGATCGGCGTCGTCGGCGAGCCGGGAGAGAAAGTGGTCGCGGTCGCTTGGCTCGTTCTTGGCGCCGCTCTGCAGGACCTCGATCGCGCCGGAGATCCCGGCCAGCGGGTTGCGCAGCTCGTGGGCGGCGTTGGAGACGAAGTCGGCTTCGGCGAGCTCCCGTCGCAGCTCGTCGGTGCGGTCGCGAAGGACGGCCAGGACGGCACGCTCGTCGGGCAGCGAGCGAGCGGTCATCGCGTAGGCGCGGTCGCCGATCCGCAATGCCGGGTGGGCGGAGAAGCCAAGCTCGGAGGCCCGGTAGAGCTGCGGGCGCACCACCTCGGGCGGCTTGCCGGCGATGTCGAGCAGCCTCGAAGCGGCGCTGTTGGAGAAGCGCACCGGCCCTTCGAAGTCGACCACCATCACCGCGTCGGTGAGGCCGTCGAAGATCGCCGCGAGCTTGTTGCGGTCGGCGGTGAGGACCCCGAAGCTCTCCTTCAGGGAAGCCCGCATCGAGTCCAGGGCACGAGCCAGGTCACCGATCTCATCGGGGCCGGAGACGTTGAGCGGAGCGTCGAAGGAGCCGCCCGCCATTTCCGAGGCGGCACGGGCAAGACGGACGACGCGGTGGGAGATCGCGACCGCGATCAGGAAGCCCGCCAAGACGCCGACCAGGACGGAAGCGATCAGCGCCTGCTCGTTGTCGCCGAAGAGGTAGACCGCGCCGGCGGTGATCAGGCTGACGGCCGCGAAGGCACCGGTCAGCCAAAGCCGCATCCCGATCCGCGGCGCGGCGGTGCGAGGCTCGGCGGGCATCTCCTCGTTGGAACTCATGAAGGTTTACTAACACAATCCATTGGCCGCCGGGCAGCAAAGGCGATGGCGGCGGGGCTTCGTGGCAGAATCGCCGCCGTGCGAACTCTCGTCTTCATACCTGCCTGGAACGAGGAGGCCTCGCTGGCCGCGGTGGTCGACGACGTCCGCGAGCACCTCGCGGGCGCCGACATCCTCGTCGTCGACGACGGCTCGACCGACGCGACGACGGCGCGGGCGCGCGAGTGCGGCGTCCTGGTCGCGACCCTGCCCTTCAACCAGGGGCTCGGCGCGGCCCTGCAGACCGGCTACCTCTACGCCCTGCGCGAGGGCTACGACTGCTGCGCCCACCTCGACGCCGACGGCCAGCACCCGGCGGCGGAGGTGGCACGCCTGCTGGCGGAGGTCGAAGCCGACCGCGCCGACCTGGTGATCGGCTCGCGTTACCGCAACCCCGACGCGGTGCTCGAGAACGACGACTACAAACCGACCTTCTCGCGGCGGCTCGGCACCGGCGTCTTCCGCTTCTTCCTCACCCTGGCGACTCGCCAGCGCTTCACCGACACGACCAGCGGCATGCGGGCGGCCAACCGGCGCGTGATGTCCCTCTTCAGCGAGAACTACTCGCCCGATTTCGCCGAGATCGAGTCGCTGCAGCTGGCGGTGCGCCAGGGCCTGCGGGTGGAGGAGCTGCCGGTGCGGATGCTGGAGCGGACCGGCGGCAGCTCCTTCCTGACGCCCCTGCGCTCGGCCTTCTTCATCTTCAAGGGGGTCGTGGTGCTGCTGGTCGGCCAGTTCCGGCCGCGGCGGGTGGAGGCGGGACGATGAGCTGGCTGCCCTCGGCCGCCGAGGCAACCCAGGTCCATCTCACCTCGCAGACGCGGATCGTCGCCGCGATCATCGCGATCTTCTTCATGCTCCTGATCCTCGAGCTGATCCGCCGCGACCGCCTCCAGGAGCGCTACAGCGTGATCTGGTTCATCGCCGGCCTCGGCATGCTCGCCGGCGCCGCCTTCCCCGGCCTGCTGGAGCTGGTCGCCGACCTGATGGGGGTCCGGGACACCAACGTCGCCCTCTTCTCGATCGTCCTGCTGCTGCTGCTCGGCCTGGCCCTGAACTTCAGCGTGATCATGTCGCGCCAGGCCGCCCAGATAACCCGCCTGGCGCAGGAGCGGGCAATCGAGAAGGCGAGAGAGCAAGCAGGTAATGGAAGCACGCCAACACGAGGCTCAGACGCCGCTGGGCAAGGACGCAGGGAGCCCGAATAGCAGCGCTATTCGGGCGACTGAGGACGCCGCCCAACGGCGTCTGAGACCGTCCGCTCGAGCTTGAAAAACAACGCTTCGAGGGCGAGCTCCTCGGAGACGTTGAGATCGAGGCTGCGGCGGGTCTCCTGAACCGCCTCGGCTCCACGACGGGCTATTGCGGGGTCCAGGGCGCCAGCCTGGGAGCGAAGCTGGTCGAGGCGGTCGCGGTTGAAGGCGACGCCCTCGGCGCCGGAGGCGACCGCCGCGAGATCTCGCAGCCAGGCGCCGCAAAGCTCGAGGCCGAGGTCGAGGATCTCGGTGCGGCGCCGGCGCCCGGCGCGTTTGGACTCGTCGGAGACGTCGCGGGCGGTGCGCTTGAGACCGGCTTTCGAATCCTCCTCCAGCGCCTCGCGGGTCGCCGCTTCGACGTCCTCGCCAGCCGTCTGGGCGCGATCGAGCAGGCCTTTCCAGGGCGCCGCGGCGACCTCGCCCGCCAGGGCCGCGGCGACGCAGCGCTCGGCGTCTTCGCGGACCTCGCGGCCGCGCGGGCCAAGCAGCAGCCGCGCCCGCTCGAGATCCCCCGCGGCGAGCCGCGCCGCCGCCGCAACCTCCTCAGGCCGATCGGCGGCGGGGTCGGCGGCCAGCTCGGCTTCGAGGACCTCCGCCGACAGCGGCGCGAAGTCGACTGGCTGGCAGCGCGAGGCGATCGTCTCCAGCAGCGCCTCCGGCTCAGAGCTGAGCAGGATCAAGTGGACGAAGCCGGGTGGCTCCTCGAGGGTCTTCAGCAGCGCGTTCTGGCTCTCGTCGCGCATCGCCTCGGCCGCCTCGACGACGAAGACGCGCTTGCCGCCTTCGAAGGGCCGGTAGACAGCGGCGCGGATCACCCGCTCGCGAACCTCCTCGACCAGGTGCTGGGCGCCCCGCGGCGTCAGCCAGACCAGGTCGGGATGCGGCGAGGGATCGAGCAGGGCGCGGCGGCGGGCGTCGTCCGGGTCGGCGGCGCCGGTGGCGAGGATCTCCGCCGCAAAGGCGCGGGCGGCGGCCCGCTTGCCGGCGCCGCGGGGGCCACGGAAGAGGTAGGCGTGAGAGGGCCCGGAGGAGAGCGCGGCGCTCAGCGCCACACGAGCGCGCCCCTGGTGCTCCGTGGCGGCATCGACAGAGGACATCACCGCACCGCGGTCGTAGTTTCTTCCGCATAGCGGTGAGAACTGCGACCGCGCATCATCGGACCCGGCTCCGCACGGCCTCCATCACCCGCTCGTGCACCTCGTCGACCGTTCCGGCCGCGTCGATCGCCACCACCCGGTCGCTGGCGATGATCGCGATCTCCTCGTAGGCCTCGGCGACGGCGCGCTGCAGCTCCAGGCCCTCGGCCTCGAAGCGGTCGACGCCGTCGGCGCGGCCGAGGCCGACCGTGGGGTCGACCTTCAGCAGCAGGGTCAGGTCCGGCCAGAGGCCGTCGGTGGCGGTGTCGCAGAGGCCGATCACCTCCCCCACCCCGAGCCCGCGGGCCGCCCCCTGATAGGCGACGCTGGAGTCCGAAAAGCGATCGGAGACGACGGTGAGCCCGCCCTCCAGGGCCGGGCGGATCACCCGCTCGGTGAGATCGGCGCGGGCCGCGCAGAAGAGCATCAGCTCGGCCAGCGGCTCCAGCTCCACCCCCGGGTCGGCGAGCAGCTGGCGGATCCGCTCGGCGGCGTCGGTCCCCCCCGGCTCGCGGATCGCCACCGTCTCCGGGCCCAAGGCATCGACCAGCAGCCGCGCCTGGGTGCTCTTGCCCGAGCCGTCGACGCCCTCGAGCGAAATGAACAACGCCGCGGGCCTCAGCCTTTGGCCGCGGCTTTGGCGCGTTTGCGCCCCCGCGTGGCGGTGTCAGCTTTGGACGCTTTGACTTTCGCTTTCTTGGCTTTGGCGGGAGCGTCCTCGTCGCCTTTGACCGGCGGCTTCTTGTCCATCGCCGCTTTTGCCGCTTTGGCCGCTTCGCGCTCGGCCCGCCGTTTCTTCATCTCCTGCATCGACTCGCAGTCGTCGTTGAGGCAGAGGTTCCAGGCGCGGCCGCGGAAGGGGACGACTTTGAGCCGCGGGGTCTGGTCGCAGATCGAACAGCGGTCTTCGAGCTTGAAGACGTCGCCGCGCTGGGGCAGCGGGAAGGTCTGATCGCAGGACTTGGGATCGTCGAGGGTCCAGCCGCTGCAGCCGACGAAGCGTTTGCCCGATTTTTTCGCGCGGATGATCCGCAGCATGTGGGGCGAGCCGTCGTCCTTCTTGCGGCCGGCTTCCTCACAGACCTTGCAGGGACCGAGGATGCGGTCCTCGTCCATCCCTTTCCAGATCACTTTCGCGAGGTCCTCGCGGCTGCCGTCGATTTCGGTCCAGGTCTTGTGCAGGAGGTCGCGGCTCTCGCCGACCACCGCGCCCTTGGTCATCTCACCGGCGGCGATCCGGTCCATCTCCGCCTCGAGCGTCGCGGTCATCTCCGGCGTCGCCATGGCGGGGACGTAGTTCTTGAAGGCCTCGTAGAGCGCAATCCCCGTCTCCGAGGGAACCGGCGGGTTGCCGTAGACATAGCCGCGGTCGAACAGCTTCTGGATGATGTCGGCGCGGGTCGCCTTGGTGCCGAGCCCACGCTCCTCCATCATCTCGATCAGTTTGGCCTGGGAGATGCGGGAGGGCGGCTGGGTCTCCTTGTCGACGATCCAGGGCTGGCCGTCGAGGTCGAGCTGCTGGCCCTCCTTCAGGGCCGGGATCTCGTCGTCGGCCGAGCGGGCGTAGGTGTAGATGCCGGCGTAGCCGGGATCGACGACGACCGAGCCGCGCACGAAGTAGGTCTCCGAGCCGGCCTCGATGTCGGCCCGGGTCGACTCGGTGATCATCGGCGGGCTGAAGGTGGCGAGGAAGCGGCGTACGACGAGTTCGTAGACCCGTTTCTTGGACCCGTCGAGGGCG
>Ga0193706_1000301_pt1 | contig 30644 bp, 24 predicted proteins | sample U3c1metaG_FD_160130 | JGI IMG/M metagenome (GOLD analysis project Ga0193706, IMG submission 160130) | Soil microbial communities from a riparian zone of the East river system, Colorado, United States - U3c1 | ecosystem: Environmental > Terrestrial > Soil > Riparian zone | place: USA: East River... | reverse complement strand
TGGTTGAGTCCCGCCGAGACGTCGACGTAAACGAGGCCGACTGGGAGCGTGGGCACGTTGCACTGACCGTCGGTGTTGAGCCCGAAGGCCAGCAGCGCATTGTCGCTGCGCCTTGCAACGCTGTGGGCGAGGCCCGCTTCGATTTCGACATACGAGAGGCCCGCGGGGAGCACGGGCACGTTGCACTGACCATCGAAGTTGCGCCCGAAGGCCACGACCGTCCCGTCGCTGCGCAGCGCCAGCGTGTGATGCCCGCCGCCAGCGAAGTCGACATACAGCAGGCCGACGGGCAAGCCGGGCAGCTTGCACTGACCGTTGCCGTTGTTCCCCCAGGCCGCGGCCGTACCGTTGGCGCGTCGGGCGAGTGTGTGCAAGCCACCGGCGTCGATGCCGACGAAAGTTTCGGCATTGCAGCGGCTGTCGAAGGCGCGGTCGCCCCAGCTGACGAGCGCTGTCTGCGCGCTCGCGGCATCGTTGAGGACGGCGAGCAAAGAGAAGATCGCGAGCACGCTTCGGACGGATTGGCCCATGGCAGCGCTTTCCTTGGATACTCAGGGGCGGCGGATGGGAGATCCAATCGCGTCGTCCTCCAGCCAGCGTAGCAGTGCCGCGCTGGGTTGGGGAGAGCGGGGTCCGTCGTGAAGCTGCAGGCCCTCCGTCCCGATCGCGCCAGTCGCGGCCTGTCGCTTCATGATCGCGCGCAGCGTGGCGGTGTCCGTCCCAAACTCCGCCGCGGTCACCTCGCCCTTCTGGCCGGAGTTGTTCCGTACGTAGTTCAGGACCGCTTCTGCGTCGAGCTTGCCGGTGCCGGTCGCCCCTTGTTGTGGCAAGCACCAGCCTCGGCCGGTGCGGTCGGCGCGTCGAAACCGGCGGGTGAGTCCATCGCACGTCACACCTGAAGCACGATCCTTGCTGCCGTTCGAGTCGCCCAAACCTGTTTCACGCTGCTGAGCGGGACGGCTTCGACGGCGATCCGCAACTTTGCGCTCCGAACCGCCTGCATCACACCCCCGATCGCTCGGATCAAGGCCGCGTTCGACAAGCTGCCGAGACCACTGCCGCACAGCTCCAATCCACTGCTGCGCAACGACGCGGCTTCGAGCGGGATCACTGCTCCTCCCATGGATCCGATATTGACGAACCGTACGCGGCGCGCGGCGTTGCCGGTGCCATGTCCGGTGACGGCCGACAGCAGCGACTCCGCTGACGCTCCCCACAAATAGTCGAGTACGACATCCACACCGAGGGTGAACTCGTGGCGGAAGCGATCAGTCAGCGCGGCGGGCGGAAGACTGAGTGGCACGAACACATCAGCGCCGAGAGCCAGCAGGTCAGCTTCACTCCCGGGATTTCGTGCCGTGGCCACCACGCGTGCCGCACCAAGATACTTGGCGATCTGGATGGCCAATCGCCCGGAGGCACCGCTGGCGCCGTTGATCAACACGGACTCGCCGCGTCGCAGCATGGTGCGCTCGGTGAGCGCCGCCCACGACGACATGCCCGGATTGGCAATGGCGGCCGCCGTCACGTCGTCGACGTCGTCAGGCAAAGGCAGAATGTTAGCTGTGCTCACGGCGACTCGTTCGGCCATCGCACCATTCGGCGGCCGAGGGAACGCAAAGTAGACCCGTTGTCCGTTCGACAGTCGGCCGACGCCGTCGACGCCGGGCACGAATGGTGGCTTGCCACTCGTGTAGTGCTTGCCGGCAGCTTGCGCGCGAACGAGCTGACTTACCGCGCTCGCGTGCACGTAAACAATCACATCGCCCGCCTGGGCGACAGGCTCATGGAATTCGCCGTACCGAGGTGCGTGATCAAACGACTCGACAACGGCGGCTTTCATCTTCACGTCGTAGCGGCGGTCAACTTCACGCGCGGTCTATTGGGATCGGTCATGCCAGCCTCAACTTCGCTGCCGGCTTCGAGGGCGCACTCGGTGGCAGATTCTCGATCGCGCCGCGGTCTGGTCGGCTTCGAGGTGCGAGTAGAATCCTCGACATCAACCTCGGCAAGGTTGTGCGCTATGAATTCCATGGCTAGGTCCCCACTCCTGGCCCAAGCTCGTGCGCGTGCACTCCGGCGACGCGGGCGCCCGCTGGCACATCGTGGCGCACGAAGGAGCTCGGCGCGGAGCCTGATGACTTCGTCTACCTGTTCCTGGGCAAGGGCTTTGCGAGCAAAGGACTCGAGCGCCTGCTCGACGCCTTCGCCCTGCTCGCGGCGCAGCATCCGCGAGCGCAACTGTGGATCGCGGGCCGCGATTCGAGCCAGGCCAACTACGAGACGCGCTCGAAAGCGCTCGGCCTGGAAACACGCGTGCTTTTCCTTGGCGAGCGCCGCGACCCCGAGCGTTTGCTTGCGGTCTGCGACGTCCACGTGCTGCCGACCCACTACGACAGCTTCGCCTTCACAGTGCTCGAATCCCTGGCCTGCGGCACGCCGGTGATCACCACCGAAGCCGCCGGCGCCTCGGAGCTGGTGCGCGAACCGGCTGCCGGCCTGATCCTCCCCGGCGATTGCGATGCAACTCGGCTCGCCGCCGCGATGGAGAGCTGGCACGATCGCGCGCGAGTCGTCGCGGCGCAAACGGCCGCTCGCGCGAGCGCCGAGCCCTACGGATTCGACACGACCATGACCCACATGACCGAACTGCTCCAGCGTGTCGAGCGCGAGATCCGCTCGGGTCAATCCTCGGGACGGGGCTAGCCTGACCTGAGAGGTGTGAGGGTTTTAACCGGCCCTGACGGGATCATGCGCGCGGTTTCTGGGTCCGGCATTTCCACTGCATTCCGTCGGTAGTCGTGCGGCGGGTTCGCGGATCGGGTTTTCGGGACGCACAGGAGCTTGCGCGCGTGCCCTATCCGTCGAGTGAAGGCCTGGGCCGTGCGTCCGTGTTACCGTGGCCCGTGCCGATGCGCATGAAATCCTTGTCCAGGCGGAAACTGAAGTTCGCGGTCGCGCTCCTGTTGCTGGGTTCATGCGCCTTGATCGCCGCCTTCGCCTGGCGCTCGAGGTCGTCTCGCGGCGCGATTGCTGAATCACTTGTGATCGACGGGCCCAGCTCGAGGCCGCGTGACTCCGCGCTCGAATCGGTCCCACCCGACGCGCGAACGAGTCTTGCCGGCACGCCAAACACGCCGGCGCGCAATGAGCCGGCCCACGGCTTCGAAGTACACGTTTGCGATCAGCATCACGCGCCGCTCGCTGAGGCCATGATCTGGTTGCGTTCGGGGGACACAGTCGAACTCGTCGGTCGGACCGATGCTGAAGGCGTCCTACCGCTTGCGATCGAACGAGCGCGAGGCGCGTCGATCGTCGCATCGCTCGATGGATTCGCCACGGCGCGCGAGTACGTGGAAGACGCGAACCGAGGCGTGGTTGAACTCGTGCTCGAGCGCGGCAAGACAATTTCGGGCTGGGTCGAGTATCCCAACGGACAGCGCGTGGGTTCAAGTCGGGTGGCAGCCGTTCGCGAGCATGTTGCCGAGGAGGTTTTCGCGGCCGAAAAACTGCTTCCGCCGCAGGACCCGGAACGCCTGGAGGTTGTGAGCGATGCGCAGGGCTACTTCGAATTCCAACACGTCCCGTCGGAGTCGAGGTTTGTGCTGCTCGCCGCAGGCAACGGCTGCCTCTCGCGCGGCGCCGGCGCGGAACACGTCGTTGAGGCCGGGGCGAGCGACGAACGAATCGTCGTCTACCCGACCTACGGATCGATCGTCGAGTTCGTGGACGAGTTCCAAGTGCCCGTGGATCTCAGCCAGGCCGCTGAGGTGAGCGGCGGCATGGGCGTCACGGTCGAGGACGCCTCGCTGGAGTTGCTGTCGGGCGTCGATTGGTCCGCACGTCTGGTCGCGATCTCGAAGTTCGATCTCGCGTTGGCGAAGAACCAGACTTTGTTGCTGGCGCAGTCGCCGCAATTCCGAGCTACGGTCGGTCCGATCCATCTCGGAATGCGGTGGGTCGGCTTCGAGCCCACCGAAGTCGAGGTCGAACTCAGTCCGATCGTCCGCGGATTGGGCCGCAACGCGGTCACGCTGGTTCGAGTTCCAACCGGCGTAGGCGCGATCGAAGTACGCTTTCGGCTGCCTGGCGCGCCGCAGCAAGCCGACGCCGCGCCAGGCATCCGCGCGCAGCTGTTGATGTTGAGCAAGAGCTACGGTCAGTTCGTGCACGAGTTTCCGCGGCTCGGTCCGGGAGCGCAACGGATCGAGAATCTGCCGCGGGGCCACTATCGAGTCGCGTTCGAACTCGGTGGCGGGCTCTTCAGGTATCCGTCCGCCGGCGAGCCATCACTCGAACTCGACATTGGAACCGAATTGGTGCAATTGGAAATCCCGCTTGACGGCACCGGAGCGATCGAATTTGCAGTGCGCGATGAACCGGGCGCAAACTACGACGGCGCGGCGAGCATCTTCATCGGCCCTGGAAAGCCGTCGATCGATGCATCCCGGACGCAACGGCTCGCGGGCATGACCGCGCACTTTGCACGTCCCCCCTATCGCCTGCCTTTCGTGAAGCCTGGCGAATACTCGATCCGTCTGGAATACCCGAGGGCGTCCAAGGAGGCGCGCACAGTCCAAGTGGCCGGGGGTTCGACGACGCGCGTCGACCTCTGATTCGGCGGCAGGGTGTAGACTGGGCGGTCGAGGCGGATAGGATCCGCGTCGCAGATCCTTTGGGAGTCGATGATCCGATCCTTTCGAAAGATGAATCAAGATGCTTAGAACTCTGATGCTCGTCGGCCTCGCGCTCACCGCGTCGAACATGCGCTCGAACACCCAGGTTTCGGATCCGTGGCAGGAATGCCTCACGCAATACGACGTCTTCCCCGGCAATCCTCCCACGATCAGCATCACGTGCGTCACCCAGGACTGCACCAAGGGCTGCAAGAAGAACTACCGGTGGAGCATGTTTCACGACTGGGCCTGGGCAACGTGCGCCTGCGGCGGTTCGACCACCGAAAAGTGCTGTGACCTCGAAGTTCCGACCACGCCGCCGTTCATTCCTAACACCGTCGGCAGTTGCCCTGCCTGCAACGAACCGGGCATGTGCACGATCATCAGGATCGACAACGAGGACGGAAGCTATACGAAGATCCCCTCCTGCGAAGGGATCGGAGTCTGAGCGAAGCGCGTCGCGGCACGAATTGCCGCAACGACGCCGAAAGACTGGAGCGGGCGAAGGGACTTGAACCCGCGACATCAACCCTGGCAAGGTTGTTCAATACGCGACATGTGCTGCGGAGTCGAGCCCGGCTCCGCACCGTCAAATTCCGATCGTGAATTGCAGCGCGTCGGAAAGGCCGACGCCGAAACTCGCCGACGGATCGCGGTACCAATATTCAGAATCGACCGTGACTCCGGTCTGGAGCGCTGGATCGATTCCGGACTGGATTCGCGCGTTGAAATCGTCGCTGTAGAGTCCGCCGCAAATCCCGACGCCGCGCGCGAGTTGTCCCGGCATACGTTTGACCGGCGGCGCGATGCACAGCTTGCCGCCGTTGAACGGCGTGCTGGCCGGAGCGAAACCGTAGAGCAAGATCCCGACCTTTCCCGGGATGACGTTGACACCCGAGATCGTGAACGGCGTCGGATTCGTGGCGCTGGGTATTCCGCTCGATCCGATTGCGGGCGTGCAGCCCAGTGAATTGACCTTCGCCTTGCAATACGTGCCCGTGTAACTCGGGTGAAGGATCACGAATCGGTCGGCGACGACGCCTGTGGGGTCGATGAAGTTCGCTTCGAGCACGCCACCCGTGATGTCGAGCGCCAGCGATCCAAGGCGATACGTCGCGATGTGCATCGCCGGGTGATCGAGCAGCCCGTTGGGTTCCAACTTGGCCGCCGAAGCCGCGACGCAGTAGACCGTCCCGCCGTGCGGACCGTTCGGCTTGTTGTAGGCTCCATCGAGCGCCGGGTTCCCGCTGCCGCCGTCGCGTTTCATGGAGCTGTTGAAGCTCGTCGAATCACCGTAGTGACCGTCGAGCAGGAAACTGCGCTCGTAGCAGTGGCTGTGTCCGCAAAGCACCAGGTCGACGCCGTACGCTTCGAGCAGGGGCACGAAGTTCTGCCGCATCTCGATGAGTTGGAGGTCGGTGTCGGAATCGTGCGAGCCCTTGGTGTACGGCGGGTGATGCCAGAACGCGATCCGCCATTCCTGCGCGTTGGCCGCAAGATCCGCCTGCAGCCAGGTGTACATCGCGCCGCCGACCGAACGATCGGAGCCCTCCGAATCGAGACATACGAAGTGCGCGTTGGCCCAATCGAACGAATAATACGCTTCGGTGCCCGACGGCACGCCGCCGGCTTCGCCACCCGCAGGCATGGAGAAAATGCCGTAATGAACGCCAGGAATCGTCTCGTGATTGCCGCGCGTCGGCCAGAGCGGACTCTTTCGGAGCATCGCGCCGTACCTGCTGAACACGGCGTTCTCATACTCTTCGTCGGTCCCCCATTCATAGGCATTGTCGCCGAGCATCAACCACAGATTGGTTGCATTGGCGCCGGTCCAACTCGCGTAGGCGTCGCGCACAGCGGCTTGATTCGCATCCGCCGCTCCGCAGTCGCCGACGATCCACGCGCGAAAATGCTGCGCCGAGCCCGGTGCGGGAGCCGTGCGGAAGAACTGATTCGTGGATGCGGGTGCGAGCACCGTGGTCGGGGTCTCGACGGAGTAGTAGTAGCGCGTGTCCGCCGCCAGGCCGCCGATCGTGATCTCGTGCTCCACGACGAGCGCCGGAGCGTCGAACGTCTGCGTGAGTGAACCGGGCGAGCTTCCATACTTCACGCGACTTGCCATCGGATGGTCCGTGCGCCAGCGCACGACGACGGACGAAGGTGTCCCGAGATTCAAGTACGGACCGCGCGTGAGGATCGGCGTCGTGTTGCCGATCAACTCCAGGTCCAGACTGAGGTCCGGGCTGGAGGGGTTGTTCTGATGGATCTCGACGGCAATCACGTTGCTGCCGGCGACCAGCGCGGCCGCCGGCGCATGGAAGGAATAGAACGTGTCTTCCTCCGCTTGGGTGACCCCGGTCAGCGCTTGCGACAAGAACGTGACCGGCACGCCAGGATCCAGGTTCGAGCGCACGATCTCGACGCCGTTCACATACACGACTGCCGCGTCGTCGCGCAGGAGCCGCACGCGCAGACTTGCGTAGAGCCCTGGATTCGCGACCGTGAACTGGCGCCGGAAGTACGTGGTGATGTACTTGTTCGACGCGCTGGGCCCGTAGCTGACGACCGTCTGCTCGTCGTTGTCACCAAAGCCGAGCTGCGCCGGACCGCTCGACCAACCGCTGTCGTCGAATGCCGGGTCGCGACATGCGATGCCCAGATCGACGCCGTTGTCGCGATACTTCCAAGTCGAGCCGGGCGCGATGAGCTGATCGTGAGCGACAGCGGACGGTGCAAGGCTGGCGCACAGGAGCAAGAGCTTGAAAAATTGAATCAATGCGACCTCCCGGAGGCGAATCCGCGCGCTGCTTCGACGCGGTCGAGCGTCGCGAGCATTCGCTCGTGGATTCCATCGTGGAACGACAGCGGCAGGACCGCAGCCAGCAGGGTTTGGCGCCACATGGTTCGAGCCAGCCTACCAGCCACGACCAAATCACGCCGGGTCGGTCAGGGCCCTGATCTTTCGCGCCACCAGAGTTCGCTCCTATCGCGCGTGCCGAAACGGGTTTCGTCAATGGAGAACTGCGGCACGCCGACTTCGACGTGAGGCGCGCTCCCGCAGACGACGACACGCCGCCGCACCACCCTTCCGATCGACCAGCGTGGAGGAGAGGATATCGCAGTGGGCACTACCGTTGACGAAGCGGCGTTGTACGTCATCACTTGGCCGGCGGTCTTGAATCTGCTCCAAAGCGCCTGCGAAGAGGAAGCGCGCGAAGAATGCGTAGCGGGAGCACAGCCCGCAGCATCTCCTACCGCTTCCGCTTCACGACGATCGGCTGTTCGGTTCCTGCGCCGATTTCAAATCCCTCGGGTTCAAGGGGGAAGTGTTCGGGCAGAACTTTGAACAAGTAGCGACCGGGACTCAGCCCGCCAACTTTTGCTCGACCTTCTGCATCGAAGACTAGGCAGCGGGAAAACATCGTTCCACCGGGGAGGAGCGGCCCACCATCGTAGTGGTTCCCGCGATCGTCCTTCCACTCACGAACATCATCCCAAGCTTCCGGCTCGACAACGAAAATGCGAAGCCTCGCATCCTCTTCTGCTGACGACTGGAGAGCGATGGTTGCAGAGAGCGCAGGTTCGAGAACGCAGTCGATTCGAGTCTCTCCCGCGCAGGGGATATCGGTGTCGCATCCCCACGCCTGGTAGTCACCGTGCTTCGAGATGATGCGGAGCTGAAGAGGACCTTCCTTGATTGGGATTGAAGACCATTCGTCCGTGTCAGGAGAGCTCGGGAAATCCAGCTCCCTCGAGTATTGCTCCCGAGGAGCTTTCGCGTAGCAAAAGAGGGCGGCTGGGGACACGACGGCGCGGGTCCTCGCGTCGATGGCACGGAGTCTCAGGCTGCCACTGCAAGCGAGTTCCAGTACAACCCCGCGCGAACCGGGCTTGACTTCTTGCTTGGCAACTGCGGCACCAAGCATGGCTGAGACGGTGAATGCCAGTTCAGAATCTGGAACCGTCAACTCAAAGCTACCGTCCAGCGCCGTTCGCACCTCGCGGGATGCCAGGCGGAGAGTGTCTTCCCGGTTCTTGTCGGTGCGTGTGACCTGTGCACGCACGATAGCTCCCGCAATGGGAGTGCCATTCGTGAGGCGCACGATGCCTGTAATCGGCGACGTTGCGGAGCGCATCTCGAAGTCGTGGTGGATGTTGTCGCCCTCGCGAAGTTCGGATTCGAATACCGATCCTTCCAGTCCATCCACGCCCCCTTGGATGCTGACCTTCACCACGAGCCGACCGGAGGGAACTTCCTCGAGCGTGTACTTGCCCCACCACGAGGAAATGGTCGTGCCCGAGGCGCGCCCAACCTCCCACTTCACGTCACAAGCAATGGGCTGACCATTCAACCAAACACTGCCCTGCACAACGGCACCAGGCTTGCGCTTGATCTGGAGATCCACATGCATCGATTCGCCTGGTCCCGGAAGTGTCGCGAGTGGTGTGATCCGGCGATCAAACCCCTGCTTGCTCACGACAGCCTCTGCCGAATCCGCCCACGGCACCAGGCCTACGAGCTGGAACTCGCCTGAATCGTTGGTAGTGGCGCTGGCGCGATACCCTTCGTACTGAAATCCCGGAGGAGCCTCGAGGCTTGGGCCTGCCGGTGCGGTGGATTGCTTCTTTGCCGGTTGCCGCCTTGCCGTGTCTCCTCGAACGCTCACGCTTGCGCCTGCAACCGGCGAGCCCTCAGCATCTCGCACGACGCCCACCAGGATGGGACTCGCGGGAAGAGGTAGTTCGATGCCATTGATCGCGACTTGCGTGACCGGCATCGTCGCGGTGAGTTGGCAGCGTCCCGGACAGGTCGCCTGCACCCGGATCAGACCTTCGGAGTTGGGCCTTGCCAAGACTACGAACGAACCGTCTGCGCCTACCGGGACAGCGTCGAAACTGAACTCACAGGCACTGGCTTCTGGCAGGCCGCGTCGTGTCACATAATCCACGACTCGCCCCCGAACCTGAATCCCCCGCGAAATCTTGAAGACCCTGGCAGCGCGATCAGAAGTGGAATTCAGTTCGACTTGCTCAAATGTAAGCGGATATCCGGAGGCTGCGATCTGGATCATTCCCTTGTCGAAAGGGAAATCAGTCAGGTCGAACTGGCCAGATTCGTTCACATCAATCCAGACGGGCGTGCAGTCGCGGCAGAACATTGGGATCTGCGCCACTCTTGCCGCTGCAATCGGCTGATCGGTGTCGGCGTCGCGCACCTGGCCGGCGAGGGTGACTGCTCGCTTGAGCCTGAATGTCAGCTCCGGCTGGTTGTAGCTTTCGGTGGAAACGTGGACGTAACCCTCATGGTCCAACTTCAAGCGAACATAGCTGCCATCGCGAGGTGCGCCGATCGTGCACTGGCCGGCAACGTCAGTGGTGATCGGCGTCGCCTCCTCACAGTTGCTGCAGGTGACCGTTGCATTCGCGAGCGGCACCGAGTCCTCGTCGAGAACGATGATCAGGTTCTGTCGATAGCGGCTCGAGTCGCTCCCCAAGCTTGAGTCCGTGGTCTCGGACTTCCCGCTCTGCGCCTGGATGCGCCGTTGCTCCTCGTCCGGCATCTTCGAAATCCCCGCATTTCCCAGTGCGGTCGGAGAGGGCGCAGCCCCTCCCAGGACCGTCGAACCCGGGATGTCCGCGTGCTGCCCTGGACGCAGGAGGAAAGCGGCGAGACCGATCACGATTGCCGCCGCGACACCCAGGTAGATCTTTGCGCTCATGACGATAGCCCCTACGGAAACGAGCCCACCTGAAGCCAGCTCGAGGGTGGACAACTTGCTGGGCGCGGAGATCGCCGCGATCGAGACGGACCATGCTTGCCGATCGCCACCGAACGCGCGGTCCATACGACCGCGAAGTAGCACCAGACCGCGCCGCAACCTGGATCGCACGGTCTCTAGCGGAGCACCCGAGCGCTCCGCGATCTCTTCGGGCCGGAGCCCTTCGAAGTAGCGCAGGTGGATTGCGCTTCGATAGGGTTCGTCAAGACGCGCCACTTCGGCGGTCAGCCGATTCGCGGTCTCCAATCTTTCGAGGACCTCCACTTCACTGGGAAGCGATTCTCCGCGCGCTGCCTCGCGTTCTGTCCGGGAGCGCCTCGATTTCTCACGATGTCGGTCGCGAACGAGATTGCGCAGAATCATCGACAGCCAACTTCGAGCATCGGCTGCGCCAACAGCGACCTGATGCCCGCGCAGCCAGGTTTCCTGAACCAGGTCGTCCGCCTCGGAGGCGTCGTTCGTCAGGGCCGCCGCAAGGGCGCGGAGTGCCGCGGCATCCCGGAGCCAACGATCACCTGCGGTTGCATCCTGTCCTCCCATGTTGGCGCTGCCAGCAGCCAGACGGAGCGGACGGCGATCGGGGGGCAAGTCTATCCAGTTTTCTCGTGTCATACGGCACCAGCACCGCAACGACGTCAGAGGACTGGAACGGGCGAAGGGATTGGAACCCTCCACATCAGACCTGGCATGCTTGTGCTCTATGAATTCCCTAGCTCGGCCCCCGTTCCTGGCCCGAGTTCGCGCGCGGGCACTCCGGCGACGCGCGCGCCCGCTGGAACATCGTGGCGTACGAGCGAAGCAGCTCCGACCAGTGCACCCGCGCCGATGCGCACGCCCGGCAGGATGATCGCGCCCGCGCCGATGTAGGCGTCGTCGCCGATCGTCACCGGCGCGCTCGAAGCGGGATAGCCGCGCTCGCTCCACGACGAACGGCCGACGTCCATGTGGGTGATGATCGTGACGCGCATCGCCAGGGTGACTCGCGCGCCGATCTCGATCTTCTGCTTGAGGTCGATCAGGCAATCGCGGCCGATGTAGGTTCCGTCCTTGAGCGTGAGGTTCGCGAATGTCCGCTCGGCATTGTGCACGACCAGCGGCGAAGCGACGCGCACGTCGTCGCCGACGCTCGCGCCGTAGTGGCGCAGGATCCGCGGCACCAGCCTCGAGGTGACGCAGCCCAGTCTCGCGCAGGCGCCGCGCTCGAAGCCCCAGACACGCCGGCTGAAAAGCACCGAGAGGTATTCGATTTCCCGCAGCAAGGCGCGCATGTGGAGGTCGAGCCTAGCGAGGACTGCCCGCGATTGCGCGCGTACAAAGTCTCATTGTCCCGCTCCCGGAGTAAGAATCCGCAGGACGTTTTTCCAGGCCCGATAGGGCGTCGGCGCGAGTCCGCGCGCCGCGAGGTAGCGCCGTGCGTCGTGCAATTGTCCCTTGGCTCCGCGCAGCGGCCAGCGGCCTTGGATTGCTTCGAAACGAGCCAGGGCCTCCTCCGCTCGGCCGTGGTGCGCGAGGAGCTGCACCGCGCCGAGTCGCACGTGCGCGGCGCCGACCGTGTCGCCTGTTGAGCCGATCCAGGCGGCCATGCGCTCCAGATCGGCGAGGGCGGACTGCGTGTCGAGCTTCGTGACGTCGTCGACGAGGCCCTCGAAGAGACTGGACTCGATCGGCGCGCGCAAACGAAACGTCGCCGTCGATCCGCGTCGCACGACGTGCACGAGCTCCAGCTGCTTCTCGATGCGCGCCATCATCAACGGCACCCACGACGACGCCCAGTGCTTGAAGTCCTGGCAGACGAACAGAGTCTTGCCAGGAATCAGCGCGGGCGCGACGCGGCTCAAGAGCCAGCGCATCCCGCGCCAGGACTTGGCGCCGTCGACGAACAGGATTTCGATCGGCTGGCCGCGGTCCCACTCGAAAGCGGGCGAGCGCGGCGCTTCGTTGCCGCGCACTTCCTCGGTCTGCGCGTCGCCAGGAATCTTCTCGTCGGGCAAGGTCAACGCATGGGCGACCACGCGCTCCTTCACCGACTCGACGTTGCGGAGGAAAAATGGCTCGAACGACTCTCCCGCCGCGATCGGCAAGGGCGCGAAGCGCGCCATGAATTCGCGCCAGATGAAATTGTCGAAGGCGTGGAGCTGGTGAGCGCCGTGGCCCGAGGCCGCCATGCCGCGCGCGAGGCACAGCGTCGAGCCTCCGAGCCACGGGCCGATCTCGACCACGTGGCCCGCGTCGCTCCACTGCGTGCGCGTCAGCCAATACAGATACTTCTGCTCGGCGCGCGAGACCATCGCCGGCACGCCTTCGAGCGCGAAGTCTTCCGCGAGCCAGGGCTCCGATCCGGCGGCCATCGACGGGTCGTTCAGGCCAGCACGCGCTTGACCGCCGTGATCACGTCGGCGACGTCCTCGTCGGAGAGGCCGGCCGAAATCGGTAGGCTGACCGTGCGCCGCCCGACTTCCATCGCGTGCGGGAACTGCTCCGGCTTCCAGCCGAATTCGCGCTGGTAATACGGATGCTCGGGGATCGAGAGGTAATGCACGCCGACGCCGATTCCCTGCGCGGTCATCGCCGAGAGGAATCCGTCGCGCGAGATCTTCGTGCGCGCTTCGTCGATCAAGAGCGTGTACAGGTGCAGCGCGTGGCGCGTGTTCGGCTCCTGCGGCGCGGGACGCTCGACCGGCATGCCGGCGAAGGCGCGCTCGTACATCTGCCAGATCTCGCGGCGGCGCTCGAGCCAGCGCTCGATGCGCGGCAGTTGATGGATGCCGATGGCGGCCTGCAGGTCCATCATGTTGTATTTGAAGCCGAGCTCGACGACCTGGTAGTGCTTGTAGCCCTCGTCGGAAAAACGCTTCCAGGCATCCTTCGACATCCCGTGCAGCGCGAGCACCTTGAGCCGCGCCGCCTGCTCCTCGTCGCGGGTCAGGACCATCCCGCCTTCGCCGGTGGTGATGTTCTTCGTCGCGTAGAACGAGAAGCAGCCGAAATCGCCGAACCGGCCGGCCTTCTTGCCCTTGTACTCGGTCTCGATCGCGTGGGCGCAGTCCTCGATCATCACCAGGTCCTTGCGCGCCGCGAGGTCGCACAAGGAATCCATGTCGCAGGGGCGGCCGGCGAAGTGCACCGGCAGGATCGCGCGCGTGCGCGACGTGATCGCGCGCTCGACCGCGTTTGGATCGAGGTTCTGTGTGCGACGGTCGATGTCGGCGAGCACCGGTGTCGCGCCCGCGTGCAGGATCGCGTTGACTGTCGCGCAAAAAGTCAGCGGCGTCGTGATCACTTCGTCGCCGGGTTCCAGGCCCGCGGCGAGGATCGACAGGTGCAGGGCCGCGGTGCAGGAGTTCATCGCCACGGCTTGTGGCGCGCCTTTGTAGGCCGCGAAATCGCGCTCGAGCCGCGCGACTTTCGGGCCGGTGCCGAGCCAGCAATTGCGCAGGCTGTCGACGACCTCGGCAATCTCGGGCTCTTCGATCGTCGGACGACCGAAAACCAGGAAACGCTCCTTCGAACGCACGGGCCGCACGGTCGTCGCTGGATTGCTCATGACGGGCGAGTGTACGGCTTGGCTCCGCCGCGCACGACACTTCACTCCCGCGGCTTGAAATAGCGGCGATCCGCGAGGGAAGGCGGCAGGCAGACCATCTCCTTCACGGCGTCGGGATCGTCCGGCGCGTAGCGGTAGCCCGCGCCGTATCCCGCCTGCTTCATCAACTTGGTCGGCGCGTTGCGCAGGTGCAGCGGGACGGGCTCGGCCATCGTGCGCTCGACGTCCTCGACCGCCTTGCCGTAGGCGACGTACACCGCGTTCGATTTCTTCGTGCGAGCGAGGTACACGGCGGCCTGGGCCAGTGCCAGGTCGCCCTCGGGGGAGCCGAGGCGGTGGAAGACGTCCGCGGCGTCGAGGGTCACGCGCAGCGCGAAGGGATCGGCGAGACCGATGTCCTCGACGGCCATGCGGATCAAGCGGCGCGAGACATATTTGCCGTCCTCGCCGCCGCGCAGGAGTCGCGCGAGCCAGTACAGCGTCGCGTTGTCGTCCGAGTTGCGCACGGACTTGTGCAACGCCGAGATCAGGTTGTAGTGCTCCTCGCCGGCCTTGTCGTGGGCGAGGACCTTGGTCTGGATCGCGGTGGCGAGGACGTTGTCCGTGATCGTTGCGCCATCGGGGACGAGGCCAGCCGCCGTCTCGAGCAGGTTCAGCGCGCGCCGCGCGTCGCCGTCGGAAGCGTGGGCCATGCGCAGCAGGCAAGCGTCGTCGATCTGCACGCGATTTCCGAGACCGCGCTCGGGATCTTCCACCGCGGTTCGAAGGAGCTTGACCAGCGTCTCGGGCCGGTGCGGCTCGAGGATCAGGACGCGCGCGCGCGACAGCAAGGCGCTGTTCAATTCGAACGACGGATTCTCGGTGGTCGCGCCGATCAACAGGATCTCGCCGCGCTCGAGGAAAGGCAGGAAAGCATCCTGCTGCGATTTGTTGAAGCGATGGATCTCGTCGACGAAGAGCAGCGTGCGCCCTCCGCCGCGCGCGAAGTTGCGCTCGGCTTCGGACATGACCTCGCGCACCTCCTTGATGCCCGAGAGCACCGCGGAAAACGGAACGAAGCGCATCGAGCTCGCCGCCGCGAGCAGCCGCGCGAGTGTCGTCTTGCCCGAGCCCGGCGGTCCCCACAGGATCAGGCTCTGCGAGATGTCTCCCACCGCAGCACGCTCGAGGATCTTTCCCTCGCCGAGCAATTGATCCTGGCCGACGAACTCGGCGAGAGTCCGCGGCCGCATGCGATCGGCGAGCGGCGCGGCTTTCGACGTCGTCGCGCGAGCTCGGGGCTCGGGCTCGGAACCGAAGAGATCGCTCACGGCCGCGTTCCTTCCGCGCGTCCCGCCGCGAACAGGAGCAAGGAAGCGGCGACGGTGACGTTCAACGATTCGACTGCTCCAGCCATCGGAATGGTGACGCGCTCGAATGAGCCCATCTCGCGCGGATTCAAGCCGGTCTCCGATCCGATCCACAGCGCGACGCGCCCTGACCAGTCGAAACCCGCGAGCGACTTTCCCCCGCGCGTCGCCGCGGCGACGAGGCGAAAGCCAGCGGCGCGAAGCTCTTCCGCAGCCTCGCTGGCCGCCGCGGATTGCGACACCGGCAGGCGCAGCAGGCTGCCCATCGACCCGCGCAGCGCCTTGTCGCCCCAGGGGCTGGCCCCACCCGCGATCACGATCAGTCCGCGAACGCCCGCGGCCTCCGCGCTGCGCGCCAGGGCGCCGAGATTGCCCGGATCCGAGATGCCGGCGACCACGAGCACCAGCGCATCCTTGTCGGCGCCCAGCTCCGTGATTGCCCGCGGACGCGGCGTCTTCGTGATCGCGGCGATTCCCGGCGAGGCGCGCAGGGCGCTTTTCTTCGCGAGCAGCGCGCCGTCGACCCGTTGCACTCGAAGTCCGAGCCGTTCCAGCTCGCTCGCGCGATCTTCGCGCTCCGTCGAAACCAGGATGACTTCGAAGTCCACGTTGCTCCGCAGCGCATCGTCGATCAATCGATCGCCCTCGAGCAGGCAAGCATCGCGTTCGGCGCCCGCGAGGATCGCGCCCACGCGTTTGAGCAGCGGATGCTGCGCCGAACGGATCGTTTCGCGCGGTTCGCCGAAAGCCTTCTCCATGGTCGCGCGGTGTTCTACCATGACCCCGTGGATCCGCGACTGTATGGCTGAATTCGTCACGGGACGTGTCGTGCGCACCGACGCGAAAGTCTGTCACGTCGATGTGGCCGGGACGATCCACGTTTGCGCGCCGCGCGGAAAGCTGTTCGAAGGCCTGGAGCAGAAGAATCCGATGGCCGTCGGCGACCTGGTGCGCGTCGACCTCGAGGGCAAGCCATCGTCGATCGAGGAGGTTCTTCCGCGCCGCAACTGGCTCGGCCGCACGGCTTCGAGCCACGATCCGCGCGAGCAGGTCCTCGTCGCGAACGTCGATCACCTGTTCGTGATCGCTTCGCTCGGCAAGCCTGGTTTCTCGTCGAACCGCACCGACCGGATCCTGGCCGCCTGCGCCTGGCAGGGCATTCCCGCGACGGTCGTGCTCAACAAGATCGACCTGGCGCGCGAGGACGACGTCGAGCTGGTCCGCGAGACGTACGCCGGCGCGAAGGTCGACTGGATCGAGACCTGCGCGATCGACGGCCGCGGAGTTTCCAAGCTCGCGGACAGTCTGCGCGGCGCCGTCAGCGTGTTCTACGGCGCGTCGGGCGCGGGCAAGTCGAGCTTGATCAACGCGATCCAGCCCGGCCTGAAACTGAAAGTCGGCAAGATCAGCAAGTACTGGGACGCGGGCAAACACACGACCGCGCACTCTCAATTGATCCCGCTGGAAATGGGCGGCTACGTGATCGACACGCCGGGCATCCGCGTATTCCGCCTGCACCGCCTCTCCGCCGGCGAGCTGCGCGGCCTGTTCCCCGAGATCGTCAAGTTTCAGGACCGCTGCCACTATCCCGATTGCTCGCACGACCACGAGCCCGATTGCGGCGTGTTCGACGCCGTCGAAGCTGGCGAGCTTCCGGCGACACGCTACGCGAGCTACGTCGAGATGCTCGACGAGCTGCGCACCACCGAGAAGATCGGCGAAGATCTCGCCGACGAGCCGCTCGAGGACGAGTAGCAGCTTCGCTTGCGCGTTCGGAGGCGCACGAAAACCGGGACCGCCGCAACGCTCTGGGATGGACCGACTAGACTCGAGCAGAGGTCTCAGGGGATCGGCAACCCGCGCGTCCTGCTTGCGACGCGCGATTCGGCAGCAAGGAAGACGCGTCATGAAGAATCACCACCTGTTTGCGGCCATCATGGGACTGTCCGCCGGCGCTCTGGCCTCTCAGCAAGACCCCACCGTGTTCGGCCTTGCCGAGTTCCGAGGCGGCACCGGCGCGGTGGACGTCGCCATCGCCGACTTCACGAGCGACGGCCTCCAGGATGTGCTCTATGTGAACCGGTTTTCGAACGACCTGGTGATGGTCGTCGGAGTCGGCGTCGGAAGATTCCAGCCGGGGCCGGTGATCGCTCTACCGTTCTCGAGTTCGCAGTCGATGACGACCGCGGATTTCGACCTGGACGGCAACATCGACGTCGCCACGCTGGATGATTCAGGTGGAATCTCGCTCCTGCTGGGCAATGGCGCTGGTGGATTCTCGGCCGCCCCGAGCCTGGCCGCATCGGCGGGCAGCTTCGAGATCGCGAACGGCAAGCTGAATGGCGATTTCCTGCCCGATCTGTTGGTCTCGAACGCGAATCCGGCCGGCATCCGCGTCTGGCTGGGTCTTCCCGGCGGAGGATTCGGCACTCCCACGGATATCCCGCTTGCCTGTCAACCCTCGCGGTTTGCGCTCGCGGATCTGGAGAGCGATGGGGATGTCGACATCGCCGCCGGATGCGGATCTGGATCGGGGTCGCTTCTTTTCGGCGATGGGCTGGGCGGATTCAGCGCCGGCCCGTCCTTCTCCAATATCGGCCACGACGGTCTCGTCGCCGCCGGTGATCTCGATGGCGATGGAGACAATGATCTGTGCTGGGAGCGAGGCATCGGGTACGAATTCACGATCTGGCACCAGGTAGCCCCGGCGACATTCCAGAACGTGCAGCTCTTGAGCAACTCGGTCATCGGGGCAGAGCAAGTCTCGCTCGCCGACATGAACGGCGACGGCCTTCCGGACCTGGCGATCGTCGATCCCAGCTCGAGGCAGGTCGGATTCTTCGCCAATGCGGGCAACGGCACGTTCCAGAATCAGCCCAGTCTGCTGGCGTTCGTGCTTCCCCCGCGGGCTATGGCGACGGGTGATTGGAACGGCGACCTGCGTACGGATCTGGCCATCGCGTTCGAGTTCACCGGCTCGAGCTCGATCCTCGCGCTGCGCGAAGGCGATGGACGGCTGGAAGGCCTGTTCGATCACTCGGTTCGGTTGCCCTTCCCTTCCGTGACTGCGGCAGCCGCGGACTTCAACGGGGATGGCCACATCGACCTGGCGACAGCCGGCGCGAACTACAAGTCGGTGATGATCCTTCTCGGCGACGGTGCAGGGCATCTGCAGCGACATTCCACGCGCCTGTTCCCGACTTACGAGAACGGAATCGCCGCAGGCGACTTGAACGGCGACTCGTTCGTGGACGTCGCCGTGGTCGACTCTACAGGCGCGAGCGTGCGCGTGGTTTTGGGGGACGGACAGGGAAACTTGGGTGCTTCGATCGTTCTGGCGGTGCCCAACAATCCGCAGAGCGCCTGCATCGCCGACCTCGACCTCGACGGCGACCGCGATCTGCTCGTCACCTGTCCCGTGCTCGGCGCAGTGGAGATCCTGCTCGGCGACGGTCTCGGCGGGTTCGCGCCGGGATATTTCGTTCTTGTGGGAGGCCCGCCTATGACCGTGATCGTCGTCGACGTGGATGGGGATCTGATCCCCGATCTCGTGACCGCCAATTACCAGAGCGGGGTCTCCTATCTGCGGGGGACCGGAGCTGGAGTCTTCAGCGCACCCGTCGCACTCGCCGCCATCGACGCGAAGGATGTCGCCGCGGCGGACTTCGACGGTGATGGGGACATCGACATTGCTGTCGCCGACTACATGGGTGGGATCGGCGGTGGGCTGCTGGTGTATTCCGCTGCGAGCCCTGGGGTTTTCGGGGTCGCGCAGACGATTTCGTTCGCAAGCCCCTTGTGGGTCGCCGCAGGAAGATTCGACGAGCTGGGCCCGCGTTCGATCGCTCTCGGCGACGGCACAGGCAAGCTGATCACAGTGCGCTGGAACGGCAGCGCGTTCACGGGTACTGCTCCATCCCGCGCGCCCAGCGCATTGAAACCGCCCATTGCCGACCTGGACGAGGACGGTCGCGACGACCTCGCCTTGAATTCCGGAACGATCGTCCACTCCTTGCTGGCGCGAGGTGGGGCACAGACGCCGCTGACCTATTGCCAGGGCAAGCTCAATTCGATGGGCTGCACGCCGTCGATCAGTTCCACCGGATTCGCGAGCGTCAGCGCCGGTTCGGGGTTCGTCATCTCGGCCTCGCAGGTCCGCAACCAGAAGCCAGGGCTGCTTTTCTACGGCGTCAACGGCCCGAAAGGTACGCCGCTATCCGGCGGCACGCTCTGCGTCATGCCGCCGATCAAGCGCGCGCCCGGCACGATCGCGGCCGGCAACCCTGCTCCGGCGAACGATTGCAGCGGTGTGCTCTCGACGGACTTCAACGCATTGATCACCGCGGGCGTACAGCTGCCGCAGGTGCATCTGCCGGGGACGGTGGTGCATTGTCAATGGTGGGCGCGCGACCAGGGCTTCCCACCGCCGTTCAATCACAGCTTGTCGAATGGTTTGACGTTCGTCATGCAACCGTGAAGCGACTTCGAGCCGCGTGAACGGCCCAGGAACGCGATTGATCAGCCGCGCAGCGCGGCAATCTTGTACGCCCACGCCGCAAGCATCGCGACGCCGAGGCCCACGTACATCCACGGTCTGACGAAGCGGCGGAAGTCGACCCACGCATCCCTGCCGCCCAACGTCTCGATCATTGCCCACGCGAAGATCGACACGGCTCCGATGGCGAGCAGCACGCCGAACGGTTGTGTGACGACTGCCTGCTTCCAATCGCCGTGCACGAGATACGAAAACGACGTGGTCACGCCGCAACCTGGACAAGGAAATCCCGTCAGCTGCATCATGGAGCACGGCGGCAACCCGAGTTGCTCGTGCGTGCCGTGACCGTGCGGATCCGGCGTCGTGAAGACACGCAACACGACCAGCCCGATCACGGAAACCGTTGCAATCGCGGTGAAACCCCAATGCCCTCTGCTTCGCACGCTGGGCAGTGTAGTCGTAACGGCGCCCGGCCCGATCACGACACCGGCCGTCTCCCGCGCAATGCGCGTGAGACGGCCGGTGTCGTGATCGGGCCGGGCGCCGTTACGACGCAGCGCCGATGCGCCAGCTACTCGCCGTTGAAGTCGTAGATGTACGACAACCGCGTCTTGTTGACGATCACGTAGCTCAGCTTCGTCATCAGGTTCAAATCCGGATCCTCGCGCGCATTGAACCCGCGCAGGATCGGAGCGCGCATCGCGAAGAAGCGCCGCGTCGAGCGATCGTCGACCTCGTACGACCCCGGCCGCACCTCGCCGCCGACCTCGAGGTTCAAGTGCCCGGTGAAGAAGACGCGCACCTTGTGGAACTTCTGCAGCCGGAACAATTCGGCCTGGCGCGGATCGCTCGCCGTGTCGAGGAACTCGTGGGCGAGCAGGATCTCGTCCATGTTGATGTGCAGCACGGGCGTCGTGATGCGGTCGCAGGTGTTCAGGTCGACCAGCGTCGCGTTCTTCACCTTGATGAAGTAACGACGGTGCTCGTCGAGCAGGTTCTGCAGGCGCGTGTACTTGTTCTCGATCTCGCCCTTGATCAGGAACGAGTCGGTCAGGAACAAGTCTGAGACGATGGTCAACATCCTGACTCCGTATCCGCGTGCATGAGGGTGGGTCGCAGGGAGCTTGCGAGATAGAGCGAGCCCGTTGCAACGACCCAGCCTCCCTTTCGAGCGAGAGTCAGGGCGCGCTGAAGCGCTTCCAGCGGGGTCATGGCCGTTTCAGCCACCAGACGAGTGTGCATTGCCTCCTGTTTGATTTCGAGAGGAGTGAAGTGCAAGTCGCTGCCCACGGAAGTGCAGACCACCCTATCGGTCACCTCCGAAACAGCCTTGAGGATTCCGGGCAGGTCCTTGTCCCGGGCGAGCCCCAGGATGACCACGGGGGGCGTGGTCCGGCCTGACTCCCCGCTCAGGTCGCGCAGGGCGTCCCGGACGCTCGAGGGCACGTGCCCCCCATCCAAGGCCACAGGGATGTCATCCAGGCAAAACCACTCGAGCCGACCCGGCAGCTGCGCGTCCCGGAGGACCGCCGGCGTCAGGAGCGCGCTGCCGAGCGAGACCCCGTCGGACCCGCGCACTCCCCGCCTTCCGAGCTCGTCGAGCGCGGCGCCGGCCAGGGTAAAGTTGCGCTGCGAGATCGAAGCCTCGGACCACAGTCCTTCGAGCGGCCTCGACACGCGAACCCCGAGCTCCGCCGCTCGCGCATCGATGACGCGGCCCGCCTCGTCGTCCGCCGGGACTCCGGTGATCGCCGTGCAGCCCGGCTTGAGGATGCCCGCCTTCTCCCGCGCGATCAGCGCGCGTGTCGAGCCGAGCACGGACTGGTGCTCCAGCTCGATGTTCGTGATCACGCACACTTCGCCATCGACGACATTGGTCGAGTCCAACCGCCCGCCGAGGCCGCATTCCGCCACGATCCAGGCTGCGCCGGCCTCGGCAGCGGCCAGGAAGCTCGCGCCGGTCAAGACGTCGAACCAGGTCGCATCGCCGGCAGCCGTGCCCTCGGCCCGGCCACGCTCTCGCGCCTCGAGCGCGCGCTCGAGCGAGCTCGCAAAGCGCTCCGCCTCCACATCGCGACCGCGGATGCGCAGTCGCTCGCGCAGCTGGACCACGTGCGGCGAGGTGTAGAGGGCTTCGTCGATGCCCGCGGCGCGCAGGCCGGCGGAGATCAGGGACGAAGTCGAGCCCTTGCCCTTGCTGCCCGCCACGTGCACCGCGCGCAGGCGCCTCTGGGGCTCGCCGAGCCGCATGCACAGGTCGCTGACCTGCTCGAGGCTGAAGCGCGTGGCCGCCGTGCGCCGCAAGCGCTCCCAGTTGATCAGCCCTTCGAGTCGCAGGATGACCTGGGCCAGACGCTCCTCCCCATCCTTCAGCGCTTCCGTCGGGCCCACCGCTCCATATTAACGGTGACCACGCCGAACTCAGGCCACAGTCAGAGGAGGAATTCGTTTTGGGGATAGAACCGGCTGCCTCCCCCACGATAAAGAACTTACAAGCGCCACCCCCAGGCCATGAACGACCTCTCCCACCGCATCCGAATCTTCGTCTACCGGCTCCAATCCGGGCGGCCCGACTACCTGCTCCTGCGAGGCCAGGGTCTGGAGAGTTTCTGGGGGCCGATCCAAGGCCCGATCGGCTTCGGCGAAAAGCTCGAGAGCGCGATCCGCCGCGAAGTCATGGACGACGTCGGCATCTACAAGCCGATGGACCTGATCGATCTGCGCATGCCCGCGCGCTGGCTGGTCGGCGACGAGGAAGTGATCGAGTGGAACTTCGGCTTCCGCACCCCGAGCGACCACCCCGACCTGCGCCTCGCAAGCCGCTGGGCCGCCTTCCGCTGGGCCGACTTCGGCGACGCCTACCCCCGCCTCGAGCTCGACGGCGACCGCGCCGCGATCATGCGCCTGCACACCCTGTTGAACGCGGCGTAGGTGCCTGGCACCTTCCCCAACCGTTGCCGCCGGGTCGTTGACCTCGCCGTTGCCTGTAGACCCCGCCCTGGCCGTTGCTCGGACCTCGCCGTTGCTTTGGACGCAACGGTTCGGGATGGTGCCTGGCACCGTACTGGCAATGTCGAAGACGACCTGGAATCCCAAGCTCTACGACGAGAGCCACTCCTTCGTCTGGAAGCTCGCTGGCGAGGTGCTCGCCCTGCTCGACGCGAAGCCCGGTGAGCGTGTGCTCGACCTCGGATGCGGCACGGCGCAGCTGACGCGCAAACTTGCCGACGCAGGCATCAGTGTCGTCGGCCTCGATGCCTCGCAGGAGATGATCGACCAGGCGCGGCGCCTGCATCCTGGTCTGCGGTTCGAACTTGCCGACGGCCAGACCTTCGCACTCGGCGAAACCTTCGACGCCGTCTTCTCCAATGCAGCTCTGCATTGGATGCCCGACCTCGAGCGCGTCTTCGCGAGAGTCTTCGCTCACCTGCGCCCCGGCGGTCGATTCGTCTTCGAGATGGGCGGCGCGCGCAACCTCTTCGCGATCCGCGACGCGATCGAGCAGGCCTTGCGCGAGATCGGCGCTCCGAGCGAAGGCGGCGAGATGAAAAACTACCTGAGCGTCGCGCAAGCCTGCGCACTGCTCGAGAAGGCGGGCTTCGAAGTCGTCCACGCCACCTGGACCGAGCGGCCAACGCCGCTCGAGGGCCCGCGCGGCTTGCGGACTTGGATCGAGATGTTCGGCGGCGCGTGGCTGGCGCACGTGCCGCAAGCTCGTCGCGAGGAGTTCTTCGCCGCGGTCGATCGCCACGCGAAGCCGCACCTGTTCCGCGACGGGCAGTGGATCGCGGATTACAAGCGCTTGCGTGTGAAAGCGGTTCGACCCGACTGATCTCGCAGAACGGCCGCAACCACGAGCCTATGCCCGCCTGACCTTACGCTTGGCAGGCACGAAGCTGACGACGACCTTGCTGTTCATAGCCTCGGCGATTCGCCGAAGCATCGTCAACGAGTGCCCCTCGTAGTTGGCATCTTCGAGCCGTGCGATGACCGGCTGCGTGGTGCCGGCAAGCGCGGCGAGCCGTTTCTGCGTGAGCTTCGCGGCCACACGTGCTTCGTAGATGAGTCGGGCAACCTGCAGGTTGAGCCTTTCCTCCTCGAGTATGGCTTGGTACGCGGGATTATCGCCGACATCACGGGCGATGAGCTCGAGCGCATTGCGGGTCTTCTTCTGCTTGGCCATGGGATCAGTCCTCTTGGATGTGCGACGTCGGGTCTTGCTCGACCACAGTCTTACGCTCCAACGCCAGCTGGATCTCGCTCTCGGGAACAACACTTTCCTTCGTGAGCGCCTGCACCAGAACAGCCGCATGTCTCCCGTGAAAAAAGTAAAGCAGGGCGGTAGTTCACATGGCCCCATTGCGTGCGAAGCTCATGAATGCCGTCTCGAAGAAAGTCCGCTTCGGGGCGGCGAAGCTCATGCCCCAGCGCTGCAAGGCGTTGGATGCGAAGCTCGCACTGCGCGTGAGCCCTCGGCGCCGCCATCTTGAGTTCGCGAAGCCACTCGCGGACGGGAACCCACCCTTTCTCCTCTTGATAAAACACGACCTCCGTCTTCGGCACGTCATCGCTCCCAAGTGTATGCCAAAATTGCGATATATCAAGGGAGTTCCCCTTGCCTCCAATGACTCCATCCGCGAGGTCAGCGACAACGCGCCTGAGTCCACGGTCGGGCTCGACCGTTCGTCGATTCGAGCAATGGATCGACTCGCGAAGGACTCACGCGGTGGCCCAAGAAATGGGTTTTCTGCCGAGATTTCCGACCACGCGCCCCCTCTGTCGCCTTCCACCGGCGAGCGCGATACAAATGGCCCTCGGCCTTCACCCGCCCCAATCGTGGCCCGCGCTGCCCGCGCAGATCAGGCGACAGCCGCGGCGAACGAGGCGTAGAGGTCGCCCGGTAGCGAGTGGTGCAGGCGCCAGGTTACGCCCATCGGCAGCTCAGACTCGTGACTCACATACGTTGCCGGCCCTAGGAACCAGAATGCCCGATCGTCGGCCCTCAGCCTGGCGAAGAGCAAAATGGAGGTGCCACGGACAGCATGCTGGCGGTATCGCAGTCCCGTTTCGCTGTCGGCACGTGTTGTCGACTGGCTTTCCCAGTGGATCAGCTCGCGACTGATTGCGCGATCCTTGTAACTCGTCGTTGGTGAAAACTGTCCCGAGGTCTTGTCCAGCGTGAAAGCAAGGAGATCGGCGCGAGCTTCCTTCGCCCAATACACCCCCGACTGCCACGGCGCGACCTTCGCACCTTCTCCAACGCCAAGTGCCGCAAGAATCTCTATGCGCGAATAGCGTGCATGCACTTGAAGCGGGACATCGGGATGCCCGGACAATGGCGGGTGAACGTGGTCGATGCGATCGGCGAGGACGTCGAGCAATTCTAGAAGTTCCGCGCGAACCTGCGGATGTTCCCACAGGATCGTCAGCGCCTCTTTCAGCGTCGTGTCTTTCTTGAGCGCCCGGTCGGCAACGGAGGCGGCGAGCATGCGAAGGAGTCGAGTCTGCCGGGGCGTGAGACCGACGGGCAATCCCAAAGCTTTCTCGCGCAACCACTCGCGCCAGATTTCGATTCGCTCGAGATCATCGACGTGAAGTAAACGGCCGCATGCACGCCGCAGCAACTCCTCATGCGAGCCGGACGCGAGCACGGGCAGGCCTGATTCTGCGCGAAGATCCGACCAGCTCTTGCCGCCGGTGTAGATGTCGTCGGGCTCGAATCCGGTGTCATCCAAGAAGGATGCGAGCGTGATGTGCGTGTTGCTGGCTGCAAGCAGTTGCAGTTCCGCGATCTTGGCCGTCCATCGGGAGGGAACAGCCTCGCGGATGTTGGCGAGCACTCGCTCCTTCGCGACCACATCGAGCTCCATGTGGCAGCCCGCTGGCAGAAACGGGAACCCGCCTTGAATCTGCTCGATGAGGTCCGTGCGGCTACCGCCGAGCAGTGCCCGAAATCGTCGGTCGAACCGAAACTCCCTGCGGTGCTGACCGACGAAGTCCAGCACAGTGCATGCGTTCTTCCCGCGAGTCCGACGCAGCCCGCGACCGAGCTGTTGAAGGAAAAGTGTTGGACTGTCCGTGGGACGCAGGAAAAGCAGCGTGTCGACGACTGGCACGTCGATGCCCTCATTGAAAAGGTCTACCGAGAACACCACGTTCACAAGTCCCTCGGCAAGGTCCGTCAACGCGCCGCGGCGCTCTTCCTCCGAACTGTCCCCCCAGATCGCAGTGGCGGCGATGCCCGCCTCGCGGAACACGCGGGCCATGAAGCGCGCATGGGAAACGCTCACGCAGAATCCAAGCACCCGCATTCGGCGCGTGTCATCGACGTGTTCCGCGAGTTGCTTGATGACCAACCGCGCCCACGCGTCGTTCGCCGTGAAGAGGTTGGTAAGTTCGGTGACGTCGTAGCCGCGTCCTCGGCGCCACGGGATCTCCCGCATGTCGAGGCCGTCGGAGATTCCGTAGTAGAGGAACGGGCATAGTCGATGCTGATCAATCGCGTCCCAAAGTCGAAGTTCGGCCGCGATGCGATCATCGAACCAACCGAGCAGTGGGAGTCCGTCACTGCGCTCAGGCGTTGCAGTTAGCCCGAGCAATTCGATCGGACGGAGGTGCTCGAGAAGCGTTTGATATGAGAGCGCGGCCGCATGGTGGAACTCGTCAACGATCACGACGTCGAAGTGGTCCGGGCCGATATTCTCGCAGCCCGTTGCGTTGAGGCTCTGAATCGAGGCAAAGACGTGCTCGAATCGCCGCGGCCGCTTGCCGCCGACCCAGAGCTCGCCAAAAGCCACGTCGCGCAGTGCGTAGCGAAATGTATTCAGGCTCTGCTCGAGAATTTCCTCGCGATGTGCCACGAACAGCAGTCGTGCGCGCGGAAGTGTCGCTTTCAGGCGCGCGTAGTCCACTGCGGCCATCACGGTCTTGCCAGTGCCGGTAGCCGAGACGAGGAGGTTGCGGTGGTGGCCGCGCTCACGTGACAGCGCAATCTGCTCGAGCAATCGCTCCTGAAAGGGCTCCGGGCGCAACTCGATGGGGCTCAGAATGATGCTCGATCCTGCCCCGGTCTCCTGCTCCATGTGAGCGGCGAACTCCGCCGCGTCGTAGGGCACGAAGTCGAGATTGTTCCAGTAACTCTCGAACACTGCCGCGACCTTTCCGAGCACATCCGGATTTCGGGCTCCCGACACGCGCACGTTCCACTCAAGCCCGCTCACCTGCGCGGAGTGCGTGAGATTCGAGGAGCCGATGTAGGCGGTCGAGAACGAAGATGCGCGATGGAAGAGCCAGGCCTTGGCGTGGAGGCGCGTGGTGCTGATGTCGTAGGACACTCGAATTTCTGCGCCCGCGCGCTGCAAATCGTCGAGCGCGCGGGCCTCTGTCGAGCCCGTGTACGTAGTCGTGAGCACACGGAGCATGCGCCCTGCCGCACAGTGGCGACGCAGGGCATCGAGCAAGGGCGCGACGCCGCTCCTCCGAATGAAGGCCATCACGACATCCACCCGATCAGCCGAGTCGATCTCGGTGAGGAGCTGGCTGCCCACACGCGGCTCACCTGGCGCGTTGGTGAGCAGCGCCGTATCCAACAGCGGAATCAGCGGCTCCGCGATCGTCTCCGGTGTTCCGTCGGGGAGGTTTGCGAGCAAGGCCCGAAGCATCGAACCCGGCTCGACGGGCGCGTCGGAGACCACATGGGCACCCGATACAATCGAATCAATCTGCGTGAGAAGTTTACGGGCGAGCGCGACCCCGACAGCCACACGCTCGTCGTCGTCGATGCCCTGTATTGCGCGTTGAACGAGCCGCCCAACGTGCAGCGCGATCCGATCCGCAGCCTCGGCCGAACGCAACTTGTCGCGCAGCGGCGAAAGCTTGTTGCCAATTTCGCGAAGCCGCGCCTCAAGTTCGTCGGTGATGAGGACTTCGTAGAGTCCGCGCTCGATGCGAGACATCGGGGAAGTATGCCGAGTTGTCGCTTACGTCTGATAGGGAATCAGGTACCGAGCCAAGTCCGGCGCTCGACGAATAGGGGCCCGCCGATTTCGTGTCAGACGACCTCGGCCGGACTGTCGACGCCGAATTCCCCGACTAACTCGCCTCGGAGCGAATTTCTTGCTTCTCAACTTGTTTCGCCGCTCGTCAAGCTCTGCAGCGTGGACTGGACGCGTCGAATCAGCGCCTCTGTATCTACGATCTGCTCAGCGTTGTCAGCGTCATCCGATCCCGGCTCGTGCACGTAGCCATCGCTGCGATAGTGCTCGTCGCTGAGCTGCCAGTAGATGTGACTGTCGAGAGCCTCGGTGATGAGCGCCAGCTCCCGTTGGGTAAGTCGGAGGTCGACCATGATGGTATGAGTTGCTTCGGGAGGCACTTCAGTTCGATCCGACACCGCGCACGGGTTAGATCATTGTCCGCGAATCGCGTCAAGGCGTGACCCGCAGGCGCCTCGGACGGAACCGGTGGATTTCAGGATCTCCGACAAACTCGGCTGCCGCATGCTCGCGCCGCGCAGCAACGGAACGTGCCACCCCCATCCCGCGATACGACTTCTAATCGCCGCGTAGTCCTACTCCCTCAGCAGCGGAATCAATGCATACTTCGCGCCGAGCACGCGCGTCGCATCGACGCCGAACCAGCTCTGGATCATGGTCGCGTAGACGCTTCGGAAATCCGTGGTGCGGACGAGGTCGCCGTCGTCGAGATTCGTGAGCGACGGATGCTTGCCGTACAGGCCGCCCTTGACGGGCTCGCCGGCGACGAACATCGGTCCCGCGACGCCGTGGTCCGTTCCGCCCGATCCATTTTCCTTCACGCGCCGGCCGAACTCGCTGAAGGCGACGACCACCGTGTTCTTGCCGAGCTCGGTTCCGGCGATGTCGGCGAGGAAAGTCGGCAGCGACGCGTCCAGTCGCCGCATCAACGCATCGTGCCGATTCTTCTGATCGGAGTGCGTATCGAAACCCGACAGCTCGACCGAGAAGACGCGCGATCCCACCTGTCCCGTCGCAAGAGCAGCGACATCGCGCAAGGCCTGCGCCAGCTCGTCATCCGCGTATTCCGTCCTGGTCCGATAACGCACCGCCGCGCGGCGGATCGCTTCGCTCGACGCCTGACCATCGCGCAGGACCCTGCGCAGATACTCGAGATTGTTCGCGGGCTCCTTCTCCTCGGACTTCTCACCGTGCTCGCAGATCTCGCCGCCTTTTTCGAGCGCGGCCCGCTCGCTCTCGTCGCCGGCCCATTTGTATCCCGTCGGCGTCGCGAAGGACGCGGGCGGATGCGTCAATGAATACAGCGAGTACGGCACGTTCTTGCCGATGTGCACGACGAGGTTGGGATCGCGGTTGTCGGGCCAGGCCGCGTTGATCAGCTTGCCGATCCAGCCTTCGCCGGCGGCGCGGCCGCGGATGTCGCCGGTGTGCCAGACTTCGTAGCTCTTGAAGTGCGAGCGGATCGGGCTCGGATAGCCGACGCCTTCGATCACGGCGAGCTTGCCCGCTTCGTGCACGGCGCGCATGCGCTTCAGCTCGGGGTGGAAGCCGCGGTAATTGTCGAGCTTGAGCACGTCCTTCTCGAGGATGCGCGTGTTGCGGCGCGCGGCGTTGTAGCCGTCGTCGCCGAAGGGCACGACCATCGAGAGCCCGTCGTTTCCGCCGGAGAACTGCAGCAGGACAAGCGTGCGCGGCACGTCGCCGGCGAACAGCGGCGAAGCGAACAGTTTCACCGCGCCCTGGGCGCGCGAGGTGAGCAGCGAGAGGCCGGCGAGCGCGCCGGCGCCACGGATCAGTTGTCGGCGATCGAATTGCATCGGCGTGGTCCGCTTCAGTTGAGCTGCGCTTCGGGCAGGCTCAGGATCAGGTGGGCCAGCTCGCGCAGGGTCGCTTCGCCGTAGGCTTTTTTCTCGAGCAGCTGGCCTGCCTCGATGCCGAGCGACACGCGCTCGCCGCGCACGTACTCGACCAGCGCGACGCGCGCTTCGGCGCTGAGCTCGACCGCGAGCAGATCGGCCGCGAGTCGGTCGACGATCGCCTCGTCGCTCACGGCACCCATCGCTCGGCAACGATCGCGCAGATCCAGATCGCGACGCCAGCGCGAGGACTCCATCAATCGCAGGCCGGCGCCTCCCAGGCCCTTTTCGCCCTGGAATCCGGGCTTTTTCGCCTTGCCTTTTCGATCGTGAGGCTCCGCGGGAGGCGCGGGCTGCATCTCGCCACCGTCCTCGGCTCCGGGAGTGGGCTCCATCGCGCCCTCACCGGACTCGCTCATCGGCTCATCCGCTGCCGCGAACAGCGCCGGGTCTTCCTTGAAGATGTCTTCCGCGCTGGTGACGCCGAGCAGCATGCCGAGCAGGTTGCCGCGCTGCAGGAAAGTCGAAGTCGTGATCCACGCGCGCCCACCGTCCCAGCCCTTGACGTTCGGCGGCCCGAAGACCTGCTGGCCGAGCAGGCTCGCGCCGGCGGCGATCACGTTTCCCGGAGGGTTGACGCCGATGCGGCGGCAATTCGCCACCATGAATTCGACCGGACCGACGATGCGCTGGCCGACGACCTCGGGTGAGTAGAAGACCGGATCGTCGAAGAGCTTCTTCAGGAAGGCGTCGACACGGTAATTCTGCGCGCGCAGGAATTTCGCGTATTCCTCGACGCGCGTTTTCGGCGGCGTGCGGCCTTCGAAGTGCTCGAGCAGTTTGGCGCTGACCCACAGCGGGCAGGCGGGTTGGGCGAGCAGGATGTCGACCAATTGGTCGGCGTCGAGCGCGCCGCTGACTCCGAGCACGCTCTTGTTGCCCGCGTCGTG
>Ga0193706_1000300_pt1 | contig 30726 bp, 28 predicted proteins | sample U3c1metaG_FD_160130 | JGI IMG/M metagenome (GOLD analysis project Ga0193706, IMG submission 160130) | Soil microbial communities from a riparian zone of the East river system, Colorado, United States - U3c1 | ecosystem: Environmental > Terrestrial > Soil > Riparian zone | place: USA: East River... | reverse complement strand
GGTCGACCAGGTCGCCTGCGAGCCTCCGCCGCTGCGCCTGTGGCAGGACGCCTGGACCGGAAAGCTTTTTTCCATCGACTCGGTGCGCGCGGCCGGGCTCCTCTCGCGCGGCTGCGTCTCGGAAATCGCGAACGCTTTGCCGCTCCTGTCGAATTGCCTCGTCCCGCGCACTCTCCTGCAATCGATCCTCGATCGCTTCGGCGACGTCTGCAACTCGACCAGCCCGGACACCGCCTTCATGTCGCGCTTCTTCGCGCTTCGCGATCGCTACCTGCATTACGATCGCGCGCTCGGCATTCTCTATGGCTCGATGCGGAGCAGCGGCCTCGGCTATCTGCGCGGCGCGGGCGGAGATTTCTCCGATTTCATGAGCCTGGCCGGCGATCGCGCCTATCTCGACGCCGCGCCGGTCCCCGGGGTCAATCTCGGCTCGAACATGCTCTATCACGAATATGAGCTCGTCCGCCGGGTCAGCGGAGACCGGCTTTCGCCGCTGGACCGCCCGGCGATCCTCCGCGAGCTCGGCTCGGCTCTGCAATGGATAGCCGATCCGGATCTGAAGGCCTCGCTGGGCAAGCTGCTGGCGGAGCAGGGATGGACCGGCCGGGTTCCGCCCCCGGCGAAGCGCAGGTTGCGGAGCGTCCTGTGGGAATGGGTCCGCCGGCACGCCATGAGGCGTCTCGGCGCGGATTGGGGAAACAGCAGCGGCTTTTCGTTCGGGAGCGACGAGGATGCCCTCGGCCATGCCTTGCGCCATCCCCGCCCGTCGGGGGAAAGTGTCGGGCATCTCGCTTTGCTCGCGCCGGTCGAAGTCCCGATGATCCCAGTCTAGGGCGCTCTTCTTCGGGGCGATCGTCGCTGCGCCGAAGCAGAGATGGTGCGGTCGAGAAGACTCGAACTTCCACGGCCTTTCGGCCACAGCGACCTCAACGCTGCGCGTCTACCAGTTCCGCCACGACCGCACGTGAAGTCCGCCGGAAGGTCCGGCGGTCCGGTAGGAGCGGGGCCTCTAGCAAAGGCTAAAGGGCCGCGCAACTGCCCGGCCCCCGATCGAAATCCGTCTAGTTCAGGGTCCGGACCCTAGCCTCAATAGAGGAACATCGGCATGCCCTCGACCCGCATCAGCCGCGCCCGATAGGCGGCGGCGTCGTAGAGGCCGGAGACGTCGACCGACTTGCTGCCCTTGAGCAGGGTGTCGGCGGGAACGTGGCAATAATTGCCGTCGTTCAACGTTACCATGCAGCCGGCCTGACCGCGCTGGAGCAGCTGGACGGCGAGGCCGCCGAAGGCGAAGCCGACCATCCGGTCCATCGCGTCGGGCTCGCCGGCGCGCATCAGATAGGCCAGCTCCTGGATGACGACTCCGGATCCGAGCCGCTCGGTGATCGCGGCGCCCAGCCTCTGGCCGATCCCGCCGGAGCCTCGCTCGCTCGCCGGGCGCGAGAGATCGTCGTCCTGGGTCTCGTCGAGGATCGAGGCGCCTTCGGAGACGACGCACATCGCATAGCGGCTCGGGTTCGATGCCTTGTCCTCGGCGAGCAAAGGCAGGAGCACGTCGAGATCGGCCGGAACCTCGGCGATGATCGTCCGGTCGACCTGGGCGAGGAATCCGGACAGCAAAGCTGTCTCGCCGCTTCGCCTTCCGAACAATTCGACCACGCCGATCCGCTCGTGGCTTTCCACGGTCGTCCGGAGCGCGTTGATCGCCTCGACCGAGCGGCTGACCGCGGTCGAGAAGCCGATGCAATAATCGGTTCCGTAGACGTCGTTATCCATCGTCTTGGGCACCGAGACGATCGGCACTCCCAGCCCGGCGAGATGGGCCGAGAAGCGCAAGGTGCCGTCGCCGCCGAGGGTGACGAGGGCATCGATCCCGAGCTTTTCGAGGACATGGAGCACGTGACTTGTCCGGTCGCCCTCCTTCACGGTGCGCGGGTCGGTCCGCGAGGTATGGAGGATGGTCCCGCCCATGCGGTCGATCCCGCGAACGCCCTCCCGGGTCAGCGGCAGGCTGTTCTCGGCGATGCTGGCCGGATCGCCGGGGTCGATGTCGAGGACCCCCTGCCAGCCGCGGCGGAAGCCGATCACCTCCCAGCCGAGATCGTTGGCCGACAGGGTCACCGAGCGGATGCAGGCGTTGAGCCCGGGCACGTCGCCGCCGCCGGTGAGGATCCCTATGCGCATGATGCGCTCTTCGTCAGGACACCGCGCCGGCGCTGAGATGAAGCTTCTTCGCCCCGTGCGGAACGCCGACCTCGGCGCTGTTGAAGGTCGCGCTCTGGCGCGGCCCGAGCTCGGTCACCGGCGCCGAGATCGCCCAGCGATAGACTCCGCGATCCTGGCTGTCGCGAAGCTCGGCCCTGATCTGCGGAACGCGCTGAACCTTATCGGTGAGGTTGGTGATCCGGCCGCTGACCGTCAGCAATTCGTTGCCGCTCGCCAGATTCTGGCGCTGGGCGCTGCCCTTGATCTCGAACGGGCTGACGTCCGAGCCCGCGGTGAGGTTGGGGAAGCCGAACAACGAGATGGCCACCACGGCCGACAGCATCATCGCCGCGAAGACGATCGAGGCGATGGTCCACATGCGTGCCGGATTGCGGCGCGGCCGGAAGGGCGGCTGATGGGCGAAGGCGTCGAAATCCGGATCTTCCTCCTCCGGCGGAGGGCCGATGATTGCGGAGGCCGGGCGCGGCGCCGGCTGGGGCATGTCGCGCGGCTGGCCGCGCCGCTCCGGCTCGGCCGCCGCTGCCTGATCGCGCGGCTCGGGGACGGCAGCCGGTTCGCGCAATGGCGGCCGGGCCGGTGGCGGGGCGGGTGACGCCATGGCCGCTTCGGGCCTTGCCGCGGGCGGGGCCTGGAACCAGCTATGCTTGCACGCGGCGCATCTCACCTGCCGCCCGGTCGCCCCGACCGCGCCGTCCGGGACCACGTAGCGGGCTTTGCAGGCGGGGCAGGAGAGGATCATCGAACTTCGGTCCTCGACGGGTACGCGGGGGAATCCAAGCACATGTAACTCCCGCCGTAAAGCGCGGGGTCCGGCTTTGGCTCCCTTTTGAGCGCTTTACGCATCGCCATCCACCATGCCATTGACTCGACCGGGCGCATGGACAGCAATCAGGGGAGACGGGCGGCCGGCTTCGCAAGCGGCTGGCGGCCCGGAAACGAGGAGCGGAGGCGGGTCTGACAGCCGACAGCATCGTCCAGTTCGACAATGTCGGCCTTCGCTATGGAACCGGCGCGGAGACGCTGTCGGATCTCAGCTTCAGCCTGCGCGGGGGCGGATTCTACTTCCTCACCGGGCCTTCCGGCGCGGGCAAGACGTCATTGCTTCGACTGCTCTATCTCGCCCAGCGCCCGAGCCGGGGCCTGATCAAATTGTTCGGCGAGGATATCGTCACCATGCCGAGGAAGCGCCTGCCCGGCTTCCGGCGGCGGATCGGGGTCGTCTTCCAGGACTTCCGGCTGGTTCCGCACCTCTCGGCCTACGACAATGTCGCTCTCCCGCTGCGGGTGGCGGGAGTCGAGGAGCGCGATCTCGACACTCCGGTCACCGAGATGCTCGCCTGGGTCGGGCTCGGCCATCGCTCGAGCGCTCGCCCGGCGACCCTGTCGGGCGGAGAGCAGCAGCGGGTCGCGATCGCCAGGGCGGTGATCGCCCGCCCCGAATTGCTGGTCGCCGACGAGCCGACCGGGAATGTCGATCCGGAGATGGCTCGGCGGCTGCTCCATCTGTTCGATTCCCTCAACAAGCTCGGAACGACCGTCGTCGTCGCCACCCACGATCTCCATCTCATCTCCAGCATCGCCCGGGCCGAGATGCTCCGCCTCGACCGAGGAACGCTCAACGATCCGACCGGCGCTCTTCGCCACCCGCCGCGAAGGGCAGAAGCGTGAGGGCGCGGGCATGAGAGGCGGAGCGCGCAAGCTCGGCGCCGCGGACCGGCGGCTCCTGCCCGAGGGGCGGCTGGCCGGGCCGATGCCCTGGGTGATCGCGATCATGATGCTCCTGACCGTGCTCGCGGCCGCGGCCGGGCTTCGCCTGGCCAGCGCGGCGGGCGGGCTCGACGCGGGCATCGGCAATCGGATGACGATCCAGATCGTCCAGCCCAATCCCGACCTTCGCGAGGCCGAGGTGCAGGCCGCGCTTGGCGCGCTTCGCCGCTTCCCCGGAATCGTCGACATGCGCCGGATCCCGCCCGACGAGTTGGAGAAGATGCTCGAGCCCTGGCTCGGTGCGGGCGGACTGGAAGCGGACCTGCCGGTGCCGGCGATGATCGACGTCGAGATGACTCCGGAGGCGTTCGCACAGCGCGCCCGGCTAGAGGCCGCCCTGCGCCGAGCCTCGCCCTCGGCCCGCATCGACGCCAATGCCCAATGGCTGGCGCCGCTCGCCAAATTGATCTCGGCGCTGAAATGGCTGGCCGCGGGCCTCGTCATTCTGATGATCGTCGCTTCGGGCGCTACCGTCGTGCTCGCCGCCCGAGCCTCGCTCGACATGCACCGAAGCACGATCGAGGTGCTTCATCTGATGGGCGCGACCGATCTCCAGGTCGCGCGCCTGTTCCAGCGCCGGATCGCCCTCGACGCTCTGTTCGGCGGAGTGGTGGGCCTGGTCGGGGCGGGCATAGTCCTGGCCGTGATCGGCGATCGGGTTGGGGCGCTTGGGTCCGATCTGCTCGGTTCCGAGGGGCTTGGCCCCGGAAGCTGGCTCCTCCTGGTCGCTCTTCCGGTCGGCGGAGTCGTGCTCGCCATGCTGGTCGCCCGGTCGACCATATTGCGCGCTCTGGGGCGGATGCTGTGATCAGCCGCGCAATCTCCTTCATCCTGCTCATCTACGTGCTCGGCTATGCTCTGTTCGCGGTCATGCTTCCGCGCCCGGCCGACGACCGTCGCACCGACGCGATCGTGGTCCTGACCGGCGCGGCCAAGCGGATCGAGCGCGGCCTCGATCTGCTCGAGCGCGACCGCGCCTCGCGGATGCTGGTCTCCGGCGTGGCCCGGACCGTCCGGCCCGTCGAGCTGGCCGAGCAATATAAGGGGCATGGCCGCTTGTTCGCCTGCTGCGTCGATCTCGGTCGGGAATCGGTCGACACGCGCTCCAACGCAGAGGAGGTGTCGCGCTGGGTCCAGGAAAGGCGGTTCAAGAGCGTCAGGCTGGTCACGACCGATTGGCACATGCCGCGCGCGCGCTTCGAGATCGCCCGCCAGCTCCCCGACGGGGTCGCTCTGATCGGCGACGCGGTCGAGAGCAATCCGAGCTTCACCCAGCTCTTCACCGAATATAACAAATACCTGCTTCGCCGCGCCGCCATCATCCTTGGCATCTGATGAGCTTCGTCCGAAGCCTTCTGTTCGCGCTCATCTTCTATGCGGGCAGCGTGCTCTACGTCCTGGTCTGCTTCGCCTCGATGCCGCTGGGGCGCGGGCCGGTCCGCGCCATAGCCGACGCCTGGGCGCGGTTCCACGGCCGGTGCGTGCGCTTCCTTCTCGGGATCCGGACGAGGATCGAGGGGCAGGTTCCGTCCGGTCCGGCGCTGGTCGCGTCTAAGCATCAGTCGATGTTCGAGACCCTGGAGCTGATCACCATGCTCGACACGCCGGCGGTGGTGATGAAGCACGAACTGACCCAGATCCCGCTTTGGGGACGGCTGACCAAACGCTACGGGATCATCCCGATCGATCGCGCCGGCGGCGCCAGGGCGCTTCGGGAGATGCTTCGCCAGGCCCAGACGGCGATCGCTGAAGGACGGCCGATCGTCATCTTCCCGGAAGGCACCCGGGTCTCGCCCGGCGACCGGCCCGAGCTCCAGTCCGGCTTCGCCGGCCTCTACCGCGCCCTCAACCTGCCGGTCGTCCCGCTCGCGCTCGACAGCGGCCGGGTCTGGCCGCGCCACGGCTTCGTCAAGCGCTCCGGGACCATCACCATGCGCTTCGGAGAGGCGATCCCCGCCGGCCTGCCGAGGAAGGAAATAGAGGAACGGGTCCACGCGGCCATCAACGCGCTGGAAACATCACCCGCCTCTCCACGTCATCCCGGCGAAGGCCGGGACCCCAGCGAGAATGAACTGCCGAGCTAAGGTTCCACGAGATTCCGGTCGTAGTCTATCCCGAGCGACGCCGCAGGCGACGTCGAAGGGCCGGGATGACGGATCAGTCGCCCAACCACCGCACCCATTTCCCATGCGGGTGGGACCAGGCGAGCAACCTGTCCTCACCGCCCGGCCAGACGCGCAGCCTCAGGCTGGGCTTGCCGTCCGCGGTCAGGAACTCGAAGCGAAGCCAGGCGAGAGGAGAGGTGGCGCTCGCCTCCGCCCCGGCTCGCTCGATCGTACCGGCGATCCGCTTCTGCGTGCTCTCGGGGAAATATTGGAAGGCGATCGAATGTAGGACGACCCGCGTACGGCCGGCCGCGGGCACTGCGGCCAGCTTCGCCTCGAGCCAGTCCGCGGCATCGGCTCGGTCGACCGCCGGCGGATCGCGCTCGGCGACGGCAAGCGCCGCCTCGAGCTGGCGGATTCGGTCGGGCTGGTCGGGCCAGACAAAGGCGAGCAGCCGGTCGCGGTCACGGCGCACGTCCATCGGCTGCAGATCGACTCCCGCGCGGGCTTCGATGTTCACCGTTGCCGCGGGCGGCGGCGGGCCTTTCCATTCGGGCACGAGCCGGAGCGGCGATTCCGGATCGCCCACCGCGACGCCGCCGAGATCGCTGGCATATCGGTCGAGCAGCAAGTTGAGTCCGGCGCTGGCGCCGAGCTCGAACGTCTCGATCGGCAGCGGGAACAGGTCGGCGACGGCGAGCAGGCCGGCCATCAGGACCGCCGAGCGGCCGACCTCATTGGTCTGCGGCGCGCTGTCGAGCCAAAGCAGCAACTCCTCGTCCGCCTCGCGCAACGCTTCCTCGACAGCGGCGCCGAAAGCCTCCCCGTCGCCGAGCGGATACGGCGGATAGAAAGCGGCCAGGGCCGGCAGCCTTCCGCTTCGCACCAGAGCGTGCAGGCCGCCGCAGAGCCTCAGCGGCACATTGTCGGCGCCGGCCTCGGGCGGGCCGGACCAGTCGAGGACTCGGCGGCCGGTCTCGCTGCTCCGGTCGAGCCGCTCGCCAAGCAGCGACGTCAGCCGGGTCATGAACGGAGAGCCGAGCTTCTCCGCCCACGCCGACTGGTCGGCGAAGGCGGCTCGGACCCGGTCCTCAGTCGCGGAGCCGGGCACCGGCCTTTGCGGCGGCGGCGACGATCCGCTCCGAGATCGCCTTCAATTCCTCTTCGGTGAAGCTCTTCTCGCCGGGCTGAAGGCGAACCTCGACCGCGATCGACTTGTGGCCTTCGGGCACGCCCGGACCGGTGAAGACGTCGAACAGGCCGACCCCGGCGATCGCCTCCTTGTCGGCGCCGCGTACCGCGCGCAGCAGAGCATCGGCTTTGGCGTCGGCAGGCAGGACGAAGGCGAAGTCGCGGGTCACCGCCTGCAAGGTTGGCGGGCGATAGGCCTCGCGCATGTGGCCGGTGCCGCCACGTTTCTGCGGGATCGCATCGAGGAAGATCTCGGCGGCGACGACCGGCCCGTCGAGATCGAAGGCCTTGAGCGTGTTGGGGTGAAGCTCGCCGACTTCGGCCAAGGCGTTCCTGGGTCCGAGGCAGAGCCGTGCCGAGCGGCCGGGATGATAGACGGAGGCGGCGCCGTCGAGCGCCTGGAGGTTGTCGATCGGCGCACCCGCGGCGGCGAGGATTGCCAGCGCTTCCGCCTTGGCGTCATGGGCGTCGAAGCCGCGCGCCTTGCCGGTGCGCCAGTGGCGATCGTCGCGATTGCCGGCGAGGACCAAGCCGAGGGTCGCATGCTCCTTGTCGCCGAGATAGCGGCGGCCGACCTCGAACAGCCGGACGCTGTCGGCGCCGCGCGCCATGTTGCGGCCGGCGGCGGCGAGAAGGCCGGGCAGGAGCGAAGGCCGCATCGCCTTCATCTCCTCGCTGATCGGGTTGGCGAGGATCCAGGCCGAGCCTCCGAACGGCTCGGCCTCGCTCTCGGCGATGAAGCTCCAGGTCACCGCTTCGTTGAGGCCGCGCGCGGCCGCCGCCCGGCGGACCCGGCGCTCGAGCATCTGCTCCGGGGTCGCGGTCGGATGGGCGACTCCGGGGGCCCGGCGCAGGGGCTCGGTCTCGATCTTGTCGAAGCCGTATATCCGCGCGACCTCCTCGACGATGTCGGCCTCCCCGTCGACGTCGCGTCGCCACGACGGCGGCTTCACCTGCCAGGTCTCGCCGGTGGTCACGCCGAAGCCGAGCCGCTCGAGGATGGCCTTCTGCTCCGGCTCGGGGACGTCGACCCCACCGAGCGCGCGGGCTCGGGCGGGCCGGTAGGTGACGATCTTGGCGGGGACGGGCACAGATCCCGCGCGGACGATCTCCGACGCCTCGCCGCCGGCCAAAGCGATCGCCATCTGCGTGGCAAGCTTCAGCCCCGGCTCGACGAAGGCCGGATCGACTCCGCGCTCGAAGCGCATGCGCGCGTCGGAGACCAGAGCCAGCTTCTGGCCGGTGAGGGCGATATGCTCGGGCTCGAAATAAGCGCATTCGATCAGGATATCGGTCGTCGCTTCGCTGACGCCGCTGTGCTCGCCGCCCATGATCCCGCCGATATCGTGCACCTCGCGGTCGTCGGCGATCACGGTCATGGTCGGATCGAGACGGTAGGTCTTGCCGTTGAGCGCAAGCACCTCCTCGCCGTCGCGGGCGCGGCGAGCGATGATCGCGCCGTGAAGCATGCTGAGGTCGTAGACGTGGAGCGGGCGGCCGTAGGTCAAAGTGATGTAATTGGTCATGTCGACCAAAGCGCTGATCGGCCGCTGGCCGACGCTCTTCAGCCTCTGCTGGAGCCAGGCGGGAGAGGGGCCGTTGCGGACTCCGCGCACCACGCGGCCGTAGAAAGCCGGGCAGCCCTCGGGATCGTCCGTGCGGATCTCGATCGGACAGGGGAAGCTCTCCGCGACCTCCTCGATTTCGATCGGCTTCAGCGTCCCCAGGCCGGCGGCGGCGAGATCGCGGGCGATTCCGTGGACGCCCATGCAGTCCGGGCGGTTGGGCGTGACGTTGACGTCGATCAGCGGATCGTCGAGCCCCGCCCAGCCGGCATAAGCGGCGCCGACCGGAGCGTCGGCGGGAAGCTCGATCACGCCGTCATGCTCATCGCCGAGCTCGAGCTCGCGAACCGAGCACATCATGCCCCTGCTCTCGACGCCCCGGATCGAAGCCACTTTCAGCGTCATGTCGCTCCCCGGCACATAGGCGCCCGGCGCTCCGAACACGCCGAGCATTCCGGCATGCGCGTTCGGGGCTCCGCAGACGACCTGGACCGGATCGCCGGCGCCGGTGTCGACGGTGAGGACCTGGAGCTTGTCGGCCTGGGGATGACGCTCGGCGGTCAGCACCTTCCCGATGGTGAAGGGGGCGAGCCTGGCGGCGGCATTCTCCACGCCCTCGACCTCGAGTCCGATCGCGGTCAGGGTCTCGACGATCTCGTCGATTCCCGCCTCGGTCTCGAGATGGTCCTTCAGCCACGACAATGAGAGCTTCATGCGCCGACGCCCCCACTCAGGGTCGGGACGTCCAATGAGGCGAAGCCGTAATGGCGGAGCCAGCGCAGGTCGCCGTCGAAGAAGGCGCGAAGATCGTCCATCCCGTATTTGAGCATTGCGAGGCGATCGATTCCGACGCCGAAGGCGAAGCCCTGCCACTCGTCCGGATCGAGGCCGCAATTTGCGATGACGCGCGGATTGACCATTCCGGAGCCGAGCAGCTCCATCCAGCCTTCCGATCCGCCCAGCACCCGCCGGCCCTTCACCATCGTGTAGCCGACATCGACCTCGGCCGAGGGCTCGGTGAAGGGGAAATAGCTCGGCCGCATTCGAAGGACGATGTCGTCGCGCTCGAAGAAGGCCTTGAGGAAGGTCTCGAGGGTCCATTTGAGATGGCCCAGGTGGATGTCGCGGTCGATCACCAGCCCCTCGACCTGGTGGAACATCGGCGTGTGGGTGGCGTCGCTGTCCGAGCGGTAGGTGCGGCCGGGCGCGATGATGTAGATGGGCGGCTTCTGCTCCATCATCGTCCGGATCTGCACCGGCGAGGTGTGGGTGCGCAGAAGCATGCGCGGGCCGTCGCGGCCGGGCCCGGACCCGGGAGCGGCCGCCGACTGGTTGAAGTAGAAGGTGTCGTGCATCGCCCGTGCCGGATGGCTTTCGGGGATGTTCAATGCGGTGAAGTTGCGCCAGTCGTCCTCGATCTCCGGCCCGGTCGCGACCGAGAAGCCGAGATCGGCGAAAATCTCGGCAAGCTCGTCCATCACCTGGCTGACCGGATGGACGCTGCCCCGCGGCGCCGGCGCGGGCGGCAGGGTCATGTCGATCGTCTCGGTGGCCAGGCGCCGCTCGATCTCGGCGGCTTCCAGCGCGGCCTTGCGGGTGGAGATGGCCTCGGTGACCGCCTCGCGCAGAGCGTGGATTCGGGGCCCCTCGCTCTGTCGCTGCTCCGGCGTCATGACGCCAAGGGTCTTCAGCAGTCCGGTCACCGCACCCTGCTTGCCCAGGGCCGCGACGCGCTCCGCCTCGAGCGCGCCGAGGTCGCCGGCCGCCTCGATGCGTCCCAGCCACTCGCGGCTCAAGCTTTCCAGATCCTGCGCTTCGCTTGCCATGGCGGGCGCCGTAACCGAGATTAGGGAGGGTTTGAAGCCCGGGGGAAGAGAGGTACGAGATGGCGGACCGAGAGTGGCCGGAGCTGAGCGAGGCGCGGGACGGCCCGACCATCGCGACGCTGCACCTGTTCAGCCAGATCGCCGGCAAGGTGGCGGTGGCGCTGCTGCCGTGGCGCAACCATGGCTGGCACGCGACCCTTCGCCTCCATCCGCGCGGCTTCCGGACCGAGCCTTTGTACGGCCCGAGCGGGGTTTTCGAGCTCGGCTTCGACCTGGTCGAGCACGTCTTCGTCCTCGCCGACCGCGCCGGCGAGCGGAGGGTGTCGCTGGAAGGCACCAGCGTTGCCGGCTTTTACGCCGAGGCGACGCGCCTGCTCGCCGAGGCCGGGCATGCGGTCGGCATCCATGGCGCGCCCAACGAGGTCGATCCGGCCACCCCGTTTCGCGAGGACACGGCGCCCCGCACCTATGACCGCGACAGTGCCCGCCGCCTTCTCGGCGCACTTCTCCAGGCCGATCGCGTGCTCCGCCTGTTCCGCTCGTCCTTCCTCGGCAAGGCGAGCCCGGTCCATTTCTTCTGGGGAAGCTTCGATCTGGCCGTCACCCGCTTCTCCGGCCGGCCGGCGCCACTCCACCCCGGCGGCGTCCCCAATTTGCCCGATGACGTCACCCGCGAGGCCTATAGCCACGAAGTGTCGAGCGCCGGCTTCTGGCCGGGCGGCGCGAACGGAGGGTCGCCGCTCTTCTATTCCTATGCCTATCCCAGCCCTGAAGGGTTTGCGGAGGCGAAGGTGGCGCCCAAGGCGGCTCGCTGGGATGCGGACCTGGGCGAGTTCGTCCTGGACTACGACGCGGTCAGGACGGCTGCTGATCCTGACGCCGCACTGCTCGCATTCCTCCAAAGCACCTATGATGCCGCGGCGGACTTGGGGAAGTGGGACCGGGAAGCGCTCGACTGCGCGACCGGCGTTCCGAGAATCCCTCGTCCGATATAATCCCCCGTTCGCTCACCCTACGAACGGATAGGGCGAGATCGTCTTCTGCAACTCATGGACGGCCAGCGTCCGCCCGGCCGGCGCGGCGGCGCGCTGGGGGCATCTTATGCGGGGGCAGATGGTGCAGGCGGGGCCGATCGGGGTGACGTAGGGGCGGACGAGGTCGAGGCCGTCGGAATAGAGGATCTTCGGCGCATATTTGGCGTCGCAGCCGAGGCCGATGGCGAGCTGGCTGGATTCGCGCGGGTCGAGGCGGACGGCGCGGTCGACGGTTCGGCTGATCGTGAAGAAGAGCTGGCCGTCGGGCGTCTCGACCAATTGGGTGGCGACCCGGCCGGGGGTCTGGAAGCTCGCGTGCAGGTTCCAGCGCGGGCAGGTGCCGCCGAAGCGCGAGAAGGGGAAGCTCTCGCCGGCGAAGCGCTTGGAGATGTTCCCGGCCGCGTCGACCCGAAGCATGAAGAAGGGGATCCCGCGTGCGCCGGTGCGGCCCAAAGTGGTGAGCCGGTGGGCGACCTGCTCGACGCTGGCGCCGAAGCGGGCGCAGAGGCCGTCAATATCGTAGCGCTGCGCCTCCGCGGCGGCGAGGAACGGCTCGTAGGGCATCATGATCGCGCCGGCCGCATAGTTGGCGAGCGACATGTGGAGGAGGCGGCGGGTCGGAGCGTCGGGCGGCGCTGCGGTCTCGATCATCTTCTTCAGCAGCGGCCCGAACTCGAGCAGAGCGAGCTGATAGGCGGCGCCGAAGGTCCGGCTCTCGGATCGCAGAAGAGCCGAGAGCATCAGCCGCTTGCGGTGGACGTCGTAATGCTGGGACGCGGATTCGAGCAATTCGGGCGGGACGATCCTTGTGTCGACCCCGAAGCCTTCCTTCAGCCGGCGCCGAAGCGGCTCGAACATGGTGATCGGCTCGCCCAATGCGCCCGCGAGGGTCTCGGCCGCCTCCTCGAGATAGGCGAAATGGTTGCGCTGGGCCTGGATGAAGTCGCGAACCCAGGCTTCGGGCGTCACCAGCGAGCCCTCGTCGGGCGCCCCGCCGACGGGATGCTGCCGGCGCTCGACGAGGGACGCATACAGACGCGAGACCGCATCGGCGACTGCGGGCGCATTGTCGGCGACCTCGAGCAGTTCGTAGCGGGGGATGCCGATGTCGGCGAAGAGCGGGTCCGCGAAGATCTCGGCGAGCTGGTCGACCCCGGTCCCCTCGCCGCCCTCGGCCGCGAAGCTGCGCAGGTCGACATCGTATATCTCGGCCATTCGCAGGAGGACGGGCGCGGTCACCGGCCTCTGGTTGCGCTCCAGATGGTTGAGATAGGAGGGCGAGATTCCGATCTCGGCTGCCATCGCGCTCTGGTTGAGACCGAGCTCGCGGCGGAGCCGCCGCATGCGCCCGCCGAGAAACAGCTTCCGTTCCTGCGCCATGCTGCAACTTTGTCAAACATTCACAAGACAAACAAGTCATGCCATGACAGCGCGACCCTTTTCGGCGCGCCTCGATCGGCGTTTCCGGTGTTGGGTGACGCACCATTCCGAAGAGGTGCGCGATGTCCGATTATAGCAGCCTGGTCCCGGCCCCCGCCGGCCGTTTCGACGGAATCGACCGTCCCTATGGCGTCGAGGATGTGGAGAGGCTGCGCGGATCGCTGCCGATCGAGCACAGCCTCGCCCGAAGGGGGGCGAACCGGCTGTGGGAGCTGCTCAAGAGCGAGGATTATGTTCACGCGCTCGGCGCGCTGACCGGCAACCAGGCGATGCAGATGGTCCGGGCCGGGCTCAAGGCCATCTATCTCTCGGGCTGGCAGGTCGCTGCCGACGCCAACACGGCCGGGGCGATGTATCCCGACCAATCGCTCTACCCGGCCAATGCGGGCCCTGAGCTGTGCCGGCGGATCAACCGCACTTTGCAGCGCGCCGACCAGATCGAGCATAGCGAGGGGGGCGCCAGGAGGGACTGGTTCGCGCCAATCGTCGCCGACGCCGAGGCCGGGTTCGGAGGGCCACTCAACTGCTTCGAGATCATGAAGGCCTACATAGAAGCGGGCGCCGCCGGCGTTCACTTCGAGGACCAGCTCGCGGCCGAGAAGAAATGCGGCCATCTCGGCGGCAAGGTCCTGATCCCGACGCAGGCCCATATCCGCAACCTCGACGCCGCCCGGCTCGCCGCCGACGTGTGCGGCGTGCCGACGATCCTGGTCGCCCGGACCGACGCGGAGAGCGCGCGGCTGATCACCTCGGACGTGGACGAGTGCGACCATGAGTTTTTGACTGGCGAGCGAACTCCGGAGGGCTTCTTCCGGCTACGGGAAGGAACGGGCGTCGATCATTGCATCAAGCGGGGAATCGCCTTCGCGCCCCATGCCGATCTGCTGTGGTGGGAGACGAGCAACCCGAATTTGGAGGATGCCCGCCGCTTCGCCGAGGCGGTCCAGAAGGCGCATCCGGGCAAGATGATGGCCTATAATTGCTCGCCCAGCTTCAACTGGGAGGCCAAGCTAGACCGGGAGACGATCGCCAAATTCCAGCGCGAGCTCGGTGCAATGGGCTACAAGTTCCAGTTCGTCACCCTGGCCGGCTTCCACCAGCTCAACCACTCCATGTTCGAGCTGGCCAGCGCCTATCGCGACCGCGGAATGGCGGCTTATTCCGAGCTTCAGCAGGCCGAGTTCGCGAGCGAGGCGGCCGGCTACACCGCGACCCGCCACCAGCGCGAGGTCGGCACCGGCTATTTCGACCTCGTCGCCCAGACCGTCTCGGGTGGCCTCGCCTCGACCACCGCTTTGGCGGAATCGACCGAGTCCGAGCAGTTCAAGCAGAAGGAAGCGGCATGATGACCAGGCGATATTGGGTGATAGGCGGCGAATATCGCGACGCCGAGTTCGGTGCGCTGGTGCCCGGGACCGAGAAGATGTCCGGGCCGTTCGAGGATGAGCGCAGGGCGCGGACGGAATGGACGCGGCTCACTTACTGTCCGGAGGGCAATGCCACGACGCGCTACTCGATCGCCTCGGAGGTGATCAGATAATTCTTCCCCTCCCGGATTTCCGGGAGGGGATCGAGGGTGGGGCGAGCCTCGAAGAGGCGAGCTGCCTTCTCATGCCGAAAGAGCCCACCCCCTGCCCCCACCCGGAAATCCGGTAGGGGGTTTGTTCTAAAGGCTCCTGAGCGCCCGGGCCGGCCTGGCCGCCAGGGCGGGGAGGGAGCCCAGGAGGCCGAGGATCATGGTGATAGCGGCGCCTGTCGCCAATGTGAGGGCGACCGTGGGCCAGTCGGGGGCCCAGTCGAGCTCGAGGACCTTGACGACCACGTACCAGCCGGCCGCGCCGCCAAGGGCGAAGGCAAGGAGGGCGAGGATGAGGGCGAGGGCGCCGAACTCCAGGGCCTGGGCGGCGAGGATACGGGCACGGCTGGCGCCGAGAAGCTTCAGGATCACGCCGTCATAGACGCGGGCCCGGCGCGAGGCGGCGAGGGCGCCGATCAGGACCGCGATTCCGGCGAGGATGGCGACGCTGGCGGCGGCGCGGACCGCGACGCTGAGCTGGCCGAGCATGTCGCCGACCGCCGAGACCACCTCCTTGACACGGATCAGCGAGACCGATGGGAAGGCGTTGGCGACCGCGCGCGAGAAGGGGCGTTCCTGCGCTTCCGGCATGGAGATGGTCGCCATGAAGCTGTGCGGGGCGTTCTCGAGCGCGCCCGGAGCGAAGACGATGACGAAGTTGAAGCCCATCGTGTCCCAGTTGATCTCGCGCAGAGAGGCGATTCGCGCCTCGATCTCGCGGCCGAGGATGGAGATGGTGACGGAATCGCCGACCTTCAGCCCGACCGCGCGCGCCGCCTCGACGTCGAGCGAGATCAAAGGCGGGCCCTTATAGTCCCTGGGCCACCAGTTTCCCGACACGATCCGGCTGCCTTCGGGCAGGCTGGCCGAATAAGTGAGGCCGCGGTCGCCGCGCAGGAACCAGGCTTCGGGCGGTATCTCGTCCATCTCCGAAACTCGCTTGCTCCCGATCGCGACGACGGCGCCGCGCAAGGCGGGGATGGTGACGAGGTCGCCGCCCGGCGCGGAATCGTGCGCCATGGCGCGGAAGCGGCCGATCTCGGCGACCGGAATGTCGAGCAGGAAGAAGCTCGGCGCCTTGGCGGGGATGGTGGTTCGGATCTGGCCCGACAGGTTGGTCTCGATCACCGCGAGGGTCGTGAACAGGGTGAGTCCGAGGCCGAGCGCGACGACGAGCCGGCCGGTCTGGGCAGCGGGGCGGTGGAGGTTGGCGAGAGCGAGGCGGAACAGGGGATTGCGCGGACGGGGGAGACGGGCCGCGATCCAGCGCACCAGGAAGCCGAGCAGGGTCAGAACGAGCAGAAGGCCGAGGGCCGAGGCGATGAAGCCGGCGGCGAAGGCGGGCTCGCGCGACGTGCCGACCGCGAGGCCGATGACCCCGGCGGCCGCGACGAGAATGGCGAGCAAGGCCCGCCATTCGGGACGGCGGCCGCGCTCGACCGCTGACCGGAACAGGGCCGCGGCGGGCAATTTGCGGGCGCGGGCGAGCGGCGGGATCAGAAAGACCAGGGCCGTCAGGGTTCCGTAGGCGGCGCTGACCAATAGAGGCAGCGGATAGAGCGAGAGGCGCGGCGGCACCGGCAAGGCGTCGCCGGCGATGAGCAGGACTGCCCAGGGAATGAGCGCGCCTACCGCGAGGCCGGCCAGGACCGCGCCGAGTCCGACCAGGGCGATCTCGATCAGGTAGGTCAGGAAGATGGTCCGGGACTCGGCGCCGAGCAGCTTCAGGGTGGCGATCGTCCCGCCCCGCGCCTCGAGATAGGAGGCGACCCCGTTGCCGACGCCGATTCCGGCAACGATCAAGGCCGTGAGGCCGACCAGAGTGAGGAACTGGCCGAGGCGCTCGATGAAGCGGCGGAGGCCCGGAGCGCCGCCCGACCGGTCCTGGATCTGGAAGCCCGATTCCTAGAACCCGGCCTTGAGCCGCTCGGTGACCGGCTCCGGCACGGCGCCGGCAGGGAGGCGGATGCGGTAGTGGCTCGAATAGAGGCTTCCGGGCTGGACCAGCCCGGTCGCGGTGAGACCGGCCCGGTCGACCAGCACCGTGGCGCCGAGGGTGAAGCCCTGGCCGACGCGGTCGGGCTCCTCGGCGATCAGGCCGATCACCCGCAGGCGGCCGTTGCCGACCCGGATCGTATCGCCGATGCCGACCCGGAGCCGCTCGGCGATCTCCGGGCCGATCGCTGCGCTCTCGCCGGACGGACGCGGCGCCAGGGCGCCGGGCTGCATTCGGAGGTTGCCGTAGAGCGGATAGGCGGAATCGACGCCCTTGAGCTCGACGAGCAGGCTCTCGGCGCCGTCGGTCCGTGCCGCCATGGCGCGCATCCGGGTGACGTGGGAGACCCGGCCTGCCGCTTCGAAGGCGGAGCGCTCCTCCGCGGTCGCTTCGCGCTGGGAAACCGAGACCTGGATATCGCCGCCGAGGATCGACTGGCCGCGCGCATTGAGCTCGGAGAGGATGGCCGAGGACAGGCTTCCCACGCCGGCGAGGGCGGCGACCCCCAGGAAAAGGCAGATTGCGAGCAGTCGCAGGCCGGCGAGGCCGCCGCGCAGGTCGCGCAGGGCGAGGCGGAGGGGGAGGTTCACAAGCCTCGCACCAAAGCCCCTCCCCTTGATGGGGAGGGGTTGGGGAGGGGTGGCGTTCGACGTGAGGCGACGCGGGTCTCGCAAGCCACCCCCACCCTACCCTCCCCCATCGAGGGGGAGGGATTCAGCGGCCGAATCCTTCACGATCTTGCCGTCCTGCATCTCGAGGACGCGTTCGCATCGCGCGGCCAAAGCCGGGTCGTGGGTGATGACGAGGAGGGTGGCGCCGGCCTGGGTTCGGCGTTCGAAGAGGAGGTCGAGGATGGAGTGGCCGGTGGCGGCGTCGAGATTGCCGGTGGGCTCGTCGGCGAAGATGAGGTCGGGGCCGGGCGCGGTGGCGCGGGCGATGGCGACGCGCTGCTGCTCGCCGCCGGAGAGCTGGGCAGGATAATGGGTGAGGCGGTGGCCGAGGCCGACCGCCTCGAGCTCGGCGCTCGCGGTGGCGAAGGCGTCGTTGCGGCCGGCAAGCTCGAGCGGCACTGCGACATTCTCGAGCGCGGTCATGGTCGGGAGAAGATGGAAGGCCTGGAGGACGATTCCGATATGGCCGCGGCGGGCGCGGGCGAGGCCGTCCTCGTTCAAAGCGGTGAAGTCCTTGCCGGCGACGTTCACCGAGCCGCTCGTCGCCCGCTCGAGCCCGGCGAGAACGGCCATGAGCGAGGACTTGCCCGAGCCGGACGGGCCGAGCAGGGCGACGCTCTGGCCACGGGCGATGCGCAGGTCGATGCCGCGCAATATCTCCACCCGCCCCGCGCCGGAGCCGAGCGACAGGGTGACAGCGGCGGCGTCGATCACGTAATCTTGGGTCATGTGGGGAGAGGAGATCCGATGAAGCTGCAATGGCCATATGGGTTCGGCTGGGCTTTTGTCCACGCGGCGCTGACGATGGGGATTGCGGCGGCTTCGCCCGCGGAGGCGAACCCGGGGGTGGCGACAGTGCAAATCCTCGCATTCGGCGACAGCTTGACCGCGGGCTACGGCCTCCCCTCCGGTTTGGGCTTCGCTCCGCAGCTCCAGGCCGTTCTCCGCCGCAACGGCGTACCCGCCGTGGTGACCAATGGCGGGGTCTCGGGCGACACGGCGGCAGCCGGCCGGGCGCGGCTGGCCTGGACGCTCGACGGAATGGGCGCGAAGCCGGACCTGGTCATCGTCGCTTTGGGTGGCAACGATATGCTTCGGGGCCTTCCGCCGACGCGCACCCGCGAGGATTTGGAGGCGATCGCCGCCGAGCTGAAGAAGAGGGGCATCAGGTTCGTGGTGGCGGGGATGCTGGCGGCGCCCAATCTCGGGCCGGACTATGGGTCCAGCTTCAACGCCATCTTTCCCGAGCTGGCGCGCAGGCACGGGGCGCCGCTTTACCCCTTCTTCCTGTCGGGCGTGGCGGGGGATTCGAGGCTGTTGCTGGGGGATCGGATCCATCCCAACTTCCAGGGGATCAAGCGGATGGTAACGGGGATCGCGCCTACGGTGATCGGGGCGCTGGGGCGTCCCTAATCGTCATCCCGGCGGAGGCCGGGATCTCGTCTCTCCTGCCGTGACCTAATGAGCTGAGATCCCGGCCTCCGCCGGGATGACGGGACAGGGTTGGATAACGACTGCGGTTTAGCGCCGCTTCTCGCCGGGTTCGGGGCATTTGTCCGGATCGGGATCGCGTTGTTCCCTGTCGGCTTTCCGCGCTTCCTTGCCGAGGCATTCCTCGTGCTTGCGGATGGCGCGGCCGCGTTTCTCGTCGGCTTCGGACTGGCTGACCGTCACCGCGTCGACTCCGGCCGAGGCGACCTTGACCGGCAAGGTGACGACGTCGAGCGCGGTCTTGGCGACGCAGCCGGGCAGGACCAGCGCAAGAGCGGGGACGATCAGCAGACGCATTCAAACGAGCTCCCTAGAGCATTGCGCGAAAAGGTGGGAACCGGCTTTTCGCAACAGCAATGCGGCAACAATGTATCTGGAGCGGTGGGCCATTCACGTGATCGCCCGCTGCTCCAGCCGCCCTTTTCTAGCCGATGCGGATGAGCCCGGCGTTAACGCGCGCCGCCGACCGCCGCGCCTGAGGCACGGCGCAGCGTCGGGGAATCCAGGTCGAGCTCGGCGGCGGGGATGATCTCCAAATCGGGGCGGATCGCCCGGAGCTTGTCGATGAACTTGGACGAATCCCCGACAACGACGATCGTCGCCTGGCGCGCCGAGGCGGTCCGGGCGGCGATGGCCGTGGCCGCTTCCGGCGACACCCCGCCGATGCGCCGGGTGAGCTCGGCCGCCTCGGCGACCGGAACGCCCTGCTGGATGAAGCCGGCGAGAAGCCCGCCGAGCCCGCCGCTGGTCTCGACCTGGCGGTTGACCTGGCCGATCAGGAAGTCGCGGCGTTTGGCGGTGGCGTCGGCCGCGAAGGGCTCCTTGCCGAGCCGGTCGAGCTGGTCGAGGAAGACCTGGACGACCTCGGCCGCGGTCTCGTTCTTGGTCTGGGCGCTCGCGGCCAGGACGGCGTCGTCGGCGCGTGCGGGCATTCCGCTGTAAGCGCCGTAGCTCAGAGCGCGCTTGGTCCGCACCTCCTCGAACAGGCGGCCGTTCGAGCCCGCGCCCAGGATCGCGTTGGCGACGCTGAGGCTGTAATAATCGGGGTCGGCGCGGTCGACTCCGCGGACGGCGGCGATCACCGCGGCCTGGCCGGCGCCTGGCAGGTCGACCAGGAGGGTCCGGACCCGCTGGGGAGTTCCGGCGCGCGACGCGGGCGCGACCGGCGCTGGTCCCTCGCCGCGCCAGTCGCCGAACAGGCGCCCGGCCATTGCCGAGGCCGTGGCGGAGTCGATTCCGCCGGCGATTACCAGAGCCGCGTTCCCCGGATGCCACCATTTCCGGTAGTAAGAGGTGAGGTCGGCCTGGGTCAGCGAGGCGAGCGATCCCGGCGTGCCCGTGGCGAGTGAGCCGTAGGGCGCCGACCCATAGAGCAGGGACGGCGCGATCATGTTGGCCAGCCCGCCCGGATCCTTCATCTGGATGGTGAGGCCGTCCAATGCGCGCTTGCGCTGGCGCTCGAGCTCGGCGGTCGGAAAGGTCGCATTTCGGGCGATGTCGGCAAGCACCCGGCCGGCGGCCTCGAGATTGGCGACCGGGGCGGAGACCGAGAGCACGGCCCCGTCCGGGCCGGCGCCGCTGTTGAGGCTGGCGCCCAGCGACTCCATCTCGGCGGCGATCTGCTCGGCGCTTCGGGTCGCGGTGCCGCGGGTCGCGAGGTCGGCGGCCATTGCGGCGAGCCCGGCCTTGCCGGCGGGATCGGTCGATCCGCCGCCCTTCACCACGAGCGTCATGGTGGCGAGCGGGACCGAGCCGGTTCGGGCAGTGACGACGTCGAGGCCGGTCGAGAGCTTCGACTGGGAGATTGCCGGCGGAGTGACCGGCACGTCGGTGCCCGGAGCCGGGGGCGCCTGGCGGGCGCCTTCGTCGGCCAGCGCATTGGCCGGGCGGACGGCGGGCGGGACCGAGGCGAAGGCCGGCATCGGCACGGGATTGGTCCAGGCGTCGGGCGCTCCGGCCGGACGCTTGCTCTCGTCGAGATAGCGGATGTCGACGCGGCTGTTGGCGGCGAGGTAGCGGCGGGCGACGCGCTGGACGTCGGCGGCGGTGACGGCGGCGATTCCGGCGAGACGCTTGTCGGACGCCTTGGGGTCGCCTGTGCGCACCAGGGCCTCGCCGAGCATGAAGGCTCGGCCGCTGAACGTCTCGCGCTGGCGAAGGGCGTCGGCGATCAGCTCGTTCTTGGCCTCGGCCAGCTCGGCGGCGGAGACCGGGGCGGAGCGGACCCGGTCGATCTCGGCGGCCATTGCGGCCTCGACCTCCTCGACGCTCTTGCCTCCGGCGACGATCGCGTAGGGGGCGTAATAGCCGCCATCCTCGATGTCGACGAGGTTCGACGAAGCGTCGGTCGAGAGCCCGGTTTTGACCAGGCCCTTGTAGAAGCGGCTATTGTCGCCGTTGGTCAGGATGGCGTCGAGGACGTCGATCGCGGCCATGTCCCTGTCGGCGCTGCCCGGGATCCGCCAGGTCGTCGCGGCGACCGGAAGTGGAACGTTGGGCGCGTAAGCCGTGACCGTTCGCGGGCTGGTGCGAGGCTTCTCCTTGGCCGATATTGCGAGCGGGATCTGGCGGGCGCGGCGGGGAACGGCGCCGAAATAGGAATCGACCCAGCGGTCGAACTGGGCCTGGTCGAAATTGCCCGAGACGATCAGGGTCGCGGTGTCCGGGCCGTAATAGGCTTCGTGGAAGGCGCGGGCGTCCTCGAGCTTGGCGGAATCGAGCTGCTCGATGCTTCCGATCGTCGGCCGGCGGTTGGGGAGGGTGTCGAAGCTGTTCTCGCCGATCACGAAGTTGAACAGCCGGCCGTAAGGCGGGGCGAGGACGCGCTGGCGAAGCTCCTCCTTCACGACGTTGCGCTCGTTCTCGAAGACTTGGGTGTCGACGACCGGCCGGGCCATCCGCTCGGCATGGGTCCAGAGCATGGTCTCGAGATAGCGGGCGGGGACGATCTCGTAATAATTGGTTCGGTCGTACCAGGTCGATGCGTTGCGGACCCCGCCGACATCCTCGGTCAGCTTGTTGATCATGTTGTAGGGCATGTTGACGGTCTTGCGGGAGAGGATGTGCTCGAACAAATGGGCGAAGCCCGAGCGTCCCTCCGGATCGTGCTTGGAGCCGACATCGTACCAGAGCGACACCGCGACGTTGGGCGTGGTCGTGTCGCGCATCGAGATGATGGTGAGCCCGTTGGCGAGCTTGCGCTGTTTGTAGTCGAGCGGCGGCACGGAGAGCCGGCCCGCGGGGGCGGAGGCTGCGGGCCGCTGGGCGAGAGCCGGGGCCGCTCCGAGGGCGGTGGTGGAGACGAGGGCGATCAGGGCCGCTTTGGCGAGTTTGTTCATGGCGGGCTCTCTCCGGTGGACTGGCAGCTGTGGTATGTGAGTGACACAGTGAAGGCAGGCGGGGCGGCGGTCAAGGTGGTGATTACGTTTGTAGGCGATGCTCTACCCTCTCCCTTTGTGGGAGAGGGATACGAAGACTTGGCGGGTTCACCGCCTAGTCGCAGTTGGGTGAGGGGTGGCGCTCGAGGAGCGCCCGGCTCGGGACGAGCCGACCCCTCACCCAGCTTCGTCTAAGCTCGCCAAGGCTCGCCAAGGCGAAGCGTCCCTCTCCCACAGGGGGAGAGGGTCTCAACTTTTCGGCACCACGAGCGCCTTCCAGGCTTTCTCCTCGACCAGGAACCGCTTCGCGGCGGCCTGGAGTTCGGCGGGGGTGATCGACTCGTATTGGGGGATGGAGAGGCGGATGCTTTCCGCGATTTCGGGGCGTTGCTGGATTCCGGCGAGGATCTGGAGCCACCATGTGTTGCTCGAGGCGCGCTGGCGCTGGAGGTTCTCGACCAAAGGCTTGCGGGCGCGCTGGAGCTCGTCCGCGTCGATCGGCTTCTCGGCGAGGCCTCGGGCGATCCGGGCGGCGTCGGCGAGGAAGGTTTCGAGCTTCTCCGGCGGAGCCTCGATCTGGGCGGCCATATAGCCGTAGCCCTTCCAGATGTCTGAGCCGCTATGGCCGGCGGCGGGGCTGTAGGTGGTACCCTGCTTCTCCCTGATCTCGTCGGTGAGACGGAGCTGAAGCACCTGGCCGAGCAGGTTCAGGGTACGGCCGAGCTTCTGGTCGGCGTAGAAATCGGTGGTCGGCCAGGCGATGAAGGCCATGCCCTGATCGGCCCGCCCTTCATGGGTCAGGCGGACGAGGCCGGGCGCCGGGAAATGCACCTCGGCGAGGGCCGGATCCTGGGCCAGAGGCGTTCGCGGCGGCAGGGCGCCGAAGGTGGCGGCGGCCTGGTGGATCGCCTCGTCGACCGTCACGTCGCCGACCACGACCAATTCGATCGGGGCCGAGGCCAGAGCGGGCGCGAGGATGCGCTTGAGGTCGGCGATATTGCTCGAGCGCATCTCCTCCTCGGTCGGGAAGGCCCAGCGCCGGTCGCCGGCGTGGAGAAGGGCGCCGGATTCGCGGCCGAACACGCCGCCGGGCGTGCTCCGGAACTGGGCGTGGATGGTCGAGGCGGCGCTTCGGCCCCGCTCCCAGCCGGCCGGGCGCCAGCCCGGATCGGTCGCGAAGGCGGCGAGGATCTGCATCTGACGGGCGAAATCGGCGGGCCGGGTGCGGCCGCGAAGGGCGTAGGCATCGTCGTCCATTCCGATCCCGACTCCGTAGACGGTGCCCGACAGGACCTGCTCCAATTCCTCCTGGTCGAGCTTGCCGACGCCGCCCTGCGGGAAGGCGCCGATGCCCCACCCCGGGGTCGGGCGGCCGGCGGGAAGCGACATGATGCCGCCGGCGAAGCGGGCGGCGACATGGATCTCGTCGTCCTTATATTTGGTCGGCTTGACGGTGAGCCTGACTCCATTGGCGAAGCGGATCAGGGTGACTCCGAGGTCGGCCAGCTCGCGGCGCTCGGCGACCGTTCCCGGGGCGCCGAAGCTCTCATAGGGCCAGGCCTTGTCGGCACGGGTCGTGGGCGGCGCGACGGCGGACTCGAGCGAGGCCTGCCAGGCGGCGCGAAGCGCCTGCTCGCCGCCTTCGACCGGCGCCGGCGAGGTCATGTAGACGAGCGGGCCCTGGCCTTCGAACAGGTCCCCGGCCGCCGCGGCTAGGCCGGCGACGCTCAGCCCGCTTACGCTTTCCTCGAACAGAGCGAGATCGTCGGCGGGCGTGGTCATCACCTCATCGTCATTGGCGGCGTCGACGAGGCGGGCGGCGAGCGATGCGCTCGAGAAGGTCTTGGCGGCCGCGGCTGCAGCGGCGATCGCGGTTCGCCGCTCGACGATCTCGCGTTCGAGCTCGGCCGGGGTGAAGCCGAAGCGGATCGCGCGGCGCTGCTCCCGCTCGATCGCTGCGAGCGCCTTCCGCCATTCGCCGGGGCGGGCGACGGCGCTGACCTGGACGAACTCGGCCCGCTCGGCGAGCTCGCCGCGGCCGGCCGAGGCGCCGATGAAGGGCGGCGAGTCGCCGTTCGCGATGCGCTTGAGCCTTCGGTTGAGGATGGAGATTGCCAGTGACTCCACCGTGCGCGCCTTGCGACGGGCTTTGGTGTCGGGGCGAAGGTCGGCCGGACGGATCCAGGTCGCGGTGACCCGGGCCGGCCCGCCCGGCTCGACGAACAAGCGGGTCTCGGTGCCGCGCCGGGGAAAGGCTGCCGGCGCGGGACCGGCGCCGGCCGGGCCGCGCGCCTTCCAGGTGCCGAACTGGCCGCGGATCCGCGCCTCCATCGCATCGAGATCGAAATCGCCGACCGCGACGAAGACGGCATTCTCCGGCCGGTAGTAATGATCGTAGAAGTCGACGAAGCGCTCGCGCGGCGCGGTCCGGATGATCCCGGTCTGGCCGATCGGCATTCGCCGGGGCAGCAGATCGTCCTTCAGCATGAAGCCGATCTCGTCCTCGAAGGTGCGCTGGGCCGGAGTCGCCCGGGTCCGCTCTTCCGATAGGATGATCCCGCGCTCGGACTGGATGGCGGCGCTGTCGAGCAACGCCTCACCGGCCACCTCGCGAAGAAGGAAGGTCGCGGTGTCGAGGGTCTCGGCGTCGGTCTCGGGAAGCTCGAGCATGTAGACGGTCTGGTCGAAGCTGGTCGAGGCATTGGTGTCGGGGCCGAACTTGAGGCCGTGACGCTCGAGCCGGCGGACGAACTCGCCCTCGGGCACGTTCTTCGTTCCGTTCAGGACCATATGCTCGAGGAAATGGGCAATGCCCTGCTGGTCGTCGCGCTCGTTGAGCGATCCGGCGGCGATATGGAGCCTGAGAGAAGCCTCGCCCGGTGGGGTCGCGTTCCTCATCAGCGCATAGCGCATGCCGTTGGGCAGCACGCCGAAGCGGATTCGCGGATCGGGGCGCAGGTCGCTCGACTGGTGGGCCCAGTGTTCGGGCTCGAATGTGACCTTGGGCGCAGTGGTTTGCGCTTGCCCGCCGAACTGGGCCGCGAGACCCAGCGCAAGCGCGCCGGCAAGCCCGAGCTTCCTGAAAACGCTCACCCTTTTCCTTTCAGCCGAGCCAGTGGCCGTTTTTCCGTGAAGTTGCAGGGACATAGAAGAGGGTCGCGAGCCGCGCCATAGCGAATCGCCGGGGCCGCTCCATCGGATCGCCGTCCAGGCCGGGCGCGGCGAAACGTAATGAAGGTAATCAGCTGTCCCCGGGAAAAATAAAAAATCTCCCGGGCGAACGGGGCCCACCTCCGTAGTTCATCCTTCACCATGTCAAAGAGCCGCAGAGAACATAGCATGAACGAGGTCAATAGGAAAGCGTTGCGAGTCGAACCGCCGGCGCTTCAGCCCCCAAAAGAAAGGCACGCCGAAAGGAAAGGCCCCGCCGCGGAAAGGAGCGCGCGACGGGGCCGATAACTCGAGCCCACGCCCCCACGGGGGTGAGTCGGTTGTTTTATAACATGAATTAAAATTGCGGGCCAATGGCCTGCGAAGCGTGAAAAAGAGGAAACTGGTTCGCGCGGGGACTCAGAGGGGGGGCAGAGGGGCAGGAGATGCGAAGCCGCCATTCGGGTGGGGATGACATGAGGCGGCGACGGCACGATCCGGCTCATCCGTCCGGCATGGAACAGCCGAGTCCTGCACTGAAAGGGATGTCCTGCGCCAATCACCGGGAACGACCGTCCCGGACGAAGCGCTTATCTGGAGCGCGGTACCTCAGGCCCGCCGGCGGCGGAGAGCCCGGCTCGCGCTCCCGCGCCTCACGAGGAGCCCCTATGCCTCGCTTCTACTTCCATCTTTGCGACGGCACTGGATTCGTCGAGGACGAGGAGGGACGGGAGCTGGCCGACCCCGAGGCAGCCCGGGTCCTGGCGATCCGCGCGGCGCGGGACGTGATGGCCGGAGAGATGCGGTCCGGCGTGCTGGACCTCTCCTCATTCATCGAGGTGGAGGACGAAACCCGATCGCTGCTCTTTACCGTCGGCTTCGAGGAGGCGGTGCGGGTCAGGAAGGACCGCTCATAGCCATTCTCTCGATTTGAAATCAGACCGCGCGGTTGATCGGCTGGATATGGTTCTCCGCCTGCCGGGCTTGAACCTCGAAATCCCTGGCGAGCATCCCGAGCGATTCGGCGGTGGCGTCGTCCGTTGTACTCTCGGCCAATCCTCGACACTGCGCCGCGAACGCGCGCAAGTCAGGTGGATACGATCCGCGCTGCCGCCCTCGCTGGCGATATCGCGGCCGAGGCGGCCGTCCGGCGCTGCCGGCTCAATCTCCCCGTTTCCTTGCGTGGAGGTAGGCGGAGTCGAAGCCGCCGGCGCGCTGGAGGGCGGCCGGATCGAGGATGGTGAGGACTCCGCTCTTGAGCTGGATCAGGTCCTCGCTTCGAAGGCGCTGGAGGATCCGGTTGACGTGGACCGGAGTCAGGCCGAGAGCGTCGGAAATGACCTCCTGCGTCAAAGGGAGGTCGAGGGAGCCCTCCTCGACAAGACCTATATTGCGCATCCGGGCATGGAGCTCACAGAAGAGGTGGGCGACCGCGCCGTAAGCGTCGCGTCGCCCGAGATTGACGATCCACGCGCGAAGCACCGCCTCGTCGACCAGGGTCGCCCACCACATGGCCCGGGTCAGCTTCGGGCTGCGGAGGGAAAGGTCGTCGAATATGGCGTGCGGGATCGAGGCGACGGTGGCCTCCGTGAGGGCCAAGATACCGTGATCCATCTGGCGGAGAACGGCGATGTGAGCGTCGCAATAGTCGCCCGGAATCAGGAAGGCGGTGATCTGGCGGCCGCCGTCGGGGACGATCTTGTAACGGGCACCCCAGCCCTGAAGCATCAGATGGATGTGCTCGGGATTGTCGCCCTCGCTTACGATGTCGCGAAGTGCAGGGACCTGGCGGACATGGTCGCAGACGATCCTCAGAGCTTCTCGATCTTGGGGGTCCAGCGGCGCCGCCAACTCGAGCTTCGCGACGAACATTTCGAAACCGCCGCCTCGGATCGGGGCATTTACCTGATTCATTTGAGTATCTTAATTTCGGCGATTGCCCGCGTCTTGATTTATGTTAGACGCGATCTTGCTAAACTGGTTTAATACGAACCCATCACCAGCATGGCTCAGCCGGGCGCTGGTGGCTGAGAGACAGTAACGCTCCCGCCCCGATTAGGAGCGTAATCATGCCTCATCACAATGCGCTTGCGGGGGCGATCCGCAAGCTTGCAAGCCATTCTTATCTGGATCCGGACGACCGGGCCGCGATCCTGGCGCTACCCCACAGCGTTCGATCGATAGACACCGGCACCTATCTGGTGCGCGAGGGTGACCTGGCCGAATATTGCTGCGTGATCGTGAGCGGATTCTCGTACCGGCACAAGGTGACCGGCGAAGGCCAGCGCCAGATCCTCGCCATCCACATGGCGGGAGACGCGGTGGATCTGCACAACCTGTTCCTCGATATTTCCGATCATAATATCCAGGCGCTTACCCGTTCCGAGATCGCCTTCGTGCCGTGCCGCGCCGTCAGGGAGCTGGTCGAGGTTCGGCCCAACGTCGCTCGGGCGATGTGGACCGAGACCTTGATCGACGGCTCGATCTTCCGGGAATGGGTGGTGAATGTCGGCCGAAGGCCGGCGATCGGGCGGATCGCTCACCTGCTCTGCGAAATCGGACTGCGCATGGAAGCCGCCGGACTTGCGAATGCGGGGAGTTACGAGATGCCGATGACCCAGGAGCAGATGGGGGACGCGGCCGGCCTCACCTCGGTCCACGTCAATCGGGTCCTGCAGGAGCTTGGGAGACTGGGCCTGATCGAGCGAAGCAAAAGAACGATCACGATCCCCGACTGGGAGCATCTGCGCAGGATCGGCGATTTCAATGCGCGCTATCTGCACCTGGAGCCGAGCGAGCAGGCGAAACGAACAGCCGCCTAATCTGTGTAAAGACGCGCCTGTATCCAGGCCGTTAAGCAAATCTGCGAAAAAGGGGGCGCGCCGCTCGCTCGGCAGCTTCGTTCGCGCATGAGAGGACAGGAACGGGATGCGAGGCGACGGCAGCCGGCTTGAACCGATGATTCGCCGCCTCGACCGGCTGGCGCCACTCCGCCAGGCGGACCGCGAGACCCTTCTCGCGCTCCCGCACCACATCCGCGCCTGCCCGGCCTCGCAATATCTGGTCCGCGACGGCGACGAACCCGATCAATGCTGCCTTTTGCTCAGCGGCTTCGCTTATCGGCACAAGGTGACCGGCGAGGGTGCGCGGCAGATCATCTCGATCCACATGGCGAGCGAGTTCGTCGATCTGCAGAACATCTTTCTCGATCTCTCCGACCACAGCGTGCAGGCCCTGACCGAGGCGGAGATCGCCTTCGTTCCGCGCCGCGCGTTGCGCGACGTCGCTTTGTCATCCCCGGCGATCGGCCGCGCCTTGTGGATCGAGACTTTGATCGATGCCTCGATCTTCAGGGAATGGGTGGTCAATGTCGGCCGGCGCGACAGCCGCTCGCGAGTTGCCCATCTCCTGTGCGAATTCTCGCTTCGGCTCGAAGCTGCGGGCCTTGCCCGCGACCATTGCTACGAGCTTCCGATGACCCAGGAGCAATTGGCCGACACGGTCGGCCTGACCCCGGTCCACGTCAATCGCGTGCTCAGGCAATTGGGCGAGGAAGGGCTGATCGAGCGCGACAGGAGGTCGATCCGGATCGTCGACTGGAGCCGGATGCGCAATGCCGGCGATTTCAACGAGCGCTATCTTCATCACCAGCTCGCCGGGCTTGCAGGAGCGTCGCCCGGTCAGGCGCCTTGACGATTAGCCGGCGGTAACCACGACCGGCAGCTCGAGCAGCCGCTCTCGCGCTTCATCCTCGACGATCAGGGTGAGCCGGATATTCTCTCGGCCCTGCGCCATTTCGTCGGCCACGATCTCGCCCGCCGCCTTCAGCGCCAGACGACGCGCGCCCTCGAGGTCCGGAACCTCGCGGCCGTCCTCGTCGTCCATGACGTCGCCGTCGATCAGGCTGATGAAATAACGCGGCATCACGCCTTTCCTAGGGGGTGCGAGACAGGCCTGCCCTGATCTCGATCATGTCGCTCGCGGCGCATGGGTATTGATCAGTGTAATTGAAGCTCAATGCGGATTGGACGAAACAAGCATCACCGGCATTGCTTCAGGCCTATGATTCGGGGATCAGGACCATGTCCAGGCGAACGCGGATGGACCTGCACGCGCAGCGGGCGCTCGACGAGCTCGAACGCGCAAGGAAGGCGGTTGGCCTGGCGGCGGCGGAATCGCACCTCGCTCTGGCCGAGCTTCACCTGACGGAAATGCGGTCGATTGGCGAGGAGCCGCCGCCCGACTTGCGGCTGGTTTCCGACGAGGAACCTCTGGCCCCCGGGGTGGAGTCGGGCTTGCGGCTGGTTTCCGGCGAATAACCAATCGCCCCCGAGGTGGAATCGGCCTGCCCGGCGAGCCGCCGCGGGCATAAGCTTCTGCGTCCAGCCGCTTTTCGCCTCTCCCAGCCGCCCTTGCTCGCATCCAAATCCGCTTCCGGTGCGTTCTGCCGTCAAAAGGAGACTTAACCATGACCGGCAAACGCGAGCTGATCGATACTGGCAACGACAAGCGCTACGTCCGGCGCGACGAGGAGGGGCGCTTCGACGAGGTGGTCGACGTCGGGCGTTCTTCCGCGCAGGACCAGAAGCGAGAGGCCAAGGGCGAGAGCAAGCCCGGCTACGGGGATAAAGGCGACCGGAAGAGTTAGGCCGGTGGCCCATGTCGGGCCGCGGAAATATGTGCATGTGCCGGCACCGAGCCCGCTGGGCTGGATTCGCCAGGTCCTGCTCAGGGCGTTCGGCCAGCCTCCGCGGCCGGACCCGCCGCCGATCGAGACCCTGCTGATCCGGCTGGATGAGCGCGAAGATGAGCGTCGAAACTGAAAAAACGCGTCTATTCAACAGATTGACTTAACCCAGCTTAATGAAAGCGGACCCCTCCGATGCCATGAAGGCGGCTCGGAGGGGAAGTCGGATGACGGCTGCGGACGATATGCATTTTCACCAAATCCGGGCTGAGGAAGAGCGCCTCCGGGCCCGGGACGCGGCCTGCGCGGTCGCGGCCAGCGCCCATCTCGCGCTCGCCGAGCTTCATGAGGAGAAAGCGCGGGCGATCGGCGGTGAGGCGCCGGCGGCGCGGCCGAAGCTCCATGCGGCGTTTGCGCGGGTTTCGTAGGGCGGCTTAGGCGCCATTTTCTCACACGTCATTCCCGCGGAGGCGGGAATCCAGCTTGCCTTTCCTTCGACCTCAGGCCGCCGAGCCCACGCCAGGACAGAAGAAGAAGCTGGATCCCCGCCTTCGCGGGGATGACGGTTAGGGGAGATGACGGTAGGGGGCGATGACGAATAGGGGGATGACGGTCAGGGGGTAG